>Ga0209050_1001608_pt1 | contig 23259 bp, 18 predicted proteins | sample Araplavi_mTSA_r2_FD_184276 | JGI IMG/M metagenome (GOLD analysis project Ga0209050, IMG submission 184276) | Arabidopsis root microbial communities from North Carolina, USA - plate scrape MF_Cvi_mTSA_r2 (SPAdes) (version 2) | ecosystem: Host-associated > Plants > Roots > Endosphere | place: USA... | reverse complement strand
ACGCGGCCGGCGGCACCACCGACCTCGTCGCACGCACGGTGGGCCAGCGCGTGGCCGAGAAGCTGGGCCAGCCGGTGGTCATCGAAAACCGGCCTGGCGCGGGTTCGGCGATCGGCATCACGGCGGTGAAAGGCCGGCCGGCCGACGGGTACACGCTGTTGGTCCATGCCGAAGGGTTCTACAGCGCGAAATTGACGACGCCGGGCGCGGGCTACGCGTTTTCGGATTTCGAGATTCTTGCGCCGTTAGGTCAGAGCAGTTACGCCTTCATCGTGCCAGCCGACAGGGGCTGGAATCGTCTCGAGGACCTGAAGGGGGCAAAGCGCGAATTGGATATCGGCATCGCCGACCTGGGCGTGGGCACTTATTCCACGCTGGCCGCGCGACTGGCATCAGGCCTTCAGACGCAGTACCGTCCCATTCCCTTCAAAGGCGGCGCGGAAGGCCTGACGGCGATCCTGGGCGGGCAGATCGACGGCTACTTCACCACGATTGGCACGACGCAGAACGTCAAGGACAATCCTCACGTCAAGGTGTTGGCGTATACCGGGCGGCCAGGAAGCACCTCGCATCTGCCCAGCGTGAAGACGTTCGCAGAACTCGGCGTGCCGGACATGGTATTTCACAGCAGCTACAGCGTGGCAGTGCGGACGGGCATTCCTGAACCGGTGAGAGACAGGCTGGCAGGATTCGTCAGGCAGGCGGTTGCGTCTGAAGAAATGAATAAGGCGCGCCGCGATCTGTACCTGGACGAATACAGCGGGAGTCTGGACGAGTACAAGCAAGAGCTTCTGGGCCTGGCTGCGGAATTCGAAGCCAGCGCGCGGGCCCGCAAGGCGGAATGATTTCAGGAGGCCACGGCTTCCGGTTGCTGGCGCAAGCGCAGTACCGGCGATGTGAACAGCACGGCGAACTGGATGAAAAACCCCAGGGTCGACACCCAAAGACACGCCTCTACCCCAAAACGCGCCGCCAGCGTCGCGCCGATCAACGCGCCGATGGGCCGCGCGCCGAAGTTGGCGGTCACGATGACGGATGACACGCGGCCCAGCAGGGCGTTGGGCGTCACCGATTGACGCAGCGTGGTGGTGGTGATGGTCCACAGGATCGGCCCGGCGCCGAATAGAAAGAACCCCACCGCCGCCCATGCCCCTGACGGATACACCAGCGTCGACAAGAGGATGAAGCTGGCCAGTAACGCCGACAGCGGGCCCGCGCCAATCATCGCGCCGAACGGCAGGCGGCGGGCGAGCCGCGGGGCGGCCAGTGCGCCGGCCAGCATGCCCGCGCCGTAGACCCCCAGCGTAATCCCCACGCCCGCAGCCGACAGGCCGAGGCGGTCGACGGCGTAGGCGACGTAGATCGCCAGCAGGACAAACCAGGCGGTATTGAAAAAGAGGGCGGTCAGGAGGACCGGACGCAGCAGGGGATGGGTGGCGACGAAGGCCGCGCCTTCGCGCAATTCGGTGAGGGGATGACGGCGTTGGGCCGTCTTCGGCGCGTCTTGCGGCAGGCCTGCCAGGAAGACGGCGGCCAGCAGCGACAGTGTGGTCGCGAGCACATAGGCGGTGGAGGCGCCCATCCACCCCACTAGCGCGCCGCCCGCCGCGGGGCCGGCCGAAAACGCGGCGCTGCGCGCCAGTTCCAGCCAGCGGTTGGCATTGGAGAGTTCACCAGGCGGAACCAGCTTGGGCACCAACGCAGGCGCCGCCACGTTGTAGGCGACGGTGCCCACCGCCCCGGCGAAGCCCAGCGCGGCGAGCCATTGCAGGCTGAGGCCACCCGACCACAACAGCGCCAGCAGCACGATCAGGCTTGCCGCGCGCACGGTCTCGGCGGCGGTCATCAGCGAGCGGCGCGACATCCGGTCGGCCAGCACGCCGGCGGGCAGGGACAGCAATAGGAACGGCAGCGTCTGCGCGGTTTGCAGGTAGCCGGTCTGCGCGGCGGTGGCGCCCAAGGCCAGCACGGCATACAGCGGCGCGGCGGCGAGCGCGATCTGCTCGGAGAACTGTGCGGCCAGGTTCGACGCCGCGAGGCGGCGGAAAGCGGAGGGCAGGGCGGGCATGAACGGGGCGGCGGGCGCCGCAGAAACGGCAAGGGCACGATGATGATCGTACCCTTGCGGCCCTGCACTCCGGTCCTTGCTGGGACGCGCCCCGATCAGGGAATCGGGGGATAGTCGCCGAAGCCGTCAGGCCAGGTGGTCAGCACGTCGTAGCCGGTCTCGGTAACGACGACCATGTGCTCCCATTGCGCGGACAGCGAGCGGTCCTTGGTGACGACCGTCCAGCCGTCGGGGAGTTGCTTGGTCTGCGGCTTGCCGGCGTTGATCATGGGCTCGATCGTGAACATCATGCCGGGCTGCAGCACCAGGCCTTCGCCGGGGCGGCCGTAGTGCAGCACTTGCGGGTCGTCGTGATAGATCTGGCCGATGCCGTGGCCGCAGTATTCGCGCACGATGCTGAAGTGCTCGCGATGGGCGACGGTCTGGATGGCGTGGCCGATGTCGCCCAGCGTGGCGCCGGGCTTGACGGCCATGATGCCGGCGCGCATGGCTTCGTACGTGGTGTTGACCAGGCGGCGCGCAAGCGGACTGGGCTGGCCGACGTAGTACATGCGGCTGGTGTCGCCAAACCAGCCGTCCTTGATGACGGCCACGTCGATGTTCAGGATGTCGCCGTTCTTGAGCACTTTGGCCGACGGGATGCCGTGGCAGATGACGTGGTTGACCGACGCGCAGATGGTCTTGGGAAAGCCGTGGTAGCCGACGTTGGCGGGCGTGGCTTTCAGCACGTTGACGATGTAGTCGTGACAGACGCGGTCGAGCTCATCGGTGGTGACGCCGGGACGGACGTGTTCGCCGATCATGTGCAGCACTTCGGCCGCCATGGCGCCCGCCTTGCGGGCCATTTCGATGTCGGCGGCCGATTTGATGGAAACCTTCTTGGCCATTTATGCGGCCTCCTGCTGTAAGGGTTGCGGCAACCCTTGCGAGAGGGAGGCGATGGTGAAGCCTTCTGCCTGATCGATGCGGATCAGCAGTTGGCAGATGTCGGCGTGGCGCAGTTCGGGATAGAGCTCGGACAGCATGCCGATGCGCATCCAGTGTTCGGCCTGGGAATTGATCGAGCGGCTGAGAGCGCCGCTGGCGACGCGCAGGTTCTCATGCATCTGCTCGGAAATCTTGACGATACCCATAGTGGATGTTCCGTATATGTTTTGTATATGGAACGTATCGTACTGCGGCAAGAGGCCGCGTGCAAATCGGCCCTCAGGCTTCCTTGCTTTCCTTACTTTCCTTGCGCGGCTTGGCGCGCGTGGACTTTTTGGCAGCGCCCGCGCGCGGCGCATCCTTCGGTGCGGGGGCGGCCGCGGCAGTCATCTGTTCCATCCACATCAGCGCGTCGGTGTACGACAGGAACTGCTGCAGGTAACCGGGCGACATTTCGCGCATCAGGGTCAGCGCGCGGTGCACGAGCTGGTTCGAGTTGAGCGGGCCGGCGTTCTTGTGGACCCGTTCCTGCGATTGGCGGACCTGGCGGTCGGCGCTGAAGCGGGACCAGAGCGCGCGGAATTCATCGAGCAGCGGCAGCTCGGGGTAGGCGGCGCGCAGGCCTAGCGGGTCGCGGATATCGTCGGAGCCAAGATAGGCGATCAACTCGGCCAGCGGTCCGCCCGACACGGCGTCTTGCGGCGTCTCTGCATCAGCCTCAGCGCCTGCATCCGCAGCCGCATCCTCCGCACCGATCAACTCCCCCTCATACGCCGCGATCAGACCCGCCAGCCGCTCGTCCAGCCGCTGACGCACCGCGCCGTCGTACGCGGCCGCCCGGCGGTCCAGCGCGTCGATCAGGTGAAAGCGCAGCGGGTTGACGCGATCCGCGCCGTTGGCGCGCCAGGCGTCCAGCACCGCACGTGCGTTCAGGTTTTCAGCGCGGCTGCCGTCACTGCTCACCGGGCTTACCCGCGTCGTTGGACGGTTTGGGGATGGGCGTGATTTCCACGCGGCGGTTCTTGGCGCGGCCTTCCTCGTCGGCGTTCGACGCCACGGGTTGCTCGGCGCCAAACGCCGCGGCAAACACCGTTGACGACGGCACGCCTTCGTCGATCAGGGCGCGCGTCACCGTGAGTGCGCGCTGGGCGGAAAGGTCCCAGTTGTCCGCGAAGCGGCGGTTGCCTTCGCGTACCTGCTGGTCGTCGGTAAACCCGCTGACCATCAGGATTTCGTTGTGGGTCTTCAGGTAGGCGGACAGCGGCTCGATCAGGGTTTTCAGGATCTCGCGGCCCTCGGGCTGGAGCTGGTCGGAGTTCAGCGCGAACAGCACGCTGCCGCTGATGCCGATGCGGCCGTTGATGAGCGTCACGCGGCCGGCGGCCAGGGGGCCCGCCAGCGCCTGCTCCAGGGTTTCGCGGCGATGGGTTTCTTCCTGGCGCTGCTTGACCTCTTCTTCCAGCTGCGTCGACAGCTGCAACTGCACCGCGACGACGCTGACCAGGATGAGGACAAAGGCGCCCAGCAGCACGGACATCAGGTCGCCGAAGACGGCCCAGGCGGGCGCCGTTGCCTCCACGCCGCCGTCGATATCCTCGCTCATGCTGTTTCCGCCCCGGCGGTGGCGCGCTGGGCGGCCAGCTGCTGCAGGTTCTCGATGATCTGCTTCTGCGACATCAGGCTCAGGTCGACGACCTCACGGGCCTGCGCCACGTAGTAGGAAAGCTGCTCGTCGCCGCGCGCGATGGACTTGTCCAGCGCGGCTTCGATGCGTTGCAGATGCGCCGTAAGCTTGTCGTTCGATTCGCCGAACGCCTGCACTGCCGCGCCAAAGGATTCGCCCAGGCTGGCGACTTCGACGGCGCTGCTGGTGACCAGCGACGCCACGTCTGACAGCTTGCCGGTTTCGGATTCGACCTGCGCGGTGAACTGCGCGCCCACGCGTTCCAGCATGTCGGCCGACGAGGCGACCAGCCCGTCCACGGCGGTGCGCTGCTCGGCGGCGGTATGGTTGACGGCGTCCAGCAGCGTGCTCAGCGTTTCAAGCAGGCGGTTGCGCTCCTGCAGCATGTCGTTGTCGCGCACCATGCTGTCAGACAGCTTCTGGCGCAGTTCGCCGATGACCTCGGCGGCGGCGCGGGGCGCTTCAGAAGCCGCTTGAACCAGACGGCCGATCTCGGCGATGGTTTCACTGGCGTGGGCCTGCGTCTGGGCAGTGATGTCCTGCGCGGTCAGGCTCAGCGTGTCGCAGATTTCCTGCTGCAAACCGGCAGCTTGCGCGCCGGCCTGCTGCCATTCGGTGCGCAGCGCGTCGGCCATGGCCGCCAGCTTGCCGGTCCAGGCGGCAAGGCGTTCCTCGTCGTTGGCCGCCAGCGCCGTTTGCAGGGCAGTGTGCGATTGTTCCAGCGTCTGAAGCAGCTCGGCGGCTTGGGTGCCGAAGGCGGCGGACGCGGTTTCCAGCGCCTGGCGATTGTCGCGGGCAAGTTGTTGGCCGGTTTCTTCCTGGCGCGCCTGCGCATCGGTCCAGGCCTGCGTGACGCCGCCGGCTGCCGTTTCCAGGCGCGTCGACACGCTTTCCAGCAGGGCGGCCTGCTGCTGCGTCTGGGCAGTGATGTCGCGGGCGGTCTGAGCGAGCGCGTCGATGATTTCGAGCTGGCGCAGGGCGGCCTGGGTGCCGGCCTGTTCCCATTCCTCGCCCAGCTTGGCGGCCATTGCCGTCAGCGAACCGGTCCAGGCGGCCAGACGTTCCTCGTCGCGCGAGGCCAGCGCGGTTTGCAGGTCGGCGTGCGATTGATCCAGCGTGCGCAGCAACGCGTCGGCATGCTGGCCAAAGGTGGCCGCGGCGGTTTCCAGCGCGCGCTGGTTGTCGGCGGCCAGTTGTTTGCCCAGGTCTTCCTGCCGCGTTTGCGCGTCGCGCCAGGCTTGCGTGACGCTGCCTGCCGCGGTTTCCAGGCGAGAGGACACGTCCTGCAGCAAGCGGGCCTGCGCCTCGGTCTGGCCGGTGATGCCGCGCGCGGTCTCGGCCAGTGCGTCGTTGATTTCCTGCTGACGGGCCACGGTGTTCGCGCCGGCCTGTTCCCATTGCTGGCCCAGCTTGGCGGTCATGGCGCCCAGCGTATTGCTCCAGACGGCGAGGCGGTCTTCGTCGCGGGCGGCCAAGGCGGCCTGAAGTTCGGTGTGCGATTGGTCCAGCGTGCGCAGCAGCGAGGCGGCGTGCTGTTCGAAGGCCGCCGTGGCGGCTTCGAGCGCCGCCTGGTTGCCCGCGGCCAGCTTGCTGCTGGATTCTTCCTGGCGGGCGAGGGCGCGGGTCCATTGGTCCGACACGCCGATGGCGGCGGCCTCCATGCGCGCCGACACGCCTTCCATCAGCGCAGCTTGCGCCGCGGCCTGTTCGGCCACGTCGCGCACGGTCTGCGCCAAGGTGTCGTTGATTTCCTGCTGGCGGGCGGCGGCTTGCGCGCCAGACTGCTCCCATTCCTGGCGCAGCGTGGCGCCCATCGCGCCCAGCGTTTCGGTCCAGGCGGCCAGGCGCTGCTGATCGCGCGAGGCCAGATCCGTTTGCAGCGCGGCGTGCGAGGCGTTCAGGGTGCGCAGCAGCGATGCGGAATGCTGTTCGAAGCTGGCGGCCGCGGCGGTGAGCGCCTGCAGGTTGTCGCCCGCCAGCTTCTCGCCGGCTTGCTGCTGGCGCGACAGCGCGTCGGTCCAGGCTTGCGACATGTTGCCGGACGACGCTTCCAGGCGCGCCGACACGCTGTCCAGCAGGTTGGCCGATCGTTGCTCGAAGGTCTGAGCGAAGCGATCGAGCGAGGCGCGCAGGTCTTCGGCCATGGCCTCGCTGGCGCGCTGCTGGCCGGCCACAGCCTGGCTCCAGATGCCGGCAACGTCGGTCGTCGCGGCTTGCAGGCCGGCGGTCAGGCCTTCCAGTTGCTGGCGCACGGCCTGCGAGACCGTGTCCTGCAGCGTGGCGGTTTCTCGCGACAGGCTGTCCATGGTCGCTTGCACGACGGGCTGCAGCGCTTCGCCGGCGGAGCGCGCGCTTTGCGCCACGCTGTCCTTCATGGACTGTTCCATCACGGATGCGAGGCGGGCGTAGGCGGCTTCGGCCTTGCCCTGGAAGGCGGTCTGGCTGGCGATCTGGCGTTCGTTCAGCGCCTGATTCTGCTGTTCCATGCTCTTCATCATGGATTCCAGCTGGCCGACGATCGCGGGCATCGCGTCGGCCTGACGTTGCATGACTTCAGCCTGGCGCTGGAGCAGCTTGAAGGATTCTTCGCGCTGGTAGCTTTGCGAATACACACGCAGCGTGGTCGCGGCCTGGGTGTCCAGGAGTTGCGCCGCGTGGACGCGGTCGCGGCGGCACAGTGCGGCCAGGAGGCCCAGCATGGCGGATGCGGCGACGCCAGCGATCGAGGTGCCGAACGCAAAGCCCAGGCCCTTGACGGGTGCGGCCAGCGACGCGCGGATCGCGGCCAGATCGGTGGAGCTTTCAAGCGCAAGGCCAGTGCCGCGCAGCGTGACGACCATGCCGAGGAAGGTGCCCAGCATGCCCAGCAGAACCAGCAGGCCGACGAGGTAGGGCGCCAGCGTCGGGCCGGGCAGGCCCACGCGCTCGCCTTCGATACGCAGGCGCGCCGCGTTGCGCAGGCCGGCCGGCACCTTGTCCAGCCAGGCGCCCAGGCTGCCGGGCGCTTCCTTGATGTCCGTCACGGCGCGTGACAGGGCGGTCGTTGCCTGCTGGTAGCGCAGCAGCTCGAGCGCGCCGGCCAGGTAACAGACGCCGATCAGCAGCGTCACGGCCAGCGCCAGCGGGTTCGTTCCCGCGTAACCAGCGCCGATCCAGCCCACAACGGCCAGTCCGGCCAGGAAAACCACGATATTGATCAGAGTCTTGGACATAGTGTCCTAATTAGCTGGTGCGAAGGGCGGCAAGCAACCCTTCGACCGGTTGTAAACGAACATCCAATTCGGCCAGTAGCACGGCGCGCATGTCGGCGCGGAACGTGTCCAGCCAGGCGCCCGCGGTAATTGCCGGGACGGGCGCCGCCGCGTTGGCTGGCGCGGCGTCAAGGGCTGCGACCGCTGCATCGCCGTCAGCCCTTGCATTGCCGTCCGTCTCCGCAGCGGTATCAGCCGGCGCGTCGGCGTCAGCCAAGTCCTGCGCCTCGGCAGCAGCCTGGGCTTCTGCGGCGGCCAGCGCCGCTTCCTCGGCCTTGCGCAGCCGGTCAAAGTGCGTCTGCAGCAGCTTCGGAATCGCGCCGAGCAGGGCCCGCTCCTTGGGCAGCAGCGCGCGGTCCATGATCGCGTCCACCACGGCCAGCCGCGTCCATTCGCCATTGCGCGCCGCGACCATCCCGCGCAGACGGCTGCGCAGATTGCCGATGCTGGTCTCCATCGTGTGCTGCAACGACAGATACCGCTGGCGAAAACTCGAGTAATCGAACTCATCCTCGGCCAGGACGGCAGCCAGTTTCTTGGCTGGCGCCGGTACCGGGGCAATCCGCTTGGCGGCCGTGGCCGCCGTGTCGCTGGCGATGGCGTCCGCCAGGGTGGTGCGCACGCGCACGCATTCGCGTTCTTCGGCGCTGCTGAACAGGCGGGCGCCGGGCGCAATGACCGGCGGGCTTGTATTCAAGGCCGCCGACAGGGCGATCGCGTCCGTCCAGCCAAGCCATTGGCTCAGATGGTCGGATAGCGACTGCCTGGACTGCTGGACTTCCGCGTCCGTCAGGCGAGTCAGCAAGCGAATGAGCGTCGGGCCGCTTAAACCTGTGCGCTGGGGGGCTTGCAACATACCACCAGAGTCAAAAAGGGGGGAGTTTACACGCTGCGACGGGCCGAGAGGGCCTGTACAGGCGGTCCGGGCGGCCGTCTGGGTCACAAAACGGGGCCACATCACGGGACGCTGCGTCCGAGGCGCTGCAATACTGTGTCGCCGCCCAGCGAGCAGGAACCCTGGGCCCGCATGGCCGTCGAACGTTCCATGGATGCCCGCACCCCCTGGCGATTTGCCCGACGACTTCTCATCCTGGCCGCGTTGGCCGCCCTGGCGGTCTGGGCCTGGCCGCGTCTGCCGGAGGCGGCGCGCGCGCCCTGGCACATGGCGCGGCTGTCCTGGCAGGACGCGCCCGTGTCGCTGCCCGTGCCGGTGCAGGGCGTTGCCCCGCGGCGGCTGGCCGACACCTGGGGCGCGGCGCGGTCGGGCGGGCGAACCCACCAAGGCATCGATATCTTTGCCAAGCGCGGCACGCCGGTGGTGTCGGCGACCGAAGGCGTGGTGACGCGCATCGGCGAAAACACGCTGGGCGGGCAGGTCGTCTGGGTGATGGGACCGGGCCGGCAGATGCACTATTACGCGCACCTGGACGGCTACGCGGATATCCGCCGCGGCCAACTCGTTGCCCCGGGCGACGTGCTGGGCTTTGTGGGCAATACCGGCAACGCCAAAGGCACGCCGCCGCATCTGCATTACGGCATCTATGCAGGGGGCGGCGCGCTCAACCCGTATCCGCTGTTGACCGCGCCCACCGCAACGCAAGGTTCGTCCCTGCCCGTATCGTCCGCGCAATAGCCCTGCAACCAGCCCGCTGCGCGGTGTAGATTGGTGCCCAGGCCAGAACAACGGGGCAGGCAGTGCCGCACTTTCCATGGACTTTCTGATTGAAACGGCGGCGCGCGCGTTGGCCGCAGGCGACCCGCTGGGCGCGTTGAACCAGGTGGCGCTGCGCAGCGACGCGCCCGCGCTGGCCTTGCGCGGCATTGCCTTCGCGCAACTGGGCGATCTGCCCCGCGCCAGGACGCTGCTACGTAGCGCCGCCCGTGGGTTTGGTCCGCGGCAGGCGGTGGCGCGGGCCCGCTGCGTGGTTGCCGAGGCCGAGATCGCGCTGGCTTCGCGAGACCTGGGGCACCCGGACAAGGCGCTGGACACGGCGCGCGCCACGTTGCAGGCGCACGGCGACGTGGTCAACGCGGCGCATGCCGGTCATCTGACGGCGCGCCGCCAGTTGCTGCTGGGGCGGCTGGAAGACGCGGAGCACACCCTCGCGCAGGTGGATGCCGGCTCACTGCCTTGGGCGTCGCGCGCCATGCAGGACCTGATCGTCGCGGGCATCGCACTACGCCGCCAGCAGGCGGCCGCCGCTCGCGCAGCGCTGGCGCGCGCGGAACAGTGCGCCGAGCGGGCTGGAATTTCCGCGCTGATGGCGGAAGTGGCCCACGCGGTGCAGGCATTGGACGCGCCCGCCGCCCGGCGTATCGGACGTGACGGCGAAAGCACGTTGTCGCTGGACCAGGTCGAGGCCTTGCTGGCGTCCGGCACGCTGGTCGTGGATGCCTGCCGGTTCGCTGTGCGGGGTGGGCAAACGGCTGTCGCGCTGGCCGGCCGTCCCGTGCTGTTTGCGCTGGCGCGGGCGTTGGCGCAGGCCTGGCCCGAGGATGTGACGCGCGACGCGCTGATCGCCCAGGCGTTTCGCACGCGCTATTTTGACGAGACGCATCGTGCGCGCCTGCGCGTCGAGATGGGCCGCCTGCGCACCGCGATCCGCCCATTGGCCGGTGTCCACGCCACTCGGCACGGCTATGCGCTTGCGCCTGCGGGCGCTTGCGACGTTACGGTGCTGGCGCCGGCCGGCGACGAAGCGGATCCGGAGCAGGGGGCGCTGTTGGCCTTTCTGGCTGACGGCGAGGGCTGGTCGAGTTCGGCGCTGGCGCTGGTGCTCGGATCGAGCCAGCGCACCGTGCAGCGCGCGCTTGAGGCCCTGGCCGAGGCCGGCAGGGTGCAGGCCTTCGGCCAGGGGCGCGCGCGGCGCTGGATGCTGCCGCCGGTGCCTGGATTCACGACAAGCTTGTTACTCCCGGCGATTCTACCCGCCCAGTAGCATGGAAGCACCCCTCTAAAAGGAAGCCACCATGAAACGATCACAAGCCGAAATCCTTCGCGAATATGGCCCGTTCCCGGGCGTCGAGGCCGTTCATGGGCTGACGTACGACGGCAAGCAGGTGTGGTTCGCCACGGGCGACAGCCTCGTTGCCCTGGACCCGGCCACCGGACAGACGTCGCGCTCGCTCGACATCACCGCGAATGCGGGCACGGCCTTTGACGGCACGCACCTCTATCAGATCGCCGATGGCCGGATCCAGAAGGTCGATCCGCAAAGCGGCAAGGTGCTGTCCACCATCCCGGCGCCCGGCGGCGAGGGTGTATCTGGCCTGGCCTGGGCGGAAGGCAGCCTGTGGGTCGGCGCCTACCGCGACCGCAAGATCCATCAGGTCGACCCCGAAACCGGCAACGTGCTGCGCACCATCGACTCCAACCGCTACGTGACAGGCGTCACATGGGTGGACGGCGAGCTTTGGCACGGCACGTGGGAAGCCGAAGAAAGCGAATTGCGGCGTCTTGAACCGCGCACCGGCGAAGTGCTGGAGGCCGTCGAGATGCCGGCGGGCATTGGCGTGTCGGGCCTGGAATCCGATGGCGGCGCCCGGTTTTATTGCGGCGGCGGCGAAAGCGGCAAGGTGCGCGCGGTGCAGCGGCCGGGCAAGCCGCAGGATTAAGAAAAAATGGGGAAAAACAACAGTAGATGGAGATGAGAAGGATTTGCATTTAAACTTCCTGCCGATTTGTCACCCTTTTGACCCACTCGGTAGGAAGCCCAATGCAAGCAGAAAGACGCGCCCGACGCAGCCACATCGTTCACCCACGTTTCATGCTGCGCAGCACGTCGGCGGCGGTTTTCCTGGCGTTGGCCTCGGGGGCCGTTGCCGCGCAGGACGCCAACGTGTCGACGCTGCCTTCGGTGCAAGTGGTGGGCGAGAACGCCAATCCGAACACCACCGAGGGGACGGGGTCCTACACGCCGCGCGCCACGGCGGCCAGCACCGGGTTGTCGCTGTCGCTGCGCGAGACGCCGCAGTCGGTCACCGTGATGACGCGCCAGCGCATGGATGACGAAGACATGCGGTCGCTGGCGGACGTCATGGGCAGCACGCCGGGTATTTCGGTGCAGAACTTCGACAGCGAGCGCTACACGTTCAATTCGCGCGGCTTCAGCATCACCAATTACATGTACGACGGCGTGCCCACGGCATTCGACGTGGGCTACGCGGCGGGCGAGTCGTCCGTCGACCCCATCATCTATGACCGGGTGGAGGTCGTGCGCGGCGCAACCGGCCTGATGACGGGCGCGGGCAATCCGTCGGCCTCCATCAACCTGGTGCGCAAGCACGCCGACAGCCGTGAGTTCAAGGCGGACCTGAGCGCCGGCGTGGGCAACTGGGACACCTATCGCGTGACGGCCGACCTGTCCACGCCGCTCAATGCCGAAGGCACCGTGCGCGGCCGCATTGTGTCCGCCTACCAGGACAACCATTCGTTCCTGGACTACTACCAGAACAAGAAGAAGGTCTTTTACGGCGTGGTGGACGCCGACCTGACCTCGCGCACGACGCTCAGCGTGGGCTACAACTACCAGGACAACGAGCCGCAGGGCAGCAGTTGGGGCGGCTTTCCGCTCTGGTACGCCGACGGCGGCCGCACCGACTGGCGCCGGTCGCTGAATACCGGCGCGCGGTGGACCTCGTGGGGCAGCACGACGCAGGGCGCGTTTGCCAGCCTGGAGCATCGCTTCGACAACGATTGGCGCGTTCAGGCCGTGGGCTCGTATTCCAAGAACGAAATGGACGGCAAGCTGCTGTATCTGTACGGCTGGCCGGACCGCGAAACCGGCCTGGGCATGGGCGCGTCGCCCGCCTGGTATCTTGGCGACCGCAAACAGAATGCGCTGGACCTGAAGGCCAACGGTCCATTCACGCTGTTTGGCCGCCGCCACGAAGCCGTGGTCGGCGCCAGCTTCAACCGGCAGAAGGGCGATTTCAACTACCGGTCCGCCATCAATGCGGCCGACGTCGGCAACTTCCTGAACTGGAACGGCTCGTATCCCGAACCGGACTGGAACGATTCCATCATCGCCAACCGCTACACCACCACCCAGACCGGCTGGTACGGCGCGTTGCGCCTGAACCTGGCCGATCCGCTCAAGCTCATCGTGGGCGGGCGCTACAGCACGTGGAAGACGAACGCGATCGGCTTTGGCGGAGAAGGCCGCACCGAGTTCGACAAGAACGCCTTCACGCCGTACGCTGGCCTGCTGTACGACATCAACGACACCTACACGGCATACGTCAGCTACACCGGCATCTTCAATCCGCAGACTTACCAGGACCGCAACGGCAACTGGTTGGATCCGCTGGAAGGCAAGTCGTACGAGGCCGGCATCAAAGGCGAATGGCTGGAGGGCCGTCTGAACGCCAGCGCCGCGATCTTCCAGATCGACCAGGACAACGTGGCGCAGGTCGACCCGGGCCAGATAGTGCCGGGCACGACCAATCAGGCCTACACGGCCGCGCAAGGGACGCGCAGCCGCGGCTTCGACCTGGAAATGTCGGGTGAAGTGACGCCGGGCTGGAACGTGGCGGCCGGATGGTCGCATTGGACGGCCAGCGACGGCGAGGGCAACGCGATCCAGACCGACCAGCCGCGCAGCCTGGTGCGCGTCTTCACGACGTATCAGTTGCCGGGCGACTGGAACCGTCTCACGATCGGCGGCGGCGTGAACTGGCAAAGCCATGTCTACACCATCGCCAGCGGCCCGAACGGCGACGAACGCGTCAGCCAGGGCAGCTACGCCATCACCAACCTGATGGCGCGCTACCGCTTCAACCGCAGCCTGTCGGCGCAGTTGAACGTGAACAACGTGTTCGACCGCAAGTACTACAGCCAGATCGGCTTCTACAGCCAGGGCGCGTGGGCCGCGGGACGCAGCGCGATGCTGACGATGCGCTACCAGTATTGATCGCGGGCGTTATGCGGGTCGGCCTTACACGGCCCGGCCTAACGCGGCCCGGCCTTACCCGGGCCCGGCATTGCCCGCCCCGGTCTCAAGCCGGCCCGACCGGTCCGGAGGCTGCCCGTGCGGCCTCCGCGATGCTGGCGATGAACGCCTTGGCGGCCTCGGGCATGATGCGTCCGGCCAGCGTCTGCACCTCGAAGTGACGTTCGTTCATTTCGCGGTCGCGTAGCGGCACGGCGACGATCTTTCCCCATTGCAGGCGGTTGCGGATGGCCAGTTCACCACAGAAGGCCACGCCGCCGCCCGCGCTGGCAAAGCCGACCAGCGCGTCGATGCTGCGGCTGGTGAACGCCGCCTCGCAATGCAGTTGCTGGCGGCTGCAACTGATGTCGATCAGCTGGCGCAACGTGGAATCGGGGCTGGGCAGGGCCAGGGGATAGGCGATCAGCTGCGCCAGCGACATCTCGCGCCGGTCGGCCAGCGGATGGTCTGCCGCCAGGATCGCGCGCACCGGCGCCGGCACGCGCGCTTCCACGCGGATGTCGCGCTGCGACGTGAGGCTGAGGGTGATGCCGATATCCGCCGAGCCGTCCCGGATGCGCTGGGGGATCTCCTGCTGCGAGCAGACGTCCAGCGAAAACCGGATGCCCGCGTAGTGCTGCCGGAAAGCCGCGATGGCCGCCGGCACGAACTCCGACGCATAGCCCTCGGTGCTGACGATGCGCACATGGCCCTGCCGCAGGCCGCGCAGCGCCAGGATGTCGCCCGCTACCCGTTCCACGTCCTGCTGCATGCGCTTGGCGTGCGCGGCCAGGAGTTCGCCGGCAGCGTTCGGGACCATGCCGCGCGCGCGGCGCTCGAACAGCAAGGTGCCAAGTTCCCGTTCGATGCGGGCGATCTGGCGGCTGACGGCCGAGGGGGCCACATCCAGGCGCCCCGCGGCTTCACTGACCGAGCCGGTGCGCACGACTTCCAGGAAATAGCGCAGGGAAATCTCCTGCAGGACGCGGGGGTTCATGGTCGGCTCCAAGGTTTGCGGAAAACGCAAAGAAGAATTCTAACCATTGATATTGCTGCAAAGCGCTGGCCGCCTCTAGGATGTGGGCATTATTTGCGCTTCCCATTCGCTACCACAGACATGTTTCAATCCGACGCTCCCTCCCAATCCCCCGTTCTGGATTCCCTGCGGCAGGCCAAGCCGGTGCTGTGGACAGGCCCGGACATGCCGGCGCCCGCAAGCGGACCGGGTGCGCATTTCCTGATGGATCAGGTGCTGTCGGCGCAGGAACGCTTTACGCGCTTCGAGCCGCTGCTCGCCGAGCTGTTTCCGGAGTTGGCCGAGACGGGAGGCGTGATCGAGTCGCCGCTGCTCCCCGCCGCGGCCATGCAGGTAGCGATCGGCCTGCCGCCGGACGCCGGCCGGTTGTGGATCAAGGCGGACCACGCATTGCCGGTGGCCGGCTCCATCAAGGCGCGCGGCGGCATTCATGAAGTGCTGGAATTTGCCGAATCGCTGGCGCTGCGCGAAGGGTTGCTGCTGCCGGGCGACGATTACCGCAAGCTGGCCGGTCCGGAAGCCCGCGCCGTGTTCGGCCGGTATCAGGTCGCCGTGGGTTCCACGGGCAACCTGGGCCTGTCCATCGGCGTGATTGCATCGGCGCTGGGGTTCCGGTCTGCCGTGCACATGTCTGCCGATGCCAAGGAATGGAAGAAGGCGCGTCTGCGTGCGCGCGGCGTCGAGGTCGTGGAGCACGCGGGCGACTACGAAAAGGCCGTGGCCGCGGGCCGGGCGCAGGTCGAAGCCGATCCTTTTGGCTATTTCGTGGACGACGAGCGGTCGGCGTCCCTGTTCATGGGCTACGCCGCCGCCGCGTTGCACCTGCGCGTCCAATTGATCGAGGCGGGCGTGCGGGTCGATGCCGAGCATCCGCTGTTTGTCTACCTGCCTTGCGGCGTGGGCGGGGCGCCGGGCGGGATCGCCTTCGGCCTGACCCAGCTGTATGGCCCTCACGTGCATTGCTTCTTCGCCGAGCCGGTGCAGTCGCCGTGTTTCCTGGTGCGCATGATGGCCGGCCAAGGCGAGCTGCCGGGTGCGCCCGCGTCCGCGTCGGTGTACGACGTCGGCCTGACCAACGTGACCGAGGCCGACGGCCTGGCGGTTCCGACGGCGTCCGAGCTGGCGTACGCGGCGGTGGGCGCGCAACTGCGCGGCGTCTACACCGTTGAAGACGACACGCTCTACGCCGACCTGGCGCGCCTGAAGGACAGCGAAGGCCTGCGCATCGAACCGTCCGCCGCCGCGGGTTTCAGCGGTCCGCGCCATCTGTGCGGCACCGACGCCGGCCGCGCATGGCTGCGCGCGCACGGCCTTGCCGCGCATCTGCCGCGCGCGACGCACCTGGCCTGGACCACCGGCGGGCTGTTCGTGCCTGACGAAGAATATGACCGATTCCTGAGCCGCGGGCGTTCGCTCGCGGCCGGCAACTAGGCGCCGACAGACGCGCCGCTTATCCACCACCTCCCCATCGAGCACCGCCATGAAAACCTCGTTTCTTGCAGTCAGCCTCGCTTTTGCCAGCACCGTCGGCGCCGTCGCGCCCGCAGTGGCCCAGGACGCCTATCCCAGCCGGCCGATTACGCTGGTCGTGCCTTTCCCGCCGGGTGGCGCCACCGATGTGCTGGGCCGCGTGGTGGCGCAGAAACTGGGGCAGGAATTGGGGCGCACGATCGTGGTGGAAAACCGCGCGGGCGCTGGCACGGTGATCGGCGCCAGCTTCGTCGCCAAGGCCGCGCCGGACGGCTACACGCTGTTGGTCAGTTCGGGCACGACGTTCACGGTCAACCCGGCCATTCAAGCCAATCTGCCGTACGACCCGGTCAAGAGCTTCGAGCCGATCGGCATTGTCGGCCGCACCGGCCTGGCGCTGCTTGCGAACCCCAAGGTGCCCGTCAAGGACTTGAAGGAGTTCGTGGCCTATGTGAAGGACCCCGCTCACGATCAGCCGCCGTACGGATCGTTCGGCACCGGCACCACCGCGCATTTCGTGGGCGAGGCCTTCACCTCGGCCGCCAAGCTGAAGATGACGCACGTGCCGTACAAGGGCAGCTCGCCCGCGATGACTGACCTGATCGGCGGACAGATTCCGTTCTCGGTCGACACCGTGGCCGCGGCCCTGCCGCAAAGCAAGCAGGGCAAGGTGCGCGTCCTGGCAGTGTCCGCGCCCAAGCGCTCCGCCTTCCTGCCCGACGTGCCCACGTTCGCGGAACAGGGCTATCCGTCGGTCGCGATGGATACGTGGCTGATGGTCGCCGCGCCGCGTGGCCTGCCGGCCGACGTGAAGACGCGGCTGGAGAAGGCGCTCAAGGCCACCGTCGAATCGCCCGAGGTGGTCAAGAGCCTTGAGGCGCAAGGCTTCGAAGCCGCCTTCGCCAGCGCCGCTGAAGGCGAGGCGCTGATCCAGCAGGAACTGCCCGTCATGCGTGAAGTGGCGCAGCGGGCCAACATCAAGATCGACTGAAGGAAGACGACGATGGCATTGGACGACACCCTGGTATCCCTGACGGCGGTCGAGTTGCGGCGCATGATCGGCGCCCGCCAGCTTTCGCCGGTGGAATTGCTGGAGGCCTGCATCGCGCGCATCCAGGCCGTGAACCCGTACATCAACGCGGTGACCGCCACTGCCTATGAGCGGGCGAGGGGGGAAGCGCGCGCCGCCGAGCGCGCCGTGATGGCGGGCGAGCCGCTGGGCCTGTTGCACGGCCTGCCGATGGGGGTAAAGGATCTGGAACCCACCGCCGGTGTGCTGACCACGTACGGCTCGCCCTTGTATCGCGGCCACGTGCCCGACGAGGACATCGAGCTGGTGGCGCGCCTGCGCCGCGCCGGCGCCATCGTCGCTGCCAAGACCAACGTGCCCGAAATGGGCGCGGGCGCCAACTCGCGCAACACGGTGTGGGGCGCGACCGGCAATCCTTTCAACCCGAACCTGAACGCAGGCGGTTCGTCGGGCGGCTCAGCCGCAGCGTTGGCCGCCGACATGCTGCCGGTCTGCACGGGCTCGGACACCGGCGGCTCGCTGCGCATTCCCGCGTCCAAGTGCGGCGTGGTCGGATTCCGGCCGTCGCCGGGCGTCGTGCCCAGCGTGCGCAAGCCGCTCGGCTGGACGCCGATTTCGGTGGTCGGGCCGATGGGCCGCACGGTGGCCGACGCCTGCCTGCAGATGGCGGCGTCCGCGGGCATGCATGCCGGCGATCCGCTCAGCTATCCGCTGGACCCGCTGCAATTCCTGAACCCCGGCGTCGCGGACCTGGGCTCGCTGCGTGTGGCCTACACCGAAGACTTCGGCGCGTGCGACGTGGACGACGGCATCCGCGCCACCTTCCGCGAAAAGATCGCCGCGATGCGGCATCTGTTTGCCGCCTGCGATCCGATCGACCTGGATGTGGGCGAGGCCCACCGGTGCTTTGACGTGCTGCGCGCCGAAGCCTTCGTGGCGGGCATGCGCGACGCCTACGAGAAGGATCCGTCCAGCCTGGGCCCCAATACCCGTGCCAACTTCGAAATGGGCGCGGCGATGAGCCTGAAGGACTGCGCGTGGGCGCAGGCCGAGCAGACGCGCCTGATCAAGCGCTTTCAGCGCGCCTACGACGATTACGACCTCATCCTTTCGCCCACCACGCCCGTGTCGCCGTTCCCGTGGACGCAGCTGTACGCGGACAAGATCAACGGCGTTGCCCAAGAGAACTACTACCGCTGGCTGGCACTGACGTATGTGGTCACGCTGACCACGCACCCGGCGCTGACGCTGCCGTGCGGGCGCGATGCCAAGGGCATGCCGTTCGGGCTGCAGATCGTGGGCCGCTTTCGCGCAGACCGTGAAGTGCTGGCCGCGGCGCAGGCGATGGAGCAGGCGTTTGCGGGGTCGGACGTGCTGCAGCGCCCAAGGCCGGATCTGGCTGCGTTGCGTCCTGCCGAGCCGGCGTTGACGTCGATCGTGACGTCGCCGCCACAGTTGCAGGGCGGGGGAGAGACGGGTTCCGTGTCGGCGGTATAACCCCCGACTTTCAGCGCATCGGGCCAGCACGCCGCGCCACGCGGCCTGCTGGCCTTTTGCTATTTCAGGCTAGTCCGTTTTCTAGGGTAATTCCTGACTAAAAGCTGATTGTCAGCCGTTTGTCAGGCAGGTTTAATCACTCCAAAGTTGCGCATCAGACGCATCAACCGGCATCGGATGGCTCGTAGCAGTCAATCTGTGCCACACCCTTGCAGCCGTAGTAACAACACGCTGGTCCATGTAGTCCACCCCAGGAGACAACAAGCCATGCAACACGTTACAAAGCCCCGCCGCCGCAAATTCATCTCCGGCGCAGCCGCCGCAGGGGTCGCGGCGCTAGGATTTCCCGCCATCGCCAAGGCGCAGAACGCACCCATCTCCTTCCGGTTCCAGAGCACCTGGCCCGCGACCGACATCTTCCACGAATTCGCCCGCGACTACGCCAACAAGGTCAACGAGATGGCCGGCGGCCAGTTGAAGATCGAAGTGCTGCCCGCGGGCGCCGTGGTCAAGGCGTTCGACTTGCTGGATGCCGTGTCGGCCGGGACGCTGGACGGCGGCCACGGCGTGGTGGCCTACTGGTACGGCAAGAACACGGCGGTGGCGCTGTGGGGGTCCGGTCCGTCTTTCGGGATGGATGCCAACATGCTGCTGGCCTGGCATGAATACGGCGGCGGCAAGGAGCTGCTGGTCGAGATCCAGAAGGCCATGAACGTGAACGTGCAGTCCCTGATGTACGGACCGATGCCGACGCAGCCGTTCGGTTGGTTCAAGCGGCCGGTCACGAAGGTCGAGGACGTCAAGGGCGTGAAGTTCCGTACCGTGGGCCTGGCCATCGACATGTACACCGCGATGGGCGCGGCCGTGAATGCGCTGCCTGGCGGGGAAATCGTGCCGGCCCTGGACCGCGGGCTGCTGGACGGGGCGGAATTCAACAACGCGTCTTCCGACCTGGCGCTGGGATTCCAGGACGTCTCCAAGATCTGCATGCTGCAGAGCTTTCACCAGAGCGCTGAGCAATTCGAGGTGCTGTTCAACAAGGCCAAGTACGACGCCTTGCCCGAACACCTGAAGCACATCCTGAGCTATGCGGCGCAGGCGTCCAGCGCGGACATGTCCTGGAAGGCGGCGAACCGCTATTCGCAGGACTACATCAAGCTGCAGAAGGATCACAACGTCAAGTTCTACAAGACGCCGGACGCGATCCTGCAGCAGCAGCTCAAGATCTGGGACGAGATGATCGCCAAGCGGTCGGCCGAGAATCCGCTGTTCAAGAAGGTGCTGGAATCGCAGCGGGCGTTCGCGGAACGGGTGGGGCGCTGGCACGGCGACACCACCGTCAACTACCGCATGGCCTACAACCACTACTTCTCGCGCAGCACCAAGCCGGCCTGACGCCGTCCTGCGCCGCACCCGCGCGCCGCCTGGCCGGCGCGCGGGGTTTCGCCATGCGTCCAGGTTCCGTGCGCGCCGGCGGCAGGTTTGCCGCGGCCTGAGCGGATCCGACTCCAGGACCTTCGATGATCCGAATCGTACGTTTCATAGATAGCATCTCCACCCTTGTGGGCAAGACCTTTGCCTGGCTGATCGTGGTGCTGACGCTGCATGTGTGCTGGGAAGTCGCGGCGCGCTACATCCTGAACCAGCCCAGCGCCTGGGCGTTCGACCTGCAGATGATGTATTACGGGATCCTGTTCATGATGGCCGGGGCGTATACGCTGGCCAAGAACGGGCACGTGCGCGGGGACATCCTGTACGGATTCCTGCCGCCGCGTGTGCAGGCCGGGCTGGACCTGCTGCTCTTCATCGTCTTTTTCTTTCCGGGCGTCATCGCCCTGGTGTGGGCGGGCTGGTACTACGCCGGCTATTCCATCGCCATCCGCGAGCATTCCTCGCTGATGGCCAACGGGCCGCCGATCTATCCATTCAAGGCCTTCATACCCGCTGCCGGCGCAGTGCTGCTGTTGCAGGGCGTGGCCGAGGTCATGCGCTGCATCCTGTGCCTGAAGCAGGGCGCGTGGCCGTCGCGTGAAGAGGACGTCGAGGAAGTGGACGTCGACAAGCTCAAGGAGATGGTGCACGTGAAGGACGAAGACATCGCCAAGCTCGATCGTTACGTCAACTCCGGGGAGTCCCAGCGATGAAAATCCACAAGGCATTGTGGTTCGGCCTGTCGTGCATCGCGCTGGTGCTGCTGATGATCGCGTTTTTGACGCCGTGGGACAACCTCACCACCGGCCACATCGGGCTGCTGATGCTGGCCCTGATCGTGGTGGCGATCATGCTGGGCTTTCCCACGGCGTTCACGCTGATGGGCATGGGCGTGCTGTTCACGTTCCTGGCGTATTACATGCAGAGTTCGGATCCGGGGCGGTCGCTCGGACAGACGCTGGACCTGATGGTGCAGCGCACGTACGCCACGATGACGAACGATTCGCTGATTTCGATTCCGCTGTTCGTGTTCATGGGCTATCTGGTCGAACGCGCCAACCTGATCGAAAAGCTCTTCCGGTCGATGCATCTGGCGCTGGCGCGGCTGCCCGGCGCGCTGGCGGTGGCCACATTGGCGACGTGCGCCATCTTCGCGACGGCGACAGGCATTGTGGGGGCGGTGGTCACGCTGATGGGGTTGCTGGCAATGCCGGCCATGCTGAAGGCGGGCTACAGCGTGCGTCTGACGGCCGGTTCGATCACGGCGGGCGGCTGTCTGGGCATCCTGCTGCCGCCGTCGGTGATGCTGATCGTGTACGGCGCCACCACGGGCGTGTCGGTCGTGCAGTTGTATGCCGGTGCGCTCTTTCCCGGGCTCATGCTGGCGATTCTGTACATGGTGTACGTCATCATCGTGGCCAAGCTGCGGCCCGACATGGCGCCGCCTTTGCCAGAAAGCGAGCGTGGCGTGCCGCTGTCGCCCGGGACGGCAGCGCTTGCCGCGGGCCCCTACACGCGCGCCGTATCGGGCATGCTGGCCGCCATGTTCAAGGGCCGGCGCAACAGCGCGGTGTCGTTTGGCTACCTGACGCGCAATATGGCGATGGCGTTGTCGCCGTTGTTGGTCACGGTGCTGATGCTGGCGGTGGTGCATCATGCGCTGACCAAGCCCGCTGTGGAGTACGAGATTCCCGCCGAACTGCAGTTGGGCTCGGGCGGCTTCGATTCCGGCTCTGGGTTGAGCGAACCGCCCACGGATGGCTTGGCCGAGCCCCCGTCCAATGACCTGCCCGAACCGCCGTCCAATGAACTTGCCGAACCGCCGGGTACGCCCGCCACGTCGGGTTTGAGCGAACCGCCGGGCACGCCCGCCGCCCAGCCGCCAGCAGGCGCGGCCGCACCTGCACAGCAGGCCGCACCCGACACGGCCGACGCCCGCAAGCCCGCGCCCACCGGCTTCTGGATCTTTGCAGGCGTCTGCGCAGTGATGCTGGCAGTGTTCTACGCCGCGCTGACGTGGGCGCGGCTGGAAATCTTCAAGATGCTGATGGCATCGTTCTTTCCGCTGGCGGTGATGATCGCGGCCGTGCTCGGTTCGATCGGCTTTGGCCTGGCCACGCCCAGCGAGGCCGCCGCCATGGGCGCGATGGGCGGGGCGCTGCTGGCGCTGGCGTATCGCAGGCTGAATCTGCCGGTGCTGCGCGAATCGGTGTTCCTGACGGCGAAGACCAGCGCCATGGTGTGCTGGCTGTTCGTGGGGTCGTCGATCTTCTCGGCGGCGTTCGCGCTGCTGGGCGGCCAGCGCATCATCGAGGAATGGGTGCTGTCGTTGGGTCTGACGCAGATTCAGTTCCTGCTGCTGGCGCAGATCATCATCTTCCTGCTCGGCTGGCCGCTGGAATGGACCGAGATCATCGTCATCTTCATGCCGATCTTCGTGCCGCTGCTCAATACGTTCGGCATCGATCCGCTGTTCTTCGGCTTGCTGGTCGCGCTGAACCTGCAGACCGCGTTCCTGTCCCCGCCGGTGGCCATGTCGGCGTTCTACTTGAAGGGCGTGTCGCCGCCGCACGTGACGCTGAATCAGATCTTCCTGGGCATGATGCCGTTCATGGGGATCCAGGTGGTCGCGATCTTCCTGCTGTACATGTTCCCGGCGATCGGCATGTGGCTGCCGACGGTGCTGTATCGGTAAGGCGCGAAGGTGTCAGACACCTGCTTTCACTCGGGTGTCAGACACCATTGCTGAGGTACACCACGGCCGCGACGAGCCAGGATGCCGCCAGCGCCACATAAGCCAGCAGCAGGATCTGCGTAACGGATGCCGGCCAATGCTTGCCCAAGCCGGCGCTTTTTCCCACCGCGCCCAACAGGTAACCGCCGTTCGCGCCCGGCAAGGGCAGCAGGTTCAGCGCTGCCGTGGTGGCGGCGGTCA
>Ga0209050_1001607_pt1 | contig 23270 bp, 14 predicted proteins | sample Araplavi_mTSA_r2_FD_184276 | JGI IMG/M metagenome (GOLD analysis project Ga0209050, IMG submission 184276) | Arabidopsis root microbial communities from North Carolina, USA - plate scrape MF_Cvi_mTSA_r2 (SPAdes) (version 2) | ecosystem: Host-associated > Plants > Roots > Endosphere | place: USA... | reverse complement strand
ATGTCGGCTACGTCGACCTGGGCCCGCGCAACGGTCCCGTCGTGATGCTGTTCCACGGCTGGCCGTACGACATCCACTGCTACGAGGACGTGGCCCCGCTGCTGGCCGCCGCCGGGTACCGCGTGATCGTGCCGCACCTGCGCGGCTACGGCACGACGCGCTTCCTCTCCGACAGCACCCTGCGCTCGGCCCAGCAGACCGCCCTCGCGGTGGACTCGATCGCGCTGATGGATGCCCTCGGCATCCAGAAGGCCGTGATGGCCGGGTGCGACTGGGGCGCACGCAACGCGTGCATCCTGGCCGCGCTGTGGCCCGAGCGCTGCACGGCGCTGGTGTCCGTCAGCGGGTTCCTCGTGCTCAATCGCCAGACGGCCTCGCTGCCGCTGGCGCCGGCCGACGAGCTGTCGTGGTGGTACCAGTTCTACCTGTCGACCGAACGCGGCCGCCAGGGCTACGCGCAGAACCTGAAGGAGTTCGCCCACCTGATCTGGCGCCAGGCCTCGCCGCAGTGGCAGTTCGACGAAGCGACGTTCGACCGCACGGCCGCCTCGCTCGTGAACCCGGACCATGTCGCGCTCGTCGTGCACAACTACCGCTGGCGCATCGGCCTCGCCGAAGGCGACCCGCAGTTCGATGCGCTCGAGACCCGGCTCGGCCAGGTGCAGTCGGTGGCGCTGCCGTCGATCACGCTCGAGGGTGACGCCAACGGCGCGCCGCACCCGGCGCCGGCCGCGTACGCGAAGCGCTTCACCGGCAAGTACGAGCACCGCAACCTGACGGGTGGCATCGGCCACAACCTGCCGCAGGAAGCCCCGGCGGCCTTCGCCAAGGCCGTCATCGACGCCAGCCAGTGGTGACCCACGGCCGGACCGGGCGCCCCGTGCGTACCCGGTCCGGCTGTCGCCCTTTCCCACCATGTCCCTCTACCTCCTCGCCTTCCTCGGCGGCGTGCTGACCCTGCTCAGCCCGTGCATCCTGCCGGTGCTGCCCTTCGTCTTCGCGCGCGCGGACCGGCCGTTCGCGCGCAACGGCCTGCCCCTGCTCGTCGGCATGGCCCTCGTGTTCACCGTGGTCGCGTCGGTCGCGACCGTCGGCGGCGGCTGGGTCGTGCAGGCCAACCGCTACGGACGGGCCGCGGCGCTGCTGCTGATGGGCCTGTTCGCGCTGACCCTGCTCGTGCCGCGCCTGGCCGAGCGCTTCACGCGACCCGTCCTGCGCGCCGGCGAACAGCTCTCCCGTGTGGCGGACCACCGGCCGGACGGCGTCGGTTCGTCGCTGCTGCTGGGCGTCGCCACGGGCCTGCTGTGGGCGCCGTGCGCCGGCCCGATCCTCGGCCTCGTGCTGACCGGCGCCGCGCTCAACGGCGCCAACCTGCAGACCTCCCTGCTGTTGTTCGCATACTCCGCCGGAGCGGCGGCCTCGCTGGCCCTCGCGCTGCTCGCGGGCAACCGTGTGCTGCGGGCGATGAAGGCCTCGATTCCGGTCGGCGAGGGCTTGCGCCGCGCGTTCGGGGTCGTGCTGCTCGCGAGTGTCGTGGCCATCGCGTCGGGGCTCGACACCGCGACACTCGCCGGCTGGTCGTCGGACCTGACCGGCGGTGTCGAACGGCATCTGGTCGACTCGCTGGGCCGCCACGATCCCGAGACACCCGGCGCGCTGCCTGTCGAATCCGCCCCCGGCAGCTTCGCCGGCGCCACCACCTGGCTCAACTCGCCGCCGCTGTCGCTCGACCCGCTGCGCGGCCACGTGGTGCTGGTGGACTTCTGGACTTTCGCCTGCATCAACTGCCTGCACGTGTTGCCCGACGTGAAGGCACTCCCCGCGAAGTACGCCGGCCAGGGCCTCGTCGTCGTCGGGGTCCACACCCCGGAGTACCCATTCGAGCGGGAGCTGCCGAACGTGCGCAGCGCCGTGAAGGACCTGGGCATCACCTACCCCGTCGCGGTCGACAACGCCTATGCGATCTGGACCTCGTTCGGCAACGAGCTCTGGCCCGCGCAGTACCTGATCGACGCCCAGGGCCGCGTGCGTCACCACCACTTCGGCGAAGGCGGAGAGAAGGCCATGGACCGCGCCGTGCAGCAGCTGCTGAACGAAGCCCATGCCGACGTCCCCGCCGCGCCCTCACCCGTTCCCACCACCCAGGAGTCACCATGACCCGCAAGATCGACAAGACCCTCTACACCGCCCACACCCACACGGCCGGCGGCCGCGACGGCACCGGCGTCTCGAACGACGGCGCGCTGAACGTCCAGCTGAGCCCGCCCGGCTCGGGGCGCCCCGGCACGAATCCCGAGCAGCTCTTCGCCGTCGGCTATTCGGCTTGTTTCATCGGTGCGATGCGCCGGGCCGGCACGCCGCTGGGCATCCGCCTGCCCGACGACGTGTCGATCGACGCGGAGGTGTCGCTCGGCACGGCAGCCGACCAGGGCTTCGTGCTGGCCGCGAAGCTGACCGTGCGCCTGCCGGGCCTGACGCCCGAGCAGAAGTGGCAGCTCGTCGAGGGCGCCCACCAGATCTGCCCGTACTCGCTGCTGACCCGCGGCAACATCGAAGTGACCTTCGACGTGGCCTGACCCCCAGGCTGCCGCATCGACGCCCCTGCGCACGTCCGCGTGCCAGGGGGCGTCCCCGCATCCAGCGGATGCGGATGATTCGACAGACCGATCCTTCGCACCTGGAGATCACGATGTTCATTCTTCTCGCACTGTCCCTCCGGGCCTGGACCTCCCGGCGACGCTCGATTCGCGTGCTGCCCTCGCCCGCCGTGGCCGGCGTCGCGCGTCCACTGCCGCTCGAAGGCAGCAGGAGGTCCTACCTCATCGCCACGACCCTGGTCGGGACGGCGTCCGCCGTCCTGCTGATGGTGGGTCTGAGCGCCATCCCCTCCGCGGAAGCACGCACGCCCGAACTCGCAGTGGAAGGCAGCGCCCCACCCTTCGATGGCGCTGCGCCGTGGTTCAACTCGCCGCCGCTCGGACGCACCGCGGTCGACGGCAAGGTGCGCGTCGTGAGCTTCTGGACGTACTCGTGCATCAACTGCCTGCGCACGTTGCCGGCCCTGCGCGCGTGGTCCGAACGCTACGCGGATCGGGGCCTGGTGGTCGTGGGCGTGCACACACCCGAGTTCGCGTTCGAGCGGGACGCCCGCAACGTCGCGAGGGCGGTGCGCGACTTGAAGATCTCCTACCCGGTGGTGCAGGACAACGACTATCGCCTGTGGCGGGCATTCGGCAACCAGTTCTGGCCCGCCATCTTCGTCATCGATGCACAGGGGCGCATTCGCCACCATCAATTCGGCGAGGACGGCCTGGCCGAGACCCAGGCGGCCATCGAGACGCTGCTGACGGAGGCCGGCGCGCACGGCCCGGCCCGCGCGGAACCCCTGTCCGCGGACACGTCCGGCGTGGGCCTCCCTGCCGATGGGCCACACCTGCGTTCACCTGAAACCTACCTCGGCTTTGCCCAGGCACGCGGGTTCGTTTCGCCGGGCGGCCTCCTGCACGGCAGGACGAAACAGTACCGCCTCGGCACGCCGCACCTCAACGAATGGGCGATGTCGGGCGAATGGCAAGTGCAACCCGACTTCGTGGAGTTGCAGGCGCCGTCGGGGGCCCTGGTCATCCGGTTCCACGCACGCGATGCGCACCTCGTGATGGGCCCGGCCATGACCGAGGGGACCGCTCGGTTCGTCGTGACGATCGATGGCAAACCGCCCGGGGACGACCATGGTGTCGACGTCGACGCCGACGGCCGCGGCAGGGTCGGCGCCACGCGGCTGTACCAACTGGTCCGGCAGCGCGGGATGATCGACGACCGGGTCGTGGAAGTCCGCTTCGTCGACCCCGGCGTGCGCGCGTACGCCTTCACGTTCGGATGACCGCAGCGTCCTCCTATTCTTTGGTATAGGTCAGACCTACCTGGATATGCCCCACGTTTCCAGCGCCACCGTTCTGCTACCGTTCAGTGCCAGCCCGCCCTTGCCCCGCCGAGCCGAGATGCCCAGTTCCCCGCCGTCCGAACCCAACCCGTCCGATCGCCGCACCGTCTACATCGTCGACGACGACGAACTGGTCCGCGTGTCGCTTCGCAGCCTGCTGCGATCGATGGGTCTGGACGCTCACGACTTCGCCTCGACGGAAGCGTTCCTCGCCGCCCCCCGGCTCGATGGACCGTCCTGCCTGGTCCTCGACGTGCGGCTGCGAGGCGAAAGCGGTCTCGTGTTCCAGCAGTGGCTGATCGACAGCGGGCGCCCTCACATGCCCATCATCTTCATGACGGGTCACGGCGACATCGCCATGACCGTGACGGCGATGAAGGCCGGCGCCGTCGACTTCCTGACCAAGCCGTTCCGTGAACAGGACATGATCGACGCCGTGATCGCCGCACTCGACCGCGATGCGAAGCGCCTGGCGACGGAGCGGCAGCTGACCGGGATGCGTGACGACTGGATGTCGTTGACGCCGCGGGAACGCGAAGTGATGCGCCACGTGGCGGCGGGGCTGATGAACAAGCAGATCGCCGCCGAGATGGGCATCGCCGAGATCACGGCCAAGATGCACCGCGGCCAGGCGATGCGCAAGATGCATGTGCGTTCGGTGGCGCAGCTCGTGCGCCGGATGGAAGCCCTCGGCGTCATTCAGGGCCTCCACTGAGGCGTGCCCTTTGACCACGACGTTGCCGTCCGCCGAACTCGTCGTCATCGTCGACGACGACCCGTTCGTGCTCGCCGCGACCAGCAGCCTGGTGCGTTCGCTGGGCTGGGAGGCGAGCACGTTCGGATCGGCTGCGGCCTTCCTCGGCTCGGAAGCGCCGGCGCGCGCGAGCTGCCTGGTCTGCGATGTGCAGATGGACGGCATGGACGGCATCGAGCTTCTGGCTCACCTGCGCGCGGGGGGATGGCGCGTGCCGACGCTGATCATCACCGCGGGCGTCACCGACCGCGTCGTGGAGCAGGCATCGGCGCACGGCGCGCTGTGTGTGATCGAGAAGCCCATCGACGCCGAAGAAATCGAACGGTGGATCACCTACGCGTTGACATCCCCCTGAGGCGTTCGGCGCGGCAGCGTGAACACGGCGCGTGTCCCCGCGGGTTCGCGCGGCAGCAGCGCCAGTGTCCCGGCATGTTCATCGAGGATCGACTTGCAGATCGCGAGGCCCATGCCCATGCCGTCGGGCTTGGTGCTGAACAGCGGCTGCAGCAAGGTGTCGGTGGTTTCGGTGCCGATGCCGATCCCCTCGTCATCCACCGTCACCCGCACCCGGTCTTCGCCGTCGATGGCGCACGCCAGCTGCAATCGTTTCGGGTGGCGCGGGCACGCTGCCATCGACTCGGCACCATTCGTCAGCAGGTTGACCGCGACCTGCTGCAGCTGGATGCGCTCGCCGTGGACGAATACTTGCGCGTCCAGGCCGAGCAGTTCGAGGACGACGCCCTGCGATTCGAGTGAACCGGCGACCAGGGCGGCGGCTTCGCGCAGCGCTTCGTTGAGGTCGAAGCACGCGAACTGCGGAACGGCTTTCCGCGATCGAGCCCGCAGCGCCTGGATGATCGCGCGGGCCCGCTGGGCGCTCTTGCCGATGTGCCGGACCATCTCGATGGCTTCGCCGACGTCCGGCGTGCCCCGATCGAGCCAGCGCAGCGCGGCACTGGCGGAGGTGTCGACGGCCGCGATCGGCTGGCCGATCTCGTGAACGATGGACGCCACGAGCTCGCCCATCGCCTTCAGCCGGCTGGCACGTTCCAGTTCGGCGAGCACGCCGCGCAGCTCTTCCTCGGCCTGGGCGCGCTGCTGGTTCTGTTCCAGCAGCTCCTCGTACAGCCGGGCGTTCTCCAGCGCGAACGCCGCGTGCGACGCGATCACCTCGAGCACCTCGGCCTTCGCTAGCGTGAAGACGTGAGCAGCGAGGTCGTTCTCGAAGTACAGCACGCCGACCAGGGCCCCATGCCGCATCAACGGAACGCACAGCACGGACAGGGGACGCCGGCGCCGCACGTCGTCGTCCTGTGCGAGCGATGGCTCCTCGCGTGCATCGCCCACGACCAGCCGCCGCCGCGTGCGGGCGACGGCCTTGACGATCGACACGGGAACGACGTCCGTCGCGAACTCCGCGGGCTCCTGGGTGACGGAGATCCTCCCGTCGAGCACTTCGGCCCGGGCTCGAACCTTCCAGGTCCCGTGGCGCAGCAGCATCAGCGTTCCGTAGCTGGCCCCGGCGCTCTCCAGCGCGGTGCGGAGCAGGGTTTCGACCAGACGCGCGGGGACGATGTCGCTCGCGAGTGCGGTCGAGATGCGCAGCACGGCCTGCGCGTCGAGCGCGTGCAGCCCTCCGCGGTCCGACACGGCGCTGCGACGTTCGATCGATTCTTCTTGTTCCATGGGTAGCCCTCCGATGGCGTCCCGGATGCGGATGCGCCGTTCCGTCCGGATGCCGATCTCCACCGCCTCCGCCTGATCTCGCGCACTTCTCGCTGGCACTGCGCGCCGATTAGAGCGCAGCCGGCCACGCGAAAGCGATCGCGCGGGTTGGCTGTTGTTAGGCGTTGTTAGGCAGCCCGCATTGCACCGCGTGTCCTCGATTGCCGGGGCCATCCACGCTGTGTATGATCCTCATCTCATGTAGTGATCACTACACGCAAATCTCCGCAGGACACTCCGCAGCACATGACCCGACTCAAGCAAGGCAAGCCAGTGCGTGGCACCGGCGTGCGCGAGGCCGCGGCGCAGGCCACGCGTGACAGCATCCTCCGCGCGGCCACCAAGGTGTTCGCGCGGTATGGGTATGACGGCGGCAGCGTCGAGAAGATCTCCCAGTCGGCCAAGACCTTCGACCGGATGATCTACTACTACTTCGGCAACAAGGAAGGCCTGTTCATCGCCGTGCTGGAGGACATCTACCGGCGCATGGACGAGGCCGAGGCGAAGTTCGCGCCCGACCCGTCCGACCCGGTCGAGGCGTTGAAGAACGTCGTGCGCTTCAAGCTCGCGTACTACCGGAAGAACCCGGACTTCATCACGCTGCTGAACACCGAGAACCTCCACAAGGGCAAGCACGTCTCCAAGTCGCCGCACGCCCGCGAGTTCTCGTCCAAGGCGGTCACCCTGATCGCGGACATCCTCGCCGTCGGTGCCGGCCGCGGCCTCTTCCGCAGCGACCTGCACGCCCGCGACGTCTACCTGCTGATCGTCGCGACGTCGTACTTCTACACGTCCAACCGCTACACGATGTCGGCCTTCCTGGGTGAAGCCCTCGATGGCGCCGAGGCCGTGGCGCGGTGGGAAGCCGTGGTCATCGACAGCATCCTCCGCACCGTGCGCGCGGACGCCGCACCGTCCCGCTGAGCCGTTCCATGGCCTACCTCGTCGCCGACAGCCTCGACACCGCCCTGTCGGCGCTCGCCCGCGAACCGCACCGCATCGTGTGCGGCGCGACCGACTGCTTCGCCGAACCCGCGGCGCGTGCGTCCGGCCCGTGGCTCGACATCAGCCGCATCGCCTCGCTGCGGGGCATTCGGCATGACCGGGGCAGCGTCCACGTCGGCGCGGCCACCACCTGGGACGACATCGACGGGTCCGCGTCGATGCCCCAGGTACTGCGCGAGGCGGCCCATGGCATCGGCTCCCGCCAGATCCGGGTGCAGGGCACGATCGGCGGCAACCTGTGCCATGCGGCGCCCGTCGCCGATGGGGTGCCGGCCTTGCTCGCGCTGCACGCGCGCGTGCACCTCGCCAGCGCCCACGGCCAGCGGGAGCTGCCGCTCGACCGCTTCGTGCTCGGCCGCCGGCGCACCGCGTCGCGTCCGGACGAACTCCTCGCGTCCGTGGTGTTCGAGGTGCCGGGGCCGGCCGAGACCACGGCCTTCGTCAAGTGTTCCCACCGCGAAGGTCCGGCACTGGCCGTGGTGTCGGCGGCCGTCCGTCTGCGCTGGAGCGGACGGGGCGTCGTCGAGCGTGCCATCGTGGCGGTCGGTGCGGCCTCCGAAGTGCCTTGCCGCGTGCGCGCCGTCGAACTCGCACTCGAGGGCTGCCCCTCGCCGCAGCTGGCCGGGCGCGTCGCCGCATCGCCCCTGCCCGAACTGGCACCCATCGACGATTGCCGCGGCTCGGCTTCCCTGCGGCTGCACCTCGCGCGGGTGGCCATCTCGCGGGCCTGCGAACGTGCAGGGACCCGCCCATGAGCCACAGCCCCGTCGCCGGCCCGAACGGCTGGATCGTGGTCAACGGCCAGCGCCATGCGGCGCCGGCCGATGGCTCCCGGCCCGCCACCGCGTACCTGCGCGACGACCTGGGCCTCACGGGCACCAAGGTCGGCTGCGGCCAGGGCGATTGCGGCAGCTGCACCATCCACGTCGATGGCGAGGCCCGCTGCGCGTGCCTGATCCCCGTCGCGCAGCTGACGGGCCGCCGGGTGACGACGGTGGAGGGACTCGCCACGGGCAGCCCCTGCGGTCAGCGCCTTCAGCAGGCCTTCCTCGCACACCAGGCCGTCCAATGCGGCTTCTGCATTCCGGGCATGCTGATGGCCTCGGCTGCGGCGATCGACGCCGGCCGCGTCCAGGACCGCAACGGCGCCTGCGACGCGATCGACGGCGTGTTGTGCCGCTGCACCGGCTACCGCAAGATCGTCGACGCCGTCACCGAGGTCGCAACCGCTGCTGCACCGCGCGCACTCACGGTCGCGTCGGAGCACGGCCCGGCGGTCGGACAGCCCGTCACCCGGCTCGACGGACGCGGCAAGGTCGACGGCAGCCAGCATTTCGGCGCCGACGGCTTTCCGAAACACGCCCTGCACCTGCGCGCGGTGCGCAGTCCGCACGCGCGGGCCACGTTCAGCTTCGGCGACCTGGACGCGTTCGTGCGCACCCATCCCGGCGTGTCGCGCATCCTCACCGCCGCGGACGTCCCCGCGCTGAACCTGCACGGCGTCGCCACCCCGTATGCGGACCAGCCCGTGCTGCCGGACACCGAGGCACGTCACCACCTCGAGGCAGTGGCCCTGGTCGTCGGGGAGCGCGACGCGCTGGCCGCACTCGACCTCTCCGCGTTCCCGGTCGCCTGGCATCCGCTGCCCCCGGTCTTCGATGTCGACGACGCTGCCGACCCGCACGGCCCCCAGCTGCACGCGCACCGTCGCGGCAACCTGCTGATCGAGGGACGCGTGCGCCAGGGCGACGCGGTGGAGGCGCTGCGCACGGCGCCGCACGTGGTTCGCGCGACCTTCGAGTCCAGCTTCGTCGAACACGCATACCTCGAGCCCGAGGCCGGCTGGGCCGTGCGGACCGGGGACACGCTCGAGATCCACACGGCCACGCAGGCCCCCCACCCGCATCGTGCCGATCTGGCGCGCATCCTCGGGGTGACGCCGGAGCAGGTCCGCGTGGTGCCCACGGCCGTGGGCGGCGGGTTCGGCGGCAAGCTCGACATGACGGTGCAGCCGCTCCTCGCGCTGGCAGCCTGGCATGTGGATCGCCCCGTCGCCATGGTGCTGACCCGCGAGGAGTCGATGGCCACGTCGACGAAACGCCACCCGGCCCGCATGGTGTCGAGCATGGCCGCCGACGCGCAGGGCCGGCTGGTCGCCGTCTCGTTCGAGGGCCGCTACAACACCGGCGCCTATGCGTCGTGGGGCACGGCCGTGGCGAACCGTGTTCCCGTGCACGCCGGAGGCCCGTACCGCGTGCCGCACTACCTGGCCAGCGCGCGTGCCATCCACACCCACATCACGCCCGCCGGTGCCTTTCGCGGCTTCGGCGTGCCGCAGACCTTGATGCTGCAGGAGCAGCTCGTCGACGAACTCGCGGCGCAGGTCGGCATGGACCCGCTCGAATTCCGGGTGCGCAATGCGCTGCGACCCGGTGACCCCATTCCCACGGGCCAGGTGCTCGACGACAGCGTGGGCCTGGGCGCCTGCCTCGACGCGCTGCGGCCGGCCTGGGCCGAGGCCCGGGCTCGGGTGTCCGAGTCGAACGCGGCTGCACCGGCCCACCTTCGGCACGGCGTCGGGCTCGCCGCCTTCTTCTACGGTTGCGGCAACACCGCGCTGCCCAATCCGTCCACCGTGCGCATCGGCCTGCGGCCCGACGGCGCCCTGGTGCTGCACCAGGGCGCGGTCGATGCCGGACAGGGCGCCAACACCGTCATCCCGCAGATCGCGGCCGACGCGCTGGGCGTTCACCTCGACCGGCTCCTGATCATCGGCCCCGACACCCGGCTGACACCCGACTGCGGCCGCACGTCGGCATCCCGGCAGACCTTCGTCACGGGCCGGGCGGCCTTGCTCGCCGGCACGTCGCTGCTTCGCCAGGTGCGGAAACTGCTGGACGCCAGCGGCGACGCCCCGGTCGCCTTCGGCGACGGCTGGGTCTCGGCGGGTGACGTCCGGACGGCGCTGCACGGCTTGCCGACGGACCAGCACGGCTACGTGCTGGTCGCGGAAGAATCCTTCGATCCACCATCGACCTCACTGGACCCGGATGGCCAGGGCCGCCCCTATGCCACCTACGCCTTCGGCGCACAGCTGGCCGAGGTGCAGGTGGATTGCGAAACGGGGCGGGTGCGCGTCTGCCGCGTGGTCGCGGCCCACGACGTCGGCAAGGCGGTGAACCCGACGCTGCTCGAGGGGCAGGTGGAGGGCGCCGTCGCGCAAGGGGTCGGCATGGCGCTGATGGAGAAGTACCACCCGGGGCGCCACAACAACCTGCACGACTACCTGATTCCCACGGTGCACGACGTGCCCGCCGTCGAGACCTTCTTCATCGAAGCACCGACACCGGACGGTCCGTACGGGGCCAAGGGCATCGGGGAACCCGCGCTGGTGCCCACGGCCGCAGCGATCCTCAACGCCATCCACCATGCCACCGGGGCGCGCGTGCGCGAAGCACCGGCGTCACCCGATGTCGTGCTGCGCGCGCTGGCGGCGCGCGGCAACACGGCATCGCAGGCCCCCACTGTCTGACCCGGCACTTGCTTCGTGCCGGGCGACAGGGGCGGCTCGACCGTCAGCCCGCGTGGCTGCCACGCTCGCGAAGTTCCTTCACCAGCGCGATGTAGCGGCCGCCGGTGCGCAGCGCCGCGTAACGGGCCTGGGCGGCCTGGTAGCCCGGCAACTCGCTGGCGGACGCGCCTTCGCCGCGGTCGAACTCGGCGAGCCCGGATTCGCGGTAGATCTGCAGGTCCGCGAGCACTTCCGCGCGGCTGAGGGGGCGGTCCTGCATCATGCCGTTCATCGCGAGGACGTCGTAGCGGGCGCGCGCATCCTGCAAGGCCCGCGTCTCGAAGTCGTCCCCGTCGTGCCGCCCGAACGCGGCCAGGCCGGACGCTTCGAAGTGCTTCAGGTCGGCGACGACCTCGGCACGGGACAGCATGCGCCCGGTCGCCGGGTCGAGCATCATGTGGCGCAGTGCCAGGTAGCGCCCGCGTGCGGCCTGCCAGGCCGGCGTGCCGACGCGCGACTGGGTGTCGTCGCTCTCCAGGTCGGCCAGGCCGGAGGCCCGGTAGGCGTCGAAGTCCTGACGGACCTCGGCACGCGTGAGCGGAGCGCGGGCGGCCGCGGGTTCGCCAGCGAACGCGACGGACGCGAAGCCGGCGAACAGCGCGAAGCCGACGGTCGTCGCGAGCAGGAACTGCTGCGACATCGCGCGGGAACGGAGGGGGATGCGGGATGGGGTCATGATGGAACTCCTTGGGGTCAGGGGATGCCCGGCGGCCAGATGGCCGCCGGGCCGGCAGATCGCGGTGTCGGGTCCCTTCGAGGCCCTGTCCGCGATGGCATCCATCTGACCAAAGTCGATACCGCCCGGCCATCAGACGATCCGTCTGCCGGGTCCATACCCCCGTATGGTCCCAGCCCTCCTCGCGGCGACGCCGGGAGGCGCCGGCAGGTGAGCGCCTATACGAACCGCTTATCGGCACGCGGCGAGGAGAGCCCCGGACGCGAGTGAGTCGGACGCATCGAGGCCCGGTGCATCCGCCTCGAGCGGAATCCGGAAGGTCGCACGCGTGCCCCCTTCGCCGCGGGGGGCGAAGGTCAGCGTGCCGCCGTGCGCATCGGCGATGGACTTGCTGATGGCCAGGCCCATGCCCATGCCGGTGGGCTTGGTCGTGAAGAAGGGCTCCATCAGCCGGCTTGCCGCCTCGGCGGACAGGCCGGAACCGCAGTCCTCGACCACGACGTCGGCGAAACCATCCCCGGCGTCGAACCAGGACAGGAAGAGTTCGCGGGCCCCCGCCGGACGATCCGTCATCGATTCGGCCCCGTTCATCAGGAGGTTGATCACGACCTGTTGCAGCTGGATCCGGTCGCCGCGAACGTGGCACGTGGCCTGCGGAACATCGAGCGCCAGGGAGGCGCCCAGGTCGGCTAGCGGGCCGGCCAGGAGACTCGCGCATTCACGCAGGGCATCCGTCAGGTCGATGTCCGCGAACTGCGGCTCCGCCTTGCGCGCCATCGCCCGCAGCTGGCGGATGATGTTCTTCGCGCGCTTCGCGCTGAGGCCGATGTGCGTGATCATCGACCGCGCCTCGTCGATCTCGGGCTCGTCGCGGTTGAGCCAGCGCCCTGCGGCACTGGCCGACGAGTCGATGGCACTGAGCGGCTGGCCGATCTCGTGAACGATCGACGCCACGAGTTCCCCCATGGCCTTCAGCCGGCTCGACCGCTCCAGTTCCGTCAAGGCCGAGCGCAGTTGTTCCTTGGCTTCCATCCTCTGGCGGTGCTGCTCGATCAACGCCTCGTACAGCCGCATGTTCTCGAGCGCGAACGACGCCTGGGAGGCGATCACGTCCAGCAGCCTGGCCTTGGCCGCGGTGAACACCCGCGGCGCCAGGTCATTCTCGAGGTACAGGACCCCGACCAGCTTCGCGTAGCGCATCATCGGCACGCACAGCAGCGAACGGGCGCGTGCGCGGTGGACGCCGTGGTCCTGCGCGAGCGCGTGGCCTTCCCGGACGTCGTCCACCTGCACGGGCTGCTGCGTGCGGGCCACGGCGAGGACAACCGCCACCGGCGCCACCTCGGCCGACAGCGCTGCGGACTCCTGCGTCACGACGATGGCGCGGCCCGACGTGCGCGCGGTCGCACGCACCCTCCATTCGCCCTCCCGCCACAGCGCCAACGCACCGTACGACGCCCCGGTGCTTTCGAGCGCCGTGCGCATCGTGGTCTCGATGAGGCGCTCGGGGACCAGGTCGCTGGCGAGGGCGTTGGTGATGCGCAGCACCGCATGCACATCGAGCTCGCGCAGCCCGTGGCCCGCCGTCGTCGGCACGTCGGCATCGAGCAGGCCGGGAAAGCGCAGCTGAAGTTGCCGGGCCTTGGCGGTGGCGCCCCATCGTTGCCAGGCGACCAGCGCATCGCGCGCACAGGCGCGGGCCGCGGCCTCATGTCGACGGCTCGCATGGAAGTCCGCCGCCAGTTCGGCGGCCAGCGCCTCGACCTGCGTGAAGCCGTGCTCGCGGGCCTCGGACACCGCATCGTCGTAGTGCGCGAGGGCCTCGGCGTCGTTGCCCGCCACACGCGCGAACTCGGCCCGCACGAGCGCGTGGCGGGCCCCGAAGTTCTCCGGGCAGACCGCGTCCCATTCGGCCAGCGCGGCGAGGTGGCGATGGAGCAGGGCCTGCTGGCCGGGGTCACGCGCCGGCAGGGCGAGCAGCGCGAGTGCGCCGTAGTACGGCAACTCTCCGAATTCGGCGAAGGACCGTGCCGCCATCTTGCAGGCCTCGGCACGCCGGCCGGCCTCGATGGCGCCGGTGAGGTCGCCGAAGAGAAAGTCCGCCTGCAGCCGATGCACCCAGTAGGCCAGGTCCACGAGCGTGGCCAGCGCGCCTTCGACGGGCTCGGCCATGACCTCGGCATCGTACCGCCCGTCCTGCAGACGCCCCAGGAATGCGAGTTGCGCGAGCAGCGCGTTGATGACCAGGCCGAAGTTGGCGTCGCGCGCACGCACCAGGGCATGCTCCACCGTCTCACGCACTTCCTCGAGCGACTCCCCGGCGAAGAGCATGCCGGTGGCCTGGTTCCTGCCGCAATAGAGCGCAAAGGTGTGATCGCCCACGCGGGTGGCGATGTCGAAGGCCTTCCCGATGAAACCCCGGGCCTGCCGGGCCGGCGCAGTCCAAGGGACCACGAAGGTGCCGTACGTGTGGTAGACCCGCGCCTGATAGCGCTGCAGCCCTCGCTCGTTGACGAGATGCAGTGCGAGCGCGCCGAAATCGCGGGCCTGGGCGTAGTCGCCGAACCGCATGCCGAAGATGTGGTTCATGCAGGCGTAGCCGTTGGCGGACGCGTCGGTGTGCCCGTGTTCGATCGCCAGGTGCACCATGCGCACGAGCATCAGATCGAACAGGTTCTGGTCGAAGTACAGCGCCGGCGGCAGCAGCTCGGCGAAGATGTCGACGATCCCGCGGCGCACGGGATCGGCGTCGATCGGCAACTGCCGCAAGGCCTCGACCCCGTTCGCATCCAGCCAGGCGCACAGCCGCTGGTACTCGATCTGCACCTCGGTGTCGTCGGGGTGTGCGGGCACCATGATTCCCGCCTTGGCCAGGAACCCGAGGCCCACGGCGAGGGCCTGCTCGAACGCACCGAGCGTGGTGTAGAGCGCCGCACGCAGGCGCGCCAGGTCCGCGCCGAACAACCCGTCGCCGGCCTGGCGCTGAAGCGCCGAAAGCCGATCTTCCGCGGCCTCGAGCGCACCGGTCAGGAACTCCGCTTCACCGCACAGCAGGTTCGCCTCCATGGCGAGCGGGCTGGTGGCGTCCTCCGCGAGGCACTCGAGCGCCGAGCGGAAGAAGGCCAGCGCGGAATGGTGTGCGGTGGTCGCGCGCGCGCGCTTGCCGGCTTCCACGTGGATGTGCGCGAACGCGCGCCGTTCGTCGGGTGCCTTGACGGCAGACCGCGCGAGCCATGCCTGCGCGGCCCTCGAGAAGATCGGCACCTCCTCGGCATGCGCCTGCTGGCGCCGCACGATGCCGAGGTGCCACTCGGCGCGGTCCCCCTCCGGGATGGACGCATAGGCCGCCTCGCGGAGGTGGTCGTGCGTGAACACCCAATCGTCCCCGTCGCGCGAGACGAACCCCGGCGCGATGGCGGCGGTGAGCAGGACCGGCACGTCGGTGGCCGCGCAGGCATCGGCGATCGCCAGATCGGACGTGGACGCGCGGTCGCCCAGGCAGGCGAGGATCTGCAGCAGCCGGCGTGTGGCGGGCGGGAGGTCCTGGACGTCTCTGGCGAGCAGGTCCCCGATGCCCGCGAGATAGTCGTGGGCCGTGGCCGGTCCATCCTGCCAGGTCCAGCGCCCGAGCAGCGTGTCGTACGTGATCACGCGATCGTTGACGAGGCGTCCGAGCAGGCGCCGCATGAAGAACGGGTTGCGCCCGGTTCGCCGCTCGACCACGTCGACCAGCGGACCCAGCTCGCCCGGGTCGCGGTCGAACGTCTGCGCGAGCAACTGGTGGACCGAGCCGGCGTCCAGCGGATTCAGCCGGATGTGCACCGCACGGGAGGCGCGGTAGAGCGACGTCGCGCACACCGGATGTTCGTCCGGTGCGCCGGTGGAGCGCAGCGACCCCAGCAGCAGGAGCGGCACCTGGACATGGTCGGACAGCAGGCGTTCGAGGACGTGGACCGTTTCGACGTCGACCCATTGGAGGTCGTCGAGCAGCAACACCAGCGGCCGTTCCGGTGTTGCGAAGCACGTGATCACGCGTGCCATGGCCCGCTGCACGATCTCGCGCTCGAAACCGCGCGATGCGTCCACCGGGGCGACGGGAGACGGCGCCAGTGTCGGGGTGGTTCCGAGGATGGCGCCGAGGCTCGGCAGCAGACGCACCAGGGTGGGCGCGGCATCGCGCGTCGCGTGCGAGAGTCGTTCCCGCCAGGCGTCGAACGCGGCATCGGGACTGCCCAGCACCATCTGGAGCAAAGGCTCCAGGGCCTGGGCGAGCACGTCGAACGGCCGGCTGCCTCGATCCGAAGAGGCCTTTCCCGTCGCCACGCGGGGCAATGCCGGTGACGTGGCCATGCGGGCCACCGCCTCCCGCAGCAGGGTCGACTTGCCGATGCCGGGGAGTCCCGCCACCCAGCAGATGCCCATGCCGGCACCGGACTGCACATCCGCATGCACGAGCAGGAGCTGCTCCAGCTCGAGATCCCGTCCGACGAACACCGGGCCGTCGTGGCTTCCGCCCGCGATGGCGGCGCCCGCGTCGAGGGGGAAGGCGGGGATGTGGCCATGACGGCGGTACAGCTCGTCGCTGGCGCGGAGATCGTTCAGCAGGGCGGCCGCGTCCGCGTACCGCCGCTCCGGGGCCTTTTCGAGAAGGCGGAGCACCAGTCGGGACAGTTGCTCGGGCACGTCGGACCGCAGCCGGTGGGCGGGCTGCGGAGGGATCGTGGCGTGGGCGTGCAGCCGTGCCCCCGCATCGCCCTGACCGAATGGCGGAACGCCGACGAGCATCTCGTGGAAGATGCAACCGAGCGAATACAGGTCGGCACGCGCGTCGATCTGGCGGTTCATGCGCGACCCGAGTTCGGGCGCGAGGTAGTCGATGGCCGCGGGGTTCCAGGCCATCGACTCGACGATCCCGCGATGCGTGGCTTCCTCGCCCTGGCGCAGCGCGCAGCCGAATCCCGTGAGCGTGGCGCGGCCCGTGTCGTCGTCGACCAGGATGCAGTCCGGCGACAAGGCGCAATGGACCAGGCCCGCCGCATGCATCCGCAGCGTGACGGCGGCGAGTTCGGACGCCAGCGCGAGGAACGGGCCGGGGGCGAGAGGCCCCGTGGCACGTTCGCTCAGCGGCGTGCCTCCCGTGTCCCGCAGCAGCAGCACGGTCTCGCCGTCCTGGGGAACCAGCGCCAGCGGCATGGCGGCCCAGTCATCGCTCAACGCCGTGCGCAGGCCGTACTCCCGCTGCAGCGCCGCGACCGGCTGCTGCCCTCGGCTGCCGGACATCGAAACGAGCACGGCCACCCCCTCGGCGGTGAGGCCGCGGCGCAGGTTCCGCCCTCGGAAGCGTGATTCGGAGTTGGGTGGCATGGTCGTCAATGAGTGATTTGATGTATGGATCACTACATGAACTTGATGATAAGCGATGCCCTTCCTCCGGCGCAAGGTTGGAGCGTTCCGTTCGTGCCGTCCCGCGTTCGAACGCCGATGTGTCGACGACGCTCCGAAACGAAAAAGGGCTCCCGGCAAGGATGGCCGGGAGCCCACGAGGGAGGAAACGGAACGGAGCGGGGATGACCCGTCAAGCCATCAGCTGGTGCTCCGGCGCATGGCCTTGAACGCCGACCTCATCTCGCCTGCGAACAACCGGGGCTGCTCCCAGGCTGCGAAATGCCCGCCCTTCGACACTTCGTTGAAGTAGTACAGCGTGGGATAGGCCCGCTCCGTCCAGCTCTTCGGCGCGCGATAGATTTCATGAGGGAAGACGGTGACCGCCACCGGAATGGTGATCTCGGTGGTCTTCTGGGCCGTCGAGCTGAAGTTGTTGTTGTTGTTTTCCCAGTAGAAGCGGCTCGCCGAGGCGCCGGTGTTGGTGAGCCAGTACAGGGTGATGTTGTCCAGGATCGCGTCGCGCGTGAGCACGCGCTCGGGTTCACCGTCACTGTCGGTCCACTCATAGATCTTCTCGTACAGGAACGCCGCCAGCGTCGCGGGCGAGTCGCACAGCCCGTACCCGATGGTCTGGGGCCGCGTCACCATCAAGGCGCCGTAGGCGGCCCCGCGGGCGAAGAACCTGGACAGCGTCTCGAATGCGATGCGCTCGGGCTCGGACAGGCCCGGCGGAGGCGGGTCGCCCGCGTTGATGCCGCGGACATGTTCCGCGGGAATCGTCGGCGGCATGTTCAGATGGATGGCCAGCAGGCCGGGCGGCTTCTGGCGGGCCATCGCGTCCGAGATGACCGAACCGTGGTCTCCGCCTTGTGACACGTAATGCTCGTAGCCGAGACGCTTCATCAGCACCTCCCACGCGCGCCCGATCCGCTCGGGCCCCCAACCCACTTCGCGCGGCTTGCCCGAGAACCCGTAGCCGGGGATCGAAGGGATGACGACGTCGAAGGCGTCCTCGGCATTGCCGCCGTGTGCCGCCGGATCCGTGAGCGGTCCGATCGTGTCGATCATCTCGAGGATGGAGCCCGGCCAGCCGTGGGTCAGGAGCAGCGGCAGCGCATTCGCGTTGCGGGAGCGGACATGGATGAAGTGGATGTCGACGCCATCGATCTGCGTGATGAACTGCGGCAGCGCGTTCAGGCGCTTCTCGAGCTTGCGCCAGTCGTACGTGGTCGCCCAGTACGCACACAAGGCCTGCAGTCGCGCGAGCTGCACGCCCTGCGACGTGTCGGCCACGGTTTCGCGGTCAGGCCAGCGCGTGGCGGCGAGGCGTCGCCGCATGTCGACGATCGCCGACTCGGGAACCTTGATGCGGAACGCCCGGATTCGCTCGTCTCCGAGTGCGGCGGCGCTTGCTCCCGCGGGGCCTGCCGCGTCGGCAGTGTTCGCCTGGGCAGCGTGCGCGCTGGATGGCAGCCGCAGCATGCCAAGGCCGGCGCTGCCCATGGCGGCGGAGCGAACCAGGAACTGGCGCCGCGGCGGCAGTGTGGGCGGGAAGTCGGACATTTTCTCTCCTGAAGGCGTGGTGACGTGCGGATGGGCAGATCCCTTTGCACAGGAGGAGATGACACCAGAGGCCACGGCGAGCGCAAATCACATGGAGGTTCAGCTCACCCCTACCATGGTCTGATGCGACCATGCTGGAAGGAGAGCCCGCCGCCTCCGTGAGGAAGGTGAAGCGCCGCTCACCTCCCCGCCCGGGTCACGCGTCCGCTCGGGGCGACAACGCCGACGCCCCCGCCGGGGAGCGCCAGCGGGACAGGGCCGTGACGAGCAGCATCGCGGCGACGTTCAAGCCGAGCCCGACGATGCCGATGTTGAGGTCGTGCACCCAGGACGGCGCACCGGGCAGCAGCTTCGCCAGCGTCAGCCCTCCGAACACGGTTGCCGCCACGAACGCCTCGCCCACGAGGATGCCCGCCATCACGCCATGCGCGTTGGCGAAGGGGCGCCGCGCCACGACGGACCACAACGCCGGAGCGAGCTGAGTGACGATGCTGAAGCCGGTCAACAGCAGCGACACGATGCTGGAGCCGCCGAAGATCGTCAGTGCGACCGCGACGAGCATCAGCAACAAGGTCCCCACGCGGGAGACTCTCGCCAGGTGCATGTCGCCGCTCCCGGGCCGCAGCGGCCGGTACAGGTCACGCGCGAGCAGCGTGGACGCCGAGATCAGCATGATCGAGCCGGGCACGAGGGCCGTCAGCATGCCCGCGGCGCCGATCACACCGACCACCCACGGGTCGAAGGTCCGGATCGACAGCGTCAACAGCGCCAGGTCGATCTGGCCGCCTTTCAGCCCGGGCACCTCGAGCACCGCGGCGAAGCCCGCCAGCATCGAGAACAGCATCACCAACGCATAGAGCGGCATCACCGCCGCGTTGCGCCGGAAGCTTCGTTCCTCCTTCGCGGTGAACGTGGCACTGAACGCGTGAGGCCAGAGGTACATGCCGAGGGCGGACAGCGCCACCGTCGAGATGAACCAGGCCTCGCTCTTTCCCGTGGCCGGCAGCGCGAGGAAACCGGGATGAGCCGATTCGATGCGGGCGAACATGTCGCCCAATCCACCGTGGTGATGGATCGGCAGGTACAAGCCGAGGAAGACGCACACGGCGAGCACCAGCGCATCCTTGACGACCGCCGTGGCCGCCGACCCGTGCATCCCCGAGAGGTTCACGTAGACCGCCATGGCGATGCCGCCGATCCAGATCGCAGCGACCGGCGACAGGCTGCCGTACGACGTGAGCTCGACGATGATGCCGAGCCCCTTGAACTGCAGGACCAGGTAGGGAACCAGCGCGACCAACGCGACGGCGGCCACGATCAGCCCCAGTGCCGGGCTGCCGTAGGCCTTGGCGAAGAACTCGGGCTGTGTCAGCACCCCGTGCTGCTTCGCGAAGCGCCAGATGGCCGGCAGCAGCCAGTAGGAGAGCACGAACGCGAGGCAGGTGTAGACGATCACGTAGAGCGCGGGCCCGCCGTTGCCGTACGCGAAGCCGCTCGCGCCGAGCAGCGTGAACGTCGTGTACAGCTCACCGGCGATCAGCACGAAGACGAGCAGCCCGGAGAACCCTCGGCCGCCCACGCTCCATTGTTCGAAGTCCATCTGGATGCCGCGCCGGGCCCGCACCCCCAGGTAGAGGATGAAGCCCAGTGTCAGCAGGATGATCAGCAGCGCGGAATTCATGGGGAGGGACGGCGGCTGCAAGTGGGCCCGCGGCGTTTCATGGTCGGTTGGCGGGATCGAGGCGGTAGACAAGCCACATGACCAGGGAGGTGAGCAGCACCCATCCGATGATCCAGGCGAGGAAGAACGGCAGGCCCAGCACGAAAGGCTGAACCCGGTTGGCGAACAGCACGCCGGCGAGGGCGAGCAGGAAGGGAAGCGTGGCGAGCCAATGATGGAGCTTCATGGGCGGTTCTGGATCCGGTGCATGTCGTGGACGCGAGCGGCGTCGATGGGTGCGCGCAGTTCTGCCGCGAGCTGGTCGGCCGCTCGAACGTCTGCCGTCTCGAAGCCTTCCGTGAAGTGCGCCTGCACACCTTCCAGCAGGGCGAGGGCCTCGCCAGCGCGGCCGTCGGCCTGCCACATCCGGGCGAGGTCCGTCGCGGCTCGGAGCTCCCACGCGCGCGCCCCTTGACGCCTGCTGGTGGCGAGCGCCTGGACGAGGCATTCCTCGGCTTGTGCCGTGGACGAACCGGACGACGCACGCGCCTTGATCCGGAGGAGCTCCGGAAGGTGGCACAGGTCCCCCTTCGCATGCACCGACGCCAAGGTGTCATCCAGCAGTTTCAGCGCTTCGGCGGTCTCTCCCAGTGCGGTCAGGCCTTCGGCCAGCGTGAGGCTGAATGCCGTGGTGAGCAGCTCGTACCGGGACTCGCGAAGCTCCACCAGACAGTCCCGGACGGCCTTGACACCCCGCGCCGCATCGCCCCGCCTGACGGCCAGTTCGCCCTTCACCCCTCGACCGACGACGAGGTACGGTGAAAGCGAATGAGCTTCGGCGTTGGCGATGAATCGGTCGATGTCCTGCTCGGCCCGTTCGAGGTCGCCGACCCACACGTAGACGGAGACGGCCCAGATCAGCGCGATGCACAACGTGACGGGGTGGCCCAGTTGCCGGGCATCGTCGACGGCGCGCCTTGCGTGTTCGACGGCCTGCGAAGGGTAGCCCTGAAGCCACAGCGTGCGCGCCAGGGCGATGCACGCGCGATTGCGGAGGTCGAACCCCGAGTAGACGCTGCCGCCCTGCCGTGAGCCGGCAGAGCCGGCGATCGCAGCTTCCAGCAGAACCCTCGCCCGGGGCTGGTCGCCCAGCAGATGGTTGCAGAGTCCCACCAGCGAGTTCGCGGCGGCCGTCGCGGCCGCGTCGCGCATGGTGCCGGCCACGCGGGCGCAACGTTCGGCATACCTCAACGATTCGACGAAGTCACCGATGCGCTCGTGGAAGATCTGGAGTCTTCCGAGCAGCTGCACCTGGTTGGCCGTGTCGTCGAGCCCCTCGGCAACCTCGAGGCTCCGCTCGAGGGCGGCCCGCACTTCGTCGTTGTGCCCCCGCGTGAACATCTGGGACAGCCCGACGGCCGCCTGCAGCTGCATCTCGGTCGAGCTGCCCCGCATCGCGGGGGTCAGCGCGGCGAGTGCCTTCCTCGACCAGTGGTGGCACTCGGCCAGCAGCGACTTGTCGACGAACAAGGGCACCGCCGCCGCCGCGAGCGACACGCCCAGGTCGTTCGCACGGTGCCGGTCGAAGCACCAGGTCAGCGCGGCGCGCACGTTCGGCAGATCGGCTGCATCCGACGTGGCATCAGGGGAACGGACGTCGGCGGGCGCCGAGGTGTCGTCCGTGCTCGCCATCTGCTGCAGTCGCTGGAGGCAGTACTGCGCGTGATGCAGCGATGCATCGTTCAGGGTCGCTTCACTCGCCTTTGAAAGCGCATACGTGCGCGTGCTCTCCAGGAGCCGGTACTTCGTGAACACGCCGGACGGCTGGATGGCGAGCAGGGATTTCTCGGCCAGGCTGGCGATCGCGGCGACGATCTGCCCCTTCGACACGTTCTGGGAATTCGCCACCTGCCGCGCGGCATCGAGCGAGAAGCTGCCGACGAACACGCTCAGTCGACAGAGCACGAGGCGCTCGTGGGCATCGAGAAGTTCGTAGCTCCAGTCGAGCGTGGCTTCGAGCGTCTGGTGACGGGGTTGCGCCCCGCTCTGGCTCAGCCACGAAAGTGCCAACCGCTCCTCGAGGAGCCGGGCCGTCTGGTGCAGACCGTAGGTCGACACCCGGCGCGCGGCCAGTTCGATGGCCAGCGCCACGCCGTCCAGCTTTCTGCAGATGTCGGCGACGATGGGCGCGTCACCGCGGTCCAGGTCCATGGCGCTTCCGCTGGCTCTGGCCGTTTCCACGAACAGGCGCGTCGCGGGGTACATGAGGATCTCCCGCGCACCGAGCGCCGGAAGGTCGGGCGGACTGGCAAAGGGGCCGAGCATGTGGACGTATTCGCCCTGCACCCGAAGCGACTCACGGCTCGTCGCCAGGATGTGAAGGTTTCGGGCGCCCTGAACGAGCCGTCCCGCGAGGGAGGCGGTGGCCGCCGCCACGTGCTCGCAGTTGTCGAGGATCAGGAGCATCCGGCGTTCGCGCAGATACGAGATCAGGCTCGGCACCGGATCGACGGATCGGACGGAGAGCTGCAGCACCGACGCGATGGCCGTCGGCACCAGAGAGGGGTCGGCGAGTGCCGCGAGGTCCACGAAGACGACGGCGCCAGCGAAATCGGAGAGGAGATCGTGCCCGATCCGCACCGCCACGGTCGTCTTTCCCACGCCGCCGGTGCCCACCACCGTGACGAAGCGCCCTCTGGCGAGTTGCGCCGAAATGGCGTCCAGATCTTCCACACGACCGAGCAGGAGGCTCGGCTGCGCGGGCAGGTTCGGCTCGATCGGGAACGGTTCCCGCACCGCCTCGCGATCCGCACCGATGGCGGTCCTGGAGACCGTGGCCACGAAGCAGTACCCCCGCCCCGCGACGTTCGACACGTATCGAGCCCCGTCCTGGCCCTCACCGAGGGCTTGTCGAAGCATCGTGATCTGGTAGCGCAGGCTTCCGTCCGAAATGACCATGCCCGGCCAGGCTTCCGCCAGAAGCTCTTCCTT
>Ga0209050_1001605_pt1 | contig 23289 bp, 20 predicted proteins | sample Araplavi_mTSA_r2_FD_184276 | JGI IMG/M metagenome (GOLD analysis project Ga0209050, IMG submission 184276) | Arabidopsis root microbial communities from North Carolina, USA - plate scrape MF_Cvi_mTSA_r2 (SPAdes) (version 2) | ecosystem: Host-associated > Plants > Roots > Endosphere | place: USA... | reverse complement strand
TTCAGCCTGCTGAATAGCGAAGCCAGCGCCGACCGGGCCCTGGCCTTCGCCGCGCGTCTGCGCAGGGAAGGCGGCGCGCCGGATCAGGTCATCGAAAGAGCTTTTCGCACGGTCACCGGTCGTCCCCCCCGGTCGGATGAAGCCGCGGCCTTGCTCGCGCATTGGAAAGCGATGACCGCTCACCACCAAGCGATCAACCCGGCAAAATGGACCCCGCCGCGCGAGGTCATCCGCGAAGCCGTCGAGGAAAACACCGGCGAAAAGTTCCGCTTCGCCGAGCGCCTCACCGCCTACGATGACTTCGTCCCCGATCTCAAACCCGCCGATGTGGACGCCGAAACCCGCGGGCTCGCCGAAGTCTGCCTCGTCCTCTTCAACAGCAACGAGTTCGCTTATGTTTACTGAGCTGAAACCAAGCTGTCTCGATCGGCGAAGCGCGAGGACGCCTGGGTGGAGCACCCGACCCGGGTGCCGTTCGCGGCGACTCGCCGCGAACACCGGGAAGCGGTTGCTACGAACCAAGGTCGGAATCAGAAAAGAAAGTTTCTCGTCTTCTGTTCGGCGAGTCGCCGAACAGCGCACGCGAGTCGCGTGCTCCACCCGGGCTCACTCGCAATCCTTCTCCTAAACCACCCCAGCCATGCCGCATTTACCTTTCCCCTGCGCCGGCCACCGGGCGTTGCACCAACCGACCCGGCGCGATTTTCTCTACTCGCTTGGCACCAGCATCGGCAGCGTGGCTTTCACCGCGCTCCTTTCCGGTGAAGCGCGTGGAGCCGTTGAGCCCAGCCCGCTCCTGCCGAAGCCGCCCCATCTGCCGGCCAAAGCGAAGAACTGCATCTTCCTCATGATGGAAGGCGGGCCCTCGCACATCGATACCTTCGACCCCAAACCCACGCTGGACCGGCTCCACCTCCAGGAGTTCGTGCGCGAGGGGAAGATGAAGTCCGCGATGGAAAGCGGGAAACGCTACTATGTGAAAAGCCCGTTTGCCTTTCGGCAGGCCGGACAGAGTGGGGCCTGGATGGCGGAGAACTGGGAACACCTCGCCGGCGTCGCCGACGAGATTTGTTTCTACCGCGGCTGCCAGGTCGATTCCGTGAACCACCCCACTGCCATGTACCAGATGAACACGGGCAACCGTTTCGGTGGCGATCCGGCGTTCGGCGCTTGGGCCACCTACGGCCTCGGGTCGATCAACCACGATCTGCCCGGGTTCATCGTGCTGCCTGAAGTTTCCTACCCTCAAGGCGGTGCGGCGAATTGGGGGAACGGTTTTTTGCCCGCCCATTTCCAAGGCACCCCGTTGCGTTCGAAAGGTTCGCCGATCCTCGATCTCACGCCTCAGCCAGGGATCACCCGCGATCATCAGCGCGCCAATCTCGATGTGCTTGCCGCACTCAATCGCGAGCACCAGGCCGAGCATCCGTGGCACGACGAACTCGCTGCGCGAATGGATAACTACGAACTGGCCTTCCGCATGCAGGCCCAGGTGCCCGAACTGCTCGACCTCGAAAAAGAAGACGCCAAACTCAAAGCGCTCTACGGTATCGGCCAGGATCATACCGACGCGTTCGGCCGCAAATGCCTGCTCGCCCGCCGTCTTGTCGAGCAAGGTGTCCGCTTCGTCCAGCTTTACGCCGGCACGTGGGACAGCCACGATTACATCGACCGTGCCCACGGAAATCTCGTCCGCAATGTCGATCAACCCATCGCCGCCCTCCTTGCCGATCTCAAACAACGCGGTCTGCTCGAAAGCACCCTGGTCGTCTGGTGCGGCGAATTCGGCCGCAGCCCCGACAACGGCGTCCGCGGCGGCACCGCCTACGGTCGCGACCATAATGCCAAAGCCATGACCATCTGGATGGCCGGCAGTGGCGTCGCGGCCGGCCACACCATCGGCCAAACCGACGAAACCGGCGCCGAAGCCGTCGATTGTGTCCATCACGTCCGCGACGTCCATGTGACCCTCCTGCGCCTGCTCGGCCTCGACGACAACAAGCTCACCTATTTCCACGGCGGCCGCTTCAAACAGCTCAGCCAATTCGGCGGCCAGGTGATCCCGCAGTTGATTGGGTAGGCGGCGAAACGTAGGCGGCTCTTCCCAGAGCCGCCTTGAAAACTACACCGCCAAAGGCGGTGCTCCAACGGAGGCTACGACCGCTTCGCGCCGATCGGCTTCTTCGCGACGCTACAGCCGCAGCCGCTGGAGCAGCCTTTCTTTTCGCGGCGGAAAAGTGGGGCGACGAAAAAGGCCACGGCACCGAGGATCGCGGCGCCGACGAGGAGCTGATCGAAGGTCACATTCATTTAGTGGAAGCCGAGTAACCGGCCACCTTGATAAACGACCAAGGCGCCGACCCACGCAAGGACGGTCATGTAGGCGATCTGGAAGAGCGGCCACGACCAGGAATTCGTCTCGCGGCGGACAATCGCGACGGTGCTGACGCACTGCATGGCGAGCACGTAGAAAACCATCAGGCCGATGCAGACCAGCGGGGTGAAGACTGGCCGGCCATCGGGATGTTTCTCGGCGAGCATGGTGTCGCGGAGGGGCTCGCTGGCTTCATCGGCGTCCTCGATGTTGTAGATGATACCCATGGTGCCGACGAAAACTTCGCGCGCGGCGAAGCTGCCGATCAGACCCACGCCGATTTTCCAATCGTAGCCGAGCGGAGCGATGAGCGGTTCGATCGCATGGCCCATGCGGCCACCCGCACTCTGCGCGATGGCTTCCGCCGGAGTGGCTTCCCGCTCCACGCCATTTTCGACGACTTTGCCGGCCTTCGGATAGGTCAGCAGCGCCCAGAGGATGATCGAGAGCGCAAGAATGACGGTGCCGGCGCGGCGCAGGAAGATGAGCGCGCGTTCCCACATGCGGAGCAAAATGCTCGTGAAAGCCGGCCAGCGATACGGCGGGAGCTCGAGCAGCAGCATCGGCGTTTCGCTCTTCAGCAGCGTGCGTTTGAACAGCCACGCCATACCAAACGCAGCCACGATGCCGACGAGGTACATGCAGAGCATGATGCCCGCCTTTTGCCAGATGCTCGCGACCGGCAGGAGCACGGCGATCATCAGCGAATACACCGGCAACCGCGCCGAGCAGCTCATGAGCGGCGCGACCAGGATGGTGACGAGGCGATCCTTGCGGTTCTCGATCGTGCGCGTGGCCATGATGCCGGGAATGGCGCAGGCAAACGAGCTGAGCATCGGAATGAACGATTTCCCGTGCAGGCCGACCCGGGACATCACGCGATCCATGATGAACGCGGCGCGCGCCATGTAGCCGCTGTCTTCGAGCAGCCCAAGGAAGAAGAAGAGGATGAGAATCTGCGGGAGGAAGATGACGACCCCGCCGACCCCCGCGACGACGCCGTCGGAAAGCAGGCTTTGGAAATCACCTTCGGGCACTTTCGCTTTGACCCAATTGCCCAGATTGCCAGTCAGTCCATCGATCCAATCCATCGGCACCTGTGCCACCCAGAAAATGGCGACAAACATCAGCACCATGATGCCGAGGAAAGCGGCCCAACCCCAGACCGGGTGAGTGAGGTAGCCGTCGAGTTTGTCGGAAAAGGAAAGCAGCGGCTGGTCCGCCTTGCGCACGGCGCCGTCGCAGACGCCTTGAATCCACGCGTAACGCGCTTCGACCGGCGAGGCCACGGGATCGAGATCGGCCCCGCGGATGCGTTCGCGGGCAGCAGTCACGGCATCGACCAGGCCGGGCCGATCGCCGACCGCTTCGGCGAGGTGTGCGTGATCGGCGATGGTCAGCAGCAGCAGCGCTTCCGCGCGGGCGGCATCGCTGCGCACGTTGAGTTGGCCGGCGAGATTGGCGATTTCGCGTTCGATCGCCCCGGGCATCGGCGCGTGATGGACCGGTGGCGGGAGCACCTTCGAAAGCGCCTGCTTCAGCTCGACCAGGCCGACGCCTTTGGTCGCGATCATCGGGATCACCGGCACGCCGAGCTTTTCGCTCAGAACGGCCACATCGAGATGTGTGCCGGCCTGTTCGGCCACGTCGACCATGTTTAGCCCGAGCACCACGGGGATGCCGAGCTCGAGCATCTGCGCGAGCAGGTACAGGTTGCGCTCGAGATTCGAGGCATCGACGACGCAGATGATCGCGTCCGGCCGCGGCGTGTCTTCGCGCCGGCCGAGGAGCACGTCGCGGGCGACGGCTTCATCGGGCGAACGGACCTGGAGCGAGTAGCTGCCGGGCAGATCGAGCAGATCCATCGGTTCGCCGTGGCTGCCGTGGAAGCGGCCGACTTTCTTCTCCACCGTCACGCCGGGGTAGTTGCCAGTGCGCTGGCGCAGGCCGGTGAGGGCGTTGAAAATGGTGGTCTTCCCGCAGTTCGGATTGCCGGCGATGGCGACGTGGCGCACGGAGGCAGTGGTGGCAGGAGTCGCAGTCATCGGCGGAGAAATCAGATGAAAACCGGGGCGGATAGAGACGAACCACCCAAAGCGGAGAAAGCCAGCAGGTGCATGGGAGGGTTACAGGCGAGCAGCCAGGATCCCGGCCGCTTCGTGTTTGCGGATGGAAAGATGGTAGCCGCGCACCTTCAGGTCGATCGGATCGCCCAGCGGCGCGAACCGCACGACTTCGAATTCGCTGCCCGCCGTCATGCCCATTTCGAGCAGGCGCAGGCGCTGCTCCGGCGGCAAATCGAAGCCGACGACCCGGCCGCGCTGGCCGATTTTAAACGCCGCGATGGTTTCCGTACCGGGTTTCTCGCTCATGCCCGCACACGCTCGACGAGCACATGGGCGGCGAGATCCGACCCGAGAGCCACCCGCATTCCGGCGAGCAGGCAGATACAGGCACCGCGCTGCGCCACGACTTTGCAGACCTCCGCGGATTCACAGAAACCGAGCTCCCGCAACCGCGCCGAGGTGGCGCAATCGCGCTTCAGATCGACCACTCGCAGCCGCTCTCCACAACGCGCATCCAGCAAACTGATCGTCTCCCGCGTCTGTGGCGGGATCGGGCACTGGACAGAAAGTGAGTCGGACATGCGGTCTTCTTGCGAGTAAGTCTCAGGAGCCTTTTCGCCTTCGGAACCAAAATTGTCACCTTAAATCTTGGACAGCTTTCCGGTCCTCGGAGGACGGAAGAACGCGGAATCGGTTAGGCCGCCCCCTTATTCTTTCCGTTCCCTTCCATGTCTTCCGCGGGCTCCCGATGCTAGGCCTCCTCGGTGGTCACGCTCCCTTCCCCCGAATCGCGAAGGGCTTGCTCAAAGGCACGCCAGGCGAGCATCGCGCATTTCACGCGCTGGGGAAATTTGCGGACGCCAGCCATGAGGCGCAGGTCGCCGAGCATTTTCGGCGGCTCGGCCACCTCAATGGTCACGAGATCGTGGAAGGACTGGAGCATGGCCTCCGCTTCGGCGCGGGGTTTGCCCTTCAGCTTCATGGTCATCAGCGACGCACTCGCTTGGCTGATCGCGCAGCCCTGGCCGGTGAACTTCACGTCTTCCACCCCGCCTTCCGGCGAGAATTTCACGGTCAGATCGATCTCGTCGCCGCAGGAAGGGTTATCGCCATGAATCTTCGGGACCCCCGGAATCTCGCCCACGTTCCGCGGGCGGCGGGAGTGATCGAGGATGACTTGCTGGTAGAGTTCTTCGAGTTCGGCGTTCACAGGAAAAAGAGGTCCGGGGCTTAGCGCGTGAAAAAGCGGTGGGCGGCGGTGAGCACTTCCAGGAGGCGGTCGACTTCGCCTTCGTAGTTGTAGAAGTAGAAGCTGGCGCGGTTGGTGCCGGGGACCCGCAGCTTGCGCATGAGGGGCTGATTGCAGTGGTGCCCGCCGCGTAGCGCGATGCCGTATTCGTTGGCGTACGTGGTGAGATCGTGCGGATGCGCCCACTCGGCGGCAAAACCCACGAGGCCACCACGATGCTCACGCGGGCCGAAAATGCGGATGCCGGGCAACTCCGCCAACCGGCGCGCCGCTAGCAGGGCGAGGCCTTCGTCGTGCGCGGCGATATTCGCCCGGCCGATGGCTTCCAGATAGTCGATCGCCGCGCCCAGACCGACGGCGTCGGCGACATTAGGGGTACCGGCTTCGAACCGATGCGGGGCGGGTTTGAAGGTGCTCGTCTCGTAGGTGACGCTGACGATCATCTCACCGCCGCCATGCCACGGCGGTGTGGTTTCCAGCACGGCAGCCCGGCCGTAAAGAGCACCGCTGCCCGTGGGTGCGCACATTTTATGGCCGGAGAAGGCGTAAAAGTCGCAGCCAAGTTCCTGCACATTCACGGGAACGTGCCCGGCGCTTTGGGCGCCATCGACCAGCGAAACCGCGCCAACGGCGCGGGCGCGGCGGCAAAGCTCGGCCACCGGATTGATCGTCCCGAGCGAATTCGAGATGTGGGTGAAGGCGAAAATCTTCACCTCCGGCGTGAGCAAGGTATCGAGCGAGGCGAGATCGAGCGTGCCGTCCTCGAGCACCGGGACGAAGCGGAGTTTGGCGCCGGTTTTCGCCGCAAGGAGCTGCCATGGCACCAGATTTGAATGGTGCTCCATCTCGGTGAGCAGGATCGCGTCGCCGACGCCGACAAATTTTCCACCCCACGCCTGAGCGACCAGATTGATCCCCTCGGTGGTGCCGCGGGTGAAGATGATCTCCTCCGGACTGGCGGCGCCCAGGTAGGTGGCCACCTTGGCCCGGGCAGCCTCGAAGGCGTCCGTGGCGCGATTGCTCAGCTCGTGTAAACCACGGTGGACGTTCGCATTATCGCGCTCGTAATATCGGCAGAGGGTCTCGATGACAGCGCGCGGCTTTTGGGAGCTCGCGGCATTGTCGAGATACACCAGCGGGTGGCCATTCACCTCCTGGTCGAGGATCGGGAAGTCGCGACGGAGGGCCGTCCAATCGGGCGTGTGGGTGGCGGAAAGACTCACAGGAGCCCACGGTGACACCGTTCCCGGGGCGAGCGCAACGCCCGGCATGGCTCTTTCGCGTCAGCACCTCCCCGGCCCCTTTTTCGAAGTGTGTCATCCTGTCCGTCAAAAAATCCGCAAACACCGGCTCCTTTTAAGCTATGGAAGTGGATCTGCGTACTCTGGGCACCTTCTGTAACTCCCGGTTGAAACCCGCCCGCCTTCCCCTAGGCTGCTGGATCAGCCGTCCGTTGCCGGGGCCCAGACCTTGTGTAAAGACGCTGCTACAATTCTATCAAAATGGCCCAGCCCGAAAACCGTCCTAACGGCAACCGTCCCCCGAACGGCACGCCGGAACCAAACTTTAACTGGCGCGGCGTCGTCCTCTTCCTGATCGCCGTCATGCTCATCGGCGGAGCGTTCGTCGTGAACAACAAGAACGGTCCGATGGGCAACAAGCGGGTGGAGTGGCCCGACTTCGTGCAAATGCTCGAGAAAGGCGAGATCATCACCGACAACGACCAGTACCGTGTGGAGCTCGTCTCCGGCCCCGGCTCGGCCAATCAGGTGATCAAGGCCTTCCGCCGCACGAGCGACAAAGGCACCACGGCGCCCGAGCAAATCAATGTGCAGGTGAACCTGCTCTTCCTGCAGGACAACCTCTACAAGGAGCTCGACAAGTACAAGATCAAGCCGGTGCAGCGCGAGGACAGCAGCTTCGTCACGAACGCGATCGTGAGCTTCCTTCCGATCGTGCTCTTCGTGCTCGTACTATATTTCCTCTTCCGCCAGCAGATCCGCATGGCGGGCAAGGGTGCGCTGAATTTCGGCAAATCGAAGGCGCGCATGCTTTCGCGCGACAAGAACAAGATCACCTTCAAGGACGTCGCCGGCGTCGAGGAAGCGAAGGAAGAAGTGCAGGAGATCGTCGAATTCCTGCGCGACCCGAAGCGCTTCCAGAAACTCGGCGGCCGCATTCCGAAAGGCGTGCTCATGGTCGGCAATCCCGGCACCGGCAAAACCCTGCTCGCCCGCGCCATCGCCGGCGAAGCGGATGTGCCGTTCTTCTCGATCAGCGGTTCGGACTTCGTGGAAATGTTCGTCGGCGTCGGCGCGAGCCGTGTGCGCGATATGTTTGAGCAGGGCAAAAAAGCTGCCCCGTGCCTCATCTTCATCGATGAAATCGACGCCGTGGGCCGTCATCGTGGCCATGGCCTCGGCGGTGGTCACGACGAACGCGAGCAGACGCTGAATGCGTTGCTCGTGGAAATGGACGGCTTCGACACCCAGGACGGCGTGATCATCATCGCCGCCACGAACCGCCCCGATGTGCTCGACCCCGCGCTGCTCCGCCCCGGCCGTTTCGATCGCCAGGTGACCGTGCCGCTCCCCGACGTGAAGGGCCGCGAGGAAATCCTCGGCGTGCATGCCAAGAAAGTGAAGCTGGCCGAAAGTGTCGACCTCGCGGTCATCGCCCGCGGCACCCCCGGCTTCTCCGGCGCCGAACTCGCCAACGTGATGAACGAAGCCGCGCTGATCGCTGCGCGGAAGGGCATGAAAGCCATCACCAATTACGAACTCGAAGAAGCCCGCGACAAGGTGCGCTGGGGCCGCGAACGCCGCAGCCTGGCCATGAGCGAGAAGGAAAAGATCTCCACCGCCTGGCACGAAGCCGGCCACGCGCTGGTGAGCGTGCTGCTCGAGCACACCGATCCGCTGCACAAGGTGACGATCATCCCGCGCGGTCGTGCCCTGGGCGTGACGATGTCGCTGCCCGAAGGCGACCAGTACTCTTTCCACCGCAAGGAAGCGCTCGACGTGATTGCGATGACCGCCGCCGGCCGCATCGCCGAGGAACTCTTCACGAAGGATCTCTCCACCGGTGCTTCCAATGACATCAAGCAGATGACCCGCCTCGCGCGGAAGATGGTCTGCGAATGGGGCATGAGCGAACGCCTCGGCATGGTCGAGTACGGCGAGCACGAGGACTACGTTTTCCTCGGCCGCGATATTAACAAGAACCGCGACTACAGCGAAGCCACCGCGCAGGATATCGACCGCGAAGTCCGCCGCCTGGTCGATGAAGCCTACGCCCGCGCGAAGGACCTCATCATGGCCCATCGCGACAAGGTCGAGATCATCGCCAAAGCGCTGCTCGAGTACGAAACCCTCGATGGCGATCAGGTGAAAGACATCATCGAGACCGGCACGATGAAAAACCCGCCGTCGATCACGCCAAAGCCGCCGAAGTCTTCCGAGCCGCCGCCACTCCCCGTGGCCGACGAGCGTCCCTCGAACGACTTCCCGCCCGGGCTGACCGAACAGCCGGCGTAGTAGTCGCCCAAAGCTAGCTAATAACTTCAAGCCGCCCGGCCCGATCAAACGGTCTGGGCGGTTTTGTTTTCGGCGCCAACTCCCCGAAGGGAACGTAGGCGGTTCTTCCCAGAGCCGCCCCGAAACCCACCCCGCCGAAGGCGGCAAACATCGTTGGACTACCGAAGGTAGGTCGCATGGCGACAGGGGCGACAATACAGCCTTTAGTCTGAGGAAAGGCGGGGGCGTCTCTTCGCAGCCACGAACAAGCTAAAGCCCGTAGCCCCGACTCTACCGCTTCAGCAGCGTGCGAGCATGCGCCAGGGCGGAATCGGACTTCCCGCCGAGCATCCGCGCGATTTCTTCGGCGCGAGCTTTCCCTTCGACCGGCGTGAGCCGGGAAATCGTGCGGTCGTTCACGAACTCCTTGGTTACCACGAACTGCGCATCTGCCGCCGCTGCGACCTGCGGCAGGTGCGTGATGCACAGCACCTGGTGCCCGTCCCCGAGCGACGCCATTTTGGCGCCGACCGCATGCGCGATTTCCCCGCCGACGTTTGCGTCGATTTCGTCGAAGACGAGCAGCGACACGGTATCCTGCGCTGCGAGGCTCGTCTTCACCGCGAGCATCACACGCGAGATTTCTCCGCTCGAAGCGATCAATTTGAGCGGCTTGGCCGGTTCGCCCGGGTTCGGGGCGAAAAGAAATTCCGCACTCTCCAGCCCATGCGGTCCGGGCGCGGAAAGCGGCACCAGCGCCGCTTCGAATTCACTGCGCTTAAAGCCAAGATCCCGCAAATGCCCGGTCACGCTGGTCGCCAGCTTCGGCGCGGCGGCTTTGCGTTTGGCGCTGAGTTTGCCGCCGAGATCGATGAGCGCCTTTTGCGCCGCCGCGATTTCCTTTTCCAGGCGCACGAGCTCCTCGCCGCGGGATTCGATCTTGTTGAGCCGTTCCGCCGCTTTGGCGCCGAAATCGATCACGGCCGCCAGCGACTGACCGTATTTGCGTTTCAAGGTTTCAAAAAGGGAAACGCGTTCTTCCAATGTAGCGAGTTCGTTCGGCTCGAGATCGAGCTCTTCCGCGTAGCTCTGCAAGCTGCCGGCCAGGTCGTCGAGTTCCGCCAGCGCGCGATGCAGCGTATCGGAAAACCGCACTGCCGTGGGATCGATGCGCTCCAGGTCCCGGAGCACTTTGCCCACTTCACCGAGCCGATTGAGCACCGCGTCGTCCGCTTCCGTGAGCCGGCCGAGCGCCGCTCCGGAAAGCTCCAGCAGACGGCGCGCGTTGGAAGCGACCGCGTATCGCGCATTCACTTCCTCTTCCTCCTCGGGTCGCAGCTGCGCGGCCTCGATCTCGCCCACCTGATGCCGCAGCAGATCGAGCTCCCGTTCCATCGACGCTTCGCTGGAAGCGAGTTCGTCGCGCTCCGCCGTGCGCTGGCTCAGCTGCCGCCACGCGGCCGCATACTCACCCCGCAGCTTTTCCGCGCCGGCATAGGCGTCGAGCAGGGCGAGCTGCTTTTCCACCGAGAGCAACGATTGATGATCGTGCGGCCCGTGCAGATCCACGAGATCGTCGCCGAGAGTTTTCAGCACCGAGAGCGTGGTCGGGCTGCCATTGATGAATTGCCGGTTCGTCCCGCTCGCGCTGAAGACGCGTTTGAGGAGGAGTTGCCCGTCTTCACACGGTTCCACGCCTTGCGGCTCCAGCGTGGCGTTCATTCCCTTCGCGTCTTTGACTTCAAAGACGGCTTCCACCGTGCAGCTGTCCGCGCCGGTGCGGATGAGGGTTTTGTCCGCGCGCTCCCCGAGGACGAGCTTGAGAGCGCCGACGATGATCGATTTGCCGGAACCGGTTTCGCCGGTGATGGCCGTACAACCCGGACTGAGGGTCCAGGTGAGTTCCTCGACGAGCGCGAGATTGCGGATGCGGAGGGATGAAAGCGTTGCGAGCACGGGCGGATTATGGAAGCCTCCGCGCCTCTTGCAATGCAGCGCGCAACGGCGGATTTCACGATCACCTTCCTCGGCACCGGTACCTCGCAAGGCGTTCCCGTCATCGCTTGCGATTGCGCGGTGTGCCATTCCAGCGATTCGCGCGACCGGCGCACCCGTTCGTCGATCTATGTAGAGACGCCGGAATGCTGCTTCGTCGTCGATACCGGCCCGGATTTCCGGACCCAGTGCCTGCGCGAAAATATCCGCCGCATGGATGCGGTGGTGCTCACGCATTCGCACACCGATCACATGATGGGCTTCGACGATCTGCGTCCCTTTTGCCCAAATGGTCAGCCGATCCCGATCTACGGCTCGGAGACGACGATTCACGATCTGCAGCGTGTCTTCATCTTCGCCTTCAATGGGGAGAACCGTTATCCCGGCTATGTCCACCCGGTGCCCAATATCGTCGCCGAACCCTTCCAGCTCGGCGACACCGTGCTCACGCCGCTGCCGGTCCCGCACGGCCGGGCGACGGTTTTCGGTTATCTTTTCACCCGGGGCGGAGAAAAACTCGCCGCCTACCTGAGCGACTGCAAAGCGGTTCCCCCGGCGGCGATTGAACAACTTCAGGGGGTCCGGCATCTCATTGTGGATGCCCTCCGACACAAGCTCCACCCCACGCACATGAACATCGAGGAAGCCCTCGCCGTGGCCGCGGCCGTGCAACCTGAGCAGACGTGGTTTACCCACGTGTGCCACGAGATCTCGCACGCGGAGGTCGAGGCCACCCTGCCGGCGGGAGTGCGCATCGCTTACGACGGCTTGAAGCTGGTTTTATGAAGCGCGCCCGCGTGTCCGCCGGGCTGTTTGGAGTCACGCTGCTCGGGCTCGTTTTGCTGCTGGCCCTGCCGGGCCACAGCCAGACGCGGAGCAAAAAAAGCACGCCTTCCACTCCGTCCGTATCCAAGCCGCCGCCCGCTGCGCCGGAGACGCCGGAATCGAAAGCGACCGTCGTCGTCTTCAATCAAAACGATCCCGATTCGGTGGGGCTCGCCCGCTACTACGCTGCGCGGCGCGGGGTGCCGGAAAACAACCTTATCGGTTTGGCTTGCTCCACCCAGGAGGAAATCTCGCGCGCGGAATACGATCGCGACATCGCCACGCCGTTGCGTCTCGCGTTTGAAAAGCGGGAATTCTGGAAGCTGCGCAAGGTAGAGAGCCCGCTCGGCCGGGTCGAATCGAGCCGCATTCGCACCGTGGCTCTGATGCGTGGCGTGCCCCTGAAAATCGCGTCCCAGGCGGAAGCCTATCCGGGCGATAGCAAGGAAGGGCCGCCGCAGATCATGGAGCACAATGAAGCTTCGGTGGACTCCGAACTCGCGGTGCTCGGCGTGTATTCCGGGCGCATTTCCGGCGGGCTGAACAATCCGTATTTCCGCAGCTACCAGCCGATCGCTGCCAGCGGAATTTCTTCGCTGCTGCTGGTCTGCCGGCTCGATGGACCTTCGCCCGTCATCGTGCAGCGCATGATCGACGATAGCCTCGCCGCCGAGGAACATGGCCTGTGGGGCTTTGGTTATATCGACGCGCGTGGCACCCAGGACAAACAACTGATCGAAGGCGATAAATGGCTGGAGAGCACGGCCACCACGGCGCGGCGCAAAGGCATGCCGGTGTTGCTCGACACGGGGGCCGGGCTCTATCCGGAAAATTATCCGATGACCCATGCCGCCCTGTATATGGGCTGGTACGCCGAGCACGTGACCGGGCCGTTTACGCGGGCCGATTTCCGTTTTCAGCCCGGGGCGGTCGCGGTGCATATCCACTCTTTCAGTGCGATGACCTTGCGCGATTCGCGCCGCTACTGGTGCGGGCCGTTGCTTGCCGCCGGGGCCGCAGCCACCATCGGCAATGTCTACGAACCCTTTCTGGGGCTGACCCCGAATCTCGATATTTTCTACGACCGGCTGCGCGCGGGATTCACTTTCGCCGAGAGCGCGTACATGTCGCAGCGCATGCTTTCGTGGATGACGACTTACGTCGGCGATCCGCTCTATCGCCCGTTCAAAAACATTGAACTGGCCCCGCTCGATCCACCCAAGAGTGAATGGGATGCCTACGCCCGTGGCTCGCGCGTCTGGTACGAGCAGAGCGCCGAGGACGGCATCGCGGAATTGCAGAAACTGGCGAAGCAATTCAAGAGCGGCGCGATTCTCGAAGGGCTGGGTCTGCTGCAACTCACCGCCGATCGCAGCGCCGAGGCACTGGCGACGTTTGAAGAGGCCGCGCAGATGTATCGGGAGCCGCCGGATATCCTGCGCGCGACGATTCACGAAGCCTTTCTGCTGCGCTCGCTGAAACGGATCGCCGAAGCCCGGGCGCTGGCGCTGAAACGGATCGCCGAACACCCGCGAGCCGCCGGCGCAGAAGTGCTGCGGCAATTCGAAAGCGATCTGGCGGCGTCTTCCCCGCCCGGCGGACGCTGAGCCGGCCATGAGTTCCACCAACCGCTACTCCTCACTGCTCGCTTCGCTGGTTCGCGAAGACCAGCTCTTCCGCGTCGGTGCGCGGCTGGATGAGCACGAGTTGCAGGCGCATTGGTTTGCCGGGGATTTCGGGCGGGAGTTTGTCACCACCGACGGGCGCCGTGTCCGGGTGGTGCAGTTCGGTGTATGGAATCGCGAGGCTGGCCCGGACTTCATCGACGCCGCGGTTTCTTTCGATGGCGCCACCCCCGTGCGCGGCAGCGTCGAGCTTGATCCCGACGTGCGCGATTGGGAGCGGCACGGCCACGGTCAAAATCCGGCCTTCGAGCAAACCATCCTGCACGTCGTGACGCATCGTAGCGGCGACGAATTTTTCACCCGCACCCTCGAGCATCGCCTCGTGCCACAGGTCTTGCTCGATGTCACGCGGCTCACCGACGGGCCGGCGAATCCACAACCCGATGCCAAACCGGGCCGATGCGTCAGCCCGCTGCGCAGCCTGTCCGAGGAAAAGGTGCGCGAGATTTTGCTCGGGGCCGCCGAGCACCGTTTGAAGCGCAAGGCCGCGGCGCTCGCGCGGCTGAGCGAGATTCACGGCCCGGACGAAGCCCTTTACCAGGCGCTTGCCACCACGCTCGGCTACAAGAGCAACAAGCTCCCTTTCACGCTGCTCGCGCAACGGCTCCCGCTCAAGGCGCTGCGCGAGGCCAAAGTCGAGGCCGCCGCGCTGCTTTTCGGTGTCGCCGGTTTTCTGCCGACGCACGACTTGCGCCCCTTTTCCGCCGACAGCCGGGACTATCTTCGTGGTCTGTGGGAAGCCTGGTGGCCGCGGCGGTCGGAAAGCGAGCGGCTGACCATTCCTGCCACACTCTGGAAATTGGGTAGTCAGCGCCCGGCGAATCATCCTCAGCGCCGTCTCGCCGCCCTCGCGCAAATCGTCCGGCACTGGGCCAAAATTCGCGCCCTCCGGCAGCGATGCGATCCGGCGCAGATCGTCGATTTCTTCGCCACGCTCTCGGACGAGTACTGGGACGTTCACTACACGCTGACCTCCAAAGCTTCCGCCAAACGCCTCGCCCTGGTCGGCGAAAGCCGCGTCACCGACATGCTCGCGAACGTCTTTTTCCCGCTCGCTTTTGCCGAGGATTCCTCGCGCTGGCTCGGCTTCAAAAATCTCCCGGCTTCGTTGTCCAACAAACGCGTGGAAATCGCTGCCCTCCGGCTCTTCGGCGAAAACAGCGCGCTCGCCGATCACCTCCTTCGCTCCGCCGCCATGCAGCAGGGCCTGCTCCAGGTCTACGAAGACTTCTGCCAGCACGACGCTACCGATTGCGCCCACTGCCCCTTCCCCGAGCAGTTGCTGAAGTGGTGAAGATATGGAATGCGTGGCTGTCAGGCCCGTGGTTCACGCAGCCCCCTGCGTGAAACGATAGTGCCTGCGCCAAAGAGCGCAGGGCGATCTTTTTCATCTCACGCAGAGGGCTGTGTGAGCCACGACGTGACAGCCTCGCCTGCCGCCTCAAGTCTTCCAGGGCACCGCGATGCTCTGCTTTTTCTGAAAGCGATCCGTGTACTGAAGCTTCCCGTGCTGAGCGCCGTGTTCGTGCACGAGCTTGGTGCATTTCACGTCGAAGCAGCAGTACTCGGCGATATCGAGGACGCGGCCTTCGCGCCACCACCGGATTGCATCGAGACCGTCGCCCGTCTTGCCGACCCCCAGGGTAGCGGTGGCAACGGCGTCGAGGCTGAGCCGATGGCCGAGAATTTTTTCCAGCTCCACCAGCAGGTCGAGCGTCTGGCACTGGTGCGGCAGATCGAGGATCGTGTACCCCATCAGCACTTCATAGTCGAAGTTGATCACGTTGAAGCCGACGACGAGATCCGCGCGCAGGAGCTGCTCCACCAGCTGCTGCACCGTTTTTTCCGTGTAGATGCGGTACTCGCCGAGCTTGGTGGAATACGTCACGCCGATCGACATGCCCATGTCGCGCTTGCGATCCCAGCCACCCGCATCGTTGGCGGTGCGCTGGGTTTCCAAGTCGAAATAGACGATGTCTTTGGTCATGCCGGGCGGCGTGCTTAGCGGGCTATTGGCCGCCGGTCCAATCGTATTCGCCGGCGTCGAAGGCCATCATCTTTTCCACCTTCTTCACCCGGTATTCCTCGACCACCGCTCCATCGCTTTGGAAGAGCGTCACCGCTCCGCCCGCGCCCCGGCTCAGCACCGTCCACTTCAGCGCGGGAGTATCGGTCAGGCGCCGCAGCAGGAGGCCATCGAGGGTGCGCAGCAGGCTGCCCTTGGCATCGTGGCCCGCCACCGTGCTGAGTGCGGCCGGCGCGACGCCCTGGACCAGTTCGTTCGGCATCAAGGCGACCCGTAAATGCTCTTCCGCTTTCGGTGGCGGAGTACGGCCGAGTTGCTCCTGCACCTGGGCAAACGTATCCTGCGTGTGGATGGATTTGGTGAGAAAGACTTCCCACTCCGACACCGCGGGCTGGCCGTCCGCCGCTGCCTTGGTTTCTTTCAATCGCAGGGCCCGCAGACGCAGTTCGGTCGCGTTGCGTTCGAGCAGGTAAAGTTCATCCCGGTCCGTCGCCGCCGCGAGGGCGAAAGGCTGCGGTTCCGCCGGATCGAGGGCCAGTTCCCGCAGTACCTCGTCACCTTTGCGCTGCACGAGCGCGCGAGCGGGATCATTGGCCCCATCGGCGGGTTCGATCTTCCAAGTACTGCCATCGCGGCCGGGAACCTGGAGCGCGGATTCCACTGCAGCGCCACCGGCCGTAAACGTCGCTTTCCCCGAATCGAGCTCCGCTTTCAACGTGCCCACTTCGCCCGCGATCGTCGCGGCACTGAGCAGCAAGGCGCGGCCTTCCGCGCGCACGCTGCGCAGCTCATGCACCCGTGGCGCGTCCTCGTCGGTGAACCAATCGTTCGCATGAAACGCCTCGCCTTCGACTTCCAGGTCGCCCACCGCATAACCGCGCACGAAATATTTCCCTGCCGGCACGACCTTGCCCGCGTCGTCCTTGCCGTCCCAGCTCATGATGAACCCATTGAGCCCGGCGACAAAGGCATCGTCGTTGGCTTCCTGCGCGAGGGTCCGCACGAGTTTTCCTTCCAGCGTGTAGACGCCCACGCTCAGCGTGCCTTCGAGCGGGGGCGGGAGAAAAGTGATCCGCACATCGGCCGCCAGGGCCGCCCCGGCCAGCAGGAGGGGAAACAGATGCGCCAACCAGCCTCTACGCATAGATACGCCAGTCGAGTTGGGGGAAGAGGTTGTCGCGCCACTCGCAGTTTTCGAGGAAGGGTTCGTCAACGAGTTCCGCGCGCACCTGATCGTACAAGCGGGTGAAGCGTAGCAGATGATCCTTGGTCCGTTTGCTCGCGTAATTCTTCGCCGTGCCGGTCTTCATCAGGAAGGCCCAGTCGCTCGATTGCGCCAGCAAAAGCTCGCGGGCCATTTGCGTGAGCGCTCGATCGACCAGCGGCGGCAGCGGGTCCCGCTGCGCGTAGAGGCGCGCCTGCTCTGTCATGCGCCGCGCTGCTGCGTGCAGGTGCGGATAGATCCAGGAGTTGGAATCATCGAGCCACACTTCCCAGTAGCCTTTGTTTCCCCAGCTCGAGGGGCTTGGCACCGCGAGTTGCAGCGTGTCGTTCTGCTCCAGGTAGCGGCTGGGCGTGATGAAAGAAAACTCCTGCTGATCGTAGGCCGCTTTGCGGATGGTGAGCTCGAGCCACTCGACCCCTTCAAACCACCAGTGGCCGAAAAGCTCCGCATCAAAGGGGCTGAGCACGATCGGCGGCAGCGTCATCGTCTGGCGCAGTTGGCCGATTTGATGCGCCCGCTGGGCCATGAAGTGGCTGGCGTGTGCTTCCACCGCCGCCATCGCCCACGCCCGTCGATACACTTCCTTTTCCCCCGGCCCGCGCCCGGTGATCCGGTAGTATTTCAGGCCGGTAAATTTGCGCTGCTCGTCCGGTCCGAGGAATGGCTTCAGGTATTCCTGCGAAAGATCGAAGCCGACGTCGCGGTAGAAATCGCGATAGGCCGGATCGCCCGGGTAACCCACTTCCGCACTCCAAACCTGCCGCGATGATTCCCGGTCGCGGGCAAAAGCCGCTGGCCCGGCCGGCGTGAAAATCGGCGCGTAAATCGCGTAGCGCGGCCGCGGCTGGCCAAACATCAGCCCGTGCGAATCGAGCACAAACCAGCGGATTTCCTCCTGCGCGAGAACGGACTCCAGCCCGGCAAAGTACGCGCATTCCGGCAGCCAGATGCCGCGCGGATCGCGCCCAAAAATCGAGCGGTAGTGCTCGCGCGCGATGTGGATTTGGGCCCGCACCGCTTCCGGATAGGAATCCATGAGCGGGAGAAATCCGTGCGTGGCTGCACAGGTGATGATCTCCAGCACCCCACGCTCCTGCAGCACCGCAAAGGCGCCGACGAGATCGCGCTTCCAGCGCTGCTCCCAGCCCTGCTGCGCACGGGTGAGCCGGTCGTGGTAGAGCCGGACGACTTCGTTCAGGTCCGGATCGTCGTGCGTCCGGCGGAGTTCGTTCCGGGCGAGGGAAATCGTGCGCTCGAGATGCCGCGTGTACCGCTCCTGCAGCAGCGGGTCGCGCAGCATGTGGCAGAGTGGCGGAGTCAGCGAAATCGTGAGCTCAAACGGCACCTGGTCGTCCGCCAGCCGGTAGAGCACATCGAGCAGCGGGAGATAGGTCTCGGTGATCGCCTCGTAGAGCCAGTCTTCCTCCAGGAATTCATCGTACTCCGGATGCCGCACATAGGGCAGGTGCGCGTGGAGAATAAAAGCGAGGTAACCGGGTGGGACGGCCATGCGATTGGAGGCGGGGTGCAGGCTTCCAGTGGCCCGGGTTCGGGTCAACCGGGAATGGTCCGCTGCGGCGCTTTACTTGATCCTAGGTCGCCCCAGGGCTACCTGGCCTGCGGCGCAGGTGCCGGCACGCGTTCCAGCCAGCCGAGATCGTAGAAGACTTCCACGAAATTGATCTGCCGCACCGGCGGAAAGCTTCGCAAGGCGCTCGCGATCCATTCCCGGCCCTTGTCGCCATTGCCATGGGCAAATTCCCACGCGGCATTCGCGTAGAAAGAGATCGGCGTATCGTTGATCAGCGGAATGTCGTCGAGCCGGGCTTTGGCCTCGCGATCGTTTTTCTCCAACAGGTACGTCAGGTAGATGCGAAAGCGCAGCAGTTCGTTCTTCGGGTCCTCCTTGTAGAGGCTTTCGAGCACCGTGCGGGCTTCGGCGTACTTGCCCTGCACAAAGGGGATTTCCGCCAGGTTGAAGCGTGAGGGGAAGAACTTCGGATCGAGCTTCAACGCCCGTTCGCAGAAGGCCCGGCCTTCGTCGAATTGCTTGTTCTCGATCGAGATCGCCCCGAGCAGGTTCAACGAAAGGGGCGTGGCTTTGTAGCCCGCGTCGGCTTTCTCCACGATTTCCTTCGCCGAGGTCAGATTGCGCTCGGTGAAAGCCTTCATCGCTTCGATCAACGCCTGCCGGTAAGCCGGCGGCGCGGCTTTCATCGGATCGTCGGCCGCCAGAGCACTACCGGCGGCGAGGACAGCAACGAGAAGGAAGGTATGGGGACGCATGCGGCGCGAAGGACTAGCCCAGCCGCCGCGGAAGGAAACTCCCATTTTCGATGATTCGCCGCCGGGGGCGGAGATCACTTTTTGGCGATCTTTTCGAGCTCGGCGATGAACGCCGCCGGTCCACCTTCGACATAGCCGAGGCGCCCGATTTCCTTGCCGTCGCCATCGACGATGACCACGGTCGGAAAGCCACGGATGCCGAACTTCTGGGCGACCGCCTGGTTGGCTTCGGCCTTTTTCGCCGGCAGCGGGTTGACCTGCGGGAAGTCGACCATCACCAGCTGGAACTTGTCCTTCACGTAGTCCTTGAACTCCTTCTTGGAAAAAATCTCCTCGTCGAGGCGCTTGCACCAGATGCACCAGTCCGAGCCCGTGAAGTCGACGAGCGCCGGTTTGCCGGAGGATTTGGCTTTGGCGATGCCCTTGTCATACTCGTCTTCCCAGCCGGGTTTGGCGAAAAGGGGAGTGCTCAGGGCCGTGAGAGCGAGGGTAGCAGCAAGAAAGCGGACGGTTTTCATGACTTGGTAGAGAGACAGACGCTTGAACAGGGGTGTTCATTCCCCAGCGGCGAAATATTTTAGACCCGCAGCCCCAAGAACAGCCAAAAAACCACCAATCGCTGCCCGGCGGGTCGGCCGCTGGCCATCGAGGGCCCAACTCAGCAGCATCGTCACCAGCGGAGAAGTCGCCACGATCGGCATCACAATGCCGCTTTTGGTCGTCGCCAGGGCCCATTGATAACAGGCCACCCCGAAAGCCGGCCCCGCGAGCGCATTGCCCGCGATCATCGGCACCGCTTGGCGCCACTGTTCCCCGGTGACGGCCCCGGAGGAAACCCGCATCTTGCGCACGAAAAGGAATGTCAGCGCCGTGACCGCGACCCCAGCCAGGATGCGTTGATAAGCCGCCGTCCCGCCATCGAGGGTCAAGCCGGCCGCGTGATCGATCAGGCTGGCCTTGCGCGAAACCACCGCCCCCAGTGCCTGCCCCGCGGCCGACAGCACCCCGAAAAGCACCCCGGCCATAAACGTCTTCCGATCCCCCTCGAACCCCCGGTCCGGCGCCAGCGCCAAACCCACCCCGGCGAGAATGATCCCCGAGCACATAAATTCCCGCCCCGACATCGTCGTGCCCAGCCAAAGCCACTCGGCCAGCGCCGCAATCGGTGCCGCCAGGCATTGCGTCAGCAGGATCGCAAGCCGCGGCCCGATCCGTTCGAGCGCGCCAAAAAGCGCCGTATCGCCCAGCCCAAAACCCAGCACCCCGCTGAAGAAAAACCAACCCAGCCCCGCCCCTTGCAACCCATGCCCGAACGTATGCGCCCAGATCGCCAGCAGCACCGCCGCCAGCGTCATGCGCGAAAGATTCGCCGCCGGCCCCCCGATCAAGCGCGAGGATTTCGCCGCGAAGATCACGGAGAAAGAGAAGCCCAGCGTGGTGAGGAGAGCAGGAAGCATCGAGGTTTTCGGAGGGCGCGCACTCAGGCGCAGACCAGCCGTTTCGGCAATCGCAAACCGCCTTTAGGACACAGCCCCCCATGCCGCTCGAACCGCCCAGACCGGAGAAAGCTTTGGCGCGAAGGCCATTCGTGGACTATGGGTGAAGGCTATGCAGAAAAAGCCATTCACAGAGCTTGGGCTCTCTCCCGAGATCCTCAAGGCCGTCGAAAAGCTTGGCTTTGAAGAGGCCACGCCCATCCAAACCGCAGCGATTCCGGTGCTGCTCGGCGGGCGCGACCTCCTCGCACAATCCCAGACCGGCTCCGGCAAAACGGCGGCCTTTGCCATCCCGGCCATCGAGAAGATCGATCCCCACAATCGCGCCGTGCAGGCCCTCGTGCTGTGCCCCACCCGCGAACTCGCCGTGCAGGTCGCCGAGGAAGTGGCCAAGCTGGCCCTCTTCAAACGTGGCGTGCGCGAACTCCCCATCTACGGCGGCACCAGCTACGATCGTCAGTTTCGCGGCTTGGAATCAGGCGTTCAGTTTGTCATCGGCACCCCCGGCCGCGTCATCGATCACCTCGATCGCGGTTCGCTCCGCCTCGATCAGCTGAAGATGCTGGTGCTCGACGAGTGCGACCGCATGCTCGACATGGGCTTCGCCGAAGACATCGAGCGCATCCTCTCCGCCGCGCCGGCCGAGCGGCAGACCGCTTTCTTTTCCGCCACCCTGCCAAAGCAGATCCGGCACATCATCGACCAGTACTCGCGCGAGCCCGAGCATATCAAGATGGAGTCGGCCACCATCTCGGCGCCGGCCATCGATCAGGTGTACTACGAAGTGGATCGCCGCTCGAAGATCGAGGTGCTCTGCCGGTTGATGGACGTCCAGGACGTCAAATTCGGCATCGTTTTCTGCGCCACGAAGATGATGTGCGACGAACTCACCGAAGCGCTCATCACCCGCGGCTACAGCGCCGACAAGCTGCATGGCGATATGAGCCAGCAGATGCGCGAGCGCACCATGAAGCGGTTCCGCGATCACAAGATCGAGATGCTCGTCGCCACCGACGTCGCCGCCCGCGGCCTCGACGTGGACGATATCGAAGTCGTCTTCAACTACGACCTCCCGCAGGACGCCGAAGACTACGTGCACCGAATCGGCCGCACCGGTCGCGCGGGCCGTTCCGGCCGGGCGATCACCTTCGTCGCCGGGCGCGAAATCTGGAAGATGCAGCAAATTCAGCGGTACACCCGCGGGAATATCCGCCGGGAAAAAGTGCCGACCCTCGACGAACTCGCCGAGAAACGCAGCGGCGCTTTCCTGGAAACTCTGCGCGAAGCCCTGCAAAAAGCCGACTACAAGCGCTACGACGCCGTCGTCGACGAATTGCTCAGCGCCGGTCATTCCGCCACCGATATCGCCAGCGCCGCCATGCACCTGCTCGCCCAGGAAACCGCCCGCGAAGCCGAGAAAATCCTCGAAGACGATCCCGAACGCGGCCGCGGCGGTGGTGGTCCGCGGTCGTACCCGAAGTACGATCCGAAATTCCGGGGCGAATCTCGCGAAGGCGGCGCGCCGCGCGAATACGCTCCCCGTGGCGGTTACGAAGACCGTCCGCGCAGCACCTCCAGCTACCCGGACCGTCCCCAGCGCACGCCTTTCCAGGATCGCCCCCGCCCGCCCTTCCGCGAGCGCCCGTGGAACGATCGCCCGGCCGCCGCCGACAAGCCGCCGCGCAAGCCTTTCGGCGGAAAACCCTTTGGCGGCAAAAGCCACGGCCAGTCGTACGGCACCACCCGCCCCTCGGCCGCCCCCCGCAAGCCCCGCCCCGAAAACGAATAACTCCGGCGCATCGTCGCCATCGTTATTCCGGCTGGAGTAACTTGAATGAGGTCGTAGCTGAAAGCCCGTGGTCGAACCGCGGGAGTTCCGGGCCTGCGGACCAAAGGTCCGCCAGAGCATAGCCTAGGGCTGAGCGCAGCGTTGCCCTAGGACTCCTCCCGCATTTTGCACGCGCCCTGAAGGGGCGCCAGACTCGATCGCCGGCTTACATTTCCCGAATGAGATCGCTCTAAACCTTATGAGCGATCAGCCAGGCCCAGTTGGCCAGTAGGATCGCGATGACCACGCCGCGGACCGTCCGCTTGAGCCAACTCGGCCACTCGGTCAAGCGCAGGCGCGGAAGTCGAAAGACCGTCACGATCGCCGCGTAAAAATCGTAGATCACGAGCCCGACAAAGGAGCAGAAGGCGAGGGGGTTGACCGCAAAAGCGGCGCCCCACGCCCCCTGCAGCGAGTAGCGTACGCAACGCGTACTGCCGCAACCGACGCAGGGGTATCCCGTCAGATCGTGCCACGTGCAGCGCGGGGTGGGCAGCCCGCTTTGCAACCAAAGGATCGCCACGATCGCTGCGCCCACACTCACGAGCAGCCAGATCAATTCATAATCGATCTCCTGCGGATCGAGGCGATGCCAACGCATCCGCTCAGTTCCCTCGAGAGCTTGCCTGCAGCACGGCTCCGAGGATATTGAGACCGACGTCCAGAATGCAGCACACCGCGACTGGCAGGAGAACTACCAGCGCGGCTTTGCCGGTCGG
>Ga0209050_1001604_pt1 | contig 23314 bp, 19 predicted proteins | sample Araplavi_mTSA_r2_FD_184276 | JGI IMG/M metagenome (GOLD analysis project Ga0209050, IMG submission 184276) | Arabidopsis root microbial communities from North Carolina, USA - plate scrape MF_Cvi_mTSA_r2 (SPAdes) (version 2) | ecosystem: Host-associated > Plants > Roots > Endosphere | place: USA... | reverse complement strand
TGTTTTAAGCAATTCTACTTCTTTTTCCTTTAGACGCAAATAATCTTCAAAGGCCTTGGGTATTTCTTTTTCGTAGTCCTTGGCCGTTTCACCTTTACGCTCTTCATCCATGTCCTGTTCACGGGCCGACTTCTCGGTTTCCAGCAATCGCGTCACGATTTCCTGCTGGCGTTTGATCAACTGCTCCGAGAGTTGCTTGTTCACCAGGTCCATTTCCGATTGCTCCATCTTGCCCTGCAAATCGCCACCTGGCATTTTTCCGTCCTTCATCTTTTCTTGCATTTCCTGGAGGGCCTTGCGGATTCGCTCCTGCTCGGCCGCCATTTCAGCCAATTCCTCCGATAGCTGCCGGCCCTGCTTCCCGCTTCCCTTCAGCTCCTGAATTTTCTGATTCAATTGTTGCTGCATCTGACTCAGGCTCTGCTTCTGTCCTTTCTTTTTTGACTTGCCCATCGACGGCTTTGCGTTTTGCATCATCTGGGTCATCATGTCGAAATGATCATCCAACATGAGGGCCAGGTTATTAATGGACGTCATTGTCATTTGCATTTCGCTTGCCGCCTGTGGACGACGACGCTCGCGATTTGCCTCAATTACTTTATCCAAGTGCTCATTCAAATCCCCCACCTCTTTGGTAACAATGGAATTCATGTAGGGATCGCGCTTTCCAAGAGCTAATAGGCTGTCCTCCAACACTTTAGCGTCGTCCTTGAGCTTTAATTGCTTTTGTGCAATGGCGTTGAAATTGGGATCGTTTTGATTGAGTTCGCTAAATCCTTTCATCAACCCCTCCTCGTCGAATGAAAGTTTTACCAGACCGTGGATGATCTGGCGGAGCGCTTCCAGGTTCTGCATGTCCATTTCTATGGCCATCCCCTCCTGCGCGCCTTCCATTTGCTGTTGCATCTTTTGCATCTTTTGAAGGGCCTTTTGCTGAGGGCTCTTTGCTTTTGAAGGACTGTCCTGCTCTAATTGATCCTTGCTCTCCTCCTGATCTTGCTCCACTTCTTCGGAAGCTTTCTCCGACGGCAGGTCATCGTCTTTCTGCAATTCATTGCCCAGCTTCTTTAGCTCTTCCATTTGTTCGGCTGTTTTCTGGAAATCCTGTTTCAGCTTTTCCTGCTCTTTGGCTAACTCCTGGCTTTCGCTGTTTTTTCCGTCCTCGTTCTTGTCGCCTTTTTCGCCGTCGTTCTTTTGATCCTGATTTTTGCCGTCTTGGTTTTTGCCATCCTTGTCCTTGCCCTCCTGATCTTTTCCGTCCTGGTTCTTGCTGTCTTGATTCTTGCCGTCCTGGTTTTTGGCGTCTTTGTTTTTGTCCTTTTTGTTATCGGCTTTTTGATCTTTTGCTTCCGCATTTTTCTCCAAGGCCTCGGTCTTCTCCAGCAACGCTTTTTGGTCCTCCACAGCTTTCTTCAAATCCTGTGCAGTCTGGTCAAGCTTAAATTCGTACTGCAATTGCTTGAACAGTTCCAATGTCCGCTCCAGCTCTTTCTCCAGGTTGTTGGTGTTTTGATTCAGCTTGTCCAGGATCTTCTGGATCTGCGACACGTCTTTATTCTCCTGCAAAAGCTTTTGAAGTTCTTCGAACAGCTTCTTGGTTTCGTCGTCCAGCAGTTCGTTCATCAGCTTTTGGATCTGCTCGGCTTTTTCTTTGATGCGCTCGTCTTGTTTGGTGAACGCTTCTTTCTTTTGTTCCAGGAGTTTGTTCTGTTCCTTCAGTTCTTCCACCAACTTGTCGAGACCCTGTTTTTGGTCCACGATGTCTTCCAGCATTTTCTTGTCTTGCCAGTCGAGGCTCTGTTTGCCTTTCAGTTTTTGGTTGGCCTCTTCCACCTTTTCATGGAGCTTGTTCGCTTTGCCGGCGCTCTGGTCAATCTTTTGTTGTGTTTTGTTCTGAGAACTTTTGATCTCGGCGACCAGGTTGTCTTCCGAAGGCACCATGAATGTGTAGCGCGCGGTCTTGGTCGACTTTCTTCCGTTCACTCCGTCATTGTCCCAAACCTCGAGGTAATATTCTAGCTGGTTGCCCGGTTTCAGATCCAGCGAGTCCAGTCGCCAGGGATGGAAGAAGCTCTGTTGCAATTGATTCTTCGCGATGGGAATGACAGACGTTTCACTGAGAATCTCTTTTTGATTTTCATTTCTGATCTTGAAGTGAAGCGCCAACTGGCTCACACCATAGTCGTCGCCGACGAGCCCGCTCAGCACCACCATTTTATAGAGGACGGAGTCCTTGAAATTGTTGACTTGTATTTTGGGAAATTCGTCTTTGATCACGTCCACGTGATAGGCGATGCGTTCTTTATTTTTAGTCTTGTCGTTTTTCAGGATGATCTCGTATTGGTCGGGATTCCTGAATTCTTTTCCATAGCTAAACAGATCGCCGCCGGACTCTTGCATATCGAACGGGGTTTTCTCAGAGGAAAAAAGAATGCTGGCCTGCTGTGCGTCGCGGGTGGCCAGGTTCCATCTCACCACGGTGCCTTCTGGCACTTCCAGATTTCCGGCGTTGTTCAGCCGCTCGTTTTTTCGTTGCAGGTAACGGGGGTACTGCAGGTCGACACTAAAGTTCGAAAGTTCGGGCCGGCTGGAGACCGTCACATGATAAACGTCTGAGAAAAATCCGGCAGCTTCAAATTGGAGGTCGAATGCATCCTGAACATTTTCAAAAATATAGGAATATTGATCAGCCGACAGGTGCTCCAGTTTAAGACGCTGGTCTCCCGAAAGCAGGTAAACACTTTCCGGCAGGGCCTCTCCTTGCAGCTGCACGTTTAGCGTAAGTTTCTCATTGTGAAATGCGGTGAGGGATTCGGGGTCTACTAAAAATTTGAAGGGAGCCTGGGGAGAATAGTGGCGGGTGAAGTGGACGATCCGGTCGGTGCTTTGGGTGAGAATACTCCGGTTGATGGCGATTATACCGATGATGACCAACAGCGGCACAATAAGGTATTTGACATACTGTTTGTTTTGCTGCAGATCGATGAAGCTATCGAACGAGACCGATTCAAATTCCCTTGACTTTTGCTCGACGCTCGCATAGGCCAGGGCAGAATCTTTTTGTGTTGCCGAGAGTTGGATGAGATTGAGCAACCCGTCTTTTACGGTGGGCGTGTATTTTCCGATCACCTGGGCGCTTTGCTCTTCGGAAAGCCCCTGCTTGGCAAACCACCATCTCAACGGATCTTTCAAAAACCTATAAAGACAAAAGGCAACGATGCCAAAAAAAGCCAGGAAAATGGAAAAGCGTGCCACCGGCCCAAGCCAGAGATTGTACTCCAGCAAAACAGCAATCAGAAAATACGAAATAAGAATAGACAAGGTGAGAATAGCACCTCGCACAAAAATGTTGAGGTAATACTTTTTCTTGAATGACCCTATCTTTTCATGAATGCGCTCCACTCCTGCTCCCATAACCAATAGTTTTATATGATCAAAAACGCAACAATATCATTCAAAGTTGAACCACTCCTAAGATAGTGGCTTTCCTGGCGTTTCACAAAACCACCGACAGGATTGCCCTTCAGACGTCCGGTGATTGAGGTGGTTTTTCGAACGACCATTCAAATTCCTTCTCGAAATATTCCAGGACCTGCAGCTTGAGTAGTTTCTCCTGTTCCAGCAGGTCGAAGTGCGGGAGTTTTTTCACCATTTTCCAGTGGGGCCATCCATCCTGATCCAGTCCCTCCAGCTCGTAGTAGCCCGCCAGGCTCAGCACTTTACAGATACCAATGTGCATGAGATCTTGCTTCTCCTCTTTACTAAAAACCCGCTTTCCTTTTCCCAGCTCCTGAACACCGATGAGAAAGAGGACGCCGTTGAGATCTTTGGGCTTTTTGCCCATGAGCGATTCCAGGCTCGTAGTAAGCGAGGCCCAGCTTCGTTCCAGGTCGAGGTCGCGCTTAAACATGGTTCAGCTCTTCCCAGTATTCAAACGCCCGGCGCAAGTGTGGTATTACAATCGTTCCCCCGATTAGGGTGGCGATTCCCATGGCTTCGTTCACCTGCTCGGTGGTAAGGCCCACCTCCTTGCTTTTGCCCAGGTGATATTTCACACAGTCGTCGCACCGCAGCACCAACGAGCAGGTGAGTCCGATCAATTCCTTGGATTTTAGATCGAGGTGGCCTTCGGTGTATGCGTTGGTGTCGAGGTTGAATATACGTTTGATGATGAGGCTGTCGGAGTCCATGATCTTTTCGTTCATTTTGCTCCGGTAGCCATTAAAATCTTCCACTAATCCCATATAGAAAAAACTTTGATTTTTGAATTAACTTAGAAACACTGTTAGCGGCAAATATAATCCCTAAACCATGAATTCAAGATTCACGGAGATCCTGCTTGATTTTGTCTATCTCTTTTTTCCACGCTATTGCCTGGGATGCAGCGACGCGCTGATGAAGGGCGAGGAAACGATCTGCACCAACTGCATGCTGGAAATGGCGAAAACCGATGATCACTTGTACCAGGATAACGCTTTGTATAATAGACTTTCACTGCAAATGCCCCTGGTGCGGGCGATGGCCCTGTTTAAATTCAGTAAGAACGGTCGCGTTCAGCAGGTGCTCCATCAATTGAAATACAAGAATCACCCCGAGATCGGCCTGATGCTGGGAAGAGTTTACGGTGAGCGAATGATCGCCGGCGGCCTTGGCCAGGCGTTTGACCTGATTTTGCCGGTGCCTCTGCATCCTGCCCGCCAAAGACGGCGCGGCTATAACCAAAGTGCCAAGTTTGCCGAGGGCTTGTCGGAAAAATTGGCCGTTCCGTTTTCCGACAGCACGTTGCAGCGCGGCATAAAAACGGAGACGCAAACGCGTAAAAGTAAATTGGACCGGCTGGAAAACATGAAGGGTGTCTTCCAGGTTAGCCGTCGCGAAGGCCTCGCGGGCAAAAGGATTCTATTAGTAGACGATGTCGTTACGACGGGCGCCACGTTGGAGGCTTGTGGTCAGCTTTTGTTCCAAGCGGGATGCTCGGAATTAAGCATTGCTTGTATTGCCGAGACATAAAAAAACCCCGGCGATTAGCCGGGGTTTATATTGTATAATCTCGTGAGGCTTAGTAGTTCGAACCGGCCCGGATCATTGCGCAACGGAAACCGATGGTTGCCGTAGCAGAATCCTGGTCGAGGTATCTTCTGGTACCCGGCGACATCCAGTAGGCCACGTCTTTCCATGAGCCACCTTTGTAAACGCGGGCACGGTCGGTGATGAGGGACGTGAACGATTCGGGGTTCTTTTCGAAGTCGCTGTTATAGCCGGAGTTGCTTCCGGAAGCGGGATCGAGGAAACCATCGCGACGGATAGGGTTCAGATCGTCGAAATCCTGGAAGGACATCGGGCGGTAGATATCTTGTACCCATTCGCTTACGTTACCGGCCATGTTGTACAGACCGTAGTCGTTCGGAGGATACTCATATATATAGGAAGTGATCAGCGCGGCATCGTTCAGTCTTCCGGCGATACCGGCATAGTCACCGCGGCCGCGTTTGAAGTTGGCCAGCATGAAGCCCATTTGTTTTCCGTAAGGGTTACGAACCGCGTGGCCGTCCCAAGGATAAATGCGTTGGTGGGTTTGCAATTCTTCCAGCCACTGGGTGCCGATGAGGGCTTGGGCTGCATATTCCCATTCAGCTTCGGTAGGCAGGCGGTAAGCAGGTACCACGATACCGGATTCCAGGGGAATGCGGCCATCGCTTTCTGCATACTCTTCGCCGGCATCTTCAGCCAGTTTGATGTTTACAGCACGGGTTCTCCAGATAGCATATTTGCTTGCCTGGTTCCAGGTGATCCCCACAACAGGGAAATAGCGGAAACCGGGGTAGCGGAGGTAATGTTCTACATAGGGATCGTTGAAGGCAAGCTTTCCAACCCAAACGGTAGTGTCGGGAAGAGCGGCTTGGTAGGCTTCCTGCGAAGAATCTTTCGCGAGGTAGTGCATGTATTCCAGCCAGTGCACGTTTGCAATTTCTGTTTCGTCCATATAGAAGGAAGCGACGGAAACTGTTCTTTCAATGTTGTCGCGATACGACATAACATCTTCTTCAAAGGAACCCATTACGGCGCGACCACCTTCGATGAACACCATGTTGGGTGCATCGGGTTGACCTTCGTAGGGATTCACCATGAAACCGCCCTGATCTTCGTCATTGTACGCCAAGCCTGTGGCTGTACTGTTCTGACCTGGGTTCTGGGCATTCGGCTTACCGCCTTTGCCTCCAAAAAGTGAACAGGAGGACAGGGCAACTGACCCACCTATTACATACAAAACAACCCTGAGTGAGTACCTCATTTGATTTTCGAGTTTAAACAGAATGCTAATTAAATGGATAATCAGATGTTTTCCAAGTTGGTGCAAGTTTATTGATCAACTAGTAATGGAACAGAAACGCGCGGATTAAGAACGCTTTGTAAAGGTTGTTATTGTTTCGGGAAAGTTGTCTCCAGATTTGGGAAGCCGAAGTTTAGCTAATGGCGTTTAGTGAACATTTTGAAGGGCCAAAGCGAATGGCATAGAATTTCTACCCGGTGGGTCAAAGCACACAACGTATGTACACCCTGGAAGATTTTAGAGTAATGCCCTTCGAGAAGAAATGTGATGTGATTACGTTTTCGGGCAATTACCTTTCGCAGCGCACCCTTTCTGACTGTAAGGTTTTCTTGTACTTTACAGATGGTTTTTTCATCGAAGTTTTCTATTCTCCCCGCTACCAAAAGGTGCTCATGATCAACGCCTTTGAGAAAACCCTCGGACTGGAGCCTTATTTGGATAGAATCTCCTTGGCCGATTTAGGGGTTTGAATGGTCATTTGACCGAGAAGGTCGATGGCGGCATCCACGGTCTTAATACTTTCAATCACCAGCATCGCTTTTCCGGCACTGTCTTTCATCTTGCATTGACGCGGATGTTTTTGGACAAAGGAAAGGATGTGCCCAAACACGTCGGAGCTGAAATACTTGTCGTTGCCGCTTACGAAGAAAGCGCGCATCTTGTCACTTTTCAGGCTTAGTTTTTCGAATCCCAACTTCTCCCCTAACCAACGCAGACGAACGGTATTGATCAGTTCCTCAGTAGCCGGCGGCAACGGTCCGAACCGGTCGCGCACTTCGTCCGAAAATTCTTTCAGCTGTTTTTCATCCTTGATGTTGTCCAACCGTGAATATAACTGGAGGCGTTCGCTGATGTTGTTCACATAGTTATCAGGGATCAATATTTCCAGGTCAGTCTCGATCACGCAATCTTGCACAATAAGCTTTGCCTTTTCCTCCAATTCTGCGGTGAAGAGATCTTTGAAATCGGTTTCTTTTAGTTCCTGTATAGCATCGTCCAGGATCTTGTGGTAGGTGTCGAAGCCGAGGTCGGTAATGAAACCGCTTTGCTCTCCGCCGAGCAGGTTACCGGCGCCGCGGATATCCAGGTCGCGCATGGCAACTTTGAAGCCATCGCCCAATTCGGAAAATTCTTCCAGGGCGCCCAGCCGCTTGCGCGAATCGGCGGTCAGCAGGGACGTTGGGGGTGTGAGCAAATAACAAAACGCTTTTTTGTTCGACCGGCCTACGCGGCCGCGCATCTGGTGCAGGTCTGAAAGCCCGAACATGTGCGCGTGATTGATCATGATGGTGTTGGCATTGGGAATGTCCAATCCCGATTCGATGATGTTGGTGGATACGAGCACGTCATATTCACCGTCGATAAATCGCATCATCACCTTCTCCAATTTGTCGCCTTCCATTTGTCCGTGCGCGATGCCGATGCGCGAGTCGGGAACAAGACGGTAGATCACGTTGGCTATCGCTTCGATATCGCTCACGCGGTTGTGCACAAAGAACACCTGTCCGCCACGGCGCAGTTCGTAGCTGATCGCATCGCGGATGAGGGCTTCATCGAAGGTGTGCAGTTCGGTGGTTACCGGTTGACGGTTGGGTGGCGGTGTGGAAATGATGCTCAGATCGCGCGCTCCCATTAAAGAGAAGTGCAACGTCCGGGGTATCGGTGTGGCCGTGAGCGTGAGTACGTCCACGTTTACTTTCAATTCTTTTAGACGGTCCTTTACTTTCACGCCGAATTTCTGTTCTTCGTCGATCACTAAAAGTCCCAGGTCTTTGAACACGATGTCCTTGCTCACGACCCGGTGTGTACCGATGAGAATGTTGATCTCGCCTGTTTTAACTTCGTCCAGAATTTGTTTGATCTCCTTTTCGGTTTTGAAGCGGGAAACATAATCGATCCTTACCGGGAAAGCAGAAAGGCGTTCGCTGAACGTGCGATAATGTTGCATGGCCAGGATGGTCGTGGGCACCAGCACGGCTACTTGTTTTCCTTCGGTGGCGGCTTTGAATGCGGCGCGCACCGCCACTTCGGTTTTTCCAAAACCCACGTCGCCACACACCAGCCGGTCCATGGGATGGGGTTGTTGCATATCGCGCTTCACATCTTCTGTTGCCCGGGCCTGGTCGGCGGTGTCCTCGTACATAAAGGATGATTCCAATTCGGCTTGCAGAAATCCATCGGGAGGAAAAGCATAGCCTGGGGCCGACTTTCGTTTTGCGTAAAGCGAGATCAATTCTTTTGCAATATCCTTTACGCGTTTCTTCGCCTTAGACTTTTTGTTCTCCCACTCTTGTGAACCCAGCTTGCTGATGACGGGCGGTGACCCGTCCTTGCCGGAATACTTTGAAATTTTATGCAGGGAGTGAATGCTGACGTAAAGCAAATCATCGTCGCGGAACACCAGGCGGATGGCTTCCTGGTCGTGGCCATTCACTTCCTTTTTTTCCAGGCCGGCGAATTTGCCGATGCCATAATCGATATGCGTTACAAAATCGCCCGGCTGCAGGGTTTGCAGTTCGCGCAGGGTAAGCGCCTTCGATTTTGTAAATTTCTCTTTGCTGCGGTAGCGATGAAAGCGTTCGAAGATCTGGTGATCCGTATAACAAACTATCATCAACTGCGCGTCGATAAAGCCTTGCCGCAGGGCAAAGTCGAGCGGTTGAAAACGGAGCTGTGCATTGATCTCCTCGAAGATACCTTTCAAACGCTCCGTTTGACGGGGCACATCGGCCGTGATGAAATTGCTAAAGCCTTGCACTTGCTGATCGTACAGATCTTTGGCCAGCAGTTCAAAGTTTTTGTTGAACGAAGGTTGTGCCGATGAGTGGAAATCGAATCGTTGAGCGTCGCTAAAACGAAAACGGCTGCCGAATTCGATGGCGTGAAAGCTTGCGGCCTTTTCGGTGAAGGCCTCACCGTTATCAAACAGCTTGTCGGCCGTGGAGATCACCTGCGTGCCACTTGTTTTTTTTATGTTTTGGAAGGACTGCTCTGCTTTTTCAAAACTCTTCTGGATCACATCGCGGGTGAGCTGTACGTCTTTGTACCAAAGGCGGGTGGCGGGCGAGATGAATTCCAAAAAAGATTGGCGCTCTTCCTGCATCAGTTTTGACTGGACGTTGGGAATGATGTTCACTTTTTCCAACGTATCCACCGAGAGTTGGGAGCCTGGGTCGAAGGTGCGGATGCTGTCTACTTCTGGGCCGAACAGTTCGATGCGATAAGGCAATTCATAGGCAAACGAGAAGATATCGATGATCCCCCCTCTTATGGCAAACTGGCCGGCTTCGTAAACAAAGTCCGTTTTTTCGAAGTCGTAGTTATGAAGAAACTCTTCCAGAAACGCTACATCCAGCTTTTCGCCGAGGGTAACGGTGAAGGTATTGGAGGCGAGCGACCGCTTATTAATAACCTTTTCGCTGAGGGCTTCCGGATACGTGACGATGATCTCGGGCGACGTTTTGTTGGCGAGCTTGTTCAGCACTTCCGCCCGCATCAGGATGTTGGCGTTTTCCGTTTCGTCGTATTCGTAGGGGCGCTTGTAGGACATGGGGAAAATAAGAATTTCCCGTCCCAACAAGTTCTGGAGGTCGTTTTGAAAGTAAGCGGCTTCTTCGCGATCGTGGAGAATGACCACGTGATCGAGGTGATGAAGCTTGAAGACGGCGGCCATCACGAGGGCATCCAGGCTTCCGGATAAACCTTTTAGTTGGGTATTCTTGTGATCGGACGCTTTTATCCCTGCGGCCACGGTCTTTATGAAACCATCCGCAGTATAGATGCTTAAGAAATCAGTCGCCCTCAATATCGGTGTCTTTACTATCTGCTGCTCGGGGAAAGCGGCAAAGGCCACAAAGATAGGTCTGGGGTCTATGCCGATCCAAAAGGAAGAACGAAAATTCCGTTATTTTTGATCCATGAAATTCTTCCCTCAGATTTTCCTCTTTTGCAGTATAACGGCGTTCCTTTTTATGGTGATCGGACTTTTTAAACCTTGGGCCATGCTCTGGTGGGAGGGTGTACAGAACCGGCGCAAAGTGATAAAGTTATACGGCAGTGTGGCGATCTTGAGTTATCTGGTATATTGGCTTTTTATATGGATCATGCCATGAGGACACTAACGCAACTTTTCGTTCTATTTTCGATCGTGCTTTTTGCAGCCTGCGGGAAGCCATCCCACTCAGAAACCAACCGGGAGCAGGCCAGCGCCGACACCGTGGCGGCTGTTCCGGCCCCTAAGCCTGCTAAGAATGAGCTACCCGAACTGACCGTCAACCTCCTGAACGGCACGCCCGTGAACTTGCGGACGCTGAAGGGAAAGGTCATTTTAATTTTATACCAACCCGACTGCGATCATTGTCAGCGGGAGTCCACGGCCCTGCGCGATCATATCGAAGCCCTGCAGCCGTATGAGGTTTATTTTATTTCTGCCGCTACCGCACAGGAGTCCGAGGCCTTTGCCACCACCTATAGATTCAAGGACCAAATAAATGTCCATTTTGCGTTGACTCCGGTTGAAAAGATCATCAGCACATTTGGGTCTATTTCAGCTCCCTCGTTGTATGTGTATTCCGAAGACCATGCCCTGGTGAAACATTTCAATGGCGAAACGCCGGTGGAGGACATCCTGAAAGTTTTGTAAACATTATTGCAGGCGCCTGGCGGCTGCGAGAAACTTTTCTTGCTGTCCTGAAAAGCCGATGAGGTAGTTTGTACCGCCGTCTTTCAACCCGGTTTTCTTCTTGAGCTCTTCTACAGACAATGGGTAATTGCGTGTGGTGACGTTTGCTTTTCCTTCCGGGAACAGGGCGGCCATCGATTTCGGGGAAGCTTTGAGCAGCTCCAGGACCTCAAATACTCTTCCTGGGAAATTTTCAAGCCATGTAGCGGACGTATAGAGGTGGGTGCTCGGATGTAGTTTTGATAATTGAAATTTTTGTGAAATCGTTTTAAAAGCGCCGGCTTTCAGGATGGCGGCGTTGGGTTCGTAAAGAAATTTTTGTGGAGGCGAAAAAGTTGATGTTGCCGCCCGCTCCGCAGAAAACAAAAATGATAACGACTCTTCTTTTTCATTTTTTAAAAGATTGATCGTTTGGATCAAAGGCTCGCCCTCGAAGTGCTTAAAGCACAAAAACAGAACTTCCCTCACTTCATTCTCTACCGCAATCACAATGACCTTTTGAACAAATTTCAATTCCGCAAGGCCTTGATGAAGGTCCAGCAGGGGCGATGCCTTGATCAACAGCACGTCTGTGATCTGGAAAATTCTATCCAGCAATGTAGTGACGTCGGGTTCGCATTCCGTTAGAGAGAAAACTTTTTTGTTGATCTTGTTTCTGCGTGATGGATCGATGTAAGCAAGATCCAGCTTTGCCGGGTTCACCAACGCTTCATTCAGAAATTGTTCTGCGGTGTTCACCTGGTGGATAATATTACTTGCGCCCAACTGTTTGTGATTATGTTGGACCAGGTGAAGAAGATCTTCATTCGGTTCCACATAGTGAACTTGTCGAAAGACCTTGCTGAAAAAGAACGCGTCTATGCCGAACCCGCCGGTGAGGTCGACACAGCGATCTTTCGGGTGAACATCTTTGAGCAGGACATTTTTATAGCGCGCCGTTTTTTGGGAAGAGCTTTGCTCCAGGTTCAAGCTTGGCGGGTAGACAATGCCGGCGGTATCGGCGAGGAGCGGAATTTTTTCTTTTGCTTTTTTTAGTCCGGATATCTGATCGGCGATGATGGAAATGGGAACGCCCTCCACATCGGCCTGTTTCAAGACCAGCGCGCGCACGTCGTCACGTTCGTGTTCGTGGATGAATCGCTGGACGCCAGGGGACAGGATTTTGGTAAGCAAAGGGCGAATTTTTTCCAAAGATAAACAGGATCTGTTAGCAAGCTCGTTTATCCGACGCTGTTGAAGCGCGGCAGACGGAAAGGTGGGACTGCATCAACTTATGGTCTGGGCGGTTTATATTTGATGAAAAAAAGAAAGCCTGTAAATGAAATTCGACCTGGTGGTTATCGGTGGCGGTGCGGCTGGTTTCTTTGGCGCCATCCAGGCTGCCGAGCGGAAACCGGGCCTGAAGGTATTGATCCTGGAGAAAACGACAAAGCTATTAACAAAAGTGAAGGTTTCGGGCGGGGGGCGGTGCAACGTTACCCACTACAATTTCAACCCTTTCGAATTAGCCCGGCATTATCCACGGGGAGAGAAAGCGTTGAAAACATTGTTCAAATCTTTCCAGGCGGAAGATACCGTGCGGTGGTTTGAATCGAAGGGAGTGGCACTCAAAGCGGAAGAAGATGGCCGGATGTTTCCCACCACCGACGACTCCCAAACCATTATCGATTGCCTTATGGGCCTGGCGCATTCCAGCAATATCCGGTTAGAGCTTGGCGCCCCGGTTTTATCTGTAAAGAAACAAAACGACATTTTCAGGATCGAAACAAGTCAAGGTGTCTTTGAGGCTGACAAGGTTTTGATTGCGGCTGGAGGAAATGCGCAGGCACAGGCCTATCAATGGATAGCGGACATCGGTCACACGATCATAAAACCAATCCCCTCTTTATTCACATTCAACGAAAACGAAAAGAAATTCAAAGAGCTTATGGGCATCTCGGTGCCGCAGGCGGAGGTGAAAATTGCCGGGACAAAATTTGTACAAGAGGGGCCGTTGTTGATCACGCATTGGGGGTTGAGCGGACCGGCCGTGATCAAACTTTCTGCGTGGGCAGCCGAATATTTAAATGGTATTCAATATACCTTTCAAGCTTTGGTGAGCTGGATCGGTCCGGTGAAGGAAATGGAATTTATGGATGGCCTGCAGGAGCACAAAAAGCAAAGGGGTAAACAAAAAGTGACCACAAATCCATTGTTCGGATTACCGCAGCGTTTGTGGCAGAAGTTATGTGAATTGTCGGAAATTGAAGAGACCAAGATCTGGGCGGAAGTGCCGCAGAAGAACATGAACAAGCTCATGGAAAACATGATCCGCTGTCCCTTTCAAATCAAAGGCAAGACTACATTTAAAGAGGAATTCGTTACTTGCGGAGGCGTGGATCTGAAAGAGATCGATCTGGAAACCTTGCAGAGCAAGCTGGTGCCCGGTTTGTTTTTTGCGGGAGAGGTTTTACATATTGACGGCGAAACGGGAGGTTTCAATTTTCAAGCGGCCTGGACAACGGCATACGTAGCGGCGAGAACGATTGCCTCATAGTTCGTTGCTTATAAGCCTTCAGCTTATGAAATGTTTAAGAAAAAAAGGTGGCCTGTTAAGGACCACCTTCTTTTCTTTACTCAAATTGAAAGCAACTTATTCGTTCTTCAGGTTCTCAACCGGATTTGTGAATGCTGCCCGGATAGTTTGAGAACCGACTGTTAGCGCACCTAACAAAAGCAATATTAAAATGCCCAGGCCGATAACGCCGACACCAAACTCCGTGCGGTAGGCAATCAACTCCAGCCACAAATTGTTGACAAACCACGCTGCGGGAACGGCAATGAACACCGCGATGCAAAGCAACGCCAGGAATCCCTTCGACAAAAGCATGACCAACGCACCATCGCTCGAACCCAATACTTTCCGGATGGAGATTTCTTTTAACCGCGTTTCCGTGGCATAGGTAGCCATGCCCAACAAACCCAGACAAGAAATGAAAATGGCCATGAACGCAATGACGCCGACAATGGTGACAAAATCACTAAAGATCGTATTGTAGAAGAATCGCACCTCCTCCTCAAAATCTTTGTAATCAAGTTTGAGTGTTGGGTTCACGTTGCTCCAGGCCTTTTCGATGCTCTTCACGGCCTGGTCGTGGTTGCCCGAATACTTCACTTGCAACACCTTAAATTCTTTCGTGTCAAAACGCAAGGCCATGGGATCGATCTTCGCCATCATGAATTGGTGGTTGTAGTCCTTCACCACGCCGATGACCTCAAATTTGACGGAGTCGCGGGCCGCGTAAATTTCCTGGCCCAACGCATCGGATGGAGAAGTGAATTGAAATTTCTTTACGGCCGTTTCATTGATGATGAGAAAATTTTTGTTCGATTCGCCGTCCGCGTCTCTGAAGTTCCGGCCGGCCAGGAGCTCGATGTTCATGTTCTCCAGGTAACTTCCATCGACATAGAAGTAATCCATGTTTGTGCCCTCAACATCTTCAAGTTCGCGTTTGAAACCATCTCCATACGTTATGCCCGTGGCGGGAATGTGTGACGCAGCAGCGACGTTTTGAATGTTAGCATACTTGCTCAACTCCGACTGAATGGCTTGCACGGGAATGTCTTTGACGCGGACGTTTATTTTGTTTGCCATGTCAAAGCCATGATCGGCCTTCACAAAAAGCGTCAACTGATTGTAGAGCAACAACACGGAGATGATGAAGAGCAGCGAGAGCGCAAATTGACCGACCAACAACGATTTGCGCAGGCCCATGCGGGAAAATAACTTCATGGAACCTGCGCCTTTCAATACTTTTACGGGCTTGAACTTGGAAAGCACCACCGCCGGAAAAAGTCCCGCCAACAGACCCACGGCCAGGCTGAACACCACAAAGACACCAAACACCAGATAGTTGGCTTCCAAGTCCCACTTCAGGATTTGCGCAAACTTTAAGTGAAGCATAAACGGTTTCACCGCCATCAGCAAGAGCAGCGCAAGCCCTAGGGCAAACAGGGAGATCACCACAGACTCCGACATGAATTGTGAAAATATTTGCAGACGATTGGCACCATTTACTTTTCTCACGCCGATTTCGCGGGCCCGGGTGAGTGAGCGGGCAATGCTGAGATTGGTATAATTGAAGCAAGACGTGAGCATGACCAGCAGCGCGAGTCCTCCGAAAAAGTACACAAAAACCCTCGGCATAAACGGACCGATAGGATTGTTGATGAACGGGCCGGGGGTGATGCTGGTAAGATTTTGTAAATAGAACTGATATGTGTGCCGGTCGCCCGCGGCTTCTTTGTGTGGAAGATGTTTTTTGGTGATGTCGTACAGGTGGTGTTCAATTTCCTGTGGCGAATGACCTTTTTCCAACAGCAGGTATACCCAACCGGAAGTCCAGTCGCCATATTCACCATCCGACTTCGAAAAGGTGCTGTCGGCTTCGAGACTTTTTATGGTGCTGTAGGATGCCAGGGCCTCAAAGACAATGTGTGATTTTTGGTTTTTTTCTTTTAGTACCCCGGTCACGGTGTATTCTCCCAGCCGGCCTACCTTGATCACCTCGCCCACGGGATTGGGTTGCTTAAACAGTTTATCGGCCGCTTTGCGCGTGAGCACCACCGTGTGGGGTTTTGTCAATGCCGTTTTGGCATCGCCGTATTCCAGCTCCCATTCGAAGACATCGAGGGCATCGGGGTCTGCAAAAAGGCCGGCTACCGGGATGTTCACATCGAACTCCGGTTCTATCTCCATCCAGGTGTTGCCAAAGCCGCGGCGAAGTCTCACGGCCTTTTCAACACCCGTGTAATCGTCCAACAGCGACGCCGCCAAAGGTTGGGGTGATGTTGAATAGTCATTGCCCGCCCCCGAGCCGTCGGGATTGAGATGCCGGGTAACGACGCGATAGATGCGATCGCGTTTAGTGTTGTATTGATCATACATCATCTGATCGGCTACCAGCATAATGATGCCCAAACAAACCGACATGCTCACCGCCAATCCGACAATATTGATGAGCGAGAAGAATTTGTGGCGCCGGATGTTTCGCAGCGCCACCAGAATATAGTTTCGGATCATTTTTTAGAAAATAAAAGCGTCTGAGGGGGATTACTTGTTGAGGTCTTTGCGGACCAGGAAATAGTATGCCAGAAAGCCTAACGATACCGCGACAGCGAAGATGCCATACGGCAGGGGCGACTCACGTTCATAGGGCACATACTCCAGGATGATCAGCGCAACGCCGGCGGCTAAAATGATAAGACCCCATTTTAAAGTACTGAATTTGTTCTCTTCCGTGTGGCGTTTGAAAATGGCTTGCGTGTCATCGTTGACAAACCCCTTTTCAATCATTTTCTTTTTCAGAATATAGTCAGTGATGGTGCGCGCAAAGAATAGCAGCGATAGTCCAAAGGTTCCGATAATGGTGAGGGGCATCAAAACATCTTTTAAGTTTTCGTTCATAACCTGGATATTTAAGTGTGTTTGTTTTTTCGGTTTATGGTGCGTATGACACAACCCTTCGCAGGAATGTTGCAGACGTGGAGAAAAAAACTTTAGAAAAATTAATTACCTTTTACTGCAACATAACCTCCGGAAACCGTGTCTCACCCACCCATGACGGATGACAAAACGCTTGTATCCCGGGTTTTGCAGGGAGATATGCAAGCTTTCAGGTTGCTGATCGGGCAGCATGAGAGGCTTGTGGCCCACATGATCGGACGTTTGGTCAAGAACAACGAGGAGCGGGAGGAGCTGTGCCAGGACGTGTTCCTGAAAGTGTATGAAAAGCTCGCCGATTTTAGTTTTCAGTCAAAACTGTCAACATGGGTCGCCATCATTGCTTACCGGCATGCGATCAACTGGATGCGAAAGCGGAAGATGCCCATGACCGACCTGGCCGAGGAAGATCATTTCAAGGCGGCGTTTGTGGAGGAGGAAAATCCGGAATCGCTTTTGTCGGACCAGGATATGAACGGGTTTGTGATGACGCTGGTCGACGCCCTGCCCCCGCAGTACAAGACCATTCTAACGCTTTACCATGTCGACGCTATGAGCTATGGCGAAATTGGTGAGGTGACCGGCCTCCCGGAAGGTACCGTGAAAAGCTATTTGTTCCGGGCCCGCAATTTGTTAAAAGAGAAAGTGAAGAAATGTATCGGTAAAGAAGCATTACTATGAACATCCACGACGAAGAAATGCAGAAAAATCTGGAGGCGGGACGACCGGCCTCGGGAGATGAAGTCGATGTGAAGGCCTACCGGCATGTATTTGATGCTCTCCGGCAGGAACCTGAATTTGTTTTGCCCCACACCTTTGCCAGTCGTGTGGTGAGGGCATTGGTGCAACAGCAAACTGAAAAAACCACCGTGCGGGAGTACGTCTGGTTTGGCGTGGGCATTGTGTTACTTTTTGCCGCATTCATCGCCGCGATCGTGCTGACAGGTTTCAAATTTGACATCGGCGTTTTTAGCGCCATAAAAAGCTACAAAGGTTTGTTTTTATTCGCCATTGTTTTCATAACCTTTCTTCACTTCCTGGACAGGCGTTTGCTCCGGAACAAGCGAACGGCGAACTGATTATTTGCGCAGCAACATTTCTCTTCTATCTTCGTGAGAGAAATTTACCACTATGAAAAATTGGATTAGCGCGGCCGTTGTGTTGACGGTATCTCTATCGGCAGCCGCCCAAAAATACCAGGGTAACAGTTGGGCCGATGTGAAAGCGGGAGGCAAAGGAACGCTAACGATTGTATACTATGAACAGCCCGGTCTTATCTATAAAGACAACGGGCAAATGAAAGGCGTTTGCGTCGATATCCTTTCCGACTTCGCGAAGTTCATACAGGAGAAGCATAGCAAGACCGTTACCATCAATTATGCGGGAGAAGAACGAGAATTTTCAGGATTTTTGAAGGTCGTTCAATCAACGCCAAACATCCTGGGCGTCACCAACACCAGCATCACGGAAGAGCGCAAAAAGATATTGAAGTTCACGCCGCCGTTCATGACGACGCAACTGGTGCTGCTCACCAATCAAAACTCCCCTGCCCTAACCAACCTCAAGGACTTGCCAAAAGTATACGCCGGATTTTCGGCTTTGGTGATCACGGGCAGCACGCACATGAAGTATGCCGACCTGCTCAAAAAGCAATACTACCCCGATCTGAACATCACCTATGCCCCGTCCAGCGAGACGGTGATCAAGAGCCTCACGACTAACCCAAAGATTTTCTCCATCCTTGACTTCACGGAATATGTAGGGGTCGTAAGAAAAAAGCTTCCGATAAAACGACAAGATGTCGACCTGGGGAATGCCGAAGAATTGGGATTCATCATGGCGAAACAATCGGATTGGGATGGTCTTTGGAAGGAATTCTTAACAGAGGACTACCGCAAAGGCGTCCGCTATAAAAAAATTATAGCCGACAATCTTGGCTCTACTTTTTTGAACCTGGTCCGATAATATACGCCTCGCGCAACAATCCCGTTGCCGGCTGCAGCATGCTGCCGGTGGGATTTACATCCAACGACATAAGCGAACCATGTCGCCAAGCCAAGTTTGGATTTTCGTGCCCAATGGGAAAGTTGAATGCTACGGGGTATTGCGTTCCGGCGATTTTATCCAACACCATGCCGGCGACCTCCTCGCCAAAAGGAGGCTCGGGATCTTTGATATCCGTCATCTGCCCGATGACCAATCCCGCTAGCCGATCCAGCTTCCCCGCGCGCCGTAAATGGGTGAGCATGCGATCCAAACGGTATTTGTATTCGTCAATTTCTTCGATGACAAGAATTTTTCCTTCGGTGTCCGGGTCGCATGACGTGCCCAGGGCATCGGCCAACAAGGAAAGATTGCCTCCCAAAATAGGGCCCGTCGCCTGACCCAAGCGATTGGCCTGGTGGAATGTAGCTTGCATGGTGAAGTCTTCTCCAAAAAGAACTTTCTTCAAACTCTCTATAGAGGGCTCAACGCCGACACTTGGGAATAAGATCGGCATGGTGCCATGGATGCTTTCTACCTGTAGTTGCAGAAGCTTCAGGTGCAGGGCCGTCACGTCGCTGAAGCCGACAATCCATTTTGGATTTTCCAGAAAGGTGGTGAAATCCAAACGGTCGAGGATGCGCGTTGTGCCGTAGCCGCCACGAGCGCAAAAAATGGCGCGCACGTTTTTGTCGTCCAGCATATGTTGAAAATCGCGCAGCCTTGTTTCGTCGGATCCCGCCATGTAGCTGTGGCCTTCACTAAAAAGATGAGGCGTCTGCAGCACATTCAATCCCCACGAGGAAAGCACGTCGATCGCCTTTTGCATTTGTGCTGCGGAAACTTTTCTCCCGGTGGCGGCGAGTGCCACGGTGTTTCCGGCCGAAAGAAAAGTAGGTTTGATCATTATCAAAAATAAAAAACCCTCCCTGAATTTATCCGGGAGGGTTATGGATTATAAAAGCCGTGTAATCTTTATTTGGGTTTTACCGGCGTTGTGGCAGCAGGTGCACCAGCCGGTTTGGGTGTAACGCCCAGCTTTTTCAACACCAGGTCAGAGATGTCCATCTTTTCATCGCCGTACAGGATCACGTCTAGGCCGCCGATTTGTTGGTTGAGGATGAAGGTATAGCCATTTTCTTTAGCCACATCTTCAATGCCCTTGCCTACTTTTTTGTAGACGGGGTCCATCAACGCGGTTTGTTTTGCCTGGATAGTGGTTTGCGCATCTTGCTGCAATTTTTCAATGTTTTGCTGCATTTGCTGAAGCTCGCGTTCTGTGTTGGCACGAACGGCGTCGATCATCGTATTGAGATTGGCCTGATAGTCGGCAAGCTTTTTCTGAAATTCCTGGTATTTGGTATCAACCTGGTTTTTCAGTTGAGTTTGAAGCGATTTAAGATCGGAATCAATTTGTTTTGCTTCCGGCAACTGGCTGAAGATATAGTCAACATCCGCATAGCCTACTTTGGTGGTGGTAGTTGTCGCTGGTGCCTGTGCATGGGATGCAAAGGCTGCTAGTGCCAAGGCCACGAATAAAACGAGTTTTCTCATTACAGTAATTCAATTTAGTTTTTAATCTTATCATTTGGGTCTCCAAGGCCCAATTGGTCTAATACGAAATCGGTGTAATCATAGCGGGGATCTGTGTAAATCATCACCAGCTCACCGGCTTTGTCGAACATGATGGCAAGGCTGTTTTCCTTGCAAACCTTATCGACAGCATCCCACACCTTGTCCTGAATGGGCTTGATCAACTCCTGCTTTTTCAGAAAAAACAACCCGCCAAAACCGAAGACCTTTTTCTGGTATTCTTTCAGCTCGGTTTCTTTTTTCTGAAGGGCCTCTGTCCGCTCCTTTTTCATGGTTTCGGTCAGCAACACCTGCTCGGCCTGGAACGCGCTGTACATTTCGTCGCGTTTCTTGCTCATCTCCTGAATTTCCTTCTCCCAGGCCTGCGACAACTGATTGATCTCCTCCTGAGCCTTTTTGTATTCAGGCATTTTATTCAGGATGAAGTCCGTGTCAATGTAGCCGAACCTCTGAGCATAGCCAAAATTCAGGCCGAAAATGAGAAAAAAAATCGTAATAATATAAAAGCGCATAACTATCTGATTTGCTGACCGATGGTGAAGTGGAATTGCGATCCACTGACCGGCCCTCTGCTTCCCAACGGAACAGGATCAAATCCATATGCCCAGTTCAAACCAATCAATCCAAACGCAGGCATGAAGATCCTGGCCCCGAAGCCGGCCGACTTATACATACTAAACGGATTAAAGTTCTCATAAGTACCCCAGTTGTTGCCGGCTTCCGTGAAAATCAAGCCGTAGATCGTTGCGGCGTTGCCAGTGGTGACGGGGTAGCGCAGTTCCAGGCCCAGTTTTTCGTAAACCACACCACCTTGTTGCGAGGTGCTGTTGCCCACCGCATACGTAGGGGGCGTGATCTGATTGTCCTGGTAGCCTCGCAAACCGATGATTTCCTTGCCCAAAACAAAGGAGTTGAAGCCCCCGGCCAGACCGCTTCCGCCGAGCACAAACCGCTCGAAAGGTCCTATACCGGTTTTGTCCTTGTTATAGGCTCCGAGGAAGCCGAAATGCGCCTTCGCTTCCAACACCAGTTTTTTCTTGCTGTCGAGGGGAAGATAATACTTTGCGTCGAACATCCATTTGTGGTATTCCTGCCATTTGTTCTTCTGCTCGGCGGTGGCCGTAGAATAATCAAGACCATTGAATGCCGAATACGGCGGCGTAAGCGTAAGGCTCAACGAAACCGATGACCCGGACGACGGATACATCTGGTTGTCGATGCTGTTCCGGGATATGGTGGTATTGAAGGTCAGCGCATAGGATTTACAGGTCGTACATCCTAAGCCGTAGTTGATGTTTTTCAAGGAATACACCGCATACGACAACGAGTTGGTGAGCGTAAAATAGTTGTCCGGCCATTCCAGCATCCGTCCCAAGCCGATGGAAATGTTATCGGCCTTTATTCCGGAGTTCAAGTCGTTGTAGCTGGTTGCACCCGTGCCGGCGTAGCGCGACAGGGACCGCACGTAGCTCACACTAAGCGAGTGAGGCTTGCGTCCACCCAGCCAGGGTTCGGTGAAGGAGAAGCTGTAGCTCTGGAAGGACCGGCCGTTGGCTTGCATGCGGAGCGACAAACGCTGACCATCACCCACGGGTAACGGCTTCCAGTTCTTGAAGTGCGGGATATTACGCAACGAGAAGTTGTTGAATGTCAAACCCAACGTTCCGACAAAGCCGTAATAACCACCCCAACCGCCAGACAATTCTACCTGGTCGTTGGATTGTTCCTCCACTTGCCATTCGATGTCCACCGTTCCTTTAGCGGGGTTGGGCACGAGGTTCTGGCCGATCTTGTCGGGCGCAAAGTAGCCCAATTGTCCAAGACGTTGTTGTGTGCGGATAATGTCGGAGCGACGGAATTTTTGCCCGGGCACGGTACTCAGTTCGCGACGGATCACGTGGTCGCTGGTGCGTTGGTTGCCGGTGATGGTCACCTCATTGATGGTGGCTTGCTCGCCTTCGTTGATGCGCATCTCGATGTCGATCGAGTCGCCGGCAACGGCCACCTCTACGGGGTGGATCTGGAAGAACAGATAGCCATCGTCCATGTAGAGTCCGCTGATGTCAAGTCCTTTCGGATTGAACTGCAATTTTTTGTCGATCAACTCGCGGTTGAACACATCGCCTTTATTGATACCCAACACGGCCGACAGCTGTTTGTCGGTGTAAATGTAGTTGCCGGTCCAGATGATGTTACGGAAGTAGTACTTCGGTCCTTCCGAGATCACGAAGTCTATGTTGATGGTGTTTTCGCTATGGGAGTAGATCGAGTCGGAAACAATTTCCGCATCGCGATAGCCCTTGGTATTGTAATAGGCGAGCAGTTTCTTTTTATCTTCCTCGTAATCGGTCTTGATGAATTTTGATCCGGCAAAGACGTTGAGCTTAACGTTGTTGGCGAGAAATTCTTTCAGTTGCTTCGGGCTCACTTTATAACTCGAATCGATGAACGCTTTCGGTTTGAGGTTCACGATGCCGTTGAGAATGGTGCGATGCAACGCAAAGCGCGGGCGTTCGTGGGTTTTCTTGAGCTTCTTTTTCAAGACAGCATCCGACATGGCTTCGTTGCCCACAAAAGAGATGTGATTGATCTTGACCTTCGACTTTGGATTGACGGCTATTTTAAGTTTGATCCCATCGCGGTTCAGCGTATCGCGCTGTTGCGTGATCTTCACCATGGTGTTGAGAAATCCTTTCTTGACAAAGTATTTTTTTACGCCGGTTTCCGTGTTCCGGATCATGGTCTCTGTTACAATTTTGCCCCGAATGAGTTTCAGGTCGTCCTTCAGACCGCTTTCCTGCGATTTGGAGATCCCCGTAAAATAGAATCCGGTCAAGCGCGGCCGTTCGGAAAGTGTGATGTTTAGAAATACGGTCTGGCCTTCAATCCGGTCTACTTTTATGGTCACGTCGCCTACCAGACCGTGTTTCCATAAACTGCGGATGGCGCTGGAGATGGCGTCGCCAGGGATCTTTATTTTATCGCCGACTTTTAAACCCGTCAGGGAGACCATGGCGTTTTTATCCAGCACGTTCAACCCCGTCACTTCGATTCCTCCGATGGTATATTCGGCCGGGTTGGCATAATTCAAATTATTATCCCCGGGTGCATTCGTGGCTGTGCCCGAGCGCCTTCCCCTGAATTGAGCCCAGCCGTCAGCAGCAACACTTAAAAGAATAATCAGGAATAAAACTCGCTTCATCAACTTACAGGGTTCAATTGTTCACTTGTCTTTCCGAATCTA
>Ga0209050_1001602_pt1 | contig 23323 bp, 18 predicted proteins | sample Araplavi_mTSA_r2_FD_184276 | JGI IMG/M metagenome (GOLD analysis project Ga0209050, IMG submission 184276) | Arabidopsis root microbial communities from North Carolina, USA - plate scrape MF_Cvi_mTSA_r2 (SPAdes) (version 2) | ecosystem: Host-associated > Plants > Roots > Endosphere | place: USA... | reverse complement strand
CGCTCAACATCAACAATGGCGACAGCCACCAGCGCCAGTTCACGCAGGAACTGCGCCTGACCTCGCCCTCGGGCCAGCCGCTCGAATGGGTCGGCGGCCTGTTCCTGTTCAATCAGGACTATGAACTCGGCAATTCGCAGCAAGGCACCTTCGACCAGACGCTGCCCCCGGGCGTCCAGTTGTCGCGCGCGATCTTCGTCGAGAACGACACCCAGAATTTCGCCGCCTTCGCCGATGCGACCTGGCACCTCAGCGACCGGTTCAACGTCTTCGGCGGGCTGCGCTATACCGTCGAGCGGCTGAACACGCACTTCCGGCGTTTCCCCAACCCCAACACGGTGCTGCTCGGGCCCCGCGTCGACCAGAAATCGAAGCGCGTCGACGGCGCATGGACGTGGCGCCTCGGCGCGCAGTTCCGCCCGACCGAAGAGGTCACGCTGTACGGCAGCGTCGCGCGCGGCTTCAAGGGCGGCGGCTTCAACGCGCTGCAGGACTCGACGGTGCTCCGCACGGTCGAACCCGAAATCCCGACCTCTTACGAAGTCGGCGCCAAGACCGAATTGTTCGATCGCCGCGTTCGTTTCAACATCGCCCTCTTCAGCACCGATTTCGACGACTTCCAGGCGCAGGCGATCGGGGTTTCGGACACCGGCACGCTGGTGTTCGACGTCATCAATGCCGGGTCGCTGCGCACGCGCGGGGTCGAGGCCGACATCAACATCAACGCCGGCGGCGGCTTCACGCTGATGGGCGGCGCGGCCTATACCAAGGCCGAATATACCGATTTCAGGGGCGCGCCCTGCTATTTCGGCCAGACCGTCGCTCAGGGCTGCGTTGTTTCGGGCGGCCAGTCGCGGCAGGACCTGACCGGCAAGGAACTCGCAAACGCGCCCAAGGTGACGGCAAATGCGACCGCGCGTTACGAGACCGAAGTCTCGGCGGCGGGCGCCACCGTCTTCGGCCAGCTGTCCTACGCCTATCGCGGCAAGACCTTCACCGCGCTCGACCTCGATCCGAAATCGGTGCAGAAAGCCTATGGGCTGCTCGATGCGCAGTTGGGCTTCGCACTGCCCGGCGACCGGTTGCGGGCGTGGATCTGGGGCAAGAATCTGACCGACAAGAGCTTTGTCGAGCTGATCTACGATACGCCGCTCGACAGCGGCGGCCAGTCGCAATTCTTCCCGTCGACCGCCGCGCGCCAGTTCGGCGCTACCGTGGAGTATCGGTTCTGATGACGACATTCGACCGCCGGAGCCTGATGGCCGCCATCGCGCTGGCAGGCGCCGGCGGCGTTTCGACCCTCGCGCTCGCGAAGTCGAAACTCCCCGCGGCGCACAAGCGCCCGCCGAACTTCATCGTCGTCCTCGCCGACGACCTTGGATATGGCGATATCGGCGCCAACGGCTCGCGCGCGATCCGCACGCCCAATATCGACCGCCTTGCCGCCGACGGGCTGCTGATGACCGATGCCTATGCGTCGGCGAACATCTGCACCCCGTCGCGCGCGGGGCTGCTCACCGGGCGCTATCCGATCCGTACCGGGCTCGCCTGGCAGGTGATCCAGGCGAACGACACTAACGGCTTGCCGCCCGAGGAAGTCACGATCCCCGAAGTGCTGGGCCGCGATTATGTCTCGGCGCTGATCGGAAAATGGCACCTTGGGCATACTCCGCCCTTCTGGCCGCCGACGGTGCAGGGCTTCGACCTGTTCTTCGGCCTGCCCTACAGCCACGACATGAAGCCGCTGTCGCTCTACACCGCAGGCAAGGGCGTCGAATTCACGCAGGAAGACGTCGACATGGTGGCGCTGACGCGGCGTTTCTTCGCGCGCGCGGGCGACTTCGTCGAGACCAATCGGAGCCGCCCCTTCTTCCTGATGCTCGCGCTGACCGCGCCGCACATCCCCCTCCACCCGAGCAAGGAGCATGCCGGCCATTCGCCTGCGGGCGATTATGGCGACGTCGTCGAGGAGGTCGATTCCGAACTCGGGCGCCTGCGCGAGCAGCTCGAGCGGCTGAACCTGCAGAACGACACCTATGTCATCGTCACATCGGACAACGGGCCGTGGTTCGAAGGGTCGGCGGGCGCCTTGCGCGACCGCAAGGGCGGCGCGGGCTGGGACGGCGGCTACCGCGTACCCTTCGTCGCATGGGCGCCCGGCCGTATCCCTGCAGGCAGCCGCAGCAACGCGATCACGATGAATTTCGACCTGCTGCCGACCTTCGCCGCGCTCGCCGGCAAGAAACTCCCCGAAGGGCTGGTCGTCGATGGCAAGGATATCAGCGCGGTATTGCACAAGGGCGCCCCCAGTCCGCACGACGCGCTGATCCTGTTCGACAATGAAAAGGTCGCGGCGATCCGCACCGACCGCTGGAAGTTCGTCGCGCGCAGCTATTACCGCGACTATGACCTGCCGCTGGCGCGGATCGGCGCCAACCTGCTGTTCGACGTGCGCAGCGATCCCAGCGAGGATTATAATCTGGCGACGCGCCATCCCGATGTGGTGAAGGATATGCGCGCGCGGTTCGACCAATATCGCACGACCTACGAACCGCTCGGGCGCAAGAAGGAGCCCGACCGGCTTCCCGGCGGGAAAACCCTTCCCTGACCCATCGGTCATTGCCTGTGCCCGCCCGTCGCTGGTATCGGTATCCAGTTGAATCAAGTCCGGGGCAAACAGATTGCAGTCGAAAACGGAAACGAAAAGAAAAGCCCAGGACCGCGGCGTCGCGACGCGGCAGAAAATTGTCGAAGAAGCGCTGCAGCTTTTCTCGCGCCACGGTTTCGACGGCGTCGGGGTACGCGAAATTGCCGAGAGTGTCGGGGTCCAGCACGGGCTGATCAAATATCACTTCGGCACGAAGGACGAATTGTGGCGTGAGGCGGTCCGGCTGCTCTTCACCCGGATGAGCGAGATATTGCGCGCCGAGCCCGGCGAGGCCGAACTGCCGCCGTACAAGGCGTTCGAAATTTCGCTGCGGCGCTATGTCCGTTATTGCGCCGAGCATCCCGAACATGCGCGGCTGATGGTGCAGGAATCCTTTCGCGACAACGAACGGCTGGCCTGGGCGTCCGAAAGCTTCATCCGCCCCAGCCACGACCGTATCTTCGCGCGCTGGAATGCGCTGATGGATGACGGGACGATGCCGCGGGTAGACCCGACATTGATGGTCTATGCGATGACCGGCGCAGCCCAGTCGATCTTCAATCTCGCCGCCGAAGCCAAGCTGACGCACGGCATCGACGCGCTGTCGAACGAGACGATCGAGGCCTATTCGGATGCGATCGTCTCGCTGTTCATGCCCGGCCTGAAAGCGGCCGAAAGCCCGCGTCAAAAATAATTATCCAACTGGATAAAAATTAGAGACAGGCGAATTTCGTTGCGATAAGCTCCCTCTATAAGAGGGAGAGAGAATGATGGCCGATGTCAGCGGCGGGACCGCAAGGCGCCCCGCGTCCATGGAGCAACCGCGCCTGTCGACGGGCGAGGTCGTGGCTTATGGTTCGGGCGATCTCGCCTTCAATCTCTACTTCACCTTCTGCTCGCTGTTCCTGCTCTATTTCTACACCGACGTGCTTGGCCTCTCGGCCTCGGTCGCCGGGCTGGTCATCATGGCGGCGCTCGTCTGGGAGGGGATAACCGACCCCGCGATGGGCGTGATCGCCAGCCGGACGCGCAGCCGCTTCGGCAGCTATCGCCCCTATCTGCTGTTCGGCGCGCCGGTGCTGGCATTCGCGTTCATCGCGATGTTCCTGCCGCTCGATCTGTCGGGCAATGCGCTCGCGGCTTTCTGCCTCGCGACGCATATCCTGTTCCGCACCGTCTACACCGTCGTGAACATCCCCTTTGTCGCATTGTCGGCGCGGATGAGCGCGGACTCGCTGGCGCGGTCGCGCCTTGCCGGCGCGCGCATGTTGTTCGCGATCCTGACCGGGCTGTTCCTCGCCGCCGCGACGCTGCCGCTCGTCGCCAGCTTCGGCGGCGAACGCGAAGGATTTCTGTGGGTCGCGGCGCTTTACGCCGGCATTGCGACACTCGTCCTGCTCAACTGCTTCCGGAAGACCAGCGAGGCGATCGGCGAAGCGCAGGACGCGCATCCGACCTTTGGCGCGATGCTTGGTGCGGTGCGCTCGAACCGCGTGTTCCTGCTGCTGCTCGGCGCGACGCTCGTCGGCTCGGTCGGCTATGCGATGGGCGGCAAGGCGCTGCTCTATTACATGAAATATTATGCAGGATCGGAAGAGACGATCACCATTGGCCTGACGGTTTCGCTGGCGGCGGCCGCGCTGTCGATGCTGCTGTGGGTCAAGCTGACCCAGCGGATCGGAAAACGCGCCGTATGGCTTAGCGGGATCGCGATCAGCGCGACCGCCAATATCCTCGTCTTCGCGCTCGCGCCCAAGGCGGGGCCGCTGCTTTACAGCCTGCTCGCGATCAGCGGCGTCGGTAATGCCGCCTTCGTCCTGACCTTCTGGTCGATGCTGCCCGACACGGTCGAAGTCGGCGAATGGCAGACTGGGCTCCGCGCCGAGGGCGCGCTCGTCGGCTTCCTCGCTTTCACCCAGAAAGTGGCGCTCGGCATCGGCACCGGGCTGATCGGCATCCTCCTCGACGTCATCGGTTATGTTCCGAATGTGCCACAAACGCCCGAGGCACTGACCAGCATCCGCGGCCTCGCCACGGTCGTTCCCGCTACGCTCGCGATCGGCGCCGGACTGTTCATCTATTTCTACCCCCTCGACACGCGCACCCATGCGCGTCTCGTCCGCGCGATCGGATGGCGCAACGCGCGCCGCAATCGCGCGGTCTCTCTCACGACAAATATGGATAAATGACATGAGCGATCAGCAATATGATTTCGCGCCCCGCCGCGGCGCCTCCGACACATGGATCGCCGAAACGATCGACGCGATCATGGATCAGGCGACGCTCGCCGAGAAGGTCGGCATGCTGTCGGGCCGCGGCTTTTTCCAGGAGTTCATGGCCGACGACCGGCTGTGGGGCGCGCGTCCGTATCGCGCCGGCAGCGGCATCGAACGCCTCGGCGTCCCACCCCTGTGGTTCACCGACGGCCCGCGCGGCGTCGCGCGCGGCGAGAGCACCTGTTTCCCGTGCACGATGGCGCGCGGCGCGACCTTCGACACCGACCTCGAACTGCGGATCGGCGAGGCGATGGGCAGGGAAATCCGCGCGCAGGATTGCGACCTGTCGGGCGCCGTGTGCATCAATATCCTGCGCCATCCGGCGTGGGGCCGCGCGCAGGAAACCTATGGTGAAGACCCGCATCATCTGGGTGCGATGGGCGCGGCGCTGGGCGTCGGCATCCAGACGCAGAATGTGATGGCGACGGTCAAGCATTTCGCGCTCAATTCGATGGAAAATGCGCGCTTCAAGGTCGACGTGCAGGTGGGCGAACGCGCGCTCCACGAAATCTATCTGCCGCATTTCAAGACCGCGCTCGACGCCGGCGTTGCGACCGTCATGAGCGCGTATAACAAGTATAACGGCGAATATTGCGGCCAGCACCATGGCCTGCTCACCGACATCCTGCGCACCGAATGGGGCTTTTCGGGCTTCGTTCATTCGGATTGGGTGATGGGCCTCTACAAACCCTATGCCATCGCCGCCGGGCTGGACATCGAGAATCCCGAACCGCAGATCCTCGGCGACAAGCTGATCGCGGCGGTCGAGGCGGGGCATGTCGACCCCTTCGTGATCGACCGTGCGTGCCGCAACATCCTACGCACGCAATATCGCTTTGCCTGCGCCGCCGATCCTCTGGCCGACTATCCCGCCGAACTCGTCGCCTCGCCCGAGCATATCGCGCTCGCGCGCGAAGCCGCGCAAAAGTCGATCGTGCTGCTCGAAAACGACGGCGTGCTGCCGCTCGACCGTAGCAAGCTGCGCCGGATCGCCGTGCTCGGCCGGCTTGCCGCGCTTCCGAATACCGGCGACATGGGATCGAGCCGCGTGCGTCCGCCCTATGTCGTGACGCCTCTGGAGGCGCTCCGCGCCACCCTCGGTGCCGATGCCGTCGTGACCGGCGACGAGGATGATGTCGACGCCGGCGTCGCCGCGGCGCGCGGGGCCGACGTCGCGCTGATCGTCGCGGGCTACACCGCGCGCGAAGAAGGCGAATATATTCCGGGCGACATCACGCTGGGGCAGGAAAGCGACGGCAAAGGCGGTCGCCCGGCGATCGGCGGCGACCGCCTCTCGCTCGACCTGCCCGCCGAACAGATCGCCTTGATCGAAGCCGTCGCCGCGACCGGAACCCCCGTCGTCGTCGCGATCGTCGCGGGCTCCGCCGTGCTGGTGGAGCGCTGGCGCGAGCAGGCGTCGGCGATTCTCCAGACATTTTATGCCGGCATGGAAGGCGGCAATGCGCTGACCGACATATTGTTCGGCGACGTCAGCCCGTCGGGCCGCCTGCCCTTTACCGTCGCGCGCGATGCCGGTGATTATCCGGATTTCGATCGCGACGCCGACGCGATCATCTATGACTATTGGCACGGCTATGCGAAGCTGGCCCGCGACGGCGTGGCGCCGCGATACCCCTTCGGCCACGGCCTCAGCTATACGCGCTTCGCCCGCCGCGCGCTGCGCGTCGCGGTTTCGGACCGCTCCCTCGATATTTCGATCACGGTGGGCAATGTCGGCGACCGCGCCGGGGACGAAAGCATCCTGTGCTACGTGGGATATCCCGGTACCGTCGAACGCTGGCCCCTCGCGCTGAAGGCCTTTTCGCGCGTGTCGCTTGCGCCCGGCGAAACCCGGACGATCGCGATGAAGATCGACATCGACGACCTGCGCTATCGCGACGAAAACCGGCACGAATGGAAACTCGAGGCGGGCGAATACCGGATCCACATAGCCGGCGGGATCGAAGCGGACCTTGAAGCGTCGGTGCGCCTCTAGCGCTGCATCGATCGGCGCGAAAGTACCGCCATCGTCAGTACGGCCCCCACGCTCGCCAGACCCAGCCACTCGAGGGTGCCGGCGCCCCATCCCAGGCGGCTGCCCGCAAGCAGCAAGGCAATAGCGAGGATCGCGAGCCCGCTCCACCGCGCATAATGTCCAGTTCGCGTCGGGAGCTTGCGGCCGATCAGATCGCGTTGGTGCCGCTCGCGCGATAGGCACAGCAGGCCGAAGCCCGCGGTCGCGAGGACCAGAAGAAGAAAGTGGATCATGCGGCCTCCGCCGACGGCGATCTGGCCGGCCGCTTGCCGCTCGTCGTCCTTGGGCTTGCCGACCGACGCAGCACCTTCGAAGCGGCCCAGCCGAAGCCGGCCGCGATCACCAGCATTGCCGTGTCGAAGCCTGCAAAAACCCAGTCGCCGGCGATCAGGCTGGTAACCAGCGAGCGGTCGGTCGTGAACGCATTGACGACCGGGACGAGCGCAAAGGACATAGCCACCGCGGCGAGAGCCTCGACCCAGGCGCGCGCAGAGGGGCGCGCCGCTGCCCAGACGAACACGGCGCCCCACGCGATGAAAAAGGCCGCGATCTCGCGGTCGCTTCGCCCTGCCCCCTCGACGGGCAAAAGGCGGTTGGCGAGGAAATAGATCGCCATTGCGAAGGGCAGCCCGGCAATCGCGCCGATGTTGAGCTTTTCGACGAGGCGAAACCCGAAATGCGGCCGGTCGGGATCGGCCAGCTTGGCGCGGCGCTTCACCGTCCACAGGATCAGGCCGGAGGCGACCATGATGCAGCCGGCAAGGCCCGAGAGGAAATAGAGGGTGCGCAGCACGCTGCTGGCGAAGCGGCCCGCATGCAGCCCGATCATCGTGCCTTCGGTCGCCGTCGCGGCGCCCGACGGATTATGCGCCGAGACCAGCTTCCCGGTCACCCCGTCGAACGTCAACGACCGCGGCCGGACCGACATGTTGGCGTCGGGCGCGGTCGATACGATGACCTGCGCCGTCCGGTCGCCCGGGTTGAGAATACGGACGCTGCCCGCGCCGGCGCCCCATGTGCGCTCGGCGCGCTCGACCAGCGGCGCGACGGCGGTCAGCGGCGCGGGGCCCGCCTTTTCGGCCGGCGCCGGCCAAGGAAAGGTCGTGTCGAAGAATTTTTGTTCGTCGGCATAATTGGCGGCGATGCCCCACGGCATATAATGCGTCGCGAGGCTCACCAGCCCGGTATAGGTGATCATCAGGATGAAGGGCAGGAACAGCACGCTCGACACGTTATGCGCATCCAGCCAACTCCGCTGCCCTTTGCCGAGACGAAGCAGGAAGAAGTCGGCGATGATCTTCTTGTGCGTGACGATACCCGAGAAAATCGCGACGAGCATCGCCATCGCGGCGATCCCGACGATCCAGCGCGCCCAGTACCAGTTGATGTAATGAAGATTATAGTGGAAGCGGTAAAGGAAATCCCCGCCTCGCGTTTCGCGTGCGTCCGCCTTGCGCCCCGCCCCGTCGAGGCGCGCATCGGTCGGCGCGTCCGCCGGCGCATCGGGACCGTTGACCCAGTAAAGTTGCAGGCCCGCCGCGCGCTTGCCCGCCGAAGAGACCGACCATTCGCTGGCGCCCGGCGCTTCGCGCTCGAGCCAGCGCGTCGCCGCCGCAAAGCTTGTCGGAGCGTCCGCCGGAATGCTTCGCACCTCGGGCGTCATCCAGGCGGTAATCTCTTCCTGGAAATAGGAAGAGGTGCCGGTGACGAAGATCGCGAACAGCAGCCAGCCCAGCAGCAGGCCGGTCCAGGTGTGAAGCCACGCCATCGATTGCCGGAAGCCGTTCTTCACAAACGGCCTCCCCAGGCGATGAAGCACCAGTCGGCGAGCCCTGCGGCGACGCCGGTCGCGATCAGCCCCGCCCACAGCCACGACACCGAGCGCACGGCGAATGCGGTCATCGCAACGCCCGCGAAGATGAGGAAGGACAGAAGCGTCGCGCCGACCGACGCCTGCTGGGCGCCGCCGGGCAAAATCCGCGCGATCAGCATGGTCAGCGCGCTGGTCACGGCATAGTTCAGCGGCACCGCGGCCAGCGCGCGCGCAGCGACATCGCGCCATGCTGCGCCGTGCAAAATTTCAACTGCCCTGCTCATGCCGCCCCTATCGCAACATTGCGACTGACTCGCAATAGCCCACGATCAGAAGCGATAGCCCAACGTGCCCATCACATTGCGCGGGGCGCCGACAAAGCAGTCGCCGCGCGCGAGGCAGGAGGCGAAATATTTGTTGTTGAGGAGGTTCGTGGCGTTGAGCGCGAAGCGCCAGTTGTTCCAGCTGATCTCGGCGAGCGCGTCGACCGTCGTGCGCGACGGGGTGACGATCGACCAGATGGGGCTGGTTGACACGCTCTTGCCGCTATAGACGACGCCGCCGCCGAGGCGCAGCTGCGCGTCTTCAGGGAGCCCGAAGGTCTTGGTCGACCAGAGCGACGCGGTGTGGCGCGGCATATAGTCTAGGCTGGTGTTGGTTTCCGACTTTAGCTTCGAATAGCCGTAATTGGCGAGCAGCTCGAAATTGCCGGGCAGCGTGTGGCTGGCCTCGATCTCGAAGCCCTTGGTGTTCAGCTCGCCCGACTGGGTCGTACCGCCGGCGGCGAGATAGAGGACGCGGTTGCGTTCCTTGATCTTGAAGGCGGTGGCGGTGACGAGCGTATTCGGCGTCGGCTGCCACTTCACCCCGGCTTCGTACTGCGTGCCGGTCTGCGGCCGATAGGGATCGCCGAAGGTGCCGTCGCCATTGTCGATCCGGCCCGCGACCGGCAGGAAGCTTTCGGTATAGCTGAAGAAGGGCGAGAAGCCCGCGCCGATCTCACCGATGATGCCGGCGCGGAAGGTCGTGGCATTGTCCTTTTGGCCCGACGAGCCGGTCACCCGGTCGCGGCGAGCGCCCAGCACGACCGAGATGCGGTCGAAGAAGCGGATCTGGTCCTGGACGTAAATGCCCAGCTGCTTCTGGCTTTCCTTGGTGAAGGGGCCGGTCGGATCATAGGTCGCCAGCGCATCATAATCGATGTCGTAGAGGTCGACGAGCTCGAAGCCGCCGGCATAGCGTTTCTGCACCTTGTTCCAGCTGTAATCGATACCGAGCAGCAGCTTGTGCTCGATATTGGCGCCGGTGTTGAAATTGAACTGGAGATTATTGTCGGTCGAGAAGACGTTCAGCCGTGCGTCGCTGGCGTCGGCGATCAGGGCGATGGTGCGACCGTTGGTGCCATAGACCGAGAAGGGGTCCTGCGGGTTGGTGTAGCTGTCGGCGTAGTGGGTGTTATATTCGAGGTCACTGTCGATATAGCGCGCCTTGAGGCTGAGCTTCACATTGTCCGAGAAGCGGTGGGTGATCGATCCGCCGCCCTGAAGCGAACGGCCATTATAGCGGTCCCAGCCGGCCTTGCCGACGAAAGTATAGCGATCGAGCTGTTGGCCGGCGACCGTGTTGGGCCGGAAGGTGCCGATGATCGGCAGGAATTGCGACGTCGATCCGGTGTCATCCTCTTGATAGAGGCCGGTTAGTATGACGTCGGTGTCGGGGGTCGGCTGCCAGCGGATCGACGGCGCGAACATGACGCGGTCGTCGGGGACATGGTCGACATAGGTGTCGGCATCGCGCGCGCGACCGACAAAACGGACGGCGAGGTTGTCGGCGAGCGCGAGGTTGACGTCGCCGAGCACTTCCTTGCGATCGTCGCTGCCATAGAGGAGGTTGATTTCGCCGCGCGTGACGAAGTCTGGCGTCTTGCTCACGAGATTGACGAGGCCGCCGATCGACCCCTGCCCGAACAGCACCGAGGCCGGTCCGCGGACGATCTCGACGCGCGAGAAGTTATACGGGTCCGAGGTGATCGAGGCATAATAGGAGAAGATGTCGCGCATGCCGTCGCGGAACTGCAGCGCGTCGAGCCCGCGGACGTTGAAGCCGTCGACGCGGGTGTCGCGGCCATAGGGATTGGCGAGGACACCGGCGGCATATTTGACCGTGTCGCTGATGCTGATCGCGCCTTGCGCCTGATATTGTTCGGCGGTGATGACCTTGATCGGCTGCGGCAATTCGGCGAGCGCAGTATCGGTCTTTGTTCCGGTGTAGCCGGTGACGACGATGGTCTCCTCGCCAGTGCCCGCATCACCTTCGACCGTAGCGGTCACGGCGGCGGCCTCGTCCGCGCTTTCGCTCGCCCGAGCCGGATTGGCGGCGACGACAAGCGTGGCTGCTCCGCAGAGCGCGATCATTCGGACGGTCATGGCGTTCCCCTTTTTGCGACTCAATCTCAATTAGGGGCGGCGGCTATAGCGAACGGCTCGCAATAGCAAGCTAGTAATAATCGTTTGCAATAAGACGCGTCGGCAGCCACACAGCGGGCGCTCGGGCTTTGCCCTGCAGCCAACCACGCCATCTGGAGGTTCCTATGAAACAGACTTTTGCGGCCTTGATGGCCTTCGGCTTCCTCGCGTCGCCCGCGATGGCACATGAAGTCTGGATCGAGCGTGACGCAGCAGGCCCCGCGCGCATCTATCTGGGCGAACCCGCAGACGTCGTGCCCGAAGCGGGCGATCCCGAGTTCCCGAACCTCAAGGCACCGAAGCTGTTTCACGCCGACCCCGCGAAGCCCGCGACGCTCGTGCGCCGCGCGAACCATATCGAGGCCGCCGTCGCGGGCTCGGGCGACGTCCGCCTCACCGACGACAATGTCTTTGCGCCGTGGGAGAGCGAAGGCGGGAAATGGGAAGGCGTGGTCTATTATGCGCGAGCTGGCCGCGAAGAAACGAAACCCGTACTCGATCTGGAGATCAGCCCGGTCAGCGCCAATGCCGACAGCTTCATCGTAAACTGGCTCGGCAAGCCGCTCCCGGGCGCCAAGGTCACCGTCGTCAATGCGGACCGTTGGCAAAAGAGCTTCACCGCCACCGCCCAAGGCGGCATCGCGGTCCCGATCACCGCGCCGGGCCGCTACCTGCTATCGGTCTCGCACGACGTCGAGGGTGCCCGCACGCTGGGCGGCAAAGCGGTCGCGAAGACCATCCATGTTTCGACGCTGACCTTCATCGCGAAATAGCGCAGAGGTCCATCGGTCGCGCCAGACGCATCGATATAAAGAAAACACCGGCTGGCTGGGGCGGCGGGATCCCCAGCCAAGTTGGAGCCGGTTGCAAGCGGTTGATTTCACTAGCGCACAACCGACGGCTGCACAGTCAATTGCTACAATCAATTGGCTCAGCGCCAAGCGCAAATTTACGCCAGATCCGTCGGATCTTGCCCTGCCTACCAAGCGCTCAAGCAAGGCAATGCGCTGGCCTCCAATGTCGGCTGGATAGCGGACAGATTGTCAGAACGGAACATCCTCCAACCCATCCTCGGCATCTGGTTCGCCTTCCGGCGGCCAAGTCGGCCACTTCAAGCCTTTCATAATTTCTTCAGCGGCTGTCAGCCGATTGATCAGTTGCGTCTTCAATCTCTTCGCATTCGCCTCGCGACATCCATGACAGGCAGCGGGGGGCCGCTGCCAATGCTTGACGTGACGATTCTGGTCAGTTCGATCGCATCCTCTCACAAGATCTCCTATTGGCACGCCGCCAAATCGATGTTGAATATCGCACCAATATAGGAGATGGCAGGGTCAGAGCATATGGGAGAAACGGCGATGGCTGAGCGGAAGGTGGACATTATCGAGAGGGAGCGGACGGGCTCTCCCAACCTCCCGGCAGCCAATGACGGATATCCACCACCGGCCTACGGCTGGTATGTCGTCGGTGTTTTGACCCTCGCTTATGTCTTCTCTTTCCTTGATCGACAGATTCTCAGCTTGCTCGTAGAGCCGATGAAAGCCGATCTCGACCTGAACGATACCCAGATAAGCCTGCTTCAGGGGCTGGCCTTCGCGGTATGCAACGCCCTCGCCGGCCTGCCGCTTGGGCGCCTCGTCGATACACAGCGTCGCACGACGCTCGTCGCCGCGGGGATCGCATTCTGGAGCGTCGCGACGGCCGCATGCGGACTTGTTCGCGGCTATGGCGCCCTGTTGATGCTCCGCATGGGCGTCGGCGCGGGCGAAGCCATATTGACGCCTGCGGCCAATTCCCTGATCGGCGATCATTTTCCACCGCACAAGGTCGGCTTTCCGCTTGCCGTATACAGCATCGGGATTTTTATCGGCGGCGGACTGGCGCTGGTCATCGGCGCGACGGTGATCGCGGGGGCGATGACGGCAGGCCCCTTGCATGTGCCTCTCGTGGGGGAGATCCGGCCGTGGCAAACGGTCTTCCTGATCGTCGGGCTGCCTGGCCTCCTCGTGGCGCTGTTGGCGCTTTCGCTCCGCGAGCCCGCGCGCAAGGGCGCACTTCACCGCTCGGTCGCGGCAGACGGAACGGGAAAGCCCGAGGCGCCGCCGCTGCGCGACGTCTTCGCTTACCTCAACCAGAATCGCCGGGCCTTCATATCGGTGAATCTGTTCATGGGCTTTTCGGCGGTGGCGGGATATGGCGTCGCGGCGTGGGTACCTTCCATGTTCATCCGCCGCCATGGTTGGACAGCGGTAGAGATCGGGCAAACATATGGTTTGCTGCTTCTTGTCTTCGGCACGGCGGGCGTGCTGATGGGCGGATGGCTGGGCGACGTCATGACCCGCCGCCACGGGCCCGGCGGGCGACTGCGCATCGCGATCGCGGTCAAGCTCCTCACCATTCCTTTCATCGTGGGATATACGCTCCTACCCGATGCGAGCTGGGCGCTGTTGCCCTTGGCGGTATCAATCTTCCTTCCGACCTTCATGAACGGGCTGAGCCCCGCCATCCTTCAACAGATGGTGCCGAACCAGATGCGCGGCACCGCCATTTCGATTTCGCTGCTGGTCGTGAACATGCTCGGCCTTGGGCTGGGGCCGACCTTGATCGCGGTTCTTAATGATCATGTGTTCCGCGACCCCAATATGATCCATCTCTCGATCCTGCTGGTTTGTGTGGTGATGGCGGCAATTTCGCTGCTCTTCATCCTCATCGCCTATCGCCCCTATGTCGCGCTGGTGAATGCCCTGCAGCAGGCGCACGCGGAAGAGAGCGGGCAGGCATTTGCTCCGGGCCAGCACTAGGCTATGCCGGGTCGACCAGCAGCAAAAAAGCCTGCGACCGGGATAGGAGGGCCAATGCCAGACATGCCACGCCACCGCTCTCCTCGCTCCAGTCGTGACGACCGCCGCACCGATTTGCTCGGCCATGCCGCGCGCGCAATTCTGAGGCAGGGCGGGCTGCCGCTCTCCTACGACCAGCTCGCGGCGGCGGCTGGGGTCAGTAAGGCACTGGTGTACAATTATTTCCCGAGCCAGCTCGCGCTCGGCGCCGCGCTGGTCGAAGAAGAATTGACCAGCGTCGACCGTAGCGAACTGCGACGCCTGGCCGCGCTCGACGACCCGGTCGCGGCCGCGCGCGCATGCGCGGACTTGTATTTCGATATCGTCGCCGATCGCGGTCCACTGCTTCACATACTGCTGGCCGACCCGCTGCTAAATCAGGGACAGACTTCACATGTCACGGCCCGAACCGGTCTGTTGCTGCTGCCGCTCGTGCGGCGGTTGCGGCACGCCTTCGGCATATCGACGCGCGAGGCCAATATCATTGTCCAGCTTGTGATCACCCTGCCCGAAGAGGCAGGAAAACAGGTATTTCAGGGAAGTTCGGCGCGCGAGCGGGCGAGACGGCTGTGCGCCGATACGGTCGAGGCGACGCTGTCGGCCTTGCAGGGCGACCGGGCAGCCGACGGCGCGGTGCCGCTAGGCGTCGACCTGTTGTGACGCCGCGGTGCGGCGGCCGTGTTCGTCGATCATATAGTCGATCCCGGCACCGATGCCCGGCATGATCAGCCGCTCGATGGTTTCGAGATCAGCCTTGCCGCGGGCCAGCAGGCGGCCGCCGCGTAGCGACATGGCGGTCAACAGCGTGCCAATGAAGGTACTGGCCCAGGCGGGCACCCCATAGGCATCTTCGAAAGCGGTTCCCAGCACGTCGCGGTTTACCCTGCGGCGTTCCTCATGTTCGGTGCGCAGAGCAAGACGGACGTCGGGAAGCGCGAGCAGCTCCTGGACGATTTCGCCGCGCTGGCTGACCTGCCGCAGGTAGGCGATTGTGGTCAGCGTATAGCGCATCTTGGGGTCGGTGCAGTTGCGCGCGGCGGAAAGGCGCGCCTTGTTCATTTCCATGAGCTCGGTCCGCGCGATCGCGACCAAGACTTCCGCCAAGCTTTTGTAATAATTATAGATCTGCGCTTCGCTGATGCCGATATCGCGTGCGATCCGTTTCAGCGACACCGCATGCACACCCTCGGACCGGGCGATGCGCATCGCCTCGTCCAAAATCTGCTGACTGCGTTCGTCGCGTGACATTCGGCTGCGCGGGCGGCGCGAGGGCAGGCGATTGCCGGTGATGGTCGCCTCGACAGGCACATCGTCGGGCGCCGGCGGCAGCGGCGTCTGCGGCTGGTCCTTGCCGGCATAGACTTTCGCCCAATAACCGCGGGTCGGATAGGGGATGAGCAGGCGATCGCAGATTTTTGCCAACCCGTTCGCCGACAGGCCCAAGCCGACCGCGACGTTCGACATCGGCTGCGACCAGACAAGATCGTAGATCGCGCGGCGCGTCAGGACGGTAGGGGGCGAGGCGGCATCGCCATCGCTGCCTCGCAAAGAAGGGCTGGTCGGAGCCATCGGATGATCAAACACTCTCGCGGTCAAAAGGCAAGCCTTAGCGTATTGACTATTACTCCAGTTAGAATCTATTAATGCAATTCGCACCAATAAGAAGTGCGGCAAATCCGGGGTGGGAGGAAATCCTGATGCATATACGCAAAATCGCTGCTTGCTTGCTCGTCGGCCTGTCGGGCGTCGCCTTTCCCACCGCACTCGCGGCGCAGACCCCGGTCGGCGACCCGCCCGCGGATAACGTGGGCGAAGATGGAGCCGGCTCGTCGGCCTACGGATCGGATATCGTCGTCACCGCGCAGCGCCGCGCGGAAAGCGTTCAACGCGTTCCGGTCGCCGTGACAGCCGTTCGCGGCGACACGCTGCAACAGCTTAACATTACGTCGCCGCAGCAGCTGACACTGATCGATCCCAGCCTGAAGTACAAACAGAGCACCAGCGCCGGCAATTCCGGCTTCCTGATCCGCGGCATCGGGACGAGCAGCTTTTCGGCGGGGATCGAGCAAAGCATATCGACGGTCGTCGATGGCGTCGTTCTGGGCGACCCGTCAACGATATCGACGCTGATCGATATCGAACGGGTCGAGGTGCTGCGCGGCCCGCAGGGCATGCTGTTCGGTAAAAACGCCTCGGCGGGCCTGATCTCCTTCACCACGGTACGCCCGAAAATCGGCGAAAGCGAATTGATCGGACGCGCGGAGTTGGGATCGAACGGTCATCATGTCGGCAATTTGATCGGGAACCTGCCTATTTCCGATACCATGGCCGTGCGCGCGTTCGGATTCATCAAGGAACGCGACGGCGTCGTCACCAATCGCAGCCCGTTCCAGCCGAAGGATGTCGACGGCCAGCTCAACTATGGCGGCGGCCTCAAATTCCTGTGGGAACCAGCCGACGGTCTCAGCATCTTTCTGTCGGGCGATTATTCGGAGGTCGGCCGCTTCTGCTGCTCAATGGTGTGGACAAAGGTGGCGCCGGGCTATGCGCCCGCTGTCAGCCTGGCCCAATACGGCATCGTGGCATCCGACAGCAATCGCGAGGTGGCGATCAAGGGCCGCTCGGCAGGTTCGGCGCAGCGCGGCGGGGTGTCGATGGAGGTCAATTACGATATCGGCGATCATTCGCTGACATCGCTCACCGCCTGGCGCAGGTCGACGCGCGAATCCTTTTACGACGGCGACAATACGACCATCAATTATGTCGATCGCAACGGCGGATCGAACAAGCTCGACCAGTTCAGCCAGGAATTGCGCCTGACCTCGCCCAGCGGCAAATTGATCGATTATGTCGCTGGTCTCTTCTATTTCGACCAGCAGGTCACAGGCTATATCGATCAGCAGGGGCTGCTCGAATGGATCGTTCCGGCATCGAACGGCAATGTTATCAGGCTTGTTCCCAGCGCCCCCCCGGGCGCCATCTTCGATGGCAATCTGACCAACCGCGTCCATTCGCGCAGTATCGCCGGCTTTGCGCAAGCCAATATCCACGCGACCGACCGGCTGAACTTCATCCTCGGCGGCCGCCTGACGTATGACGATCTGCGGCTAAACTACAGCCGCGGCACCGTTCCCGGCGCTTTGCCCATCCCTGGCGGGGTTACGCTGTCGCTGCGGCAACGGGTCGACAACACCAATTTCTCGTTCCGCGTCGGCGCGCAATATGATCTCACCGACGACGTCATGGCATATGCGACTTATTCGCGCGGCTACAAGGGACCGGGCTTCAGCGGGCTCACCGTATCCAACGTCAACCAGGACCAGCGCGTCGCGCCGGAGATCCCGACCAATGTCGAACTGGGAATCCGCGCATCGCTGTTCGACCGCAAGTTGACGGTGAACGCAACGGCGTTCCGGATGCGCGTCCGCGATTTCCAGGCGCAGGTTGCCGATCTTTCGAGCGCCAGCTATGCGAACCGGATCACCAACGCCGGGTCCCTGAAGAGCAAGGGCGTCGAATTCAGCATCGTCGCGCGCCCGACGCCGGACCTGACGCTCAGCGGCGGCGGCGCCTATGTCGATGCGCGATATGGCCGGTTTGAAGGCGTGCAATGTTACTTCGGCCAGCCGAAGGTGGCTCAGGGCGGCCCGTGCGTGGCACCGCCCGCCAACCCCAACTCGATCGACGGCTTTTTCGACGCCGCCGGGAACCGGCTCGCGGGGGCGCCGCGGTTCAGCTACAACCTCGTCGCCGACTATCAACGCTCGGTCGGCCATGACCTGCGCGCGCAGTTTCAAGTTAATTTCAGTGGCCAGTCGGACGTCAACTATTCGGCCAATGGCGATCCGGGAACGATTCAGAAGGCGTTCGGCCTGCTGGGCATGAACATCGGCATCGGGGCGGAGGACGGCCGCTGGCGCGTCGGCCTGTTCGCGATCAACCTGCTCGACAAGCTTTGGGCGGCGCAGAAGAATCCCAGCCCGGTGACGACGCTCAACCCCGGCGGGTATCTGCAATATCTCAGTCCCGACGCGGTCCGCACCGTCGGTGTCACGCTCGACTTCCGCATCTGATTTTCAAAAGGGGCAAAGGACATGAAACTTTACAGCGCGAACATGCCGGCGCCGAACCCGCGCCGGGTGCGAATCTTCGCAGCGGAAAAGGGCATCGCCCTGCCCGAGGTCATGCTGAGCCTGCCCGCGCGCGATCATAAGTCGGCCGATCATCTCGGCCGTAATTCGCTGGGTCAGGTGCCGGTGCTCGAGCTCGACGACGGCACGACGATCAGCGAAACGATCGCGATCTGCCGCTATCTCGACGAACTGCATCCCGATCCGCCTCTGTTTGGCCGCAACGCGAAGGAAAGAGCGGTCGTCGACATGTGGACGCGCCGGATCGACATTCAGATCGGCGAGCCTACGAAAATGTTCTGGCGCCACGCGCATCCGGCGACCGCCGCGCTGATCGAACAGCATAATGTCTTCGGCGAATCTAACCGAGCGGTGCTGGCGCGCGCGATGCAGTGGCTCGATACCGAGTTGACGGATGGCCGCTCGTTCCTGACGGGCGATCGGTTCACGATAGCCGATATCGCCGCGGTAACGGTAATCGATTTCGCCACGCTGATCGGGCTTGAGCCCGTCGCCGGAAACGAGGCAGTAGCGGCTTGGCACACACGCGTCTCCTCCCGGCCAAGCCTGTCGAGTTAACGTCGCTCTGATGGCTGCTTTTTGTTCGACTTTCCGTTAGCGCCATCCGCTTCCCCGTTTCTTTCCTCCATCAGTAGCCAGCGTGCCGCCGGCTACAGCCGGACCTGGCCAGCTTAAGACGTTCCACTTCGAGGCGAAAATCATGAAAAGCGGACAAGCTTCCGTTACGGGCGGCCTCAAGGAAGCAACACCGCTACGGCATCGTCGGAACAAGATCGCCCGCCGCTATCGTGCGATTGGCACCGTCGGGGATGACGAGATCGAACCGTGTCCGATCGGCATCGCTCAAAGTGATACGCCAACGGCCAGGTGCCAACCCGGTCGCCCCGAACCGGCCCGCCGCATTGGTGAACAGCGGTACCGGCTCGCGCTCGGGATGCGCTTCTTCCACCGCGGTTCCAGCGACCAGCGTGATCGGCTCACCATTGCTGCCGAGCAGGCGTCCGACGACACTCACCATATAATCCGATCCTACCGTTAGCTTATATCCGCTGCGATAGGCGGGGAGCAGCCGGAACGACCCTTCGCCGAGGTCGGTGCCGATCGGGGCGTCGGGCGCAGTGACGAGCAGATTGCGCTCGCTGTAGCTGCTGAGGCTCGGCTGCAGCGCGGTGCCCATCGCGCCGCTGTTCGCGGTCGAGAAGCGGCCGTTGGCGTCGACGAAAAGGTCGGTGCCCTTGAGCGAGGGGTGTGCGCCGACAATCGCGAAGCTGTCCTGGATGGGGCGGCCGATCGAGAAGCTGCCGTCGGCGACCGCGAGCGAGGTGCCGAAGCGCAAGGAACTGCGCTGCCCCGTCGATCCGCCGAGGTCGCGGTCGAAGGTGCCGAAGTGACTGAAGCCGAGTTCTGCGCGGTTGCTGTAATAGATGCCGTTCGCGGTCGTCGCGACGCCGAGGTCGCTATGCTCGACATCGGCGCTGAAATTATACGCCCCCGTGCCTGAGCCATGATAGGTCTGATAGGTCAGCCGCTTGCGGTCGTTGCGGCTGTCATAGTCCGAGCGCAGGCTCGACGCGCGATCGAGGCGGAAAACGAGCGAGAGGAAGACGCCGACGCGGTCTTGCCGGCCGGCGCGTTCGTAGCTGACGTCGCCGGTCAGGTTCAGCCGCGGAGAAATGCGCCAGCCGCCCGTCGCGCGCAGGCTCGCGACATTCGGCTCGTCGGCGCGGCCGCGCGAGTAACGCGCGTCGAGCCCGGCATAGAGCGCATCGTTGATCGCACCATTATAACTCGCGCCCGCGACATAGCGGTACGGGTTCGACGGCAGGCCGACGCCGATCGGCGCGAAGTTGCGGCTGCGCGTCTCGAACGACAGCGACAGCGCATCGGCGCCGCCGCTGCGCCGCGTGATCGTGCGCTGAAAGGTCAGGATCGACGCCCAGCCCGACCCGACATCCTTGACGTGCGAGGCCGAGGCGAAGCCGCCGAACGAGCCGATCGGCGTCGCGATCACCGTCTCGACCCCGCCCATCCAGCCATTGGGATCGGCCTGCGCATTGGCGCCGACGGTCAGCTGGTCGCTGATCCCGCGGCGGTAGAAACCGCTGAACGCCATATCGTTGCTATACACCGGGCCGCGCCTACCGAGCGGCGCAAGCACGCCCGCATAAAGGCCGAACTCGCTGAGCCCCTCCGCGAGCTGCGCCTGATCGAGGAAGATATCGAAATTGAAGGATTCGGTGCGGCCAGCGTCGTCGGTGATCGTCAGCCGGACGTCGTTCGAGCCTTGCGTGAAGGGAAAATCCTTGAGGTCAAAGGTGCCGGGGTCGAGTTCGAGCCGCCGCACCAGCTGGCCGTTGACGCGCACCTCGACGACCGAGCGCCGCTCGATCCGGAAGCTGCGGTTGCCGCGCGGGCGGATGATCCGCTGTGGGTCAAGCAAAGAATAGAAGCGCGAGATCGAGAGGCCGCTGATCTCTGGCGCCGCCTGGAACCCACGCGCCAGCGTCTGCAGATCGCCACCCGCCCAGCGGACGAGATTGTTCCGGTCGTCGTAAATGAACCGCGTGCCGCGGCGCTGGAAATCGGCGCCACGCGCGCCCGCCTGCCAATTCGCTTCGCTTTCGAGCACCACCCCGCCCGCCCGCACCGCACCGTCGAGAAAGGTGATCGGCGCCGCGAGCCCCTTGTCGGTGCCCTGCTGTACCCAGTCCATCGATCCGCGGATGTTGAGATAAGCGCTGAAATCGGCGGGCGCGATGTAGGTTACCACCCCGCGCGCCGCATCGTCGCCGAGCGTGACCGATCGCGTGGCGCGGCTCGCGGGCGCGATATCCATGACCAGTTGCAGCGTGAGCGGATTGTAACGAATACCGACCCCGACCCCCTCGAGGTCGGCGCGCCCGATCGTACCGCGCTCCGCAAGGCGTGCGCGCAAGCGTTCGATGAGCGGCGGCGCCAGCCGCGGCGCAAGCAGCGCGAGCAGGCGCTCGGCCGAAAAGCTCCCCTGTCCGCCCGGTTCGAGCGTCAGCGTCGTGTCGCCAAGATAGGCCTGTCCGTCGAACAACGGCGCGGTCAGCACGACCGCCCGTCCCGTCGGGTTGATCGCCGCGCCGTCCGCACCCGGGTCGATGACCACGCGCGTACTGGCGTCCGCCGGAGCCTGCGCATGGCCTGCGACCGGGATCGCCGAGGCGGCGAACAAAAATCCTGCGATGAAAAGAGGGTTCATGCGAACCGCCGGAACCTTCAATTGTCCGGCGTGAACTGCGCCTCGATCCGCCCGCCGGGCTGCGGAAGGCGAATGGGCAAGGTCATCCGGCGCGTCTGCCCGCCACCGATCAAGCCGTAGCCAAGCGTCTGCTGCAGCTCGGGGCCCGAGATTTCCTTGCGGAAGACTTCCTTGCCGTCGGGGGCGAACTGAATGACACGGACACGGCCGCGCGACACATAGCCATGCGCCGCCGAGGCATTGGCGACCGCGATCACAGGCGCCGGATTACCCTCCGCATCCTTACCGATCTCGGCCGAAGCAATCGACAGCGCCGGTTTCGTGCCGTCGGGCGACACGCTGACGAGAACCTGGAAATTATAGAGCAGCTGGACGTTCGATTGCGTATCGTTCGTCTGCACCGGCAGCTGCGCCGCGGTGACGAAATAATGTTTGCTGCGCGCGAGCGCGGGTTCGCCGACATATTGCACGCGAAAGCTCTGGCGCTGGCCGGGCTGGATGAGCGCTTGGGGGGGGAAGACGGAGAGGTCGCCCGGATCCTTGCCAGTCGCATTCACGCCATCAGGGGTCAGGTCGAGGCCTTCGATGCGCATTTCCACCGGCAGCGGCTTGTCGAACGTGTTTTCGACCGTGATCACCTGGCTCATCGCGCGGCCCGAGGTCGTGAGATCGATCACCACCGGCTGGACGACCATCGCATAGGCGGCCACCGACACGGCGGCGGCGATCGCCACGGCGACGACCGCGCCGCCAAAACTCCTGAGCAACTGCAATGATCTACTCCTCGCCCGTTGCCCCACCCGCAGTCGCGACGATGGACCGAAGGCAGTGATCCGCCAAGAAAGAAATTTAGTAATCATAGCGTTATCCATAAAGGCGACCGGCAATTCGCCGGCCGCCTTCACTTGGGGAGAGGGACCCCCAACCAGTCTGGCCGACCACCGAATGCGGGCATGTCGGCCATTCGTTCATATTCCGCCGCGAGAAACAGCAGGTCGGCCCGTTCCTGCGGCTCGGCGTCGAGCGCGCGAAGGCGAAGTTCGGCCGCAAGAGCTTTGGGATTGCACATGACCATATCCTTCAAAGGCTAATCCCGGCAGGCCTGTGGACGTGAGGCCTGCCGGGAACACCCCCCCAGGTGTCAGGCGGTCGGTGCGATCGTGATTTCGACCTTGCCGGCATAGGTGCCGGCGTCGAGGATCGCCGTCGAATCAGAGGTCAGGCCGCTGCCCACCGTCAGCGTGATGTTGTTTGCGGTCGCAGCCAGGCGGTCGCCGACCTGCGCCGTGGTCGCACCGGTGCTCAGCGACTGGTCGGCAACCGGCGTGGTGCCACCCTTCGCGCCCGTCGCGACCAGCGTCGCGGTGTAGTGGACGGTGTTGGTGTAGCCATTCGGCGAGTTGGTCGCGGCGGCGTTCACCAGCGGCTTGGCTTCGACCGAAATCTTCGGGTTCGAACCGTTGCACTTCACGGTGAAGTTGCGGCTGAGGCCACCGGTGTTGCCGGCGAAGCTGGCGTCGACCGTGCCGTCGCTCTTTGCAAGTTCGCCGAGCGTGATGCTGCCGGTGATCGCGGTGACAGCCGAGCAGCGGGCGGCGACGGTGCCGGTCACGTCGACCGAACCAGCAGCGGACTGGGCGAAAGCGGGAGCAGCAGCGAAGGTCGAACCGATGATCAGGGCCGAGAGAACAAGCTTTTTCATTTCATATCTCCAATCGAAAATCTGGGAGGGCTCATCGCCCTGACGAGTTGGAGATAGGCCGGATCGACCGCCGGCAATATTTAGCGTCCGGCAAAAACGAAGCTAACTTCGGGCATCATTTCCTATACCTGACGATATAGAGGCGGTCAGAGGCCCGCGCAGCTG
>Ga0209050_1001601_pt1 | contig 23382 bp, 21 predicted proteins | sample Araplavi_mTSA_r2_FD_184276 | JGI IMG/M metagenome (GOLD analysis project Ga0209050, IMG submission 184276) | Arabidopsis root microbial communities from North Carolina, USA - plate scrape MF_Cvi_mTSA_r2 (SPAdes) (version 2) | ecosystem: Host-associated > Plants > Roots > Endosphere | place: USA... | reverse complement strand
GCCGGAGCGAAGGAACCCCGAGCCTCAGCGAGGGGCCGTACGTAAGGGGCGAGACCTTTGGTTCCTTTGGGGCGTTTGCCAAAGGGACTCGCCGTAAGGGCGAAACCATAAGTCGCCGTTACCGCAGAAACGGATATGTACTCAATCAACCAGGAACCTGGTCGACCCGAAGGCCGCCAAGGTCAAACGGGTTCTTTGCGAACTCGAAACCAGGCCGCATAAAGCGCTGGCAAAAACAAAAGCGTCAACGCCGTAGCAACGATCAACCCCCCCATGATCGCCACCGCCATCGGCCCAAAGAACACACTACGCGACAACGGAATCATCGCCAAAACAGCAGCAAGTGCCGTCAACACAATCGGCCGGAACCGCCGCACCGTCGCCTCGATGATCGCCTGCCAAGGCTTCAACCCGGCAGCAATATCCTGCTCGATCTGATCCACCAGAATCACCGAGTTACGCATGATCATCCCCGACAAGGCGATAGTCCCCAGCATCGCCACGAAACCGAACGGCTGGCGGAACACCAACAGAAACAGCGTCACCCCAATCAACCCCAGCGGCGCCGTCAGAAACACCATCGCCGTGCGCGAGAAACTGCGCAATTGCAGCATCAGCAAGGTCAACACCACCACGATGAACAACGGCACGCCGGCCTTCACCGAGTTCTGTCCACGCGCCGAATCTTCAACGGTGCCGCCAACATCCAGCAAATAGCCGTCAGGCAGTTCGGCGCGGATCGGATCGAGGGTCGGCATGATTTGCTGCACCAGTGTCGCCGGTTGCTGCTTGTCATAGATGTCGGCGCGAACCGTTACGTTAGGCAGGCGGTTGCGGTGCCAGATGATGCCCTCTTCGAAGCCGTACTCCAGGGTCGCGATCTGCGACAGCGCGACGCTGCGACCGTTATCGGTCGGCACCGCCAGGCTCGGCAGCAATGACAGCTCGGTGCGTTCATGCACGGTGCCGCGCAACAGGATCTCGATCAACTCGTTGTCTTCACGGTACTGGCTGACGCTGGAGCCGGTGAGGGAGCTTTGCAGGAACTTCGACAGGTTCGCCGTGCTCACACCCAGCGCCCGCGCGCGGTCCTGATCGATGTTCAGGTACACCACCTTGCTCGGTTCTTCCCAATCCAGGTGGACGTTGACCACATGCGGGTTCTCGCGAACCTTGGCCGCGACTTTGCGCGCCAGCGCCCGCACCTCCTCGATGTGTTCCCCGGTCACGCGGAACTGTACCGGGTAGCCAACCGGCGGACCGTTTTCCAGACGCGTGACCCGCGAGCGCAGAGCGGGGAATTGCTCGTTGAGGGTTGAGATCAACCAGGTGCGCAGGGCTTCCCGTTCTTCGATGGTTTTCGCCAGGACGACAAACTGGGCGAAGCTCGCCGCCGGCAGTTGCTGATCCAGCGGCAGGTAAAAGCGCGGTGAACCGGTGCCGACGTACGCCACGTAATTGTCGATCCCCGCCTTGTCCTTGAGCAGCGCTTCAAGGCGTTTGACCTCGTCGGCGGTGTTGCTCAGCGAAGCACCTTCGGCCAGTTTCAGGTCGACCATCAACTCCAGGCGACCCGATGCCGGGAAGAACTGCTGCGGTACATACTTGAACAGCACAATGGAGGCGATGAACAACAGCACAGTCGCGGCGATCACGGTTTTGCGCCAGCGCACACACCATTCCACCAAACGCCGGACGCGCTGATAGAACGGCGTGCCATAGGGATCGGGTTGGCCGGCACCGTGCTTGGCGGCGTGAATCTTCGCCAGGTCCGGCAGGAGTTTTTCCCCGAGATAGGGTACGAAAACCACAGCGGCCACCCAGGACGCCAACAGCGCGATGGTGACCACCTCGAAGATCGAACGGGTGTATTCGCCAGTGCCCGATTGCGCCGTGGCAATCGGCAGGAAGCCGGCCGCGGTGATCAGCGTACCGGTGAGCATCGGGAACGCTGTGCTGGTCCAGGCGTAACTCGCGGCTTTGACCCGGTCGAAACCCTGCTCCATTTTGATCGCCATCATTTCTACGGCAATGATCGCGTCGTCCACCAGCAAGCCCAGCGCCAGTACCAATGCACCGAGAGAAATCTTGTGCAGGCCGATGCCCAGGTAATACATGCTGGCAAACGTCATCGCCAGCACCAGCGGAATCGCCAGGGCCACCACCATGCCGGTGCGCACGCCGAGGGAGAAGAAACTTACCAGCAACACGATGGCCAGCGCCTCGACCAGCACTTGCACGAACTCGCCAACCCCGGTTTTCACCGCCGCCGGCTGGTCGGAGACCTTGCGCAGCTCCATACCGGCCGGGAGGTTTTTCTGGATGCGGGCGAATTCGACTTCCAGTGCCTTGCCCAATACCAGGATGTCACCGCCGTCTTTCATCGCCACCGCCAGGCCGATGGCGTCTTGCGCCATGAAGCGCATGCGCGGCGCCGGCGGATCATTGAAACCACGCCGTACATCGGCCACATCGGAGATACGGAAGGTGCGATCACTTACGCGGATCGGGAAGTTCTTGATCTCGTCGACCGTCTGAAAATTCCCCGTCACCCGTAGTTGCAAGCGCTCGCTGCTGGTTTCGAAGAAACCTGCCGTGGACACCGCGTTCTGCTCTTCAAGGGCTTGCTGGACAGCCGCCAGCGGCAAGCCAAGGGTGGCAAGCTTGACGTTGGAGAGTTCGATCCAGATTTTCTCGTCCTGCAACCCCAGCAGTTCGACCTTGCCCACATCCTTGACCCGTTGCAGCTGGATCTGGATGCGGTCGGCGTAATCCTTGAGCACGGCGTAGTCGAAACCCTCGCCGGTCAAGGCGTAGATGTTGCCGAACGTAGTACCGAATTCATCGTTGAAGAACGGCCCCTGAATCCCCGGCGGCAGGGTATGACGGATGTCGCTGATTTTCTTGCGCACCTGATACCAGAGCTCCGGGATCTCTGCCGAGTGCATGGAATCACGCGCAATGAAGGTGACCTGGGATTCCCCGGGCCGCGAGAACGAAACAATGCGCTCGTACTCGCCGGTTTCCATCAGCTTTTTTTCGATGCGTTCGGTGACCTGGCGCGAGACTTCCTCGGCGGTCGCGCCCGGCCAGTTGGTGCGAATCACCATGGCCTTGAAGGTGAACGGCGGGTCTTCACTCTGGCCGAGCTTGGTGTAGGAAAGTGCGCCGACGATGGCCAGCAACAGCATCAGGAACAGTACGATCTGGCGATTACGCAGCGCCCATTCGGAAACGTTGAAGCGCATCGGGGCTTACTCCTTGTTCGCCAGATTGACCACGCGATTGGAGCGATCCACCGGACGCACCTGCTGCCCTTCGAGAAGCACATGGACACCGGCGGCCACGACCCAGTCGCTGGCGTTGAGCCCCTCGAGCACCGGTACGGTTTTCTCACCGAAGGCACCCACTCGCACCGGGGTTTTCTTCAAGGTGTTGTTGGCGCTGACGACCCAGACATAGGTCACGCCGTTTTCTGCGGTCAACGCCGACAGTGGAACGGACAGAGGCACCACGTCGGCGGCCTGCACGAACACCCGGGCGCTCTGGCCCAACTCCACCGGCACCTTGCCGGAGGTGAAGGCGATGCGCGCCGCGAAGGTGCGTGACTTTGGATCAGCCGCTGGCGACAGCTCACGGATGCGCCCTTCGAAACGCTGGCCGGGCTGGGTCCAGAGCTCCACCGCCACCGCTTCACCGACCTTGAAGCGGCCGAAGTTCTGTTCCGGCAGGCTGATCAAGACTTCACGCTCGCCATCGGTCGCCAGTGTGAACACCGTTTGCCCTGCGGCCACGACTTGCCCGACTTCCACCAGACGCTTGGCCACGACGCCGTCCTGCGGCGCACGCAGCACGGCGTAGCTGGCCTGGTTATTGGAAACGTTGAATTCGGCCTTGATTTGCTTGAGGCGCGCCTCGCCGGAGCGGTAGAGGTTTTCGTGATTGTCGTACTGCGAACGGCTGACCAGCTGACGCTCCATCAGGGTTTTGTAGCGATCACGCTCGGCACGCACCATGCTCAGATTGGCTTCAGCTGCAGCGACCTGGGCCCGGGTGGCCTCCAGTTGCAGGCGCACGTCCTGAGGATCGAGCTCCGCCAAGGGTTGATCGGCCTTGACCCGCTGCCCTTCCTCGACCAGTCGTCGGCTGACTTTGCCGCCGATGCGGAACGCCAGGTCCGGCTCATAACGTGCGCGGACTTCACCTGGATAACTTTCCATGGCCTGTGCCGAAGGCTCTGGCTGAACCACCATGGCCGGGCGCACGCTGACTGGCGGCACTTCGTCGGAGCCACACGCAGACAGTAAAAAAGCCAGGGTGACTGGCAACGCGAGGGGCAAGGCATAGCGGAACATGGTGAAGGACCTTTCGCTAATGGTGCTTTGAATAATTATACTGAGCAGTATGTTATTAATAGCAAACTCACCAGTCCAGTAATAAAAGCGAATATGCCAAACAATCTTTCAGCACCCAATGGCCCAGGCAGACCCAAGGATCTGGTCAAGCGCCAGGCGATTCTCGATGCGGCGAAAGTGCTGTTTCTGAGTAAGGGTTATGCCAATACCAGCATGGATGCCGTCGCAGCCGAGGCCGGAGTGTCGAAGCTGACGGTCTACAGCCACTTCAACGACAAGGAGACATTGTTCTCCGCCGCCGTGGTGGCCAAGTGCGAGGAGCAATTGCCCCCGCTGTTCTTCGAGTTGCCTGAAGGCGTGGCGGTGGAGACCGTGCTGCTGAACATCGCGCGCGGTTTTCATTCGCTGATCAACAGTGACGAATCAGTGAACCTGCACCGACTGATGATGACCTTGGGCAGCCAGGACCCGAAACTCGCGCAAATCTTCTTTGAGGCGGGCCCGGAGCGCATGCTGCATGGCATGGAACGCCTGTTGAGCCGGATCGACGAGAGTGGCGTGCTGAGCATCGACAAGCCACACAACGCCGCCGAGCACTTCTTCTGCCTGCTCAAGGGCGCCGGGAATTTCCGCTTGCTGTATGGCTGCGGCGAGCCGCCGGTCGGTGAGGAGGCGGAGAGCCATGTGCGGGAAGTGGTGGGGTTGTTTATGCGGGCTTATCGGCCTGAGTGCGCCTGACTGCATTGCGTTGACTGTACCGACGCCTTCGCGGGCAAGCCCGCTCCCACAGGGTCCGAGGTGTACTCGAATTTTGAACCCGGCACAAAACCTGTGGGAGCGTGGCTTGCCCGCGATGAAGGCGACTCGGTCTTAAGGCTTGAGCGCTTTCTTCGGATAAATATCGTACCGGCTCGACTTGCCATCCAGCGCATGGCTCGGCTTCGGCCCGTCGATGCACGGCGCCTTGCGCGGGCGCTTGACCACCACCCGGTGGCTGGCCAGGGCCAACGCCGCTTCGAGCAAGGCCGGCGCATCCGGGTCATCCCCCACCAGCGGCCGGAACAGGCGCATTTCCTTCTTCACCAGCGCGGTTTTCTCGCGGTGCGGGAACATCGGGTCCAGGTAGATCACCTGCGGCGGTTCACCCTCCCAATTACGCATCACCTCGATCGAGTTGCCCTTGAGCAGCCGCATGCGCGCCACGATCGGCGCCACATCGAAATCTTCCGCGCCACGGGCCAGGCCATCCTCCAGCAAAGCGCCGATCAGCGGCTGACGCTCGATCAGGCTCATCTCGCAACCGAGGCTGGCCAGCACGAACGCGTCCTTGCCCAGCCCTGCCGTGGCATCCAGTACCCGCGGGCGCACGCCCTGGGCGACACCTACAGCCTTGGCAATCATCTGCCCGCTGCCGCCGCCGTACAACCGGCGATGGGCCGCACCGCCCTCGACGAAATCCACCCGCACCGGCCCCGGCGCGTCCGGCCCCAGCTGTTGCAACTGCAAACCCTGGTCGCCCACCTGCAAGGCAAATTCGCCGTCCGCCACTTGCATCGGCAAGCCCAGGCGCTCGGCCCATTGCTCGGCTTGTGGTTCGAAAGCCGCGTCCAGAGCCTGGACATGGATGCGGCAGGCCGCGGGTTGATCAATCATCGGAAAACACGCTCAAAAAATTAATGATCGGCAAAAACTGCCGATAACAAAACTATCGAGCATTTTGCCAGAGCTGAGCGTCGACCGAGAGAAATGTCAGACATTCAACCCACAATCACAGGTTTTATATCGCCCTACGGCAATTACAACCTGCGAAATACCCAGGCACTGAGCGGTGTCAGTCACATCTGGCAGGATTTCTTTGCCCGTGCGGTGGCCGATCAGTCGGGTGATGTGCTGCCTGAATCACTGAATTTCCCGCCGGTCGATCTCGAAAGCCCGGTCGAGCCGACCGTTGGCAGCGATCTGCTGGAACACATCGTTTCCCAGCGTGAGTGCGACGTCAAAGAGACCGAGGTCCGCCCGCCAGAGCCTCTGTTCCTGCCGATTGCCGAATTCGAAATGGACCTGGCCGACAAGCCATTCCCACCGTTCCCGGCGGATGAAATCGTCGCCCAGCAAAAACAACAGGACTTCGAAAGCGGCTGGGTTCGCCCGCTCGTGCTCAACGCCGGTCAGCCACTGCCGGAAGCCGGCCCTGCCCCGCAACCACGCCCGCTGCACCTGCCGATTGCCGAATTCGAACTCGATCTGCTCGACAAGCCGTTCCCGCCGTTCTCCCCGGAAGAACGGATCGAACAGCAGAAACAACTGGATTTCGACAATGGTTGGGCGCGCCCGATCATCCTGCAAAACCTGCGCATCGCCGCCTGACCCTCAGCCTTTGAAGAACTGATTGGCCTTCTGGTACGGCATCGACCGCGAAGTGAAGCCGAACGTGCCTGATGTCTGGATTTCTTCGGCGGCGCGGAAGAATTCACCATAGGCCGCCAACGCCAGCGCCGAACCGACGCTGATGCGTTTGACGCCCATTTCAGCCAACTGCGTGACCGTCAGCTTCAAGCCGCCCGACATCAACACATTCACTGGCTTGGGCGCCACCGCGCGCACCACCGCCAGCACATCCTCGGCGCTGCGCAAACCGGGTGCGTAAAGCACATCGGCACCGGCCTCGGCGAATGCCTGCAAGCGGCGGATGGTGTCGGCCAGATCAGGATTGCCGTGCAGGAAGTTTTCGGCCCGGGCGGTCAATGTGAAGGGGAACGGCAAACTGCGAGCGGCAGCCACAGAGGCCTCGATGCGCGCCACGGCGTGGTCGAAACAGTAGATCGGGCCTTCTTCGCGGCCGGTGGCGTCTTCAATCGAACCCCCGACGGCTCCGGCCTCTGCCGCGCGCAAGATGCTTTTCGCGCAGTCGGCCGGGTTGTCGGCAAAGCCGTTTTCCAGGTCCACGGCAACCGGCAGGTCAGTGGCGGCGACAATCGCCTGAACGTTCATCAGGGTATCGTCGAGGCTCAAGCCGCCATCGGCACGGCCCTGGGAAAAGGCATAACCGGCACTGGTGGTCGCCAGCGCCTCGAAGCCGAGGCTGGCGAGCATCTTCGCTGAACCCGCATCCCACGGATTGGGAATCACAAAAGCGCCGGAGCGTTCGTGAAGGGCTTTGAACGCCTGGGCTCGAAGGGTTTGCGCATCCATGGGGCAGGCTCCTGAAGAGGGGGAAAGAATCCGCCTCAGAGCAGGCCAAGTTGCTCGGCGGCGGGTTCTCTGTATAGCTCAGGCAGCGCCGGCAAGCCAGGCAGACGCCCCATCAGCCTAGCGTGAAAACGCCGCGCCAGTTTCGCGGCCAGCAGGTTGTCGGCGGTGTGCAGGAAGATATACGGCGTGCGCCCTTCTTCGATCCACAGCGCGATTTTCTCGACCCAAGGCTCCAGGAACGGATCGTTGGCCTCAAGCACCGGATGGCCGATAAAACGCACCTGCGGACACTGCGTGAACGCCGCCGGACGCGGAGGCACCCGGGGCTTCTTCGCTTGAGCGTGAAGCACTGACGGCTCGGTCGATGTGCAACTGAACAACGCTCGGGGATCAAGACAAATACGTTCAACACCGCGATCCAGCAGCAGACGATTGAGCATCCGCTCACTGTCACCCTTGGCGAAGAAATCGCCATGGCGCACCTCAACGGCCAGCGGGCGCTGCAGGGCATCGATAAATCCGGCCAGCTCGGGCAAGCGTTGGGGCGTGAAGTTTTTCGACAGCTGCAACCACAATGGCGACACCCGATCACCCAGCGGACTGAGCAATTGCAGGAAGGTTTCGGCGGCTGTCAGCTGTTCGCGCAGATCGCCACCGTGGCTGATCTCGCCGGGAAACTTGGCGGTAAAGCGAAAGTGCTGCGGCATGGTTTCGGCCCAACGCTGCACAGTGCTGGCAGCCGGGCTGGCATAGAAGGTCGTGTTGCCTTCTACGGCATTGAATACCTGGCAATAGAGATCAAGAAACTCGCCGGGCCTGGCGTGCGGCGGATACAGGTAATCGCGCCAGGCGTTCTCGCTCCAGGACGGGCAACCGAGGTAATACGGCAGCAACATCAGATGTACAGGTCGAGACCCAGCACATCCGTATCCCAATCGACGAAACCGGCGGTACTCAGGTAGCTGGCCAGCGCCGTCGCCACGCTCTTGCTCATGGCACGGTGGTAAATCATGTCTTGCTGACGGGCGGGAAGATTGCTCAGTTTTTGCGCAGAGGCTTTGGCGGCGCGGGCAGCCAACTGCTCTTCAGTCGGGAATTCCAGCTCGCCTTCGATATCAATGGCGTCGTCTTCCACCACACGGCCTTTGCGTGGCTTGCGCTTGATGGGGTAGGACTGAGAGGAAACGCCGTCGATACGCATACGTGCATACTCGGAATCAGTGATGGCAGTTTAGTGGCGCAAAACCCACTTCGCAAACCGCCGAGTGATAACTAGAACACATAAAAGGCAAAAGGTTTAAAAGCTGGGGTTAGAAAATGACGATTGGCAGAATTAGAGCAGAACACCAACCCTGTGGGAGCGGGCTTGCTCGCGAAGACGGTGTGTCAGGCAACAGAAATGTCGAATGTCATACCGCCTTCGCGAGCAAGCCCTCTCCCACAGGTACTGCGTGAATCAACGCGCTTTAGGCGTCGCCACTTTGTCCCGCAGATAAACCGGCTGTGCCTCGTCGGCCACGATCGCCTCGCCACGCGCCCAGGCAAATCGCGCCAGGGTCAGCAGGTCTTCGGCATGGGGCAACATGGCCGCGTCCTGGCCGCTCAGGTTGACCGCGATGCGTTCGCCATACCCCCAACCAGTGCCGGCGCCGAACCACTCGCCGCCGGCATCGGCCGGCAATGCCGCGGACTCCGGCGGCAGTACCGCTTCAGCGCCAACAAGACGCATCTCCCCGGCCGTTTCGCGGTAGCAACCCCAATACACTTCATCCATGCGCGCATCGATGGCAGCGGCGACCTGAGTGGCGCCGTGTTCGCGCAAGGCACGTTGCGCCAGCACGGCCAGGTTCGACACCGGCAGCACCGGGCGATCCAGGGCAAACGCCAGGCCTTGCACCACACCGATAGCAATGCGCACACCGGTGAAGGCTCCCGGGCCACGGCCGAACGCAATGGCATCGACCGCTTGCAGGGTGGTGCCAGCATCGGCCAGCAATTGCTTGATCATCGGCAACAGCTTCTGCGCGTGCAGGCGCGGGATCACCTCGTAATGGCTCGTGACCTTGCCGTCATGCAGCAAGGCAACGGAGCAAGCTTCAGTCGCGGTGTCCAGGGCCAGCAAGGTGCTCATCGATGTATCCACAAGAGAGATCAGAAAAAAGTGCGTCAGTATAAACAACTACGGCCCGCAAGCGGGCCGTAGAAGATGAAGCGATTCAGACTTTTCAGCTCAGGGCTGCAAGCACCTTGGCGGTGATCGCTTCAACCGAACCGACGCCTTCGATATGGCTGTACTTCGGCTTGCCATTGGCAGCCGACAGCGTCTGGTAGAACTCCACCAGCGGCTTGGTCTGGGAGTGGTAGACCGACAGGCGATGACGCACGGTTTCTTCGGTGTCGTCCTTGCGCTGTACCAGCTCTTCACCGGTGATGTCGTCCTTGCCGGCGATTTTCGGCGGGTTGTAGACGATGTGGTACACGCGGCCGCTGGCCTCGTGAACACGACGACCGGCGATACGCTGGACGATTTCTTCGTCTTCGACGGCGATTTCAACCACTGCGTCCAGCTCGACGCCGGCAGTCACCAGGGCTTCAGCCTGGGGAATGGTGCGCGGGAAGCCGTCGAACAGGAAACCGTTGGCGCAGTCGGGCTGGGCGATGCGGTCCTTGACCAGTGCAATGATCAGGTCATCGGACACCAGGCCACCGGCATCCATGATGCTCTTGGCCTTGATGCCCAGCTCGGTGCCGGCCTTGACCGCTGCACGCAGCATGTCGCCGGTGGAGATTTGCGGAATGCCGAATTTTTCGGTGATGAACTTAGCCTGAGTACCTTTACCGGCCCCGGGAGCTCCCAGCAGAATGACGCGCATCGATGTGCTCCTCAATTTTTTATATGGATAACGTCAGATTCGCCTCGTGGGGCCAATCTCAAAAAAGGGTCGTGGCCGCCCAAACGGCCAAAGGCTGATCAAGATACACAGCAGGCTGCGCCCACACAAGACGCCAAAAGTCGGAGAAACCGCTGCCTCCTGCGACCATTGCGCACGGTTCCCCAAGTCGCAACCCCAACATTAACTGTCGCCTGACAGCACTTTTCAACCCGTCCTGCGGCGGCATCCGCCTCACCTGCCGGATGCCTGCCCCCAAGGCAAAAACCTTAGCCGGTGTTGCGCAAACCGGCGGCAATCCCCGCGACAGACACCAGCAGGGCCTGTTCTACAGGGCTGCCCTGCGCTACATCCTGCAATCGTGAACGGGCCAGCAACTCGGCCTGCAATAGATGAAGCGGGTCGAGGTAGGTGTTGCGCAAGCGGATGAATTCAAGGGTCGCTGGGCTATGTGCCAGCAGCTGCGACTGCCCGGTCAGGCCGAGGACGATGGAGCACGCCTGCGACAATAGGTCGCGTAAGTGCGCACCCAATGGCAACAGATTCGGCTCCACCAGACGCTCGTCATAGGACTGGGCAATGTCGGCATCCGCCTTGGCCAGGACCATCTCCAGCATATCGATGCGGGTGCGGAAGAACGGCCATTGCTCACGCATCTGCCCCAGCAGTTCACCTTCACCACGCTCCAGTGCCTTGCTCAGGGCGGCTTCCCAACCCAGCCAGGCCGGCAACATCAGGCGCGTCTGGGTCCAGCCGAAGATCCACGGAATCGCCCGCAGGCTCTCGATCCCCCCGGCCCGGCGCTTGGCCGGACGACTGCCCAGGGGCAATCGACCGAGTTCCTGCTCCGGTGTGGACTGGCGGAAATACTCCACGAACTGCGGATTTTCCCGCACCACGGCGCGGTAGGCGCTGACACCGTCTGCGGCCAGTTCGTCCATCAAATGGCGCCACTCAGGCGTTGGTGGCGGCGGCGGCAGCAAGGTCGCCTCAAGCACGGCGGCCAGGTACAGGTTGAGGTTTTGCTCGGCGATGTCGGGCAGGCCGAATTTGAATCGAATCATTTCACCCTGTTCAGTGGTGCGGAAGCGCCCTGCCACCGAACCCGGCGGCTGCGACAGGATCGCCGCATGGGCCGGGCCGCCGCCACGCCCCACGGTGCCGCCGCGACCGTGGAACAGCAGCAGTTCCACTTGTTGTTCGCGGCAGATATCCACCAGTCGTTCCTGCGCCCGGTACTGCGCCCAGGCCGCCGCAGTGGTGCCGGCGTCCTTGGCCGAATCGGAATAGCCGATCATCACTTCCTGCGGCCCTTGCAGACGCGAGCGATAGCCGGGCAACAGCAGCAGTTTCTCGATCACCGGGCCGGCGTTGTCGAGGTCGGCCAGGGTTTCGAACAGCGGCACCACGCGCATCGGCCGCAGCACGCCGGATTCCTTGAGCAACAATTGCACCGCCAGCACATCGGAAGCGGCACCGGCCATCGATATCACATAGGAACCGAGCGACGCCCCCGGTGCAGCGGCGATTTCCCGGCAGGTCGCCAGCACCTCGGCGGTGTCAGCGGAGGGTTTGAAATACGTCGGCAGCAACGGCCGACGGTTATTCAGTTCACGCATCAGGAAAGCGATGCGTTCTTCCTCGCTCCAGCCCTCGTAGCGCCCCAGGCCGAGGTAGTCGGTGATTTCGGTCATGGCAGCGGTGTGTCGCGACGAATCCTGGCGAACATCCAGACGAACCAGGAACAGGCCGAAGGTCACCGCCCGACGCAGGCAGTCGAGCAAGGGGCCGTCGGCAATCACGCCCATGCCGCACTCGTGCAACGAGTGGTAGCACAGCTCCAGCGGGTCGAGCAGTTCGCGGTTGTCTTGCAGCACATCGGCCGGTGCCGGCGTGGGCGTCGCCAACGAGGTGTGCGCCCAGTTGCGCGTCGCGCGCAGGCGTTCGCGCAGCTGTTTGAGCACTGCCCGGTAAGGTTCGGCGCTGTCACCCGCCCTGGCCTTCAATTCATCGTTGGCCTGCTGCATCGACAGCTCAGCCGCCAGGTGATCGACATCGCGCAGGTACAGATCAGCCGCCATCCAGCGCGCCAAGAGTAAAACCTCTCGGGTCACCGCCGCCGTCACATTGGGATTGCCGTCACGGTCGCCGCCCATCCACGAGGCAAAGCGAATCGGCGCCGCCTCCAATGGCAAGCGCAGGCCGGTAGCGGCGTGCAGGGCCTGGTCGGCCTTGCGCAGATAATTGGGAATGGCCTGCCACAGCGAATGCTCGATCACCGCGAAACCCCACTTGGCTTCGTCCACCGGTGTCGGACGCGTGCGACGGATTTCCTCGGTGTGCCAGGCTTCGGCGATCAGGCGCTGCAACGTGGTCTTGATCTGCTCGCGCTCGGCACTGGTGAGGTCACGGTGATCCTGAGCCGCCAGTTGCGCGGCGATGGCGTCGTACTTCTGGATCAGCGTGCGGCGCGCGACTTCGGTCGGGTGCGCGGTCAGCACCAGTTCAATCTCCAGTCGCCCCAATTGCCGGGCCAGTGCGTCGGCACCATGACCCTCGGCGCGCAGGCGAGCGAGCAATTCGGGCAACACCCTGGCTTCGAACGGCGCCGGCTGAGACTCCTCCCGACGGTGAATCAACTGGTATTGCTCGGCGATATTGGCCAGGTTGAGAAACTGGTTGAACGCCCGCGCTACCGGCAACAGTTCGTCTTCGCTCAACTGGTTGAGGCTGGCGCTGAGCTCGGCGTCCATGGAGCCGCGCCGATCCGCCTTGGCGCCCTTGCGGATCTGCTCGATCTTGTCGAGAAAACCGTCGCCATATTGCTCACGAATGGTGTTGCCCAACAGCTCACCCAACAGGTGAACGTCCTCGCGCAAGCGTGCATCAATATCGGTCATCAGCAGGTCTCCAGCAAAAAATCCGGGCGGCTTGGAACCTAGAGAGTGCCGCCCCAGACAGGTTCTTACAAGCAAGACGACGAAGGGCCTTCAAACCCTGCCCGTTGAGGCTAGTCTGAAGATAAGCCGTACAACGGCTGTCGCCGGCCAATGCCGGACACTCACCCTGCCCGCCACGAGCGGTCGCGCCATGAGGTCAATATGAAAATTCGCGAGCTTGCCCACCACTGGGAAGAAAACGCCAAGGGTCGCCTGACCGACACCGGCTACTCGATTCATCTGGATGTGGAGTCTGCCGCACGGCTGGCCGCGCTCGTCGAGATGTACCCCAAGCGGCATCCCGAAGAACTGCTCGGCGATCTGATTGGCGCCGCACTCGAAGAGCTGGAAAGAAGCTTCCCGTACATCAAGGGCTCGACCGTGGTCGCCACTGACGAAGAAGGCGACCCGCTGTACGAAGACATCGGGCCGACCCCGCGTTTTCTGGCGCTGTCGCGTCGGCATCTGCACGATATGTCGGTGCCGGACGACAAACAGAAACACTGAGTTTTCGTAGAACCCTGTGGGAGCGGGCTTGCTCGCGAAAGCGGTGTGTCAGCCGATATCAATGTTGCCTGACACTACGCCTTCGTCGGAACGCCGCCCGGAGCAAGCCCGCTCCCACATTGGCCTGTATTTCACTTCGTAAATTGCGTTTCTCCGGACCTGTAAAAGGCCCGGCATAGCGCTTCGCGTCATGTAAATCCCCGTCTTAGAGCCCTGACGACCCGGTCAAAGTTTTTTCGATAGCTGGCTAAATTCTCTGAACTTTCAAAAAACGCCTCGGGTCAACCCAAGTAACCACGCCTGGGACGAGCGTTTCAAAACACCCCGCAAATGATGGCTTCAGCGCCCTGCCCAGGATGGATTCAATGCTTTTCAGGAGTTAGCCCAATGGAGTTGAAGACCATGAAAACCCGAACCGGCACATCCTCGTTCACTCATTCACGCGGCCTCCAGCTGGCGGCGCTGGCCCTCGGCAGCAGTCTGATCCTGGCCGGTTGCGCTGGTAACCCGCCGACCGAGCAGTACGCGGTGACCCAATCGGCCGTCAACGACGCCGTGAGCGCCGGCGGCACCGAGTTCGCCGCGGTGGAAATGAAGTCGGCCCAGGACAAGCTCAAGCAAGCCGAAATCGCCATGCACGACAAAAAATATGACCAGGCCCGGATGCTCGCCGAACAGGCCGAGTGGGACGCTCGTGTTGCAGAGCGCAAGGCCCAGGCGATGAAGGCCGAACAATCCGTAAAGGACGCGCAGAAAGGCGTTCAGGAATTGCGTCAGGAAAGCCAGCGCACCGTTCAGTAAGCGGCGCGGCACCACGCATTCCCACTCGACTAAAAGGACGAAATCATGAAACGCATTCAACTGATGATCCCAACCCTGCTGGCTGCCACCATCGCCCTGGCGGCCTGCTCCACGCCGCCCAACGCCAACCTCGAACAGGCCCGCACCAACTACAGCGGCCTGCAAGCCGACCCGCAGGCCAGCAAAGTCGCAGCCCTGGAAACCAAGGAAGCCAGCGATTATCTGGACAAGGCCGACCAGGCCTACAGGGACAAGCAAGACGCAGCCAAGGTTGACCAGCTTGCCTATCTGACCAACCAGCGGGTTGAAGTGGCCAAGCAGACCATTGCCCTGCGCACCGCTGAAGCCAATCTGAAAAACACTTCGGCACAACGGGCCGAGGCCCGCCTGGCAGGCCGCGATCAGCAGATCAAACGACTGAAGGACAGCCTCAACGCCAGGCAGACCGAGCGCGGGACGCTGGTGACTTTCGGGGATGTGCTGTTCGCCACGGACAAGGCCGAACTGAAATCAAACGGCCTGATGAACATCAACAAACTGGCGCAGTACCTCCAGGAAAACCCCGACCGCAAAGTGATTGTCGAGGGTTATACCGACAGCACCGGTACGGCATCGCACAACCAGTCGCTCTCGGAACGTCGTGCGGATTCCGTGCGAGCGGCCCTGGTGAAGATGGGCGTCGACCCGGCGCGTATCGTTGCCCAGGGGTACGGCAAGGAGTATCCGGTGGCGGATAACTCAAGCACCTCTGGCCGGGCGATGAACCGCCGGGTGGAAGTGACGATTTCCAATGACAACCAGCCGGTGATGCCGCGTTCGGCGGTGAGCGCGAACACTCAATAGCTGGCCGGTGAACTAAACAAAAGCCCCGTCTGATCTGTTCAGACGGGGCTTTTTGTTTTTACTTCGTCGTCACTGTTACTTCTGATAGCAGATAAAACTCCTCGCAAAAGTTATGAAGGGCTTCAAAACTTTGAGGAAGGAACCATGAAACTGTCAGCTGCTTTATTACTGTCCTGTTTGATCGCAACAACGATGGCTTACGCGAACGCACCAGATGCCGTGAACAACGATGCCATTCTTACCGACATCCCCCTGCCTGAAACCGGCGTTGATCAGCGGCCCGTAGTTGGGGAAAAGACCGTCTTGTTGATAGCCACTCACTGGCAAGACAGTAAAGGAATAGACATGCAAAAACTTTATGCAGACACCGCCTCAGAACAACCCGGGTCTCTAAGTGATTACATACGACAAGCCTCAATGGGCAAATTAACGTTTAAATGGACGACGACTACCGTGAGGATTCCTACGCCGTATCCAGGATGGGCAACCGCTATCAGGGAAGCTGCAGAGGAGGCCCTGAAACAGGGCCATGATTTTAAACAGTACGACTTCTTTATGGTTATCGAAAACGGCCCTGGCGGAGGTCAAGCATGGATGCCGGGGAGCTCGCTGATTGTGCGCGGGCAGTATGGAGGCCACTATTTATGGGCACATGAGTTCGGTCATAACCTCGGATTCAATCACGGAGAAACCTACACGAAATGTCCAAAAGACAACGATACGGTCTTTGCTCCCGATCAATGCGAGATCAAACCGGCTATCCCCGCAACCGACACCGGGGATCCGGTATCACAGGGAAGAGGCCTCTATCCTGCAAATTATCGTTGGTATGCCGGTTGGCTGGATAACTCTCAAGTAGCGGTAATCGAGCGCTCTGGCATCTATCGCCTGGGTGTACTGGGCCAAAGTGGACCGCAACTGTACCTCATCAATCGCACTGGATTGACTCCGAGGCAAATCGCACTTGAGTACCGCCAGCCCAGCTACTACGACAACTTCCCACCTACCGACAATCGAGTGAACGGCGTTTGGGTGAGATATACAAACATCGGTGGAACCGTAAGTAACATTCAGCTCGATGCTACATCGGAAACTGCCACGACGAGTGACCCGACATTACAACCGGGAAGAACATTGGTTGACGACAGCGCCAAAATAAAAGTCAAGGTTTGCTCCACTGATACGTCAGGTGCCTCGATAGCAGTCTCCGTCGGCGGAGAAACATTACCTGACTGTGATCCCCCAACATAAGTATCCACAAGCTGGTATACCGGAATGCCTGTCACTAACAGACAGGCATTCCTCATCCTCAGCTAAAAACCTAGGGCTCCAGCTTCTGCGGCGTCTCCTGCCCCATGCAACGCACGGCTTTTTTCTTACTGTCGACCAGCACGCCGGTCAGGCCTTTCTGTTCCATGTCAAACAGCACCAGCACGCCATCGATGCACTGCGCCACTTGCGCCGCCGGTTCCAGTGAGACTTTGTAGTCTTCGCCCGGAATCGTCTTGAGCATGGTGAATTCGTTGAGCAGCAACGCATCCTCGGGCTTGGCGAAGTGCAGGTAGCCGTACCACCACAGGGCACCGACGGTGCCGAGGATGCTGCAGATACCGGTGATGATCAGCGGGATGGCGTTACGTTCTTCACTCATTGCGGGCTCTCTGGTGGTTCATCTTCAGAATTCGGGGGTGCCGGATAATTGGGAATTTCACCCAGGCGGCGCAGGCCGTTGAAATGCTGCGGGTCATCGAGATAGCGCAGCATGACGTTACGCCAGACCGGGTCGGCGAACGTCTGCACGTGACCGCCACGGGTCAGTTGCAGCACCCTCGGCGGGGGCGCAGCTTGATACAGTCGGATGCCGTTGGAAAGAGGCACGATCGGATCGTCGATGCTGTGGTAGATCAGTTTCGGCACATATTTAAGTTGCGCCATGGAGTTGATCGCGCTGTCGCCGTCTGGCACCAGCCACGACAACGGCACCTGGAACGTCCAGAACACCCATGAATTACTCAACGCATAGCGACCGACACTGCGATAACTGGCAGGTACACCGTCGAGGACAAACGCCTTGAGTTGTTTCTGCCGTTGCGGGTGCTGGACCAGGTAATGCACGGCCATCGAGCCACCGAGACTCTGGCCGAGCAGGATCAGCGGCTTGCCTTGAACCTCCGGCGCCTTGTCCAGCCAGGCGAACGCCGCATCGATGTCCTGGTAGATCGCCGGCAGGCTGGGTTCGCCTTCGGACAGGCCGTAACCGCGATAGTCCACAAGCAATACCTGGTAACCATTTTTCGGCAACCAGAAACTGCCGCCAAGGTGCATGGGCAGGTTTCCGCCATTGCCGTGCAAGTGCAGCACCGTGCCCTTGACCTCAACCCCCTGCTTCACCGGCAGCCACCAGGCATTCAGCTTGAGGCCATCGGCGGTGTTCAAGGTGATGGTGCGATACTCGAGTCCGGCCTTTTCCGGGGTGAACAACTGGCCGGGTTCCGGGTAGAACAGCAGCGAGCTGCAACCGCTCAAGGTCAGGAGAAGGCAGAGGATGCCGAGGATTCTCATCCGTTGAAACCTCGCAAGTATTGAGCTGGAACACATCACCTGTGGGAGCGAGCTTGCTCGCGATGGCGGTGTATCAGACAGTAGAATTGTTGAATGTGAGACCGCTATCGCGAGCAAGCTCGCTCCCACACGGGAATTCATTGTTCACAAGATATTCGAGTAATCCGCCTCGATCCGGTCCAGGCTCAGGTGGTTGAGGAAGTTGGAGAAGCACATCCACGCCGACAACGCGTTCATGTCGCGGAACTGTTCCGGCAGGTACTTGGGTGGCACCACCAGGCCTTCGTCCACCAGCTGACGCAAGGTACGCATGTCTTCCAGGGTGGTCTTGCCGCAGAACAACAGCGGTATCTGCTCCAGCTTGCCTTTACGCACGGCCAGTTGAATGTAGTTGTAAATCATGATGAAGCCCTTGAGGTAGGACAAGTCTTTGGTGAATGGCAGACCTGTCGGCACCGAGCCGCGGAACACGCGGCTGGCGTTGCTGTAGCTCTCGGGCATCTCGAAGCCTTGCTCACGGAAGAACTCGAACACCTGCAGAAAATCCGCGCCCTCTTCCACCATGTGAATCGCACGCGTACGGTTGGTCAGTTTGCGCAGACGGCTCGGGTACGAGGCGAAGGTGATGATTTCCATCAGGATTGCCAGGCCTTCCTGGGTCACCGTCGACGAGGGCGGGCCTTTGGCCAGGAAGGTGCAGATCGGCTGGTTCAGGCCGTTGAGCGTGGTGCCGACGTGCACCAGCCCTTCGTGGACCTCCAGGGCGCGCACATCGCGCTGGTTGAACATCGCGTCGGAGCGGATCTTGATGTAGTCGGCGCCGGCCGCCGCATCGGCGACGATGCCGTCGGACTCGAACACCCGAATGGTTTCCTCGGCTTCGCCAAACACCTTGTTCAACCGGTGCTGTAACAGGTCGACCGCATCCTTGGCCGTCAGCGTCTTCGGTTCGTCCTTGAGGTCGCCACGGCCGTCGATGTTGTTCAGGTATTCGGACAGCATCATGCCCAGGTCGGACAGGGTCGGGTCGCCGGCATGGAACGCGTCGGACGCGGCGCCGTACAATTCCTGGGAAATCAGGCCGAAATCCTCGGTGCCGCGCGCTTCGAGCATGCGCACCACCATGCGGTACTCCTTGCACATGCGTCGCATGATCTGGCCGACGGGGTTGAACTGGCCGAGCTGGCGGGTGATGTCGCGCTCGATGTTCTGGAACTCCAGCTTCACTTTGCTGGAGTCGAACGCCAGCGGCCGGTTGAGGTAGTAGTCGCGGTCCACCGCGGGCATTTCCTTGCCCTTGGCCTTGAGGAAACCCTTGCGAATGTTGTCGTCCCATTTGACCGCATCGAGTACGCGGATCGGCGTCTGTGCCAGCACGATGCGATCAGACAAAATGCGTATCGACTGTTGGTAATCGTCCACGCGAAACTCCTGTAGAAACCTGTGGGTGCCGGTTATTTGGCTTTGGCCTGGCGCTGATAGCGCACCGCTTCGACGAACACATCGGAATTGGCCGGGTCGTCGAGGTAGGCGGCGACTTGATCCATGTGGCTGTCGATCAATACGCCATCACCCTCGTTGGTCTGGAAGCTTTCACCGCTCAGGGCGTTCTGCTTGATGGCCTGGTTGATCTGTTCGAGGTCGAGGTTGTAAACCACCAACTCATGTTTGTCGGTCAGCTCAAAACCGCCCAGGGTGAAATGCCCGCCGAACTGCGCCGGCACTTTTGCCGACAGGTACCAGCGGCTGCCATGACGCGACACCGTGAAAGGATAGGCCTCCCGCTCCCCGGGCCTGGCCCGGTAATAGCTGACGGCTTGATAACGATTGTCGCCAATGCGGGTCAGTTCGAGGTTGAGCGCTTCGCCCCAGGCATTGGTGCTGGTCCACTTGCCGAGTAATCCTTTGGGCGCAGGGTCGCTTGCAGGCAGCGGCTCCTTGAAGGACACCAGACAGCCACTGAGCAGCAAGAACGATAAGGCGATCACAACGACACGCCAGGCTTTCATTCAATACTCCCTTTGAACACACACCGCCCTAAGGTGGACACATTCCCCTGTGGGAGCGAGCTTGCTCGCGATGACGGTGTGTCAGACAACATTAATGTTGAATGGTAAACCGCTATCGCGAGCAAGCTCGCTCCCACAGGGGAAAGCGCCAGCCGGGACTACTCCGATGCCAGCACCAGGTGCATGTAGCGCGTCAGGATGCCGAGCATTTCCTCTTCGGCGGCAGGCTCGTCTACGTTGAGCAGGCCCTGATATTCCATCCGGCCGATAATCGCCGTCAACACCTTGGCATCCTGATGCGGCTCGCGCGAGCCCAGCACCTGGAACAGCTGGCAAGAGCCCTGCAACAGGATTTGCTGATGCGAACGCACCAGTTCGGCCAGGCGCGGGTTAAGCAACGCCTCCTGGCGGAACGCCTGCTCGGCCATCAGGTGTTCGCGGCGATTGATCAGTTGCCGGTGAACGTAATCGGTCATCAGCCGTGCGATATCGTCCGCCAGTTTCGAGCGCGCCTGCGGGCTGCCATCGCCGCTGGCGATCATGTCGCGCAGCAGGCCCTCGTTGTTCACCCACAGCTTGCCCATGTACGCGGCACTGCGCTCCACGTATTGGGCGAAGGTATCGGTGAGCAGGTCATCGATATCCTTGAAATAGTATGTGGTTGCCGACAACGGCACTTGCGCCTCGGCGGCCACCGCACGGTGCCGTACGGCGCGCACGCCATCGCGCACGACAATGCGCATCGCGGCGTCGAGAATGTCCTGTCGACGCTGCTCACTGCCCTGTCGGCTGGCCTTGCGGCCCTGGTACTGAACACTTTCAGCGACCGCAGTGGCGATACCCGCTGCACCTTCTTGAGCCATTGCACGAATCACGACAGGTATTTCCTCTCAGATGAAACTAACAAGTTGATACGTTTGTACCAGACAGGCAATAAAAAACCGCCTGAAAAGGCGGTTTTTTAATTGAAACACTTATGCTTGCGGCCGCATGTGCGGGAACAGGATCACGTCGCGGATCGACGGGGAGTTGGTCAGCAGCATCACCAGACGGTCGATACCGATGCCTTCACCCGCCGTTGGCGGCATGCCGTACTCCAGCGCACGCACGAAGTCGGCGTCGTAGTGCATGGCTTCGTCGTCGCCGGCGTCCTTGTCGGCCACCTGGGCCATGAAACGCTCGGCCTGGTCTTCCGCGTCGTTCAACTCGGAGTAGGCGTTGGCGATTTCACGACCACCGATGAACAGCTCGAAACGGTCGGTGACGTTCGGGTTGTCGTCGTTACGACGGGCCAGCGGCGACACTTCGAACGGGTACTGGGTAATGAAGTGCGGCTGTTCCAGCTTGTGCTCGACCAGCTCTTCGAAAATCATCACCTGCAGCTTGCCCAGGCCTTCGAAGCCCAGCACCTTGGCGCCGGCTTTCTTGGCGATGGCGCGAGCCTTGTCGATGTCGTTCAGGTCGTCGGCGGTCAGCTCGGGGTTGTACTTGAGGATCGAGTCGAACACCGACAGGCGCACGAACGGCTCGCCGAAGTGGAACACCTTGTCGCCGTACGGCACGTCGGTGCTGCCCAGAACCAGTTGCGCCAGTTCACGGAACAGTTCTTCGGTCAGGTCCATGTTGTCTTCGTAGTCGGCGTAGGCCTGGTAGAACTCCAACATGGTGAATTCAGGGTTGTGACGAGTCGAAACGCCTTCGTTACGGAAGTTGCGGTTGATCTCGAACACCTTCTCGAACCCGCCGACAACCAGGCGCTTGAGGTACAACTCCGGCGCGATACGCAGGAACATTTCCATGTCCAGCGCGTTGTGGTGGGTTTCGAACGGCTTGGCGGCCGCGCCACCCGGAATGGTCTGCAGCATCGGCGTTTCCACTTCCAGGAAATCACGCTTCATCAGGAAGCTGCGGATGTGGGCGATGACTTGCGAACGCACGCGGAAGGTCTGGCGCACGTCTTCGTTGACGATCAGGTCAACGTAGCGCTGGCGGTAGCGCTGTTCGGTGTCGGTCAGGCCGTGGTGCTTGTCCGGCAGCGGGCGCAGGGATTTGGTCAGCAGGCGCACGTTGGTCATTTCAACGTACAGGTCGCCCTTGCCGGAACGGGCCAGGGTGCCTTCGGCGGCAATGATGTCGCCCATGTCCCAGGTTTTCACCGCGGCCAGGGTTTCTTCGGACAGGGTCTTGCGATTGACGTAGACCTGGATACGACCGGTCATGTCCTGGATCACCATGAACGAGCCACGGTTGAGCATGATACGACCGGCAACCTTGACCGGGATCGCAGCCTCTGCCAGCTCTTCCTTGGTCTTGTCCGCGTACTGTTTCTGCAGTGCATCGCAGTAGTTTTCGCGGCGGAAGTCATTCGGGAAGGCATTGCCCTTGGCGCGCTCGGCAGCAAGCTTTTCCTTGCGCAGGGCGATCAGGGAGTTTTCTTCCTGTTGCAGGGCTTGCGGGTCGAGTTCTAGGTCGCTCATGTCTTTAAATATTCCATCACGGGTTCGTTGCCCCCAGGCCTGCGGCCTGGGGATCGCCGGCAAGCCGGCTCCTACAAGGGATCGCGGGGATCCTGTACAGCATTGCTTACAGCCCGGACTTCAGGCTCGCTTCCAGGTATTCGTCGATGTCGCCATCGAGCACCTTGTCACAGTCGCTGCGTTCGATGTTGGTGCGCAGATCCTTGATCCGCGAGGCATCGAGCACGTACGAACGGATCTGATGACCCCAGCCGATATCGGACTTGGTGTCTTCCAGCGCCTGGGACGCCGCATTGCGTTTCTGCATTTCCTGCTCGTACAACTTGGCCCGCAGCATTTTCATGGCGGTGTCCTTGTTGGCGTGCTGGGAACGTTCGTTCTGGCAGCTGACCACGGTGTTGGTCGGTACGTGGGTGATACGTACGGCCGAGTCGGTGGTGTTTACGTGCTGACCACCGGCACCCGAGGAACGATAGGTGTCGATCCGCAAGTCTGCCGGGTTGATTTCGATTTCGACCTTGTCATCGATCTCTGGCGAGACGAACACCGCGGAGAACGAGGTGTGGCGACGGTTGCCGGAGTCGAACGGGCTCTTGCGCACCAGACGGTGCACGCCGATCTCGGTGCGCAACCAGCCAAACGCGTATTCGCCCTTGATGTGTACGGTCGCGCCCTTGATCCCGGCGACTTCACCGGCGGACAGTTCCATGATGGTCGCGTCGAAACCGCGTTTGTCGGCCCAGCGCAGGTACATGCGCAGCAGGATGTTGGCCCAGTCCTGGGCTTCGGTGCCGCCGGAACCGGCC
>Ga0209050_1001600_pt1 | contig 23384 bp, 18 predicted proteins | sample Araplavi_mTSA_r2_FD_184276 | JGI IMG/M metagenome (GOLD analysis project Ga0209050, IMG submission 184276) | Arabidopsis root microbial communities from North Carolina, USA - plate scrape MF_Cvi_mTSA_r2 (SPAdes) (version 2) | ecosystem: Host-associated > Plants > Roots > Endosphere | place: USA... | reverse complement strand
GCCTGCGCCTGATCCAACAACATTTGAAGGAGTAGCCCGTGCTATCCCAGTTGAGCGATTTCCGGCCTGACGCCGACAGCGACACCCCTCTGTACATGCAGTTGGCAAACAAGCTGTCCGATGGCATAGCAAGCGGCGACTGGCGTGCCAACGAGGCGCTGCCGTCCGAACGGGTGCTGTCGGAAATACTCAATATCTCGCGGGTGACCGCACGCAAGGCGATCGACATGCTGTGCGCGCGCGGCATGCTGACGCGCCGCCGCGGTTCCGGGACTTACATCACGCCCAAGCTGGAGCAGCCGCTGTCGCGCCTGACCAGTTTTTCGGAAGAGCTGCGCCAGCGCGGCTTTACCGCCGGCTCGCGCTGGCTGCAGCGCGAGATCGGAGTAGCGGCGCCGCTGGAACTGCTGTCGCTGGGACTGTCGCCAAATATGCCGGTGGCGCGCCTGAAGCGCCTGCGCACGGCCGACGACGTGGTGATGGCCATCGAGACCTCGACCATCCCCGCCATGTACATGCCCGATCCCGGCACGGTGAACGGTTCGCTGTACGGCTACCTGGAGGCCACCGGCAATGTGCCGATGCGCGCGCTGCAGCACATCCGCGCCATCAACGCCAATGCGGAGCAGGCGCGCCTGGCCAATATCGCGCCCGGCACCGCCATGCTGCACATTACGCGTGTGAGCTACCTGGAGAGCGGCGCGGCAGTAGAACTTACCCACTCCTTCTGCCGGAGTGACTATTATGAATTTGTAGCGGAGTCGCGTCGATGAACGAGGCAATCAAAGGCAATATCCTGACACCGTCCGGCTGGCTGAACGGAACGATTTCCTTCGGCGAGCGGATCGAGGACGTCGCAGGCGGCAGCACCGATCCGAAGCAGAACGGCGACGACTACATCCTGCCCGGCTTCATCGACCTGCACGTGCACGGCGGCGCCGGCAAGGACGTGATGGAAGGCGGCGACGCAGTGCATGCGATTGCCGCCATCCACGCGCGCCACGGCACCACCTCCATGCTGGCCACCACCATGACCGCGCCACCGGAAGATATCGACGTGGCGCTGGCCGCCATCGGCAAGGCGGTGCGCCAGCGCGGCAAGGGCGAGGCGCGCGTGCTGGGCGCCCACCTGGAAGGCCCGTACATCAACAGCGGCAAGCTGGGTGCGCAGCCGAACTTCGCGCGCGCCGCCACCATTGAAGAAGTCCATCGCCTGGAGCAATTGGCGCCGATGCGCGTGATCACCGTGGCGCCGGAAATTTCCGGCCACCTGGAGCTGGTACGCGACCTGGCCAACCACGGCGTGCGGGTGCAGATCGGCCACACGCTGGGCTCTTACGAAGAAGGCGTGGCCGCGCTGGACCATGGCGCTACAGGCTTCACCCATTTATTCAACGCGATGAGCGGGCTGCACCACCGCGAGCCCGGCATGGTTGGCGCCGCCCTGGCGCACGCCGAATTCGCCGAACTGATTCCCGATCTCCTGCACGTGCATCCAGGCGCAATCAAAGGCGCGCTGCGCGCCATCCCGCGCCTGTATTGCGTGACCGATTCCACGGCTGCCACCGGCATGCCGGATGGCGAGTACATGCTGGGCCGCCACATCGTCCATAAGTGCATGGGCGGCGTGCGCCTGCCCGACGGCACCCTGGCCGGTTCCACGCTGACGCTGGACCAGGCCCTGCGCAACCTCGTCGGGCTGGGCCTCGACCTAGCCGACGCCTCCAAACGAGTTTCCACCCATGCGGCCGACTACCTCGGCCTGCAGGACCGCGGCCGCCTGGCACGCGGCGCGTATGCCGACCTGGTCGTGATGGACCGGGACTTGAAACTGAAAGCCGTTTATATCGAAGGAGAACGTTGTGACCTCAATGATGCTTAAAGAAGCCCTGTCTGCCGCCGACTGCGTGGAACAGCAGTTGGCGAACGACACCGACCGCTACGCGGAACTGGGCCGCAAACTGAGGAGCACTCCGTTCAATTCCGCGCTGACCGTGGCACGCGGCAGCTCGGACCATGCCTGCAACTACATCGCGTACCTGATCATGTCGCGCCTGGGGCGCGTGGTGGCTTCGCTGCCGATGTCTCTGGTAACGCTGCACAAATCGCCGCTGATCACACGCGATACGCTGGTGGTGTCCGTCTCGCAATCGGGCCAGAGCCCGGACGTGGTGGAACCGATCCGCTACTTCCGCGATGGGGGCGCCACCACCGTGGCGCTGGTCAACGATGCCGACTCGCCGCTGGCGCACAGCGCCGAATGGGCCATGCCGCTGCGCGCCGGCAAAGAGCAGAGCGTCGCCGCCACCAAGAGTTTCATCACTTCTTTGGTCGCCGGCGCACGCATGGTCGCGCACTGGCAGAACGATCCGGAACTGCTGGAAGGCCTGGCTGCGCTCCCGGATGCACTGCGCGCGGCCTGCAATGTGGACTGGTCGCCGGCAATCGAAGTACTGGCCCCGGCACGCAACATCATGGTGGTTGGCCGCGGCATCAGCTTCCCTGTCGCCCTGGAAGCCTCGCTGAAATTCAAGGAAACCTCGGCACTGCAGGCAGAAGCCTTCTCCGGCGCCGAAATCAAGCACGGCCCGATGGCGCTGATCGAAGAAGGCTATCCGCTGCTGATCTTCGCCACCCGCGGCCCGACCCAGGCCGGCCTGCTGGCATTGGCGGAGGAAATGCGCGGCCGTGGCGCGCGCGTGCTGCTGGCGGCGCCGGAAGACGTAGCAAGCCGCGACCTGACCTTGCCGGTTGCGGCCACGCCCGACCTTGATCCGATTGTCGCCATCCAGGCGTTCTATGTAATGGCGGCCAAGCTGTCGGCAGCGCGCGGCCTGGACCCGGATCGTCCGCGTCACCTGAATAAAGTCACCAAGACCCACTGATCCCCGCGCGCGGCCATCGATGAAGAACAGTCTCCTGCTTGCTGCATTGATGGCCGTTGCCGGCGCCACGCTGGCTGCGCCGGTGCAGCACATCGAATTCTGGACCTTCAGCATGAAGCCGCGTTTCACGCCTTATTTCGAAGGCGTGGTGAAGCGCTACGAAGCGGCCAATCCCGGCGTCAAGCTGGAATGGGTCGACTTCCCATGGGACATTATCCAGACCAAGCTGGTCACGCGCATCGTGGCCGGCAAGCCGCCGGCATTGGTCAACCTGAACGTGCCATGGGCAGAGGAATTCGCCCGCGACGGACTGCTGACGCCTGTCGATTCGCTGCTCGGCGCCGAGCGTTCGCGCTACCTGCCCAGCGCATTGAAGGATCTTTCCTTCGGCGGCAAGACTTACGGCTTCCCGATGTACAGCAACGTCGCGGTGATCGCCTACAACCGGGAGATCTTCCGCGCGGCAGGCATTGCCCATGCGCCGCGCAACCTGGACGAGCAGCTGGCGTTTGCACGGCAGATTGCCCTGCGCACCGGCAAGGCCGGCCTGTGCCCTGCCCTGTCCAAGGTCGATGGGCTGATGCTGCAGCAAGGCTTGCCGGTCCTTGCTGGCGGCCGGGCAGTTTTCAATTCGCCTGCCCACGTCGCGTTTGTCCGCAAACTGGCCGAGACGTATCGCGCGGGCGGGCTGCTGAAAGACGGCCTGTTCGCGGAAGATAACTTCCCGCCGGCGGTAGAGGCTTACAAGAGCGGACGCCTTGGCATGCTGCTGGCGCCGCCGACGGCCCTGAAGCGCATCCAGGCCGATGCGCGCGACGTGTATGCTATCACCGATGTCGCGCCGGCGCCGCTGGGACCGACCGGGATTGCCGATGGCGGCTGGCTGATCCACTTCGGCGTGCCGGCCCGGGTGCCGGCTGCGGATCTGCCCGGCATCGGCAAGTTCGCACGCTTCCTCACCAGCGATGCGAACCAGCTCGAATTTGCGCGCCAGGCCAGTGTGTTTCCCGCCTCGGCGCAAGCTGCCAATGATCCGTTCTTTACCGCCGTACCGCCGGATGCGGGTGCATCGGAGAAAGCCGTTGCCGCAGGCGCGGTATCGATGCCGCACTCGCGCACCATGTACGTGGCGGGCATCGAAGACTACGACGAACTGCGCCGTGCGCTCGTGAAGGCGGTAGAAGCTGGCGTCACCGGCCGCGCTGATATCCAGCAAGCGCTCAACGCTGCCGTCGCGATATGGAATCGCAAGCTCGAGGTGGCGCGATGAAACGTTCCGTTGCGGCCTGGCTGTTCCTGGCGCCGGCCTTGCTGCTGCTGGCGGTGTTTGCCTTCTGGCCGGTACTGTTTGGGTCGGTGCTGGCCTTTACCGATTTTTCGCTGGTGCGGGAGACGCACTGGGTCGGCTTCGACAACTTCCGCTATATCTTCAATAACGAGATGTTCGTCACCGGCCTGAAAAACTCGCTGGTGTTCCTGCTGATCGTCCCTTGCGTGCAACTGGGCGCCATTGCACTGGCGGTGATGGTGAACAACCAGCTCCCGGGCATCAAGCTGTTCCGCGCAGCGTATTACGTGCCGGTTGTGACGACGGTCTCCGTGGTCGGCATCATGTGGGGCTTCATGTTCCATGAGCAGGGCGCGCTGAACTACATCCTCGGCACGCACATTGGCTGGCTGCAGGACGATACTTTCGCGCTGGCGGCGATCATGTTCGTTACCCTATGGCGCGGACTGGGATGGTATATGGTGATGTACCTGGCTGCGCTGCAATCGGTGCCTCAGGAAATGCAGGAGGCAGCCATCCTGGACGGCGCCTCGCGCTGGCAACGCTTCTGGCACATCACCGTGCCCATGCTGCGGCCGACCATCATGGTGTGCACCATCCTCTCCGTACTGGGCGCACTGAAAGCCTACCAGGAGGTCGACGTGCTGACCCAGGGCGGCCCGATGAACTCCACCTTCACCGCCCTGTATTACGCCTACGACCAGGGCCTGAAACACCTTAAGCTGCCGCGCGCCTTGGCCGCGAGCTTTATCGTCTCCCTGATCTGCATCGGCATCGCCCTGCTTTGCCTGCGCTACCTGAAGCCGAAGCACCGATGAAAAAGACCGCACAATACCTGCTGCTGGCTGCCATCGCGCTGCTGTGCATCTTTCCGTTCTGGTGGACGCTGGTGACGGCGCTTTCCACCGAAGGGAATATTTTCTCGTATCCGCCGACGTTCTGGCCCAAGCAGCCGTCGCTGGAAAATTTCGTGGAAGTCTTCCGCGTGATCCCGATCTGGGCCTTCCTGAAAAATTCGGTCCTGATCACGGCTTTTACCGTGCTGTGGAAGCTGGTGCTGTGCTCCATGGCCGCCTATCCCTTGGCCCGCTTGCATTTCAAAGGCAAGAAATTGGTGTTCGGGCTGATTGTCGCGACCATGGTGCTGCCGTCCGAAGTCAACTTCCTGGTCAACTTCATCACGGTGACGGAACTGGGCCTGGTCGATACCTACTCCGGCGTGATCCTGCCGAACGTGGTCAACGCCGTCGCCATCCTGCTGCTGAAACAGGCCTTCGAGGAAGTGCCGCAAGACCTGGTCGATGCGGCCCGCGTCGACGGCGCCTCCGAATGGACCATTTTCACCAAGATCATGCTGCCGCTGATCGCTCCCTGGCTGGCCACGGTCGGCATCCTGACCGCCGTGGAGGCTTGGAATGAATACATCTGGCCTTCGATCGTCATGAGCAAGCCGGACGAATTCCCGCTGTCGGTGGGCGTGCTCTATTTGCGCGGCACCTTCGGCAGCAGCACGCGAGTGATCGCGGCAGGTACCATCATCACCATTGTGCCGACACTGGCGGCATTCCTTTTCACCCAACGTTACTTCATGCGCGGCATGGACGGAGCAGTTAAATGAGCACACAAGAACTACGAAAAATCGCGGGACAACTGATCATGATCCGCTTCCCCGGCACGGTGCTGGACCAGGCGACGGCCGATTTCATCCGCGCCAACGGCATCCGCGGTGTGTGCCTGTTCCGCGGCAACATGACCGACTCCGTGCAACTGGCCAAGCTGACCGCCGACCTGCGCGACGCCATGGGCCCGAACGCGCTGATCGCCATCGACCAGGAAGGTGGCGCCGTGGTGCGCTCGACCTGGGTGCCGGCGCCGCCGGCCGCCATGGGCCTGGGCGCCGCCGACGATACCGACCTGGCCTACCGCACCGGCGCTGCCGTGGCGCGCGCCGCCAAGTCGCTCGGCTTCAACTGGAACTTCGCGCCAGTGCTGGACTTGAACAATAACCCGAACAATCCGGTGATCGCCGAGCGCTCCTTCGGCGCCGAGCCGAAACGCGCGGTGGAGCTGGCCATGGCCTGGATGGCCGGCAGCCATGCCGAAGGCGTGGCCTGCTGCGTCAAGCACTTCCCCGGCCACGGCGACACCCACGTCGATTCGCACCGCGACCTGCCGACCGTCGACAAGGCGCTGCCCGAACTGGATGCGCTGGAGCTGGCGCCATTCCGTGCCGCCGCCCCGGTGGCGCCGGCCATGATGACCGCCCATATCGTCTACCCGGCCATCGATCCGGACAATCCTGCCACCATGTCGCCCGCCATCCTGGACGGCATCCTGCGCAAGCAGTGGAACTACAAGGGCATCATCATTACCGACGGCATGGACATGCACGCCATCGCCGGCCGCTACGGCGTGGGCAACGCCGCCGTGCGCGCCCTGCTGGCCGGAGCCGACATGGTGATGGCGCTTGGCACCACTGAAACCCAGAACGAAACCCTGGACGCCATCGCGGCCGCGCTGGCCGACGGCTCCTTGTCGCAGGCAGCCGTCGACGAACGACTGGCGCGCCTGAACGCGCTGGCGCAAGCCTATCCTTGCCAGCAGCGCTCCTATAAGGAAGATGCTGCCGACCGCGTAATCATGGCCGAAGGCTGGCGCCGCGCCCTGACCGCGCGCGGCAATCCGCGCCGCCCCGCCGCAGGCAGCAAGCTGCGCCTGGTGGTACGCCAGGACGTGGTCAGCGATGGCGTGTCCGAAGCCGGCGTGCCGGCGGCCACCGTGGCCGCCTCGCTGGGCAAGCTGTACGACGTGGAACTGGTCACCTTCGCCGACGCCGGCAGCTTCGACTGGTCGGCGCTGCCGCAGGACGGCCGTTTCACCGTGCTGGCCTCCACCTCCCGCCTGCGCTACGGTGACAACGCCCGCAACAACTGGAAGCCGGACCTGCACCTGGCGCTGTGGAATCCCTATCAGGCGCTGGACATCCAGGCGCCAGCCCTGATGACCTATGGCTTTGCCGCGCCTGCGCTGGAAGCCGTCAACGCCTGGCTGTCGGGCGAACTGGAAGCCACCGGCCGTTGCCCGGTTCCCGGCTTCGCTTAAGGTTTAAGGAGACAAGATGGACGCCGCACGCCACAACCCGCTGAAGTGGATTCCCACGCTGTACCTGGCGCAGGGCCTGCCCTACTTCGCCATTGCCCTCGTCTTCGGCCAGATGATGAAGAGCATGAACATGTCGAACGCGGAGATCAGCCACTGGCTGGCCTTCCTCGGCGGCGCCTGGATCTTCAAGCCCTTGTGGAGCCCCTTCCTCGAACTGGCCTCGAGCAAGAAGCTGGTGGTGGTCAGCCTGCAGCTGTTCGGCGGCGTGTGCCTCGGCCTGGTGTCACTGGCGCTGCAATTCCCGTTCTGGCTCAGCGCCAGCATTGGCGTGCTGTTCCTGGTGTCGATCGCCTCCGCCACCCACGACATTTCCTGCGACGGCCTGTACATCGCCAGCTTGAACAAGAAAGCGCAGGCACAGTACGCCGGCTGGACCGGCACCTTCTTCAACGCCGGCCGCTTCCTGGCGCAGGGCGGCTTGCTGATGCTGGCCGGTTACCTGGAAAAGACGCAGGGCGTCACCTCCGCCTGGACCGTCATCTTCGGCATCCTGGGCCTGACCATGTGCGCTCTGGGCGCCTATAACTTCTGGGCCCTGCCGCTCAGTCCCAACGCACGCATGGACGACCATACCGTGGCCGGCGTGGCGCGCACCCTGAAGGAAGTGATCGTCGACTACTTCCGCAAGCCTGGCATCTGGATCTCGATCCTGTTCATCATCCTGTTCCGCGCCGGCGAGGCCCAGGTGCAGACCATCGGCCCGCTGTTCCTGCGCGAAGCGCGCGAAGCCGGCGGCCTTGGCCTGAGCACGGCCGAAGTGGGCGCCGTGTACGGCACCAGCGGCACCATCGCCTTCATCATCGGCTCCATCGCCGGCGGCTATTTCACGTCCTGGCTCAGCCTGCGCCGCGCGATCCTGTTCCTGATCCTGGCCGTGAACCTGCCCAACCTGGTGTTCTATTACCTGTCGCACGCGCTGCCAACCGACCTGACGCTGATCGGCGTCGCCCTCAGCGTGGAAATGTTCGGCTACGGCTTCGGTTTCGTCGGCGTGATCCTGTACATGATGCAGGTGGTGGCCCCAGGCAAATACACCACAGCGCACTACGCCTTCTCCACCGGCGTGATGCAGCTTGGCTTTGTGCTGTTCCGCTGGATCAGCGGAGATATCCAGATGGCCCTGGGCTACAAGAACTTCTTCCTGTGGGTGCTGGTGGCCGCCATTCCGGTCACCATCCTGTCGCAGTTCATCCCGATGGAATCGCGCGAACAATCCAGCGGCGACGCCGTGCCCGAGGCAGCCTGATTCATGGCGTCGGTCTCGCTGCGCAATATCGCCAAGCGCTATGGCGACAACGCCCCCGTGATCCAGGGCATCGACCTGGATATCGCGGACGGTGAATTTACCGTGTTTGTCGGCCCATCCGGCTGCGGCAAATCGACACTGCTGCGCATGATCGCCGGGCTGGAGGAAATCAGCGGCGGCCAGCTGCATATCGGCGGCCGCTTCGCCAACGACGTGCCGCCAGCCCAGCGCGGCCTGGCCATGGTGTTCCAGTCCTATGCACTGTACCCGCACATGACGGTGTACGAGAACATGGCATTCGGCCTGAAGCTGGCCGGCATGCCCGCTACCGAGCTGCGGGCGGCGGTGGAACGCGCCGCCGCCACGCTGCAGATCGGGCACCTGCTCCATCGCAAGCCCAAGGAGCTGTCCGGCGGCCAGCGCCAGCGCGTGGCCATCGGCCGCGCCATCGTGCGCAAGCCGCAGCTATTCCTGTTCGACGAACCGCTGTCCAACCTGGACGCCGGCCTGCGCGTGCAAATGCGTCTGGAAATCGGCCGCCTGCACAAGGAACTGGGTACCACCACCATCTACGTGACGCACGACCAGGTGGAGGCGATGACGCTGGGCCAGCGCATCGTGGTATTCAACGGCGGCAAGATCGAACAGGCGGGCACGCCGCAGGAACTGTATAACAGCCCGGCCAACCTGTTCGTGGCCGGCTTCCTCGGCGCGCCGCGCATGAACTTCATTCCGGGCGAGGTGATCGCCCTCGGCGCCACCCACGTGGCGGTACTGCTGCCGGGCGGCGCCATCGTCGAAGTGGCCGCCCTGCCCGGCGACGTCGAGCGCGGCAGCCGCGTCACGCTTGGCGTACGTCCGGAACACCTGCAATTGCGGGAAGAGGCTTACAATGCGGCCGCTGTAGCGATCAGCCATGTGGAGTATCTTGGCGATCAATCAATTGTATACGCTGCCTTGCCCGGCATGCCGGAGGCGCTGGCGGTAAAACTGGCGCAGGACCTGCCCGCGCCGGCGCCTGGCGCCGCGGCCACGCTGTTCCTGCCGCCGGAGCGCTGCATGCTGTTTGGGGACGATGGCGCGGCTTTCGGGCGGCTATAAAGAATCGTTACAATTGTCTACTTCAGAAAACCGGACCCATGACGAAATTATGGGAGAATAGACGTTTGCCTCAACCACAAGAAGGATCACCTACCATGACCCAACATCGTTTCGCACGTATCGGCCTGCTGCTGGCAGCCATCGGCCTGGGCGCCGTCCCGGCGCTGGTCCAGACCGCACACGCGCAAGACAAACAGGCTGCCTCCGCTCCACAAGAGACGGTGCGCAAAGATATGGTCAAATTCCTGGACGGTAAAGTCCTGGGGCCCCTGCTGGATGCCAAGAAGTACGACGAAGTGAAAGCCTTGCTGGACCAGGCAGACGCAATGCCGAACAAGACTCCGTACGAACAGTACATCATCAACCGCATGCGCCTGGCCACCGCCCTGGGCATGGGCGACAAGCCGAAGCTGATCGAAATGCTGGAGTACATCCTGGGCTCCGGCCGCCTGGAAAAGGCCGAGCAAACCAAGTTCACCCAGGCGCTGGCCGGCTACTACCAGGAACAGAAGAACTACCCCAAGACCATCGAAAACCTGCAGAAGTACGGTGAATTGAGCGGCGACCCGAAAGTCGCGCGCCAGATCATGGCGATCCGCTTTGAATCGGGCGACTACAAAGGCGTGCAAGCCGACCTGCTGAAAAAGCTGAACGACAGCATCAAGGCCAACCAGCCGATGACCCGCGAAGAATTGCACATGCTGGCAGACGCATCGCACCGCCTGAAAGACAAGGGCACCTACCTGACCGCGCTGGAAGGCCTGGTGCGCTGGCATCCGCGTGACCGCTACTGGTCCGACATGCTGTACCGCACCCGCGGCAAGGAAAACTACTCCACCCGCTTCTCGGCCGACATCATCCGCCTGCAGAAAGTGGCTACCACCAAGATGGAAGAACAGGACTACGTGGAACTGGCGGAAGTCGACCAGCTCGAAGGCCAGTTCATCGAAGGCAAGGCCGTACTGGACGCCGGCCTCGCCAATGGTGCCGTCACCCAGAACGCCAAGATCAAGAAGCTGAAGTCCGAACTGGACAAGCAGGCCGCGGACGACATGAAGAACATCGCCGCCTCCGAATCTTCGGCCCGCAAAGCCAAGAACGGCACCGGCATGGTCAACCTGGGCTACGCCTTCGTCACCATGGGCCAGTACGACAAGGGCATCCAGCTGATCCAGGACGGTATCGCCAAGGGCGGCCTGAAAAATGCGGAAGACGCCAAGCTGCGCCTGGGCTACTCCTACGCGATGGCCGGCAAGAAGGATGAAGCCATCAAGATCCTGGAATCCGTGCAAGGCGCCGATGGCCGTGCCGACCTGGCCCGCTACTGGATCCTGTGGATCAACCGTCCATACCCAGCGACTGTTGGCGACGACGAAAAACAAGGCTAAGCAGGACGCCTGAGCGTCTAAGCCATACAACAAAGCGGGAACGGCTTTCGGGCTCTTCCCGCTTTTTTTCGCCTGCCACCCCCGATTCAATTGAATCACTCTTGCCGTTCGCGAAATTCTAGGCTGTAATGGCGGTCCGCACCGTTACTGAAAGAGCAACACCCATGCACGCCCCGCTGTCAGAAGGCGACTTTCACCAGTCCCTGCGCGAACCCCTGCTTAGGTATTACGGCTACGAAGAAAACTTCCATGACCAGCTCGAAACCTTCGAGCATGTGAGGGAACGCCTGCAGCAACCGCCGGAGATGATCTCGGCGATCCCGCTCTATAACCTGATGAACACGACCAAGCGCCTGGCGACGGATGCCACCGCGTTCCTGGTCAATTGCTACAGCGGCGGGCATGACATCGCCGAGCTCCAGGCTTTCTACGACCGTGCGGTCGAATATTGGGAAACCTACGCCCACTACAACCGGGCCTATAACGACAGCAACGACCGCGAAGCCCCGTGGCCGCACGTTGCGCTGGCCGGTCCGGAATACCACCAGGCGCTGACCATGGTCTGCTTCGGCATCCTGCTCGGCAAACAGGACGTGCTGCACCGCCTCGTGCCGCTGATCGACTACCTCAATGAGAAGCGCGATGCGCTGGTCGAGCGCTTGCTCAGTTGCTGCGTCGAAGGCCGCGATCCGGCGGTCGGCATCTGCCGCCGCAACCTGCCGTATTCGAAAACGCTCCCGGTCTTTGCCGCGCAGCCGTCGGAGCGGCCGGCACTGATGGCCCAATACCTCGCCGAATGGTACGAGGCAAGCCGCCGGGAGAACTACTACGACCTGCACAAATCGGGCTACCAGTTTGTCGGCTACTGGTCGTGGGAAGCCGCCGCCATCACCCTGGTGCTGGACATCGACGATACCAGCTATCGCAGCCTGCCCTACTATCCTGCCGACATGGTGGCCTTCGCGCGCCAGGCCAATGCAGGCAAGATGCCCGCTTACACGGCCCAGGCAGTCGAGCAAAGTGCGGAACTGCCGCTGCCCGGGACAATCGACGAAGTGGCCGAATACTGGCGGCACAAAAAGCTGTCTCCAGCCGACTTCGAACAGCGTCGCCGCTCCAGCCGCATGCGCTATGGCAGCTACGAAGAGAACCTGGTTTTGTTCACCGACAAGGTGTGCTACGACTGCGCCGACCCGGAACACTACGACGGCGCGAGCTGGCTCGCATGGGAATCCGTGAACCACATGCGCAACAGCTATAGCGCAGGCCACGCTCTGGAGGACCTCAATACTTTTTTTCCGCTGGCTCTCAGCTTTTGGGAAAACTACGCGCGCTTCCTAACGCCATTTACACCGTCGGAGGACGACGAGGACGAGGACTATTACAAGCACTGGCTGGACCTGGAAGACGATGACTACCACACCGGCCTGTCGCTGGTGTGCTTCGCCATCCTGCTAGGCCAGCAGGACAAGCTGTCCCGCATCATGCCCATCCTCGACTACGGCAACCGGCGCCGCGACGCGCTGCTGGAGCATCTGGTCGCGCCATTCGTGCCAGGCCGCGAAGCGCCGCCGAAGAAATGCACGCGCGGCAAGCCGTACTCGCAAACCCTGCCGATTTTCGCCGCCGCGCCAGAGAAGCGCCCGGCCATGATGGCCGAATACATGAAGGCCTGGTATGACATGAGCGAGGACGAGCCTTACTTCGGCACCAACCGCAAAGGTTCCCAGTTCTTCGGCTACTGGTCCTTCGAAGCAGCCGCCATCAGCGTCATCCTCGGCATCGACGACACATCCTACCGCGACGACATCTTTTACCCGCGCGAGCTGGCCGACTTCGCACGCTCGCGCATTAAATAATCCGGAGAAGTTCAATGAAAGCCCCATTCCTTGGCGCGCTGCTGCTCGCCATAGGCCTGCCGCTGCACGCGCAGCAATTCATCACCCCGCAACGCGACATCACGAGGATTTCGGTAAACGGCATCGAACTGCAAATGCTCCACACGGAAATCGACAGCCTCAATCCCCACACTTATCGCGCAATTACCATCTTCCGTGCCAATGACAAGGGCCCCGCACAGCTGATCCCTTTTGAGGTCAATGAGAAGCTCCTGCCTACGCTCGAACTGCAGTCGGGCGCCGACTGCGCCATCAGCGGATTCCGTGCTTTAAAGTTAAAGAACGGCCTGCGCGTTATCTATGCAAAACGCGAGGGCCTGTGGGCCGACGAACGCCGCGTGACTTTCACGGTCATGGAGCTGAAAAAGAATGAAGATCCCGAGTCAGACCCGGCACCGATCTTATCTTTCCGGCAGGTCAGCAAGTTCACCAGCCAGCGCAAATTCTGCGATGTGAACGAGGCATTGGATTCCGAAGCCGCCCGCCTGCGCAAGTAACTTGCTCATTGCAAGTATAGCGATTCAATTGAATCACTCTTGCCTTAAGATAACTTCTAAGCTGTAATGGCGGTCCGTATCGTTATCGAAAATACAATCTCATGCTGGACCGCCTCACCCAAGATACACGCCTGCTGCGACTGACCACGCCGCAGGGCGCCGCGCAGCTCCTGGTCGAATGCGTGCGCGGCGAAGAGGCGATCGGCAAGCCCTTCGCCTTCGACATTTCAACGCTGTCCACCGACGCCGCCATCCCGCTCAAGTCGCTGCTTGGCCAACCCGCCTTGTTGGAACTGGTGACTGCCGCCGGACCGGAAGCGCTGCGCCCATTTCACGGACACATCACCGCGATCGAACTGAGTGGCTCCAATGGCGGCCTGGCGCGCTATTCCGTGCGGCTGGAGCCATGGACTGCCTTCCTCGCACAAAACCGCGACAGCCGCGTTTTCCAGGAGATGTCGGTGTGCGACATTCTCGATGCTGTACTGGGAAGCTGGCAGGGCCAGGGCAAGCTGGTGCCCGAATGGCGCTTCGAACTGGCCGACCGCGCGACCTATCCCAAGCGCAGCCTGTGCACGCAATACCAGGAGAGCGACTGGGCCTTCGCCGAACGCCTGATGGCGGAAGAAGGCCTGTTCTATTACTTTGAACACCGCAGCGACGGCCATGCTCTCGTGATCGCCGACCACAATGGCGCCTTCCAGACGAACGTGCAGGCAGCGGTACGCTTCACGCAGGCCGGTGCCGTGATGCGCGAAGACAGCATGGACCGCTGGCGCATGCAGGCTAGCCTGCTGACCAGTGAAGTCTCCCTGCAAAGCTGGGATTACCGCACGCTGGACCAGCGCGCAGCCAATGCCGGCAGCGCCGAGACCAGCGGCATGTCACTGTCCGCACGCGACGTGCCTGGCGCCTACGCCTACACCAGCCGCGAACACGGCCAGCGCCTGGCGGAACGCCGCCTGCAGTCACTAGACGTCGCGCGCAAGAACATGACCGGCGCCGGTACCGTGCGCACCATGGCGCCGGCCACGCGCTTTGCCCTGCAAGGTGAACCAGTGACCGGCGAAAGCGGCGACTTCATCGTCATCCGCGTGCTGCACATGATGCATAACAACCTGGCGGCGCAAATGCGTTCGAATATCCAGCGAGAGCTGGGCCAGGCGGCGCTACAGCTGCTGAACGACAGCGACCTGGCGGAAAGCGGCCACGCCGTCGGCAATGCGATTGCCGAACGTCCGCTTTACCGCAACCGCATCGACGCCGTCGAAGCCGCGCTGCCCTATCGCAGCACCGCGCAATGGAAGCGCCCTACCGTGCAAGGGCAACAGACTGCCATCGTGGTCGGCCCTTCCGGCGCACCGATCCACACCGACCGTGACCACCGCGTCAAAGTCCAGTTCCACTGGCAGCGCGGCGAAAGCAGCCATAGCCGCCTGTCGCCATCGCTGCACGCCGGCGACACCGGAGCTCCTGCCGACGACAGCGCAGGCACCTGGGTACGCGTCGCCACGCCGCTGGCGCCAATCGCCGGCGCCAACTGGGGCAGCATCGCGCTGCCGCGTGTTGGCCAGGAAGTGCTGGTCGATTTCCTGGAAGGCGATATCGACCGTCCCGTGGTTATCGGCACCCTGTACAACGGCGACGGACAGGCTGACGCCCAGCACAACAAGATCGGTGCAGGCACCGGCGCCGCCACCGGCAATGCGCCGGTATGGTTTCCCGGCGAGTCAGCCGGCCACGCCCACCCGGCATCGCTGTCCGGCCTGAAAAGCCAGGCCATGCAAAGCAGCCAGGCCGGCGCCGGCGCCTACAGCCAGCTCGTGTTCGACGACTCGCCCGGCCAGTCCCGCGTGGCCCTGCAACGCCACGCCAAACCGCACCAGGGCACCGCAGAACTGAACCTCGGCCACCTGCGCCACCAAAGCGACAACCAGCGCCTGCACGCGGTCGGCTTCGGCGCGGAACTGAAAACCGAACACGCTCTCGCGATCCGTTCCGGCCAAGGCATGCTGCTATCGACGCACGCGGCACGCGGCGCCAGCGGGAATGTGCTTGATGCGCGCCCCGCCCAGAACCAGGTTGAACGCGCCAATCAACTGCAAGTGTCGCTGACCGAGCAGGCGAAAACCCATAAGGCCGACTTGCCGAAGCAAGGGGAAACCGACAAGCTCGCCGTGATGGAAGGGCTGCAGCGCACCGCCGACACCCTGTCCACACGCGCCGCGGGCGGTGCGCCGGCCTTCGATGCCCCGCTGCTGCAGGTCGATAGCCCATCCGGCATCGTCGCAGCCACACCGGCCGACGCACTGCTCTCTTCCGAAAGCGCCAGCAGCGTAACCGCCGGACAGGACGTCAACTTCGCTGCGCAAGCGAACCTGCTGCATTCGTCAGCCGGGGGCATCAGCCTGTTTACCTATGGCAAAGGCAACGCCATTGAAAATCCGAACCAGGAAACGGGCCTGCACCTGCACGCTGCAAGCGGCAAGTTCAGCAGCCAAAGCCACGATGGTCCGACCCATCTTACCGCTGACAAAGCTGTCACGTTTGCGAGTACAGGCGACGAGATCACCGCCGCTGCGAAAAAGCATATTCTGCTAACCACTCAAGGTGCAGCAATACGAATCGAGAATGGTGACATTACGCTCAATGCACCTGGAAAGATCGAATTCAAAGCGAGCGTGAAAGAGCTGGGTTCAGCTGCAAAGAGCAAGCCCGATCTACCTCGCCTGCCGGTGGCGTCAGACCGATCGAATGTTTACAGCCAGAAGATCAATGTAGCCAACCTTATCGGCCTCGACGAAACTGGTGCCGTGCTGGCGCGAGTTCCCTATTCGATTCGAGCCAAGGACGGGACGCGAATCGCATCGTCGACCACGGACAAAAACGGAAACACACAACGCATATTTACGAAAGAGAAAGAAGAGGTCGACTTGTACTTAGGCGAAGGCGAATGGCGCGTATTTGTGGATGTTAAACATGACATTCCGGTGTCTCAGCACGATGCTGAACACGGTTCCGACGAAGGTGGCAACGCATGAAAAATGCCCCATCCTTATTCAGTCCGCCACCGATTGATTCTTCATTCGAACAGTCCGAGCCTGGCTTGAACATCGATTCTGCCTCAACACCTGCAACGGCACCTGTACCGCCACTAACGGAGCCAGCGTCACCGGCCGAGCCCCAATCTGATGCAATTAAAAATGCAGATGATGCTACTACTTTGGGCGAACAGCAGTCGAATGCAGATTCGCCGGAGGCCCCCAAAGCGCAGCCTCCTGCTGGTCCAATCGACGATACGATCTCGTTCAACCTGCAGCTCATCGATTTCGCTGGCGACCCAATTGCCGGGTTGAAGTATCGAATAATCGTCGGTAAAACCGAATACGGAGGAACGACAGATGACAAGGGTAATGGCCAGGAAATCAGCGGCCTGAAGCCTCTTGAGCCATTGGAAATCCTGGTCTGCAAGTCCAATGGCGATTACTCGTCCAAGTACAAGGGCTTTACTGAATGTGCCGATATGAACGTGTGCGGGGTTAGTCCGCACATCAAAGTACCTGTAACGACAGACCGTCATGAGGGGGAGCCGATACCAGCCCCCTCCGCCGAGCCGGGACCAGCCGCCCCTGCCCCTGTACCTGTAGTTCCAGCCGACGTCGCGCAAGCCAAACCAGCGCCCGCACCTGCACCAACGACCAGCAATGCTCCACCGGCGCCCACAGCGCCCGGTAAAGGACAGATCGAATCAGGTGGCAAGGGAACAAATAAAGAAACCACTGAATGCCGTAACACTAAAGGCAACCCAACTGTGACGTTATGGGAGCGCGCGGTCGACTGGGCGAAGCGCAATCGTATTCCCACTTTTGGCATCTGGAACTGGGATGATTTTCGTCCCAATGCGCAGGGTTGCACGTCACCAGCACTGAAGGAAAATTCGCCCGGTAACGATATGCCCCCCGGTAAGGCGCCCAGCAAGGATTTGTCAAAGGCAGGCACTTCGCCACAAATCAAAGTTACCGACCCTGAACAGGCTGCGCCCAAAAAAGTGAAAGAGCTGCTTGCAATTATGGAAGAGCAGACTGGCTGGGAATGGGCGAAAATGTACGAGGACGACAAACTGAAGTCTGCTGACATCGTGGCAGGATTGATGAAAAAGACATTCAAACCGAGAACGGGAAAGGACACAGGAAAATTTGACGGGAGGTGTTACCCGGCGCTCAAAATTGGTTTATTGCGTGCAGGGCTCGTTTCAGGAATTAATGACGACATTCCTGCAAAAACAGCGGGACCATGGCTTGAGCTACATGATTACAAAAATGTAACAAAAGAGATTCCGGACGCTCGTTGGGCGTTACCAGGAGACGTTATCGTCTATCGCTATACAGACGAAATAGAGTCAGCAAATAATAAGAAGATGGAAGGAGCTAAAAAACAATTCGAGAAAAAATTGGCTGCCTACAACGAGCAGAAAGCTGCATTTGAAAAAGAAGTAAAGGAATGGAAAGCCGCGACAGAACGGCGAAAATTGGAAAAAGAGGATGCAAAGAAAAAGAAGGTAAAGTACAGCGGCGGAGCTGATCCCAAGAAACCGACTTTAGGGCCGGCGCCGAAGCCACCAACGGATATAAATTATGGCCATGTCGATGTTCGTACGTATGATGGATACCTAAGTGATGCTAAGGCACGCCGTCTCCCGCTTGCCAAAAAATTTGTAGTCTTAGGAATCTATAGAAAAATTTATGATCCAGTTCCTGACTTTAGATTGCGGGCCTTTTTGAAAATATTACGAGAATGGGAATGCCATGGGGAATCCAATGACGCGAAACGTTACTTCATGCTAAATCGTCCTCTAAATGGTAGCAAAACGTTTACCAACACGTCCAAGCACCCTTGGGAGCCGGGCGGACCAAACGCAGGTAGCGCTTCGGGCGCGTACCAAATACAACTCGAGACCTACCAGGATTACATAAAGCCGATCTGGGGGATAGAGCCTGGCTTTTCACCGCAAAATCAAGATCGCGTCGCGGTAACAATGTTTGAAAACAGGTGGGAGAATGGTCCGGACTCAATGAATGTATTGAGTCTAATTCGAACCGGCGAAATAGAGCGAGCGGTAAAGTTACTAAAAGGGACTTGGGTGAGCTTACCAGGTGGTTCTCAGCCACGTAAAGAAGACAAAACAAAACGCGTCATGACAATGGATGACGTCATGGCTCGTTACAAAATTTTTATGGCAGAGCTAATTGAGAAACAGAATGAACGTAAATAAAAAGATTAATATTTTGATGACTAGCGTCTTTACCATGTTGTATGTCAACATGGCCCATGCTGAATTGCCGGCAGTCTGTCAACAAATCGCGAAAGAGAAACGCCCGGTTGCATACTTGCTGGACGAAAAAGGTAACATAAGCCAGGGCGCCATAAATCTTGGTAGTGTCGCTTACAAATACCAGAATACGGGCCACTTCGCAGTCCCAACTGAATATAAAATCGTTCTTACGCCTGCAAGGTTAAAAATCACGAACTGCAGTGCTGATTGTCTGGTGCTTAAAGAAGTGAATCCCGTCTGCAAAAATTCGAAAACGTATAGCGTAAGCTATGTAATGACAGATCGGAGTAATCCTGCGGACCAAGGATGGCTTCCTTGGAAGCTAGACGAAAGCGCGGGAATTTTTTTGGTTGAAGACCCCTCCTCCGACTATGACGTGACGGTCAAATATAAGTTCGAATCGCGCGTGATCGGGGAGCTGTACAATCCGACGAAAAAACACCATTAAGTTGGGGATAAGTTGATTTGGCCTAATTTCGTGAGATGAGTACTGCAAATCTGTTCCATCTCGTCACTGGTATCCGATAACGCCAATGTCGTCGGCTTAAGGCACCATCGAGTTCGAAAACAGAGCCACATTAACAATTTATTATCATGAAGTTTATAATTGAAATCCTGTTAGTACTTGCATCCCTGGTATTCAATACCAGCCATGCTGGTTCCGCAGGAGGGCCATATTTTCTATGGGTTAATTTATCGGCTAATGAAAATATTGAACAAGTCATTGAAAAGAAATTATCTGAAGGCGAGATCTGTTCCAGACCGGACATGCAAATATTTCCCGTTCCAGACTGGATATCGCGAGACTTGATCAACCAAGCAATCGTACAAGGCGACAAGAAATCAATCGCAACCTTGGACGTCTTGATACGAAGAAAATATCCCGGTTACAGTGAAAAAGGGCTCGACGGAATAATCGTCTACAATGAAAATCCAAAGCCACAGCTTTCGAACTTCGTGCATGGAAGAAAGCAGGTTACCAAGGCTCCATTAGGAAAACCGAAGGATGAACAGGCCACATGGAGATTATTCTGCGGCCTCGCAGCTCCAATTACTAGACCTGATTAGCATGAGTTCTTCAGAATATGTACGCGTGGAAAACTCGCGCAAATAGACTTTCGCTTTTCGCCAAAAGGGAAATGATCATATCAATTATGCACATGCCATCATTTGCATGGATAAGTGTTTAAGTGACTCCAAAGAATTGGTGATATTGATCCTGAGGTCACCAATAAGAATTCATATTGTAATTAATAGGAAGATGGGAATTCACCCAAGAAGTTCAATTACACAATGAAGATTCCTTTAATCGTACTTTTAGTGATAACGTCTCTGACAATCTCAAGCGCTAGCAATGCAGGGTTTGCTGGAGGACCGTATTTTTTGTGGCTCAATCTTTCAGATAATAAGCATATCGATAAAATTCTAAATAAAAATCTCGATAAAAAAGAGGATTGTGGCGAACCGAACATGAAAATCGTTCCACTACCAGATTGGATATCGCGAGATTTAATCGAAAAAGCGATGTTGCGTGGAGATAAAAGCTCTATTGCTGCGCTAGATAGAGTTATGAAAAAGAAATATCCAGAATACTTTTCTCAAGGATTAGACGGAGTCATTGCGTACAGTGATGCCCCCAAACCACAATTTCTGAACTTTGTACGAGGCAGAAAAGGGATATTAAAGGACCCTTTGCCTAGATCTGCAAATGATCAGAGTATATGGGAAGCCTTTTGCCTGATGGTTCCGCCAATCACAAGGCCAATTTAGTTACGGCCACTTGTGTCGAGAAATTACGTATTTGAAGGTTTGTCGGCGAAATTTATGACCCTAAGAATTAATGATTTCAATAATGATCGACCCGCAGATTGCCGCGAGAGCCACGATGCTTCCAACTAGTCAGTTTGTGACTACATCGAAGTGATGAAACTCCGTGGAATGCTTTCGATGGCGCTGACGTTGGCGGCTTACGGAACGACCAGCACGAGCTTCGCCTACGAATTTGAGAACAGCGTCCCATTGACGCTCGGTTTTCAATTAGGCCAAACAACAGTCAAGGACGTTCGACTTCGACTAGCAGGCCGCGAAGTTGAGGTGGAGATCGCTTTGCGTAACGACTCGAAGCAAACACAATACGCAGGCTTTTACGCTTCGACTCCACTGTTCGGCTACCTTGGCGAGGGAGAGGAAAATTCAGATAAGACCTTTGCGGAACTGAAGGCGTCTCACGATGGGAAACCCGTGCAGGTTTCGAGAGAACAGCGCGGCTACTTCCTGTGGAAAGACATTACGCATCAGCTTCGCAAGGCCGGCATTGGGCCGATTTACTCCAACGGGATCGATTGGAAGAAGCTCAAAAAACTGCCGCAGCAACAGAATATCCGTATCGATAACTGGCAAAGCCAGATCACCTTCGGCTGGAGTGCGCCGGTTGCGCCCCAGTCGACAGCGGTCGAAACGATCAGGTATACGGCTTTGCCCAAGTTCTCCTTGGAGACTATCGACAGCGAATCGTTTGCACAAGTAGTGCAACAGCATTGCGGCTCGCCGGATACGCTGAGGGGCATGATCCATCAAGTTGCACCGGAGGAAACGTTAGTGTTGGCGGAAGTGTTCGAGTTTCCGCTCCCCTCGCTGGCATTGCAGGATACGTCTGTGACGATAGAGAAGCCGGCGAAAAAAGTACCCGGCGGGCGCCGCTTTGCCACCCTGGCGTGCGGTTTTGATGGCGCCATGGCAGTGCCATCGAATGGGTTGATTCGCGGCGCCAGCTATTCAATATCCATTCTCGTGGTCTCGCTGTTGTCCAAGGGATGACTGACATGGCACGCATCAACTACATCGCGGTCTTGCTTGCGTCGGCGCTTGCGCAGGTCGACGTACGAGCGCAGATGGCCACCATGCACTACAAGGTGGGGCAAGTCGCGTTCTCCGAAGATGCACGTCATATCCAGATTCAAAGCACGCCGCAAATGGGAATCGAAGTGCTACCGGGTGGACATACGTGGCCGCTCCTTCAGCTGGACGAATCCGGGCGCATTTTTGCGGGAAATACCGCTATCGAACCTGCGACCGGGGAACACATCGCTCAGCTCAAAGCCGATGCGCCCGACAGCGTCCTCTTCCCCAACGATCTTGCTGTGACGCCGACGACACGGGGATATGAAATTCGCCATCACCAAGCCCGGTGCACGTTACCGTACAAACGGCTTGGCGCCCCAAGCGGGCGTTCTTCGTTTGAAGCCCTGCAGGTCGCGAACATCAAGCTCGCCGCATCGGAAGACAAAGTACTGGTCCTGGTCACAAGCTTTTTGAAGGACGGGCAGACCAGATATCACGTGCGCTCGATCGATCCGCGAACCTGCAAGGCAAGCCTGGCAGCAACGCTCGGCGACCCGGATTTGCTCGTGGAACTAGGCCAGTCCAGGCGCGGCGGCTGGTGGATTTCCGGATCCATCGAACAGACCCTCCTGACCTCGAAAGATGGCAGGAAATGGACGAAGGTAAAGCTTCCGGAGGGTTTGTCGTCGCTGGTAAGCAGCTATGTCGTGGATGGCAAACAAATCTGGCTGGCCGGTATTCTCGATAACTCCGACGACTATCCCAACCAGTTAATCTACTCCGCTGACGGCGGAGCTACCTGGATCAACCTGAAGAAGGATGCCCCCTTGCTTGCGAAAGTTCCAGCCGGTTGGCTGGAAGGCCAGAAACGCAAGGCGATCAACTAGCCTGACGCCGGCGGCGCCTGCAAGTAACGGGCGTCATGCGCCCGTGGCAGTCTTTTCCAGCTTGCTGCGGCTGTAGACGCGGCATTCGTTTTTCTTCCAACGACCTTCGCAAACACGAATACGGCAACGGGCGGCATCCTGCTTGCCCTGCTTCTTGCATTGCTCGAGAGCCTTCGGCAAGGACACGCGGGCGTTGGACGAAGTATCGTACTTGGCATGAGCTACCAGTGCCGCCAAAAGCTGGAGGTCATTCTCTTCTTCAGCGGATGGCTGCGTAGCTTCCGGTTCGGACGTTTTTGCCGGCTTTTCCTTAACCGGCTTGCGAACCGCCTTTGCCGCGACTGGCTTGGCTGGTGCAGGAGTGCCACTTTCCAGCATCTGCTTCAAGGATTCTTTCGGCTTGGCTGCCACAGGTGGCGGAGCTTCGTCGATGATGGCTGCGACTTGCGGTGCCGGCGCCGTCAATGCGGCGAGCGGCGAATTGTCCACCGCTTGGGCAGGCTGCGCTGCCTCCGCGATGGCTGCAGCTGGTGCGGCAGCAGGTGCGGCAACTGCGGCTTGTGCCGGAGCCGGTGCGGGTGCTGCGGCCAGCGTTTCAGCAGCCGGATCGCTTCCGCCGAAAGACATGAACGCCAAGGCGACGCCAACAACCAGCACGCTCATGCCGCCGGCAATCCACAAATGCTTGCGGCGCGGCGCTTCAGCAGCCGGCGCTTCGAATGCCGCCGGTGCTGCAGGTTGATTCTCTAGAGCATTTTGCTGCTCAGCCGAAAGCAGGCTTGGACGGCCTGCCGGTTTCCGGGTTTCGTTGCTTGATGACAATGGATTACTCCTGGCAAAGGTTATCATTAATATACTT
>Ga0209050_1001599_pt1 | contig 23400 bp, 25 predicted proteins | sample Araplavi_mTSA_r2_FD_184276 | JGI IMG/M metagenome (GOLD analysis project Ga0209050, IMG submission 184276) | Arabidopsis root microbial communities from North Carolina, USA - plate scrape MF_Cvi_mTSA_r2 (SPAdes) (version 2) | ecosystem: Host-associated > Plants > Roots > Endosphere | place: USA... | reverse complement strand
TTCGAGTCCCCTAGGGGACGCCATTTGCGGGAATAGCTCAGTTGGTAGAGCACGACCTTGCCAAGGTCGGGGTCGCGAGTTCGAGTCTCGTTTCCCGCTCCATATTTAACGAAAACGCCGCTCATTGAGCGGCGTTTTTGTTTGCGCGTAAAAAACCGAATCAACTGCTGAGGCTCTGTACAAGGCTTTCGAGCGCGTCAGTGGTTGCTTCATCCTGTACCCGTTGCACAGTTGCAGTCGCTCTGATTTGTCGTGCCAGGCGGTATTCGCTGGGCGTGCAGTTTGCGAACTGCTTGAAGGCACGAGCGAAGTAGGAAGGATCCTTGAAGCCGGCCTCATAGCCGATGCTGGTAATCGGCATCTGGCTGTTGTCGAGCAGTTCTTTGGCGAAGTTCATGCGCTTGTCCAGGATGTAATCCGTGAAGCCAAGTCCATTGGCTTCCTTGAACAGGCGGCTGAAGCGAAATGTCGTCATGCCGCAGCGCTGCGCCAGGTCCCTCTGATCGATGCTGTCACGAAAGTGCTGTTCGATGTACAGCATGACGCTGTTCAGTGCCTGGTGTTTTTGGTGGCCTGAGGTCAGCCGGATGCTGTCCGGCAGGGTCGGGGAGTGTTCGATCTGCGAAGATTTGTCCTGGCCGTTGGCATTTCGGCGCAGCTCGCAGAGCTGCAGCACCGCCGTCAGGTAACGTTTCTTCTCGGTGGTCGAGAACGGGAGCACCATGTATTCCCAGACGCTGGAGCGCATGGCCCATACCGCCAGTTCCTCCGAGTGCTGCACGGTGAACATGGTGATCGGGATGGTAGGGGTGGTGCGTTTGATCTCCAGCAATAGCTTCAAACCTGGAGTGTCGGGGCGATCAAAATGGATGCAGATCATGTCTGCCTGTTCCCCGATGGGCAGCACGGAGTTTTTTGCCAGTTTGCAGTCGCAGGCATCCTCGAACTGCGTGACGAGTTCTTTCGTGGACCGATCATGAGTCAGATCGAACCATAGGAGCGATGGCCTTTTGGTCAAATTGGACGTCATGTCTCTACTCTGGTGGTTCTAGTGACTCTCATCGCCAGTATTGCCAATGTGCCATCAAACTTGCAGATTTAATCCTGATAGAAAATACGATTTTTAGTTCTTTTCCCTCTATGGGTTATCTGGACGGCAGCTCCGGGCGATTATTTGCTTGTGTCTCGTCGAAAAAGCCGGGTTTAACCGCCTGTCGCTTGTGAATCAATGGCGATTGCCTTTGCGTTTCAATGCCTTGTTTACCCCTCCCGTTACTGCTGAAAAGGTCAATGCTGCGTATTGGCCGCCCCGCAAAAAAGTCCTAGCGATGTGCAAAATCTTCCTAACGCCCATGCCTTGCTCCTGACTAGGGTTGCACTCAGGCAGCGCAGAAAGTACTGCCTCAGAAAAAACAACATTCGAGTGAGGTGGGCAAAATGATCATGCAAACAATCAAGACTTCGGTAGTGAAGTTCATCAAAGACGAAGATGGCCTGACCATTGTGGAGTATGCGGTGGCGGGGGGGCTGATTACGACGGCTGTTGTCGCGGCGTTCACGCTTCTTGGTGGGGCCGTTGATACCCGGATCAGGGCTATTTGTAACACCATTGTTGCTGGTGCTTGCGCCGCCCCCGCCGCCCCCGCCGCCCCCTAATAACAACAACTTTGGCAGGAGGATGGGACATGTCCATGGAGCAGCTGGTTGCTACCGTTGTGCTGATCGGGCTGCTGGGCGTGGCGGTGGTGAGCGACTTGCGTCGCCACCGCATTCCCAACCTGCTGATCCTGGTAGGTCTGGTCTTGGGGTTGGCCGGCCAGACTTACTCAGGTGGAATCAGTGGCATGGGGGACGCCCTGTTGGGTCTCCTGATAGGTTTTGCGTTGTTCCTGCCCATGTATGCCCTGGGCGGCATGGCTGCCGGTGACGTCAAGCTGATGGCCATGGTTGGCAGTTTTCTACCCCCCCATTACGCGTTGTGGGCTGTGTTCTTCAGCCTGCTATGGGGAGGGGTGTGCGGGTTTCTGATCGTGCTGGTGCGCGGTCAATTGTTGCAAACCCTGGGGCGCTATCGGTTGATGTTCTGGGCGCGGTCCTATATGGCGCCAAGTTCAGACGAAGTAGCCGGCAAGCCCTTTCCTTATACGGTAGCGATCCTGCTGGGGACGTTGAACAGCATCTACTGGCAACTCACTGCCGGTGGATTCGGAGGTTAGACATGCACGTCATCGTCGATAGTGATGCCTACCCCAGCGATCGGGGAGCGGTGCAACGGCTGGCTCCTCAGCCCTGCACTATCCGTGAAACCGGTCTGACGGACAGTTTTCTCGGTGAACTGGTGTGCAAGCATTTGCACGACGCCGGGGTGCTGGACATGTCGCGGCTGGTGGACCGCTTGGCTCTGACTGGTGCGGTACTTGAAGAGGTCCTGGCGTTTTTGCGCAAGGATGGCCGCGTCGAAGTGCTGGGCCAGGTGAGTCAAACCGGCGGGCAGATGTTGCGTTATGGCCTGACCGAACGTGGTCGCAGTTCCGCCCGCGATGCTCTGTCGCGCAGCGGTTATATCGGAGCGGCACCGTTCCCGGTGAGCACCTACCGCTCCCTGATCAAGCTACAGACCATTCACCATGGTCGCATCAACGCCAACGATATGCGCAATGCCCTGGCTGGCGTTGTGCTCACGGAGGAGATGCTCGATCAGTTGGGTGTGGCGATGAACTCCGGGCGCGCAATCATGATTTATGGCCCCGCGGGTACCGGCAAGACTTTTGTCAGCAGTCGTTTGATCCGTCTGTTCGCCGAGGCCATCTGGATCCCCCATGCCATCGTCATCAACGAGTCGGTGATCGAGATCTATGACCCGCAGGTGCATCAACGGCTCGATGACAATGTTCAGCAGAACAGTCTGATGCTCAACGAAGGCATCGACCGTCGACTGCTGTGCTGCAAACGCCCGATCGTCATCACGGGCGGTGAGTTGAGCATGGAGCAGCTGGACGTTCGTTATGACCCCTTCACCCGTCAATACCAGGCCGCCTTGCAGCTCAAGGCCAGCAATGGCCTGTTCATCATCGACGACATGGGGCGTCAGCGCATGGCCCCCGCCGAACTGTTGAATCGCTGGATCGTCCCGATGGAAGAAAAGCGTGATTTTCTCAACCTGGGCGGCGGTCGCCATTGTGAGCTGCCATTCGATCTGATTCTGGTGTTTTCCACCAACCTCAATCCCCTGGAACTGGCCGATGAGGCCTTCCTTCGGCGGATTGGCTACAAGTTGCAATTCGGTTACCTGAAGCCCGAGCAGTACGAAAAGATCTGGCGTCAGGAAAGCGAGCGTCTGGGCGTTTCTTATGACCCGCTGCTAGTGCGTTATGTGCTGCAAAGGCTGTATGCAAGTGAAGGCATGCCCCTGGTGCCTTGCCATCCCCGAGATCTCCTGAACATGGCACTCGATCGCCAGCGTTATATAGGCGGTTCCGGACCACTGTCACCGAAAGAGTTGGAATGGGCCTGGCACAACTACTTCGTCCAGCTCGACTTTCTTTGATACGGAGATACTGACATGAGCTCTCGTACGCTTACCCTGATAGGTGTTTCCCTGGCCATGGGCCTGGGGGCCGCATGGATGGCCGACTCCTGGCTGAGCGCGCGGCTCAATGCCAGCCCGGATGACCACCTTCGAAGCGTTGTGGTCGCCACGGTGGAGATTCCATTCGGGCAGAAGGTCGAGGCCCAGCAGGTCACGACCGTGCGCATGCCCATGGATACGATTCCGGACGATGCATTCGATGCCAGCGAAAAAGCCGTAGGCAAGATCGCAACGTTCGACATTCTCAGGGGCGACATTGTGCGAGGCGCGCGTCTGAGTGAGCACCTGGGGGGTAGCACCCTGGCCTCTTTGATTGAGCCTGACAAACGCGCCATTTCGGTGCGGGTGGACGATGTGGTCGGCGTCGGCGGATTCCTGTTACCGGGTAACCGGGTCGATGTACTGGCGACCAAACGCTCGGAAAGTGCCGGCAACAACGCCGTGTCCAAGACCATCCTCGAAAATTTGCGGGTGTTGGCGGTGGATCAGACTGCAGGTACCGACAAAACCCAACCGGTTGTGGTGCGTGCAGTGACGCTGGAAATGACGACCGCCGAAGCTGAAACCCTGGTCACGGCGCAATCGGAAGGGAAATTGCAATTGACCTTGCGCAACCCGCTGAACGCTGAGAAAAAAATCGCGGCCGTTGCGCCTGCCACACCTGCCGCACCGGTCATGACGGTGGCTACCGCCACAGAGCCAAAACGCGTGGTGCAGCGTGGTAATGGAGAGGGTGGCAGAACCGTCACTATTATCCGCGGAGTCCAGGCCAGTTTAGTGAACGTACGTTGACAGGGCGGTAGGGGCGCCTGGGTACCCAGGTATTGGCGGAGCCGATCAAGATCAGTATCGGCAAACGAGGGCTTGATGATGAATCTTCGTATTCAGCAGCCATTCTCTACGACGCCAAGGCGCCAGGAGGGATCGGTAAGCGTATTGATGGTAATCGCGTTGTCGGCGATTTTCATGGTGGCGGGTTTGGCTCTAGACGTGAGCCACATGTTATTGAACAAGACGCGCCTTCAGAACGCTGTAGATGCTGCAGCTCTGAGTGGCGCCAAAACTCTGAGCCAGATGGAAGGCGGTGTAAACATTGCCAACGCGACACGCGCTGCCGCGCTCAATACGCTGACGCAAAATGCCAATGCCACGGGTAATAGCGAATTGGCAACGGCAATGGGGGGCAATGCAGGCACATTCGCGAGAGTGGAACTGGCAAGCAGCGTCTATGGCCCGTTTGCCTATCCCGGTCCGGCGGATGCCAAATACGTTCGAGTATCGGTACCGACCTATAGCCTGGCGGGTTTTTTCTGGAATTTTGTCCAGACATTTGGCTCTGGCGCCTTGGGGAGCAAAGCAGTATCAGCGATTGCCACCGCAGGTCCCAGCCCTACCAGCCCTTGCGATCTCGCGCCTTTGATGGTCTGTGGCAACCCGACTCAATATAACCCGGCGGCCGGCATGTTCTGGGGCTTTCAATATGGTGATTTGCAGGTTTTGAAAACGGCGGCCGGCAATTCGTCGCCTATTGGTCCAGGCAACTTTCAGTTGCTCGATTTTGGCTCGGGCGGCAATGCGGTCAGGGAGGAGATGGCCGGAGGCGGCAAGGTCTGCCGCAATGTGGGAGACAACGTCACGACAGAGCCTGGCAACAAGGTCGGCCCTGCGTCTCAAGGCCTGAATACGCGCTTCGGCATCTACAACGGTCCGGTCAGTGCCTCGGCCTATCCGCCGGATCTGGTGACCACGTCCAGTAACCCCGCAATCACTGACGACGGCACAGGCCCGAAGTACCAGGGGCAAACCGTCACCTCGAACAATGGCACTCTCACAGCGGGCGGCAAGGCAATACTGGACTACAACGACTGGCGTACGAGCGTTGCCGCATGTGTCGCTGGGTCTGGCAGTGGTTGTGAGAGCAATGGGGTGTTCGAGCGCCGAATGCTGAAAGTCGTGGTGGGCAACTGTACCGGCAAACAGGGGGGGTCCACCTCGATCCCGGTCCTCGGTTTTGGCTGTTATTTCGTGGTGCAGCCCATGGATGGCGGCGGCAAGGATGCGGAGATCTTCGGCCAGTTCGTGATGGAGTGCGAAGGCGACAACGTGGCGGGCCCCTCACCGTCAACCGATTCCGGCCCGCAGATCATTCAGCTGTACAAAACCTATCTCAACGGCAGTGGTACTCCGAGCACTGACTCGTAGGGGGCGTCATGAGACTTCACGGATTTAAAAGTCGGCAGCCCCAGCAAGGCCTGGCCATGGTGGAGTTCACCCTGGTCCTGCCGGTGTTGCTATTACTGATGCTGGCCTTCGGTGAGTTCGGCCGCATGCTCTATCAGTACAACGTGCTGCTGCAGGCCAGCCGCGATGCTGACCGTTTTGTCGCCAGCCAGGCCTGGGACTCAACGCTTGGCAAGGTCGCTCTGAGCGATACGCTGCAGACCCAGACGAAAAACGTTGCCGTCTATGGCGTGCCTGCCAACACCGGGACCGCTGTGGTGTCAGGGTTGACGACTGGCAACGTGGTCGTTGCCGCAGTGGGCGCCGACCATGTTCGGGTCACCATCACTTACACGTTCTGCCCGGTGATTGGCGGTGGCAATTGCGCCGGATCGCTGCCCGGTTTTTTTGGTAATCCGATTGCACTGAGCATTCCGCTGGTTGCCACTACCGTGATGAGGGCACTGTGATGAATAGAAAACACATGCGCGGCACCTATACGGTGGAGTTCGCCATCGTTGGTCTGCTGGTGTTCACGCTGTTGTTCGGCGTAGTGGAAATCGGTCGCCTGTACTTTACGGTCAATGCGCTGGATGAAGCCGTGCGCCGTGGTACGCGCCTGGCGGCGGTGTGCAACATCAGCGATCCGGTGGTCTTGCGGCGGGCGATCTTCAATGCCGCGACCGACGCAGGTACGAGCCAGATGATCGGCAATCTGGCCACCACCAATTTGACGCTGAGCTATCTGGACGCAAACGGTGCGGTGGTGGCCAACCCTGCCGATACGAGTGGGGTCAATGGATTCCGTGCCATCCGCTATGTCCGGTTGAGTCTGCAAAACTTCGTTTTCAATCTGTTCATTCCCGGGTTCGGCGTGCCCATCACCTTGCCTGCATTCAGGGCAACGTTGCCACGTGAAAGCCTCGGGCGTCATTCCGATTCCGGGGAGATCACGCCATGCTGAATACCAAGGACAACCCACTCTCCACCTCGACCGGCAAAGCCGGGCTACGGTTGCTGATCAGTAGCCGTGATGCTACGTCGTTGCGCGACCTGCAAGGCGTCTGCCAACGCATGCCAAGCCTGGAGGTGAGCACTCGCCTAGTGAGCAATGGGCATGTCGACCCGCTTTATGGCCTGGACCGGATGCCCGATCTGTTGCTGTTGCGCGTCAGCCACCTGTGGCGTGAAGAGCTGTCGGCTCTGTTGCAGCGCCCGGCCCATGAGCGTCCGCCGATGCTGGTGTGCGGGCTGCTGAGCGAACAGGAAGGCATGCGCCTGGCGATGCAGGCCGGCGCCCGTGACGTGCTGCCGGAGCCCGTCGCCGATACGGAACTGGTCGCCGCCTTGAATCGGCTGGTGATGGAGGTTCGGACCGGAAGTGGGGCAGAAGGGAAATTGCTCGCCGTGATCAGCGCCAAGGGCGGATCCGGCGGCACTATGCTGGCCTGCAACCTGGCTCAGCAGCTCAGCATGAAGGGCGGCAGTACCCTGTTGCTGGATATGGACCTGCAATTTGGCAGCGTGACGCATTACCTGGATGTGGCGCAAACCCACAGCCATCTGGAGGTGTTGCATCAGATCGATGGCATGGACAGTGTCGCGCTACGGGGATTTTGCAGCCACTTCAGCCCGACCTTGCATGTGCTGGGTGGCCGTGCCGGTGAGCTGTGTCTGCCGCAGGATGCCCAGCCTGAGCAACTTGACACCCTGATGCAGTTGGCCCGCGCCAGCTATGACTGGGTAGTGATCGATCTGCCACGGCAAATCGACCACCTCACCGGTTCCGTGCTGGAACAGGTGGACCGGGTGTACGTGGTGGTGCAGCAGAGCGTCAGCCATCTGCGCGATGCCAGCTCCCTGGTGCGGATTCTTCGCGAAGACCTGGGTGTGCGTGGGGATCAGTTGCAGATAGTGGTCAACCGCTATGACAAGTCGGCAGCGGTCAGCCTCAAGGATATCGGCGAGGCGCTGCGCTGCACGAACCTGTCGAAATTACCCAACGACTTCAACCTGGTCAGCCAGAGTCAGAACACTGGCGTGCCTTTGGCTCTGCATGCGCCGAAGGCGGCGATCACCGTTGCCCTGCGCAACGTGGCCGATGACCTGGTCGGCAACCAGATGGCTGGAAAAAAAGGCGTGTTCAAACGTGCCTTCAACCGTTTTTTCGGGGGGTGACCCATGATCAGCGACTTTCGTAACCGCTTGCGCAAACAGTCTGCTAAACCCGCCTCATCGTCGGCTACCCCGTTAGGCGGTGAGCTACCGGATCCGGCAGATGAATTGATGGCCTGGGAGCATGCAATCCCGGATGTCATGTACGAAACCAGAACCCAGGTCACCCCGGTGGAAGCCGAGTGGCGAGAAAAAATCTACCAACAGTTGCTCAAGGTCATGGATCTGTCCTTGCTGGACTCCCTTGAGCCGGCTGAGGCCACGCGGCAGATTCGCGATATTTGCCAGCGCCTGCTCGACGAGCATTCGGCACCGGTGAGTACTTCCAGCCGCCAGTTGATCATCAAGCAGATCACCGATGAGGTGCTCGGCCTTGGCCCCCTGGAGCCTTTGCTGGCCGATCACAGCGTGTCCGATATTCTGGTCAACGGCTTTGCCTCGGTCTATGTCGAGCGCTTCGGCAAGCTGCAACGCACCGATGTGCGCTTTCGCGATGATCAGCATTTGCTGAACATTATTGACCGTATCGTTTCCAGCCTGGGTCGGCGTATCGATGAGTCTTCGCCCTTGGTGGACGCCCGGCTCAAGGACGGTTCGCGGGTCAACGCGATTATCCCGCCGCTGGCCATCGACGGCCCGAGCATGTCGATCCGGCGCTTTGCAGTGGACCTGCTCAATACCGACAGCCTGATCCAGGTGGGTACATTGACCCCGGCCATTGCCCTGCTGCTCAAGGCGATAGTGCGTGGGCGCTTGAACGTGCTGATTTCCGGCGGTACCGGCAGTGGCAAGACCACCATGCTCAATGTCCTGTCCAGTTTCATTCCGCACAACGAGCGGATCGTCACCATCGAGGACTCGGCCGAACTGCAGCTGCAGCAGCCCCATGTGGTGCGCCTGGAAACCCGGCCTTCGAACATCGAGGGGCGCGGCGAGGTGAGCCAGCGGGAGTTGGTGCGCAACAGCCTGCGGATGCGTCCGGACCGCATCGTGATCGGTGAAGTGCGCGGCGTCGAGGCGCTGGACATGCTGACGGCGATGAACACCGGCCACGACGGCTCGTTGACCACGATCCACGCCAACACCGCGCGTGATGCGTTGGGGCGGGTCGAGAACATGGTGTCGATGACCGGGGCGACCTTCCCGATCAAGGCCATGCGTCAGCAGATCGCTTCGGCCATCGATGTGGTCATCCAGCTGGAGCGCCAGGAGGACGGCAAGCGCCGCCTGGTCAGTGTGCAGGAAATCAACGGCATGGAAGGCGAGATCATCACCATGACCGAAATCTTCTCCTTTGCGCGCCATGGCATGGGCGAAAACGGCGAAGTGCTGGGTGATTATCGGCCTAGCGGCATGATCCCTGCCTTCCGAGATGTGCTAGCCAAGCGCGGCATCGAGTTGCCGCTGACGATGTTCAGGCCTGAGTGGATGGAGGCGCGGCAGTCATGAACCAGATTCCCGGTGAATTCATTCTGATGTTTCTCGGCATGGTGTTTATCGCCGTCTTCCTCTTGTCCCAAAGCGTGGCGGTGCCGGTGTTTGGCGAGGCTGGCAAGATGCGCAAGCGCATCCGTGGCCGCCTGCACGTACTGGAGAAAGCCAATAATTTGCCCAACATGCAGACGGTGTTGCGGCAGAAATACCTGACGCGTTTGTCGCCCCTGGAGGCCAGGCTAGAACAACTGCCCTTGATGGAGGCATTGACGCAAATGATTGAGCAGTCCGGGCACGAATACCGGGCCTATCGGGTATTGCTGCTCGGGTTGGTGCTGGGGGGCTCGACGGGTATCTTGATCTGGATGGTTTCGTCAGTCTGGTGGATGGCGCTGGTGGCAGGGTTCGCGATTTTCTGGTTACCCATACTGAAAATATTTCGCGACCGAACCAAGCGTTTCGCTGCGTTCGAGGAAGGCCTGCCGGATGCGCTGGATGCCATGTGCCGCGCTCTGCGCGCCGGGCACCCGTTCAACGAAACCCTTCGCCTGGTGGCCGAGGAACACAAGGGTCCGGTCGCTCAGGAGTTCGGCCTGACCTTCTCCGATATCAACTATGGCAACGATGTACGCCGGGCCATGCTCGGCCTGCTGGAGCGGATGCCAAGCATGACGGTGATGATGCTGGTGACCTCGATCCTTATTCATCGCGAGACCGGCGGCAATTTGACCGAAGTGCTGGAGCGTCTGAGTCGCCTGATCCGCGGGCGCTTTCGCTTTCAGCGCAAGGTCAAGACCCTGTCGGCCGAAGGGAGGATGTCGGCCTGGATACTGGTGGCCATTCCCTTTGTGCTGGCGGGTGTGATCGTGGTCACCACGCCTAAATACATGCCGTTGCTGCTCAATGAACCGGTGGGCCATAAGCTGATATTCGGGGCTTTTGCTTCAATGTTGGTCGGGATTTTCTGGATTCGCAAAATTATCCGGATTCAGGTTTAAGCGGTATTCGCTACCGGGAGGTACGGGTCATGGATTTTTTACTCGGGTTATTCAGTCGGGTCACGGGGAACGAGGAGATGGCGCGCCTGTTGTTCCTTGGCGCGATCGGTTTGAGTACGGTGCTTGCGGTTGGTGCCGTGATCTTGCTGATGATAGGGCTTCAGGATCCCGTGCAGCGTCGTCTGGCGCTGATCAAGCGTGGTCATTTAGGCAATACGAGCGGGCAGGAAGCTCCGGGTAACCTGCAACTGTTGCTGGAACGGGTCGGCCAGCGCTTTGGCTCGGCCGAATCGGCTCAGACTTCCGCCACCCAGACCCTGTTGATGCATGCGGGGTACCGCTCCTCGTCGGCGGTGCAGATGTACTGGGCGGTACGCTTGATGTTGCCGCTGTTATTGATCGGTATTGCGTTGCTGCTGTTGCCGATGATTCCCAAGGTTTCCCTGATCATAGGGCTGCTGTTGGTGCTCATGGTAGCCGGTATCGGATGGTTGGTGCCGGCGCTGTATGTCGCCAAGCGCAAGCAGATGCGGCAAGGTCGGCTGCGTGCTGCGTTTCCGGATGCGCTGGATCTGATGGTGGTGTGCGTGGAGTCGGGTCTGGCCTTGCCTACGACCATCGAACGGGTAGCTGAGGAGATGTCAGTCAGTCAGGCCGAACTGGCTGAAGAACTGGCCACGGTCAATGCACAAATCCGCGCGGGCATTTCCAGTACCGAAGCGCTCAAGCAACTGGCTGTGCGCACTGGCCTGGATGATGTGCAAGGGCTAGTCAATCTGTTGGCGCAGAGTATCCGCTTTGGTACCAGCGTGGCCGATACCTTGCGTATCTATGCCGATGAGTTCCGTGATCGGCGTACACAGGCCGCCGAAGAGATGGGGGCAAAAATTGGCACCAAGATGATATTTCCGCTGATTTTCTGCCTGTGGCCGAGCTTCTTCCTGATAGCCATTGGCCCCGCCATGATTGGGGTACTCAAGGCATTCGGTTAAGTAATCTGGCGTGGGCTGTCGAACAGGGTGGCTGTACTGCATTAGAACAGCGGTGGAACAGGTGAACGGAGTGCATTCACTTCCATCGCCTGGTCCAGCTTGTAGTAACTGGACTGTATTTTCCTGCACACGTGATTGGGCCTGGTTTTTTAGCCAGGCCACTCTGGAATACGCCAGAGGCTGATCACCTATCGATATCCCTCAGTTGCCGCCGCCGATGGTCATTTGTCCCGCTGAATCCTGGTCATAAAATTCCGGAATCGGGAAGTTAAAGCTGTTCAGCCAGCGCTGCATGGCCAGGTCACGTTCGGTGGCCGAAGCGGTTTGCAGGTGAGGGGAGGCAACCACACCGCGAATCTGCAGCTGCAACCACTGCTCGGTGCCTTGTTGATACGGCGAAGAAGGGCCCGGCTCAATGGCCCAGGCAGTGGTGGACAGGCAAGCCATGCACCCGATCAACAGCCTTTTGGTCTTCATCTCGACTCCTCGTACGTTCTACTTGTTCGCACTGGTAGAGGCATCGGCTACCTCAGTCTTGCGATTGCCATCGGTAGCCACCACTTTTCGGGCGGAAGCCTTGAGTTTTTCCGCGCGGGTTTGGGCCTCTACGACTTGCTTGGGGCTCAAGTCGGCGCGGGTCACGAGTTCGGCGGCCGCCTTCCAGTTATCCTGGTAGATCAGCAGCGTTACCATATTGAGTGCCGCCAGTGTGTTTGCCTGCTTGAGCTCCATGGCCGTCATGAACTCAAAGCGTGCTTCAGGGATCCGTCGCTGATTGAGGTAGACGACCCCCAGGTCATTTCGCATCTTGTCGTCGGTGGGGGCCATCTTCACCGCACGCTCAAGGTGAATGGCAGCGGTGGCGTTATCATTTCTGGCGGCGGCCAACTGACCCAGGCCATGTTCCCCTTCAGCCGCCAGACAGGTGCCGAGCAAGCTTTCGTACAACGGCTGCGCGTCGCCGCTACGCCCCATCAAGCGCAGCACCCGAGCCTTGCGCAGGCGAACCTGGACCACGCTATCGGGCAAACCTTCCAGATTCGCCAGGCTGGCATACAAACGGCCTTCTTCGGCCATGTTGTCGGCCAGGTTCAGGGCCAGTTCTTGCTCCGAGCCGGGCTTGGCACAGCTACCCGGTCGCGAAGGCATGCCATTGCTGGCACAACCTGCGAGCATTAATGTCGCCGCTATTGCAATGACTGCTTTCATTGAATGTCCTCTGGCTACAACAGGTTGAACGCCTGGCCAATGGCAGCACAACTGGCCTGGCAAGCGTTCAAAGTCACCGTTACGAGTGAGGGCGAGGTCAGTGCGGTTCAGGCTGCGTTTCATTGCGAGAGTCCGCTGAGACTGTCGAAGTCACCATTTTCCAGGAAGAACATGCGGTAGAAATTCGGGTCGTAATTGCGCAGCTGTTCGCCAGGCAATGTCGGTAGTTGTGCATTGGCAGCCAGTGGCTGGACCAGATGCGGAGTGACGATCATCAGCAGTTCGCGCTCTTCACGGTTGATGGTGTTGTCGCGGAAAAATGCGCCCAGAATCGGGATATCGCCCAACCCCGGAAACTTGTTCACCTGGGAGTCGTTGTGGGTGCTGATCAGGCCGCTGATGACGAAGCTTTCGCCGTCGGCCAGGGAGATGCTGGTATCGGTACGGCGCACGGTCAGGGCCGGGACAACCGTGCCGGCGATGCTCACTGCGTTGCTGAAATCCAGTTCACTGACTTCCGGCGCGACCTTCAGTGCAATACGGTTTTTCCCGACGATGGTTGGCGTCAGGGTCAGGCGTATACCGAATTCCTTGTACTCGATGGACACGTTATCGCTGCCTGAACTTGGCACCGGAATTGGTACTTCACCGCCGGCCAGGAAGCTCGCACTTTGCCCGCTGAGTGCAACCAGGCTTGGTCGCGCCAGGGTGTAGGCGAAACCGCTGCCTTCCAGCGCGTTGATCGCCACCAGGGTACTGCCGGTAGCAAACGTGAGGTTGAACTGGTCGTTTCTCACCGGTATCGCCGGCGTGACTATGCCGCCGATGGTGGGCAAGGTTCTCGGCGAGCCGAACAGCCAGTTGCCCCGGACGCCGAAAATCGAGGCGGAGGCTTCCTTGAGCTTGGTCCGGCTGACTTCAACGAAGCGGACATCGGTCTGCACCTGGCTCGGCAGCAACGGGTCGTCGGAAGGCACCGACGGCACGCTGGTCAGCGCCGACGTGGCCCTGCCCTTGACGAACACCATGGCTTGGCGCGGTGTTTTCGAACAGGCGGTCCAGACCATCAGGCTGGTGGTCCCCGGCGCAATGCCCGTGAGTATGAACGCGTTGCTGCCGCTGGGTTGCACGTCGGCAATTTTCGGGTCACCCACCGCCAGTTGCGTTACCGGAACGGGGCTGCGCAGTTCATTCTGCAGTCCCTGACCGACCTCGTACGTTGTCGGCCAATTGTCCAGTTGCGGACAATTGGCCGGCGCGGCCTGAGCGGCTTCTACGCTGAGGCCCATCCAGAGCAGGCCATGGAAAAATCGCTTGAACGTGGGCGCGGTACGAAGGCTCATTAAGTACATCCTCACTGGATAGACCGTCTTTAGGCGGACTGAGTTGTCTCGGATCACTTCACGGGGATCGGACTATCCCCCCAATGCGCCAGACCACTCATCCATGGCCCAGGCGTTATTCCTTGCGTGCTTAATATGAGCGGCCGCCATTCGCTGATCTGGCTGGATAGCGAGCGACCTTTGCTGAAACGGTTTTCAATGATCCGGTGACCCGGGCTGCCGGCAAGAGCGATACTCGCGGCATGGACGGCGCTGTCCGCTGTCCTGATTTCCCCTGAAAGTTATCGGCAATGCAGCTACAGAGCCGGAAAACGCCTGCCAGGATCATAGTGAGGTAACTCCTTTTGCCAATCCGCTATCTGATCACTGAAGCTAACGTGGAAATTCGAGCCGTTATGACTTCTTATGGTTTGACATTAGTTCAATCAAGCCAAAGTGCCATGAGTGAAAGGAAAACTATTGGTGCAAAAATTGGAGACTGGTGGACAGGCAGGGGCTTAGCGCAGCGCGCTTGCCGGATGTTGACGAGGTGTACTGAAGCAAAAAAAGGCCCGCCAGTATGACTGGGCGGGCCTTTTGCGTTCCGGGCAATGTTTGCATCGATAAAATCAGGCGTCTTTCACGACCCCACCACGAACACCCAGTGTTCAGTCCACGTGATAGTGGACGGACAGCGTGCCTTTTTTCTGCGAAAGGGAGGCGATGGTGACCGCGCCCAAATCCTTCAAGCTGCGTACATGGGTACCGCCACAACCGTAAGCGGGCAGGTCACCGAAGCCGATTTCCCGGGCGCCTTCGCGCAGTGAGGTCAGGCGCGGCAGGTCGTGGTCGATCCACTGCCCGATGCCATGCTCGATGACCTGGGCCTCGACGTCCTGCGCTGATTTGCCCGGCTGGAATTGCACACGGCCTTCACCTGGCCAGTGATGCGCCTTGATCGGCATCCAACCCATGGCCTGGACAAAGTGGCCGATCAAATGGCCAGCCGAATGCATGCGTGTGTTGAACCGCCTGCGTTGTTCGTCGACGCGGATTGGCGTCATGCCGGTTTTTACCGGCTGATCGACAAAATGGATGATCCGCTCGGGATCCTGGACCACACGCAGCACCTGGCTTTCGCCAATCCAGCCAGTGTCGCAAGGCTGTCCACCGCCTTGGGGGTGGAACAGGGTCGCGCGCAAGACCACGGCAAACTCGTTTTCGTGGGGGGTGCATTCCAGGACTTCCACGTTGGCCTTGAGCTCATCACTATGGAAAAAAAGGCGCAGCGTCATATTGCGGGCTCGTATTGGTAATCGGTTTCTATTATAGAAAGCCGGTAAATACGTGATAATCCGGGCAAACATCAAAGGACTGTTGCGTTGTGAGCATAAATCTTCCACTGCCGCTGCTCGGTGAAATGGCAATTTTCGTCAAGGTTGTCGAGACGGGCAGTTTCTCCGAGGCCGCTCGTCAGTTGGGCTCTTCGCCCTCGGCGGTCAGTCGCAGCATTTCGCGCCTGGAGAAGGCACTCGCCACCCGGTTGCTGCAACGAACCACGCGTAAGCTGCGTCTGAGCGATGGTGGCGAGGAGGTGTTCAAGCGGTGCCAGGAAATGGTCAATGCCGCGCGGTCAGTGATGGAAGTCAGTGGTCAGTTCACCGATGAACCCGAGGGGCTGGTGCGTATCAGCGTGCCGAAAGCGGTGGGCCGGATCGTGATTCACCCGCACATGCCGGAGTTCTTGCGGCGTTATCCCAAGGTGGATGTGGAGCTGTTGCTTGAGGACCGCCAGGTCGATTTGATCGACGATCATGTCGACCTGGCGATTCGCATCACCGATCGGCCGCCTGCGGGTCTGGTGGGGCGGCAGTTGCTGACCATCGATCATATGCTCTGCGCCACTCCGCAGTATCTGGCCGAGCACGGGACGCCGACTCATCCCCATGACTTGCTCAATCACAGTTGCATTTACCTGGGCGAAACACCCAGCGACGCACGCTGGAAATTCAAGAAAGGCAGCAAGACGGTAACCGTGGGTGTGCGCGGGCGATATGCCGCCAATCACACGGGCGTACGTTATGGCGCGGTGTTGCAGCACATCGGGATTGGCAGCCTGCCGTATTTCACGGCGCGCCATGCCCTGGAGAAGGGGTTGATGGTGCAAGTGCTGCCGGACTGGACCTTTCTGGCGTCCTACCACGGCGGCGCCTGGTTGCTGCATTCGCCAACCCGATACCTGCCGCCCAAGCTACGGGTGTTGATCGATTACCTGGTGGAATGTCTGGCGAAGGAGCCGACGCTGGGCAAGCCGGGTCGGTCGAATGGTCCGGGCTGGTCGCCATCGGAGTATGAACTGCCGGAGAGTGACGGCTTGTTTTGAAGGTCGAAACAAAGGATCGCAGCCTTCGGCAGTTCCAGTAGGAGCTGCCGAAGGCTGCGATCTTTTGCAGATCAGTGCTTGCTGTCCTGGTTCGACAACGCCAGCAGCTGCTTTTCCTGGTTCCAGTCGAAAGGTTCGTCGTTCTGTTCGGCTTCGAAGCGACGCTCTTCCAGGGCCTGGTACAGGTCGATTTCATCGTCGGGCATGTAATGCAGGCAGTCACCGGCGAAATACCACAGCAGGTCACGCGGCACCAGGTGCGCGATTTGCGGATAGCGAGTGATGACCTGGCACAGAATGTCCTGGCCCAGGTACTGGCTTTCGATCGGGTCGACAGGCAGTAACGCCAGCAGCTCGTCGAAGCGCTCAAGGAACAAGGCATGGCTTTCGTCGGGAACCTGCTCGGCCTCACCTACGGCGACCAGGATGCTGCGCAGGTGGTCGAGTAAAACGAGATGATCGGCAACGATGTTGGACACGAGATAAGTCCTCAAGAGCAAAACGGGCGCGGGAGTATAAAGCGCCCGCGCCCGTTTTTACATGTTTGAAGGGATCAGCGGATTTTTCCCTCGGCCAGTGCCAACGCCTCTTGGTCAAAGTCATCGACATCGATCACCTTGCGCCGGGCCGCCTCGGCTTCACGCAGGGTTTGCGCTTCCACCGGCTGCAATACGCCAGCCTCGAGTGCGGCATCGATCAGCGACTCGCCGGCCAGCGGTTTGACCTGGCCGCTCTTGAGTGCCACATGCAGCTTTTTCTGCAGCGGCTGAGCGGCGCTCAACAGGTTGCAGGCGTGTTGCAAGGCGCCGACCGGATCGTCGCTCGCCTGTGGGCGATAGCAACCCAGGAGCAATTCCTCCAGGGCAGGGTCACCCTTGGCGCGGCCAATCAAGGCCGCGACTTCGGCCGCGAGCCTGTCCGACGGTCCTTTGTGCCGGCGACCGAACGGGAACACGATCACCCGCAACAGGCAGGCCACGACTTTGTTCGGGAAGTTGTTCAGCAGCTCATCCATGGCCCGTTCCGCCTGCCCCAGGCTTTCTTCCATGGCCCAGCTCACCAGTGGCGTCATGTACTCCGGTGTGTCGAGATCGTGATAGCGCTTGAGTGCCGCAGAGGCCAGGTAAAGGTTGCTCAGTACGTCACCCAGCCGTGCGGACAGGCGTTCCCGGCGCTTCAGTGCGCCGCCCAGCAGCATCATGCTGAGGTCGGCGAGCAGGGCGAAAGCAGCGGCCTGACGATTGAGGGCGCGGAAGTAACCCTGGCTGAGTTTGTCGCCCGGGGTGTGTTCGAGGTGCCCGAAACCGAGATTCAGCACCAGCGTACTGGCGGCGTTGCCCACGGCAAAACCGATGTGCTTGAGAAGCAGGCCATCGAACTCTCTGAGCGCCTGATCCTTGTCTTCACGGCTGGCGAGGGCCATTTCCTTGAGCACGAAGGGATGGCAGCGGATCGCGCCCTGGCCGAAGATCATCAGGTTGCGCGAGAGAATGTTCGCACCTTCCACCGTGATAAAAATCGGCGCGCCGTTCCATTTGCGGCCCAGGTAATTGTTCGGCCCCATGATGATCGCCTTGCCGCCGTGCACATCCATGGCATCGCTGATGCAATCGCGGCCGCGCTCGGTCAGGTGGTACTTGAGAATCGCCGACAGCACCGACGGTTTCTCGCCCAGGTCGACCGCATTGGCGGTCAGCATGCGGGCGGCATCCATCATCCAGGCGTTGCCGCCAATGCGGGCCATGGCTTCCTGGATGCCCTCGAATGCGGCAATCGGTACATTGAACTGCTCACGAATCTGCGCGTATTGGCCCGTCACCAGGCTGGTGAACTTGGCCATGCCGGTGCCCACCGCCGGCAGGGAAATCGAACGCCCGACCGACAGGCAATTCATCAGCATCATCCAGCCCTTGCCGAGCATCTCCTGGCCGCCAATGAGGAACTCCAGCGGGACGAACACGTCCTTGCCCGAGTTCGGGCCATTCATGAACGCGGCGCCCAGCGGCAGATGCCGGCGGCCGATCTCGACACCGGCGGTGTCGGTCGGAATAAGCGCCAGGCTGATGCCCAGGTCTTCCTTGTCGCCCAGCAGGTGATCCGGGTCATAGGCCTTGAAGGCCAGGCCGAGGAGGGTAGCCACCGGGCCGAGGGTGATGTAGCGCTTTTCCCAGTTCAGGCGCAGGCCGAGAACCTCCTGGCCTTCCCATTCACCTTTGCAGATCACCCCGGAGTCCGGCATGCCGCCCGCGTCGGAGCCGGCCAGCGGACCGGTCAGGGCAAAGCACGGGATGTCGTCGCCGCGAGCCAGGCGTGGCAGGTAATGATTGCGTTGTTCGTCGGTGCCGTAGTGCAGCAACAATTCGGCCGGGCCGAGGGAGTTGGGGACCATCACGGTGGAGGCGAGGTCGCCGCTGTGGCTTGCCAGCTTCATCGCCACTTGCGAGTGGGCATAGGCAGAGAAGCCTTTGCCGCCAAACTCTTTGGGGATGATCAGGGCGAAAAAGCCGTTGTCCTTGATGAACGCCCAGGCTTCGGGCGGCAGGTCCATGGTTTGACCGAGCTGCCATTCATTGACCATGGTGCAGAGTGTTTCTGTCGGCCCGTCGATGAAAGCCTGTTCTTCTTCGTTCAATTGCGCTTTGGGATAGGACAGCAATTTGCTCCAGTCCGGACGGCCACTGAACAGCTCTCCGTCCCACCACACCGTACCGGCGTCGATGGCATCGCGTTCGGTCTGCGACATCGGCGGCAGGGTTTTCTGGAACCAGTTGAACATCGGTGCACTGAACAATTTGCGACGCAGGTCGGGCAGCAGCAAGGGCGCGGCAACGGCAGCGATCAATACCCAGAAAACCAGCAGTAACCAGCCCGGCGCGCGGCTGAAAGCGCCCATGGCCACGACATAGACGGCCACGATGACCAGTGCGGGCAGCGGGGCAATGCGGCGGTGGGCCAGATAAGCAATACCGACCAGCAGAACCAGTATCCACAACAGCAGCATATTTATTCCTCCGTGAAACCAGGGCGAACCAGCCCTCAGAGCTTAGACGGCATCCGCAAAACAGGCGGGTGGTAACCCAGGATGATTTTCGTGGGCCAGATGGCCGCACACGTGGGAAAAACCTTCATTGAACGAGCGGCAAAGCGCCCATATTTGGCCGAAACGTCGTTATCTCTGTGCTGAAGCTCTCGCTAGACTCGGGGCTTCCCCTGGAGATTATTCTCATGCACGAGTACCTGAGTCCCGGCCGCTTCATCGATAGTGACCATCCGTCTGTGGTGGAGTTCGCCGAAAAACACCGCGGTGCCAGTCGCGATCCGCTTGAACAGGCGATCAGTCTTTATTACGCCGTGCGCGAAGCGGTGCGCTACAACCCGTACACCTTCAGTCGCGATCCGCAGACCCTGCGCGGCAGTCATGCATTGGCGACCGGGGAGAGTTACTGCGTGCCCAAGGCCACGTTGCTGGCAGGTGCAGCACGGCATTGCGGGATTCCCGCGCGGATCGGCCTGGCGGATGTGCGCAATCATTTGTCGACGCCTCGCCTGCTTGAATTGCTCAAGAGCGACATGTTCGCCATGCACGGCTACACCGAGTTTTACTTGCAGGGTCGCTGGATCAAGGCGACGCCGGCGTTCAACCGCAAACTTTGCGAGCTGTTCAATGTGGCGCCGCTGGAATTCGACGGGATCAACGACAGTGTTTTTCATCCCTTCAACCGTGATGGTGCGAAGCTGATGGAGTACCTCGTCGATCACGGCCAGTTCGCCGACGTCCCTGAAGCGTTCTTTTTCGAACACCTGGAAAAATGCTATCCGCATCTGTTCGGTGAGCAACTGCAACCGCTGTTGGGTGACATGCAGAGCGATTTGAGTCGCCCCTGATCCGGCGTATGCTGCCTGCCCACTTAGCGAAAAAGAGGCGGTCATGCTGAAGATCTGGGGTCGGAAAAACTCATCGAATGTGAGAAAGCCATTGTGGGCAGCCGAAGAACTGGGCCTGGCCTACGAGGCGATCGATGCCGGTGGCGCTTTTGGTGTCGTCGATACACCCGAGTACCGCGCGATGAACCCCAACGGTCGGGTGCCGGTAATCGAGGACGATGGTTTCGTGTTGTGGGAATCCAACGCCATCGTGCGTTACCTGATGGCCCGCCACGCCGCCGACACGGCCTGGTACCCCGCGGATCTGCAAGCCCGTGCCAGCGCCGACAAATGGATGGACTGGACCACCTCAAGCTTTGCCGGCCCGTTCCGTACCCTGTTCTGGGGTGTGCTGCGTACCCCGGCAGACCAGCAGGACTGGCCCGCCATCAAGGCGGCGATCAAGGAATGCGACACGCTGCTGGCGATGGCCGACCAGGCGTTGGCGAACACGCCCTACCTGTCCGGAGACGAGATCGGCATGGGTGATATTCCTCTGGGCAGTTTCATTTATGCCTGGTTCGAGATGCCGATCGAGCGTGCGCCACTACCGCATCTGCAGGCCTGGTACGCGCGGTTGAAACAGCGCCCTGCGTATCAAAAGGCGGTCATGACCGCGTTGACTTAATACTCACTATCGACACGCTTGACTGTACTTGTGTGGCGGCGACAAGCACCATTGTGCCAAGTTGTTGCGGTTGTATTGTTCGCCGCCGCCCATACTTATCCCTTTCTTCCCTTCTTGGTGCGTAAATCAGATATGAGTTCCGCTCTGTCCATCCGGCAGCTAACCAAAACCTACGGCAACGGTTTCCAGGCCCTGAGTGGTATCGATCTGGAAGTCGCCGAAGGTGACTTTTTCGCCTTGCTCGGCCCCAACGGCGCCGGCAAATCCACGACCATCGGTATTCTCTCGACCCTGGTGAACAAGACCAGCGGCACAGTGAATATCTTCGGTCACGACCTGGACCGCAATCCTGCGCAGCTCAAGCGCTCCATCGGCGTGGTGCCTCAGGAATTCAACTTCAACCAGTTCGAAAAGACTTTCGACATCGTCGTGACCCAGGCCGGCTACTACGGCATCCCGGCGAAAATCGCCAAGGAACGCGCCGAACAGTACCTGACCCAACTGGGGCTGTGGGACAAGAAGGACGTGCCGTCGCGTTCACTGTCCGGCGGCATGAAGCGTCGCCTGATGATCGCCCGCGCGCTGGTGCATGAACCGCGCCTGCTAATCCTCGACGAACCGACTGCCGGGGTGGACATCGAGTTGCGTCGCTCGATGTGGAGCTTCCTCACCGAGCTGAACCAGAAAGGCATCACCATCATCCTCACCACCCATTACCTGGAAGAGGCTGAGCAGTTGTGCCGCAACATCGGCATCATCGACCATGGCACCATCGTCGAGAACACCAGCATGCGTCAGCTGCTCAGCCAACTGCATGTCGAAACCTTTCTGCTGGACCTCAAGGGCGACCTGCCCGCCGCGCCTCAGTTGCTCGGCTACCCGTCCCGGCTGATCGACAGCCACACCCTGGAAGTCCAGGTGGAAAAGTCCATGGGCATCACCGCGCTGTTCACCCAGCTGGCGCAGCAGAACATCGAAGTGCTGAGCCTGCGTAACAAAACCAATCGCCTCGAGGAGTTGTTCGTGTCCCTGGTGGAGAAAAATCTGTCGAAGGTGGCGGTATGAGTTCCGAGTTGCGCCCCAACCTCATTGCCCTCAACACCATCGTTTACCGTGAAGTCCGGCGTTTCACCCGGATCTGGCCGCAGACCCTGCTGCCACCGGCCATCACCATGGTCCTGTACTTCGTGATCTTCGGTAACCTGATCGGTCGGCAAATCGGTGACATGGGTGGCTTCACCTATATGGAGTACATCGTGCCGGGGCTGATCATGATGTCGGTGATCACCAACTCCTACGGCAACGTGGTGTCGAGTTTCTTCGGCAGCAAATTCCAGCGTTCCATCGAAGAGCTGATGGTCTCGCCGCTATCGCCGCACACCATCCTGATCGGCTACACCTTGGGCGGCGTGCTGCGCGGCTTGATGGTGGGGATCATCGTGACCCTGCTGTCGCTGTTCTTCACACACTTGCAGGTGCATCACCTGGGCGTGACCATTCTGGTGGTGGTGCTGACGGCGACCATCTTCTCGCTGCTGGGCTTCATCAACGCCGTGTTTGCGCGCAACTTCGATGATATTTCGATCATTCCGACTTTCGTGCTGACGCCACTGACCTACCTGGGCGGGGTCTTCTATTCGATCACCTTGCTGCCGCCGTTCTGGCAGACCGTATCACTGGCCAACCCGGTGCTGCACATGGTCAACGCATTCCGCTACGGCATCCTCGGCGTATCGGATATCCGCATCAGTGTGGCCATCGCTTTCATGCTGGTGGCGACCGTAGTGCTGTACATCGGTTGTGCACGGTTGCTGGTCAGCGGACGCGGGATGCGCACCTGACCTTCCTTGTAGGAGCTGCCGCAGGCTGCGATCTTTTGGCTTTTGACGGGCCCGAATCAAGATCAAAAGATCGCAGCCTGCGGCAGCTCCTACAGGGGGTGTATGGCAGATTTAAAAAACGGCGCCTTGGGGCGCCGTTTTGCATTTTCACATCCGGCTCTTCTTGCGCCGCTTCCATTGCCTTGCCACCCACCAGCGCCAATACGTCATCACCATGAAGTAGGACAGCGCGCCGAGTGCCAGCCCCGTCACTACCGAACCCAACAGGAACGGTTGCCACAAGGTCGAGATTTCGCCCCTGATCCATTCCCAGGTCAGTGAGTCCGGCAACTGCCGGGCGGGGACGTCCATCAGCCAGGCGCCGGTCTGGTAGGTGCAAAAGAACACGGCAGGCATGGTGATCGGGTTGGTCAGCCAGACCAGGCTCACGGCAATCGGCATGTTGCCACGCACGATAATGGCGAGGGTTGCCGCCAGCAGCATCTGCAACGGGATTGGCAGGAACGCCGCGAACAGACCCACCGCCATGGCACGGGCCACGGAGTGGCGGTTGAGGTGCCACAGGTTCGGGTCATGCAGCAGCGTGCCGAGAAAGCGTAAGGACTTGTGTTCCCTGATGCTCATCGGGTCTGGCATGTAACGTTTGAATAAGCGCCGGGGCATAAGGCTTCTCGGTCGGTCAGGG
>Ga0209050_1001595_pt1 | contig 23432 bp, 22 predicted proteins | sample Araplavi_mTSA_r2_FD_184276 | JGI IMG/M metagenome (GOLD analysis project Ga0209050, IMG submission 184276) | Arabidopsis root microbial communities from North Carolina, USA - plate scrape MF_Cvi_mTSA_r2 (SPAdes) (version 2) | ecosystem: Host-associated > Plants > Roots > Endosphere | place: USA... | reverse complement strand
CGGGCCTCGGCATCCTGTCCCAGCAAGGCCGCCAGGACTGTTGCCAGGCTCGATTTACCGCAGCCGTAAGGACCGGTCCAGGTGAAGGCACCATGCGCGCGTTCGCCAACATGGCGCGCAGTCGTCATCAAAACCTCGACCGCGGTCGGCGTCGTGATAAAGCCTTCGATCGACGCAACCGACATGTCGGTATCGACGCGAACCGCACGCTGGAAACGGCGCGCAACGCTGACCTTCTCGGCGAGCAACATCACACAGTCTCCAGTTCGTCACGCGTCGCCCGCTCGGCGAGCTTCAAGGGATCGACAGCCAAAGGATCGCGGCAAGCGATTTGCCGCAGCCCAGAGGATTCGTCCCACCACACAGCGCCGTCCGTCGCCGAATCGATCCGCTCAAGACGCTCGGCGACCGAATCTTCATCGAGCAGGAAGACACGCCCGGGCGAGCCCGGCTCGGACGAAACGGTTTCGATCGAAAGATGGCGTCGATTGGGATAGCGATCACGCCAGAATTCCATCAGCGCGTGAGCAAAGACGGCATCGTCGAGCGTCGGCTTGGCGCCGCGACGGAATTGCGCCGCCGATCCCACATCGAGTGGCGATATGAGCGCGAGCTCGGCGAGCGGCGATTCGAGCGCATCTTCGCCCGCACGCCCCGTCCCGCGCCGACGCACATAAGTGCGCATGAAACATTCGACATCGCGCGTGAGTGTAACGTCGGCAGGCGCCTTCCCGCTGCTCTGTTCGGCCAGCCGAGCCGACAGGCGCGACCGCAGCGTATCGCGACTAAACACAACCTCGTTGAATTCGTTGAAGGCATAATACCAGACCGTGGCCCGCCCCGGCGCGCGCGCCAGTTGCCAATGAAGCAGCCACAAAGATGCCGGACGCTCAAGATAAGGATCGTCGGCTTCCGACTCAAATATATATCGGCCAAGACCGGTCGTCTTAAAGTCTGGGTTTCGCGCATCTCCGATCGGAGTCAATACACCGCAGGCAAGTGCCCAATGCTTCATGGCCGGCACCATATTTCGACCTACACCAAATCTCGCAATTGCGTCCGAACCGAGGAATACTGACTTGGTATCGCTTTGCCCATCGCGCTCCAATGCTCTAACAGCATCGAAAGCCTTCTTAAACCAGCCATATTTCGGCGGGAAGGTTTCGTGACCGGAAAATTGAAGCCGCAATCCGGCTTGATCGAGCAGAGTTTTCAAGCGACCTCTCCGGTACTGGACGTTTCCTCCAGCACGCTGTAGTCGAGACCGCGAAGACCGTCAATCTTTCGTCCTGGTTGTGTTCCCCAGTCCGATAGGGATATTTTTCGTTGCCCGTCAATCCTATCTATCTCGATCATCAAGGGTCAGCGCCCCTGTCGAGCGGCGTTTTCGAGGCAATGAAGCCTTATTTTACAGATAGTTATGCCAACCCTCACGCGAGTCAGCACGCCGCTGGCTGGGATAGTTCCGACGCGATCGAAGCGGCGCGAGCGGTGATTGCCGCGCAGGTCAATGCCGATCCGGACGAGATAATTTTCACCTCGGGTGCCACCGAAGCCAATAACATCGCGATTCTCGGGATCGATCAGAACGTCGAAGACCTTCGGATCGTCACGACGGCGATCGAGCATAAGAGCATTTTGGCGCCGCTTCGCGCACGCGCGGCGCGTGGCGCACGCACCGTCACGATCTCTGTCGACGCCAAAGGCGTGGTGGATCTCGCCGCGTTGCGCGCCGCGGTGGAAGACGGTGCCGCCCTAGTCTCGATAATGGCAGTCAACAATGAGATCGGCACAAGGCAGCCGATCGGCGAAATCGCCGCCATTTGCCGCCCGCGCGGCGCTCTCCTTCATGTCGACGCGGCGCAGGCGCTCGGCTTCCGCGCGATCGACCTGATCGCGGACGGCGCCGACATGATTAGCCTTTCATCGCACAAGGCTGGCGGACCGAAAGGCATTGGCGCCCTTGTTGTCGCGCGCGAAAGCCGCGCGCGCCTGTCACCAATTCTCTTCGGCGGCGGACAAGAGGATGGCATTCGTCCGGGCACGCTGCCGACACCCTTGTGCGTCGGCTTCGGCGCCGCCTGCGCCTCGCTTCCTGATGCACTCACGATCGCCGCTTGGCGCGCCCGCACCGACGGGTTCGCGGCGATGCTGATCGAGCGGGTCGCGGGCGCAACTCGAAATGGCGGCGGCGAGAATAGCCACCCCGGTTGCGTGAGTCTGACCCTGCCCTCGGGCGATGCTTCGGCAGTCATCGCGCGGCTGCAGCCCGATCTGGCGGTTTCGAGCGGCTCTGCCTGCACGTCGGGAATTCCGGAGCCGAGCCACGTCCTGCGCGCGATCGGACTCAGCGCGGCTGCGGCCGAGCGAACAATCCGGCTCTCGCTTGGCCCGACGACGAGCGACGCGGATATCGAAATAGCCGCGGATCTTATAACGCGCGCGGCTGCTGCACGCGCTTAAGCGGCGTCGCGCTCCAAGGTTTCGATTGCCTCGGACAGATTCCAGATCGGCTCAGCGTCGCCGTCCTTCAGCATATCCATCACATGCGGGAAACCGGCTGTTGCAAGTCCATTGGCCAAAGACATCATCCGGCGAGGCTCCACGACGATTCCGACATCGTTCGATTGCGAGATCGCGATCATCATCAGTGTGTGAACGCGCCATGGGTCGCTGGAAAAGATGCTGCCGTCGATAATCTTATAGGTATCGCGGCGGTCTATTTCGGCCGGGTCGAGCCCTTTACGCGCTGCAACGCACACCGCGAGGAACCAGAGATCGACCATCCTCGGAAACGGACTATGATCGATCACCGCGCGCCCCCCGGTTTGGCAGAAGCGACCGAAATCTTCTTTGAATTCAGTGGGAACCAGAATGTCGACACTGGCGAAGGGGTTGAAATAGCGGTCAGACATATGCGTCTCCTCCATCGACCAGCGCCGGACTTTCATCGTCGATGCGTTCGCAGATATGGCAGTGCGAACGATGATTGCAGTCGCACCGGATGACCTTCCGGGCGCCGTCGCCCGGGTCATTGACCAGCATCCGCGGGAAATGAGCGGGATTGGTCAGCGTCATCACCTCGCCGGCCATCTCATCGAGGATGGCCTCGCATCCCTCAATCTCCGAATGGGTTAGAAACAGCACGAGCTGCGAACTCAGCGACGCTGCCTTGCGCAACACCGACCGCTTAACGAAGCCACTCATCATCCCGAGCGGCGTATCGATGACGTTGGGGGCTTCGACCTCGCTCACTCTGGTCAAGGCCAGAATGAAGGCCAAGGTCAGGGCGCGGCGCGACGCGCCGTTCAGGTCGCGATCGGGATCGAGCTTCCGCCCGTTCGGACCGAACACCAAGATGTCGAACTCGCGGCTGACCTCGGCGCGCTGGATGAGCGCGCCCTGGGCCGCATCGGCGCCGATCATATCGAGGAAAATTTCGTTCATGAGATCGCTGACCTTGACCAGCTCCTCGTCGGTGATTCGATCGAACGCCCGTTTGAGAACCCCCGAGACGTCGGTGGCGACTTCGAGCTCGGCGAGAATGCGCGCGCCCTTCGTTTGCTCGCGGAGCAGGCTGTCGCGCCGCTCTTTCAAACCGCCATGTTCGGCAACCAGGCCCGCGAGCTGCGTATCGATCTGGCCTTCGCGAAATTTGACCCGATCTTTCTGATTTTCGAATTCGCGCCGGGCCTTGCGAAGGCTGGCGACATCGGCATCGGGCATGTCGTCGATCTGTAACTCAAGTGCGCGCAGCTTGCGGCCCGTATCGTCGCGCAAGTCCTGGAGGCCGTCGCGCTTTTCGACCACGCCGCGATACGCCTCGCCAAATGCCCCGCCCTCGCCGTCCGCCGGCGGTTCGAGCGCCTTCGACCCGAAATATAAGGCCGTCACCATCTTTTGGATATCGTCGGCGCGTTGGCTCTTCTCGATCAGCTCGCAAACATGGGCGCGGCGCTTAGCGCCTTTCGGATCGGAGTCGGATAAGCTTTCGCCGCAGATGCACGAGCCGATGTCGAGGCGGTCCTCTAGCACCGGGATCGTCGCGCTCGGTATTTCTTTGCGGTCGTAGAGCGCATCGAGTTTCTGATAGGCCGGGGCCAAGGCCGCACCGAGCACCCCGCGGGCGAGCTCGATGCCGCGGAACAATGCGGCGTGCTCCTTCACCGCACCGTCGAGCTGCGTATCGATCTTCCCGATTTCCTTGCGCGTCGCATCGATATCGTTCGCCAGCTTTTCCCGGTCGCCTTTGGCCAGTGCCGATGCAATACGTCGGTCGATATCGGCAATTTGCCCGTCGAGATTGGCGTGCGACGAGTGCGCCTCGGTGAGTTCGCCATCGAGACGGTCGCGATCGGTCTCGATTTCTTCGAGACGCGCGGCGATTGAGCCAAGCTCGTCGGTTCCACCGAGCTTTCGCGCGGCCTTGTTGATTTCGCCGGCCGTCTTTTCGACATGGCGCATCGCATCTTTGATAACACCCAGACCCAGCAGGGACCGGATCGCGCGCTGGACGCGGTCGCGTTTGGTCGAGACCGCGACGTCGGCCTCGATAAAGCTGAGCGCCCGATCGCCGTCGGTGAAAAACACGTCGCGCAATTCGGTCGGCAACTCGTCGGCGATGATCGCCTCGGGGGATTGGAGCGGTGTGTCGCCCGTTTCGGTGATCGCGAAGAGGCGCACCGACGATTGCGCCCGCGAAAAGCGATCTTGGTCGACATCCTCATGGGTCGAGCGCACCAATCGATACCGGCGGCGCGTTTCCTTGAAGCCGGCGGGCGTGCGTCGCACCGACGTCACTTCGAACTCGATCGTCACCATGATGGGCACGCGGCGGCCATCGCGTCCGGCATCCCAGTCAATCGGGTGAAGGCGCATGCCTTCCCCGCCATTTGGCAAAGCCGGATCACCGTAAAGCCCCCATTGAAGGGCATTCAGCATGGTGGTCTTTCCGCTCTCGTTCGCAGCCCGCACCACGGTGAGGGGCCGCTCGGGCGACGTCGAGAACTGGATGTCCAAATCGCGCAAAAGACGAAAATTGGAAAACTGCGCGCGCAATAATTTCATTCGTCGCCCTTTCCATCGCGCGCGCGGCCGTCCGCCAAGAAGCGTCCTACCGCATTACATTTGTCATTGATCTTCTGCTGAATATTGGTCCCCGCAACACGGTGCTGACGCTCATATTCCAGAATATCGCCAATCGCCGCAACGACTTCGTCGCGATAGCCTGCCGTCCGCTCTGGCAGAGACGCGGCTTCCTCGAGAATGATCGAGATGATCTTCCTATCATTTAACGGCATTTAGCTCCCCTTCACCCGAATGCGGCCGCAACTAACTTGGCGGTCAGTGCCAGCGGACCATCATCCGCTCCGGCGTTTCGGGCCAGCGCCGCAAATTCTTGTATACGGCGCAGTTCCGATCTTACGAGCGCTCGGGCATCGTCGTCTAGCGCAGATGCATCCACTTGGGGTGGCAACGCTATGAAATCATGAATGACGGCCGAATCTTTTCCGATCGCGGAACAGGTACGGAGCAGTCGCCCGCGTCGCTGGACCCACTGCCGCTCGACGGTCGTCGACGCCAAAATGTAAGCGCGGCGAATTTGCGGGATATTGACCCCCTCGTCGAGAACTCGCTTCGCAGTGAGCACCTGAATCTCGCCATTCTGGAATGCGTCGATTACCGCGCGCGTTTTCGTGCGATCGCTCGTCTCCGATGCGGTCAGCTGGTGAAAGCTGACGCCGCGTCGCCGAAGCAAATCATTCACGCCTTCGATCTGCTGCGGTCCTTTGTCGGACGTGTAGATCAACGTATGGCGCAGGGTTCGCAGATCTTCGCCATCGAGCGCCTCGTCGAGAGCTCCGATCTTCCCCACGCTGGTTTCGAGCAGCTCCCGCCGATCGCGGAGCAGCTTGGCAAGATAATCGTCGGGCTTGCCACCATCCGTGCGCCAGGCATTCGAGCGGATCCGTGAGCTCAGATCATACCAACGGTCCATTTCCTCCTCGTCGAGCGTCGTCGCGTGGAGGCGATAGTCATATTCGACCAAGCAGCGGCCGATGGCCTGTTCGAGCGTGAAGTGGTAAACGACCGGTCCGAAAAATGCGATGAGCGCGGCGGTGCCGTCATCGTCATATTGGCGAACCGGCGTTGCGGACAGCGCAAGTCGATAGTCAAAATATTCGGGCGGATCTTGGATGAAATTGGGCCGACCGAGATTGTGCGCCTCATCGGCGATCAACATCAACTTCACCCCCAAGCGGCGGGCCGCATCGGCAAACTCCGGCGTGCAAAGCGTGTCATGGCTGACGACGACCGCCTCCGCCCGGGACAATCCATGCTTCAGCCGGCGCGCGACCTTGGCCAATGCCCTCCCGCGCGCAGCGGCACCCTGAACGAGCGTCAGATTGGTCGGCTTCAGACCAAAAGGGATGATCTCGTCGCACCATTGATCGATCAGCGGCACATAAGGCGCGGCCACGACAATGAGAACGGGCCCTTCGGCTTCGGCGAGCCGATAAGCGGCGATCATCGAGCTGATGGTTTTTCCCGACCCGGTCGCCATCTCCAATATTCCGCGGTAGCCGGCTTGAACCCAAGAATCGACCGCGGCGCCCTGGTGTGCAAAGGGGCCGTCCATGTAGCGCAGGTCCGGTGGGATTGCGAAAATCCGCTCGGGCGCTGCGTCCGCCGCCGGAGGGGTGCGCGACACGCGCGCGCGATCGAAGATCGCTGAAAAATCGGGTTCGCTCGGCGCCTTGTCGGACGACATTGCGGCGATGATCCCATCGCGAAGCGCTTGCGGCGCGGGAAGGACGATACAGTGGTCGTCCTCGTCGCGCCACAGGCGCTCGAACTGGCCTTCGAGCTTGTCGACGACGTAGCGCTGCGTCGCATCGACCCAGCCTTTCGCGAGCGAGACCTGTTCGAAATTCGCCGCCATGCCCGCTGAAGTCATATTGCTCGATCCATGAACCGCGAGACTAGCCTCGCCGTCCGAGAACAACCACACCTTGGGATGGAACAATGCATTCCGCATGACTGCAATTTGCAGCTCGACCCGCCCGGCGCGCAGAAGATGCGCGAGGCAATCGAGCGTATGCCGCGCCAACGCATCTTCGGTGACGACGATATCAGCCAAGGCCTTGTCCGCCAGCGCGCTCGCGTCCGCATGCCCGGCTTCTATTGCGGCTTGATCCTCCAAGGAGATGAATGGACTGACGATGAGGCGAAGCTTGCCTTCGGTTTCATTGAGAAAGGTCGCAAGGCCGGGCGCGAGGGTCGCGAGCGACGCCGATGTAAAAAAGCCCATCATGCAGGACACACGGACGCTCGCCCGGAACGCGGGGATCAACACTTCCCCGGGCAGATCGTCGTCAGGCAGTACGAAGAGCGGGCGCAAATCTTCCAGGGATTCGATCGCGCCTGCCCGGCCGTTGCGCTGCCTGACATCACTCATGCTTCGGCGCTCGTCACCTTGGACATCATCGTGTCGAGGAAAACGCCCCAATAGTTGCTAAGCTCTTCGAAGATTTCCGGATCATCCTCCATCGCTGTGGCGCGGGCATAGGCGATGACCATCAGCGTCAATCCGTCGGTCGCCCGACGCGCGACAGTTCGCAGTTCGTCGGACGCCTCGACCCCACCATCCGCGATTTGCTTGAGCTGCGCCCAGATCTCGCGATAGAATTTGTGCCGTTTGTTGACCCGGACAATGATCTTGCTGCCACCAAGATAGGTGATGTCGATGAATGTCTTGCCAGGAACGTCGACGGTTTCCACCGCGAAGGGCCGTGAGCTGACGCGCTCGACATATTTGTCGATCGCCGCGGGATCGTCGTGACCGACATCCTTTGCCAAGTCGCGATACATTTGCAGCATTGCCACTTCCGAGAGCGGCGCGACGCGGCCTTGCGGAAGCCCCTTATCGACTTCAGAAGCAGCGTCGACGACATTTTCATGTTCTCCCGAACTCGTCTTGGCCTTGCGGTCTTCTTCGCGCCAATGCTCTTGCAAGGCCTTTCGCGCCGTTCCGATATAGCCCTTCAGAAGCTGCCGGATACGATTTCGAACTTCGCCATGCGGTTCGACGCCGCGCTTGACGTTGCGAACACCGAAATATTGATCGAGCTCGGGGTCGAATGAAACCTCGATGCCGATGAACCGATCGGTATCCTTGATGCCGCCGGGCAGAATGCGCGGCACAACCGTATAGGAGATTTCGCGCTTGCGTCGAACGAAGCTGATCACACCTTGCGCTTCCGTCAAGCCGAGCTTTCGTGCCAAATCGTCGCCGCCTTTGTATCGCTTGCGTAGCACCGCGCCAGGGGCCAGCGTCACGGTCAAATAGGCCGACGCGCCCGCTTCCTTAATGTAGATTTCCTCACGATCCGCGATAACGAGCTTGGGCGCGAAGTGGTCGGAAAGTTCTTTGCCCGTTTGCTCCGACGTCAAAATATCGTCGGCCAGCGTGCCTGACATCAGGAACAAGGGGTCGAACGGGAGCAGCGACCGCTTGTTGACGGAGAGTTGTACGCCGCCGCTGATAAATTCCCGGAAAATTCGAGCGAGTTCCTTACGGGCATCGGCTACGAGATTTTCGAACGAATCCTGGACCCGGCCCACTTCGAGCCGATCGACCTCGCTCCAGACGACAATGGTCCCCGCCCCCTTGGGGGGTATGGGCACAATATCGAGCGGCGGGGCGCTTTCACGCGGCGGGGCGATTGTGACGGCATCGACGTTGCCCGCCTTCTCGGCCTCCAACATCTCGCCCAAATCGAGCTCGACACGGTGCCAGGCCTCGTTTGCGCTTTGCCGACTCCATACATCGATACGCAGCCCGAAGTTCAGCGCCGCAAGCTTCGCGCCGACGCCATATTTACCGATGGTGTCGGTGCGCATCCAACGCGTGGAAAATCCGATGACGAGATAACGCGCGAGCGTTTCGACGGCCATGCCAATCCCGTCATCGACAATGCTGATACGATCGACATAGCCCTTTCCCCCTTTGAACGCTTCGTTGAGGACGACGTCGATGTTGCGCGCGCCTGCCTCGATCGAATTGTCGACGACTTCAGCGAGGGCAGTCGAAAGACTGTAGCCTGAATCGCGCAGCGCAAAGAGCGCTTGAACGGTTTGAATAACGTGAACCCGTTCGGGTTGCGGAGGAGCCATGGCACTATTCCTTTGCTGGTGCCGGCACGCCTCTAGGCGGTCTTCGGCAAAGCTTATGCAACGACACCGGCCGCATCTCAAGCGATGCGGCCGGTGATGGAGTTAGGGGCGGATACGCTTTTCCATAGCGAAGGCGATTTCGCGTACGGCGCGGCGCAATTCCTTGATATAATCGACCGAGCGATGGAGATCGCGCGCGACATCTTCGACCGTGTCCTCGTACCGGCGCATGACGTCGGCGCCGTCACGGCCGAGGCGGAGTTCCACGGCCTCCAGCAAGAGAGTATAGGCAGCGCGCATCTCAAGGTCGCGTTCGGGCGAGGGCGGTTGCGCCGAGTTGCAGAGGTCATCCTTCGCCATCTGCGCTTCGAGCGCTTCGGTGGGGGGGCCATTGTCGTTTGCGGGGAGCTTGATCGTGCGGCGATATTCGCGCTTCTGCTTCGCCACGATCGTCGTCTGGGAATTGCGCAAGGCGCTGCGGACAAGATAGGCATCGGGGCGCTTAGCGCTCAAGGCCAGATCAAGCGCATGTTCGGCGATTTCGCTGCGAAAGCGATCACCTTCCCAGCTCCGGTGGAGATCATAAATATCGAGAATGGCGCGCGTACGCGCAGGCGTAAAGTTCAGCATCTGACGCTCCTATTGTGAGCACCGCATCTCCAAATGGATACGGCACCCAGGCACGTGAATGGCGATCTATAAGATAGCCGGGGTGGTTGCGATAGCCCCGTAAGCGGCTCGCTCCTTCTATGGCGTCCCAAAGCGAGAGTCGGGGGGAAGTTTTTTCATGTCCGCAACAATAGCCGCGCATGCGGCGACCCGACTGCGGCAGATTATAGGCGCAGGGCGCTCGCCGGTCCAGCCGCGACATTTTTCGGTCGTTTGCCATTCGGCCCAGCGAGGCCAATCCGGGCGACCGCACGGTCGCGGCGCCGTTCATCTTTCAGTCGCGCCGGAAGAAATGTTGCTCTAGGAGTTCCTACCGATGGAGCAGGATTACACGAATATTTGGGGCAGCCTGATCCGGTCAATCCATAGTCACCGTGCCCATCGCGCGCGTTTCTATAAGCCGGTCTGCGTCATTGCGGCGATCGATATCGCCGACGAGGCGAGTGTTCCGTCGGGCATTCTCGACGCCCATATGCTTGAACACCGTTTCCGGCGCTATGTCGGCGTCCTCTATCCGAAGCGGATCGATCAGGCCTGGCGGCCAATCTGGCATGTCAGCATCGATGGTCTTTGGCAGTTCTTCGACGACGAACGCTTGATCGAACCCGACGATTTTGGCCCCGACCGAAAGCCTAGCGGCCGCACGCAGTTTTTCAATTCGTTCGACCGAATGGAAATAACATATCGATACGGCGACGCCTGGTCTTCGGCAGCCTTGCGCGGCGAATTGCGGTCCGCGATGCTTTCGATGCTGGCGAATGATGATGAAACAAGCCGTCCCTTTGCACGGCAGCTCGCCGATCCGAAGAACGCCTTCAATCCGGGTGCGTGGCCAGCCGAAGACGATATCGCGGACACCTATGGCCTTGCGAAAAATGCGCCCGACCTTTTCGGCTTCGACGGCGTCGAGGGCGATGGTGGCGACCGCGACGATGGGATCAGGGAGCCCTTCGATCCCGAAACGATCCAGATGGAAACGCGCGCCGTTACGGTGGACCTACTTCTCCATCGTGCGTCCACCAACCGCATCGACCTGCAGCCGGATTTTCAACGCCGCAGCGGGATTTGGGACGAGCGTCGGCAGAGCAGATTGATTGAATCGATGCTGCTGCGCATCCCGCTTCCGGTCATCTATGCGGCCGAGGATGACGAAGAGCGTTGGGAAATCGTCGACGGCATTCAAAGGCTGACGACGATCGCACGGTTTATCCGCCCCGACGTGATCGGCGCGCCGCTGCTTCGTTTATCCAACCTTGAATATCTCAAAGAATATGAGGGCGCGACGTTCGAGGACCTGAGCGAGCGTATGAAGCTGCGCCTGCGGGAAACCGAGCTGGGCGTGAACATCATCAAGAAACAGACGCCGCCCGAAGTGAAATACAATATTTTCGCCCGCATCAACAGCGGCGGCGTCGTGCTGCGTCCGCAAGAACTTCGTCACGCCATCACGCCTGGCCCGGTGCGGCGCCTCCTCGAGGAGCTCGCGACTTCGGACGCATTTGTGAAAGCCACAGACAGCAGTATCAGCCCGCAGCGCATGGCGGACCGCGAACTTGTATTGCGCTTTCTTGCGTTTCGCGTCCTCGGGATCGCGGAATATCGCAACGGCGATATGGATGGGTTTCTTCTCCGCGCCATGCGCGCGATCAACCATCTCGCGCCCGCCGACCTCGATTTCATTTCGCAGGAATTTATTCGGGCGATGGAGTCGGCTACTCGGATTTTCGGTAACGATGCTTTTCGGAAACGATCGAGTCCGGAGGACTGGCGGCACCCGATCAACAAGGGGCTGTTCGAAGCCGTTGGCGTCAATCTGGCGCATCTCGACCCGAAACAGATCGACTGGCTGGAAATTGACCGCGAGAGGGTTCGGGAGGGCTTGATGGCGCTTTGCGCCGACCCCGATTTCGACGCGGCCATCACGCAAGGCACTGCCGATGTGCGCAAGGTCACGCGGCGGTTCAGCGATGTGGGCAAGCTCTTTGCGGAGATTTGGAATGACTATTGAGGCGCTGGCGCTCGTTCATTTCAAAGCCTTTCAAACACTCGACCTGCCGCTCGGCGCTCTGACGATCCTTTCCGGGCTCAACGGCTCGGGCAAGAGCTCGGTGGTGCAAGCCATCGGCCTCCTTCGGCAATCCTACGACAGCGGCGCCCTCGCCAATGGCGAGCTCGCACTGAACGGCGAACTTGTCGAGATCGGCACGGGAAAGGATGTTCTCCACCAATATTTTGCCGAGCAAATGATCCGCGTCAGTCTGCGCGAGGCGGGCGGCGCCGAATGGCACTGGCCTTCCAACGTCGATACCGGTTCGGACGTCCTCGAGATTCCGGGGGCCCCGGAAGTAGTGTCGGTCGAACATTTAGCGCTGTTCCGGCCCGGCTTTCAGTTCCTGCGGGCCGACCGCATCACGCCGGCCGTCACCTTTCCAAGATCCCAACAATCGATCGCCATTGATCGATCGCTCGGTCCGCGCGGCGAGTATACGGCTCATTTTCTGCTGAAATACGGGCCCGAAATGATTGTGCCCGAGTCCCTGCGCCACCCCCAAGAGAGCGGCCCGTCGCTTAATTCGCAGGTAAACGCCTGGATGGAGGAATTCAGTCCGGGCGTTCAGGTGAGCGCATTCGGCGTGCCGATGACCGACATGGTGCGGCTGGAATATCGATATCGCGAGGCCAAATCTTCCTTTGGGGATTCCTTGCGACCGACCAATGTCGGGTTTGGCCTTACGCATTCGCTGCCGATCGTGACCGCTTGTCTCGCCGCGCAGCCAGGCGACCTTCTGATCATCGAAAACCCCGAAGCGCAACTGCATCCGCGTGGGCAGGTTGCCTTGGGAAGGCTTCTCGCGTTGACGGCCGCGCATGGGGCGCAGATTATCGCCGAAACGCATAGCGATCATGTGCTCAACGGGATCCGGATCGCCGTGAAGCAAGGCGCCCTCGCGCCGCAGGACGCAAGGTTGCATTTTTTCGCTCGCGAAGCCGGCGGTTCGGCATTTTTCGTTACGCCGGAACTCAACAACGAGGGACGCCTGAGCTTCTGGCCGGAAGGATTTTTCGACCAATGGGAGCGCAGCCTAGATGATCTCCTAGCCTGACATGCCGATCCGTCTGTTCGTCAACGAGCTCTCCTTTCCCATAGCGGACTGCGTCGTCGTCGAGGCTGCGGCGCGCTTGGAATCCTTTGCAGGGGCATTTCGCGCGGTCGCTGCCATCGATCGAAACATCAGCATCGATTCCGCGGTGCCGCTGTCCCAGCTAAATTTTGCGACCAATTGGCCGCTTGCTGCCCTGCGAAACCAACCGACTTGTAAAGAGCTAGGGCAATATCTTCAGCGCCTCGCGGATCGCGCCCCCTTCAATCATGCGCTCGGCGAAGTGCCAGAAGACGATGCCGGAGGTCCCGACTATCGCATGCCGGCGGGGGCGGCCTGGTGCGCCGGCGACCCGGCGGTAGGCATCGGCCTGTCGCACATCTTCGACGGCGTCGCGATCAGCCTCTCGACGCACGAAGTCTGGACGCTGAGGCATATCGATCTTGATCGCAATGAGTTGGACGCTGCCGGCGAGATAGTCACCACCGAAGTGGTAGCGCGCAACGCGATCGACGCCGAGGCGATCACCGAGCATTCCGAATTTCTGACAAATCTCGTGCGACCCGAAGTCCACAATGGAGCCGAAATTTGGGAACGGCGAGCGGAGCTGTTCCCGCACCTTCGGTTTATTCCGAGGACCGAAGGACAACTTGCGGGCCTCCTCCACGGCGATCCGCTGGTCGGCGTCGTGCTGGACAGGCTGTTGAAGCTCGACGATGCGATCCGGATTTGGCGAGACACAGGGTGTGCGAGCCCGCCTATCCCCTATTATGTGCGGCCGGAGTCGACGACGCGCGAGGCACTCACCGAGTTTAAGGACGATGACCAAACCAAGCGGCGTTTTTCGTGGCACGGAGACTATGGGCCGGGCGAGAACCGACTCCATTATATCCTCGAAGACGATCCTCTGCGCCTCGCAGTAATCGGCCATATTGGCCGCAAACTGGGAATCGGATAGACCTAAATAGACGACTGCGCGACGTTGCCGGCGTAGTGGGACAGAGCCGAGCCTGGATTTCAGCGCTCATTCAGACCCCATCGTTCTGCACGCCGTTACTTTTTGCACGAGATCGCCATGGAACCTGCGGCGTTCGATCGAATCCTTCGCCTCGGCAATGTCTTGGAAAGTTTCTCGAATATGCCCCGGAAAAATGCCCATCACTTTTCCCAGAAGATTGGTTCGCGGCTTAGTATTCATCTCAGATGCCCATAAAGATGGCCGGATCCGACTTTTCCTGCAAGGTGCCCCCCCTAAAGGTTTTCTAGCAGCATCATCACGTCGGGATCGGGCGGCAGTTCGACCCACTCGATGATGCCGCTCATCGGGATATTGAAGCCCTTAGCCCGTAGCGCAGCGACATCCTTCTTGTGTAGGATCCCCTTCAAGGCGTGACTGGCCTCGCCGGATTGCCGCACCGCTACGAGCGCCTGAGAACGGTCAGTCCGGCCGTAAACATGCGCGTGACGATTATCGGGACCGGCATTGGAAAAATGGGTGTCACGATCGATACGGATGTTATTTTCGTAGCGACCGTCGATCCACTGACCCTCCGCGAGTAGCTCGTGCTGGCCATCAATCGAGGTTGCAACGATGCTGACAGCGGGAAGTTTGCTGAATTCTCTGTAGCGCAAGATTTTGTAATTCCTTTCTCACTTCGACTTCGCGCACCATGTGGCATGGCCACAGCGTGAGACTCGCGGCCAGCGCCTGGGTTTCGATACGTCCAGCTTATCGGTCGCCCCGAGGAGGCTGGCGCGTATCAAATCATCCCCTCTTACGACAGGCCCGACCGGCGAAAACCAGCACAGCAGCGCCGCGCCTAGGGTAATCGAGCCCAGGTCGCGCTGTAGACTCCGCCGTCCTGACCGCGGACGAGCGCCCAGCCATCTCCGGTGACAATCTGCGTCGTCCAAATGGCCAGGTCGAACGCCGTATAACGGGGGTTTCCTATATCGAAGGCCTGGAGCGACAGACCATTCGGGTCGCTCATGAGCTTGACTATCCGGAACGCGCCATCGCTCGCGGCGAGAGCGAGATGATCGGGCCCGACCGCCCGCGCGTCGCGAACAGCGTCTTCGATCCGGCCGTCATTCCCGAAGACACCGCGGATCGCAACTGGCTGCGGGCGGGTGTTGCGCGCGATCTGATAGGCGCCGCCGTCCGACGCGAAGGCGAGGAGCCGCTGACCAACCGCTACCGGGGCTTTGAACCGGAGTTCGCGCCCGTTGCTCTGCATGACGCGCGCGGTAGCCATGAGCGCCGGACTTTCCGCGCAGCGCGAGACAAGCTGCCAGCTGTCTCCGACGCGCTCATACCATTTGCACACCGGAAAGATCATGCCGCCCTTCTGATCGGATCCGACTGCGACGAAGCTCGCGGGACCGAGCGGCAGCACGCCGGTTACGCGCCAGTTCCCGTCGCTATCCGGCGGGCGCGTGCAGGTGCGCGAAGCGGCATCGACGTCAACAATGCAAAGGCCTTCCGAGCCGATAGCGACGAGATCGCCGCCCGCTTCGACTAATCCGACCGCCGAGCCGATCGGAGCGGTGATCTCACCCTCATAGCCGGCAATCGGCTGCTTTGGATCCAGCCGTAAGAAACGCAGCGATCCGTCGTTTCCGACTGTGCTGTCATTGGACTTTGCAAGAGCGAGGAGCCCTTCGCCGAGCGGCTGGACTGCGTTGACGCGGTGATTGAGCGGGTCGGGATTGTCCCAGCATTTGACCGCGGCCGCCGATGGCCAGCGAAAGCGGCAGATTTGGCCATTGTCGATGTCGGCTGTGAGGACATCGCGTTCGCCGAGGCGCGCCATGCCGACAATAGTCCGCTTGCCGCGCGTGATGAAGGGCTGAACGTCGATGGCAGCCGCCGCTTGCTCGCATCGTTCGGGCGGGGTCGCAGCGCGAACGAAGCGATAACGTCCGTTGCGCGCAAAATTCTCCGCGAATGCGCTATCGCTGGGTGAGAGGATACTGCTGCGCCCCAAAATGGCGGGCAACAGGCGCGCCGAACCAGCGTTCGTATATTGGGGTCCGTCCTTGTGCATTCCGATCAGTTGCGGCGCAGCGCCGGTGAGCCAGACGCTGCTCCCCGACCAGCCGCGCACAGGCGTTACGGTACAGGCGCGATAATGGACCCGTGACCCGCATATCTTGCTGACCCTGCAGGTCGCGACTTGAGCGCCGTCCTGCCTGAGCTCGACGCTGTCGCCGGGATGCACCGCGACCGGCGCGGGGAGAAGCACGGCAGCGGGCGGCAGCGGCGACGCGATCAGCGTGAAATCGAGCCCGGCGGACTCGGCGACCTTGAGCGCCGAAGGGAGCGGCTGCGCGATCGCATCCGCAGACAGGTCGGCGTCCACGCCGCCGCGAGATACCGTGATGCGCTTCCCCGACGCGAGGGCGGCGCGCAGGTCGGCGAGACAATGCCAGTTGAGAATCAGCCATTGGCCTGATGCGAGGCCGCGGCACAAAGTTTGCGGGCCGCGGGCCTCAACTAAGGCAAACCGGACGTCGATCGCGCCGGCATCGCCTGAAGCGGGCGCCGCACCCAAAAGCACCAACGCGGCGAGTGCGATCGGCGCCGACCGCATCACGCAGTCGGAATCACCGATGCAGTTCCGAAATTCTCGGGCGCTGCCTCCCGAAGCAGCTTGCCGCAATTTGGCGCGACGAATTTCGTCGGGACGAAGCGCAGCATCACCAGTTGCTCATTGTCGGCGGGGTCGGGCGAATAGACCGCAATCACGGAATAATGTTTAGCGGGATTATAGAAGCGCGCCGCATTCCATTTCGTGATCAGCTTGTCGAAGAGACTGACCAAGAGATTGAATCCGCCCTCAGCGAGGATCGCCCCGACCGATTGCGCAGCCGGCATCCGGCAGAACTGATTGCCATAGCCTTTCGACTTCGAGATCCAGGTCATGAGGCCGGCTTCATTGAAGCCATTCTCGGGGCCGAGCGCCTGAAGCGAGGCGAGCGTGGGCTTTGCGGTTCCATCGAACGTCACCCACACCTCGAGATTCTTACGCTCCTGCTTTTTCAGAACCTGACGGAGGCGATCATAGAAGGCGGGCTCGTCACTATAGGTGATCTTGCGCAGGGTCGGGGACATCTTGCCCGCCGGCGGCGGCACGAAGACAGCGTCGAGCCGGTCGCAGAGCGCCGACGGATCAATCTCGCCGAAGGCCTTCTTGTCGACGACCTCGGACTTGACCAGCGCCTTGCACGTCGTGTTGACGGCTTCGCTTGCCGAACTTCCCACAGCCTGCGCGGTCGCCGGGATCAGGAACCCCGCCGCCGCCAGCGCAATGATGATGTAACGCATCCCCGTCTCCCCCTGCGAGTCGCGGCATGGAGACTAGCGGTTTCGCGTTGGAACGCGAGTCCGGTGCCGACCTGATAGGTCCGATATGGAGCTATCGCGGCAGAAAGCGGAGCGAAGGCGGCCCTCTCTGTCGCCGCTCTTTTTCCGGCCAGCTGTGTACGACAACTGCCAACGGCCCGCACGGCCGTGCTCCGCTCAATTGCGCCGATCAGAAGAGGGTGTCGTCATCCAGATCAAAACCACGAAACGATGAGGGCTTCCCCATCAGCTTCTCAAATTGACGCTTTTGCGCCCGCACCTCCTTCAGCGTGCGATGGCGGAAAGATATGTGACGCTCGTCTGCGTCGTAATCGACGCCGCGGATCCGCTCGACCGTCACGCTTTCGGGGACATATCGGAGCGTGACCAGGCGGTCATCGACGTCTTCTGGGACCGGCTTGTCTTCGAAGGCGATGCCCTGGAACCTCGGCTTGGCTTTGGACTTGCGCTTTTTGCTCACCTCTTCGGAGTCCACGGAGATGCTGTCATCCGCATCATCCTCTTCCTCGTCGATCCAGCCAAGGTCGACTTCGAATTTGTGGTTGCTCACATCGACGTCTTCGACCCGCGACGCGTGATTAAACAGGACGATGTTCTGGGGATAGGTGCCGGCAGCGGACTTCTTGCGACCCGACTGCACGGATCGGAAGAGCATCCCGTCAAGCCTGAGGCGCTGCCCGATATAATCCGCGACCACTTGCGTCGGGAGATAGCCGAAGACTTCGTCGCGCGGCATCACGGGTTGTGCGATCTCGTTCCCGAAGTTGCGCAGGAATGCGGCGCGCCCGAGCCGCGTGGAATAATCTGAAGCGAAGATGCTCCCTTTCACGGCGATCCGCGCGAGGGCATCCATGTCGAGAATCCGCAGCGGCCGGAGTATGTCGAACCTCGCGAACACCGCGTGCGATCCGACGGGAGGGCGTACTTCGGCGCGCGCCGTTGCGACGTCCATCGCGCCATAAAAGGCCGAGACCCCAGCCGCGTTCATCCGGCCAGCCGAAGCGGTGCCTTTGGGCGGCGGACCAATTTCCTTCGACGGATTGGAGAGATAGGTGGTGATTTCGGCATCGCTTTGCGCAACGCGCGCCCGCACCAGCTGGCGCGTAGTCGATGGCCTCCACATCCGGATAACCGTCTCGCCCTGCCAACTCGCTTGCTCTTCAATATCCGTGAAGATGTCATCGAGATAGGTCTCGGCGTGCCGGTTGAAATAGCGCGCCTCCTGCTTGACGCTTTCCTTGAATTGCTCCCAGCGTCGGAGATATGGGCCGCGGTCGAGCCGACTTTCCTCATAAACCGTCGAGCTGTCCCAGATATCCTCCTCGCCGCCCTTGAGCGCCGAATAGCCGCGCGAATGCGAGAGAGACTGGCGCATTCCCTCAGCGATCGCGGGATCGATCCCGGCTTCCTCGGCGACCAGCTCGGCCCAATCGGGTCCGTCATCCTCAAGGCTCGTCACATAGTGCTGCTGAATGGTGTCGTCGATCCGGCGGGCCAGCGCCCAGGCACTCATGGCCAGCCGTGTCTTTCCGCAGTGCAAGCATATGGCCTTGACCTTCGCAGCCTTGATCTCGGCCTTAAGAAAAGGGTCCTTCACGCAAACATGGCACACATGATCTGGTGTGTTGGTCACAGCGGTCCACAGCTTTGAAGTTGCGCAGTTCGCGGATGCGAGGCGTCTCGCCTGTCCTTAACCGCTAAAAGGCGCGGCGTCATTCCGCCTGCCGCTTTGACAGTAATTAGCCCGAGATTTGTCGCCTCGCAGCTCAACAGAACCGCTTCGGCGAACCTTCGCCAGCCTCCCCCGCAATCAGTTCCGCGAACGTACCTATCATGGGGGTTGGAACGGACGGCCATGATCATATCGGCGAACTTCGCGCATTCGTAGCCACCCCCCGATTTTGTTCCAATTTTGTTGCATGGAGTCGGCGGCACAACATCGGAATCCACGTAAATCTGCGGAAATTGGCGGAGCAATGGGTAGCGGAAACTGCATAGATAAATGACGCTAAGTCATTGAAAAGATGGTGCACCCGGCGGGATTCGAACCCACGGCCCCCAGATTAGGAATCTGATGCTCTATCCTGCTGAGCTACGGGTGCGCCGCCGCTCGTTTAGCGGGGCGCGCTGCAAAGCGTCAATCGGGATGGATTAATTCGCCGCCTCGGGCGGGACGATCGGCACGAGCAGGGGCATCGCGGCGATGCCATCGTCGCGGAGCGCCTCAGCCTCTTCGGGCGAGGCCTGGCCGTGGATCAGATCCTCGGCCGCACGTCCTTCGTGCATCGCGCGCGCGGCGTCGGCGAATTCGCGGCCGACCCAGCGCGACTGCGGCAGCATTTCGGCCTGCTTTGCCGCAATATCGGCGAGCAGTTTACGAACCAGTTCGGGCGACGGCTCCCCCAGCGTAGACGACTTGGCGGGTGCCTGAACCACCGTCTGCCGATTGGACTTGGCGCCGACGCGCGGCGCCATCACCGCCTTTTTGACATCGCCATCGCCGCACACCGGGCAATTGATCAGCCCGCGCGCCTGCTGGTCGCCAAAGCTGTCGCTGCTGGCGAACCAGGCTTCGAACCGGTGATCGCCGGCGCAGCAAAGGTCGAAAACGATCAAGGTCAGCCCAGACCCAGCAGCGGATCGAGCCCGCCGCGCGCGTCGAGCGCCGCCATATCGTCGCTGCCGCCGATATGTTTTCCGTCGATGAATATCTGCGGGACGGTGCGGGCGCCGCCCGCGCGTTCGACCATCGCGTCGAACCCGGCGCGGTCCATCGTCAGGTCGATTTCCTGATATTCGACGCCCTTGCGCTCGAGCAGCGCCTTCGCGCGCGAGCAATAGGGGCAGAAGAATTTGGTAAATACTTCGATCTTGGCCATGCGGCTATCCTGTCATCCTTCATCCGTCATATCGGAATCCAACGAAGCAAAGTCAAATATGTTGCCGTCCATCAGTGCATCGGGAACGACGCGCGCCCACGTCAACGCCGATACGCGCGCCGCGCCGCTCCGATTGAGCGCCTTCGCCGCCGCACGCAGCGTCGCGCCGCTGGCATGGACGTCGTCGATCAGCACCAGATGCCGCCCCGCCACGCGCGCCTTGGCATCGCCCGCCAGAGCAAACGCCCCCGCAACGATGCGCTCGCGCTCGCGCCGTCCCTTGCCGCGCAGCGATGCCGTCGACTTGACGCGCAGCAGCAGATGATGGTCGCGCGCCGCGCCGGTCAGCCGCGCCAGTTCGTCGGCGACCAGCGCCGCCTGATTGAACCCGCGCGACCACAGCCGCCAGCGATGCAGCGGGACCGGCACAAGCAGCATATCGCCGATGGGGCCCAACGACGCGTGCTGGCGCGCCATCAGCCGCGCCATCAAGCGCGCGTGCCCGGTCCGCCGCCCATATTTGAGACGCAGCGCGACGGTGCGCGCGACGGGACCATAAGCGACCGCCGCCGGCGCGCCGTCGAACGGCGGCGGGCTGGCAAGGCACGCACCGCAGGCGATCGATGCGCCGGGCAGGGCCGTCGGCAGCGGGATCGAGCAGTGCGAACAGGACGGCCCGTCGAGGAAATCGAGCGAGGACCAGCAGGTCAGGCAAAACTGGCGGTCTTCGCCGACAATCACCCCGCAGCCAGGACAGCGGGGCGGCAGCGCATAATCGACGATCACGCGTCCCGCGGCACGCAAGCTCCCCAGCCACGGCCCGGCCGGCGCGTCCTCTTTTTCGACATCCCCCGTCGTCGTCGCCATCAGCCGCTTGTGAAGCATCGCCGGGGACGGCACAAGCGGCGCATGTCGCAGTCCCCTCGCCCACTCTTCTCCCCAGCCCGCCACCGCGCCCAGCGCGACCGCATGGCGCGCCTGCCCGCGTCGGCCAATTTCCTAGCGCCTTTGATCGCCGAAACCTTGCTCGACCGGCTGACGATGGTGACGCGCGAATTTCCGCGCACCTTGCTCATCGGCGCGCATGACGCCGAGTTGGCCGATCATCTGCGCGCGACCGGCACCGATCTCACCATCGCTGAGGCGGGGCCACGCCTCGCCGCCGCCACCGGGGCCGTCGCGGTCGAGGCCGACGCCATCGATCTGCCCTTTGCCAGTTTCGACCTCATCGTCTGGCCCGGCGGGCTCGACAGCATCAACGATGTGCCCGGCGCGCTCGTCCGCCTGCGCGCGCTGCTCGCGCCCGACGGCCTTTTGCTCGGCGCCTTCGTCGGCGACGGCAGCCTGCCCCGGCTACGCCGCGCGGTGATGGCCGACGGGGTGCGGTCGGTCGCGCGGCTGCATCCCCAGATCGACCTTGCCGCGATGGGAAATTTGCTCCAACGCGTCGGCTTCACCCTGCCCGTCGTCGATGTCGACGCGCTGACGGTGCGCTATGCCGACTGGTTCGCCCTGGTGCGCGATATCCGTGCGGCGGGCTTGTCGAGCCGGCTCGTACCCGCGCCCCCGCCATTGACGCGTGAAGAGACCGCGCGGATCGCAGCGGCTTTCGCGGGCCAGGCCGATCCCGACGGCCGCATCGGCGAGACATTCCGCCTCATCCATTTCAGCGGCTGGGCGCCGCATCCCGACCAGCCGCAACCCGCGCGGCGCGGCAGCGGAACCGCCTCGCTCGCCGACGCATTGAAGCCAAAGACCTAGACCAGCGCCTCCAGCAAGCCGATCAGCGGCTTGTCGGCGGGCGGCATGGCGAGTCCGTGCAACTCGACCGGACGCACCCAGCGCAGCGCGCTGGCATGCTGCGCCACGGGCGTTCCGCGCCATTTACGGCAGACGTAGAGCAACAGCAGCAGATGCCGGTCACCGAGCGGCTCGCTTGCAAAACAGGCGGGCGCAAGGCACGCATGATCGACATCGATCGCAAGCTCCTCCCCCAGTTCGCGGATCAGCGCCTGCTCGGGCGTTTCGCTAGGTTCCAGCTTGCCGCCCGGAAACTCCCAAAGTCCGGCCATCGACAGGCCTTCGGGGCGCTGCTGGACCAGCAGCCTCCCGTCGCGGTCGACAAGCGCCGCCGCCACGACGATCAGCGGCGTTTTTGGCGGTTTTCCGGGGTCGGTAGCGGACAAATTGTTAACCTTCCTGTGTAAACATGGCACCCTCGGGAACTATAATTTCAGTCAGGGGTGGAACAATGCGAAACTTTTACAGGCTGATGCGGTCGACCAGGGCCGCTACAGCCGTCGAATATGGGCTGATCTTGGCCCTCGTCTTTTTGGCGGCCGTCGTTGCGGTAAGCAATGTCGCCAATTCTACCAACGCCATGTGGGGCAAAGTCTCCAACGCCGCCGAAAATAATATGTAGCGCCGCAGCGGCTGTCCCATTTCGGGCTTGCCGCATACAGGTTTCGGGCGGGTACCATTAAGATTTTCAAAACCTATTCGCCCTAAACCCCCGGATGTTGACCCAGACCAGACCGTCAACAGGGTAAGTGAAATCAGGAGACCAGTCATGAAGTTCATCAAGAAGTTCGTTCGCGATACCAAAGCCGCCACCGCCATCGAATATGGCCTGATCGCGGCACTGATCGCCGTCGCCGGTATCGCCGCGATGGGCGCCGTCGGCAACAGCGTCGGCAACACCTTCAACAAGGTTTCGACCGAGCTCGACGGCCAGAACAACTAATCTGGCTATGCTTGCGCCGCTTATGGCGGCGGAAATCGGAAAGGGCGGTGGAGCAATCCACCGCCCTTTTTCGTTGCGTCGGTCGTTACCGGCTTGCGTACACGACAATCTTCACACGTTGCCCCGGGGTCAGGCGGCTCGATGCCGTCAGGCGGTTGAGCACCTGGAACCGTTCGGCCTGATAATCGCTATAGGCCATGCGCCGCGCCAGCGTGGCGACGGTATCGCCGCGCCCGACGGTCACGACATCGATCCGCCGCGGCTTGATCGCCGCCGCTTCCGCCGTGCTTAGGCGCCGCACGCTGCTGAACATCGAATTGAACACATTGCCGCCGCCCGCTTGCGTCAAAGCGACAAAGTGGAACGCGCTGCTGCGCGAAAATTCATAAGCGAAGACGGTAACGTCAACCTGTCCCGACTGGGTGTTGACCCGCGCGGTCGAATAGGATGCCGGGATGCCGTTCACCGTCGTGCGCTGGATCGCGCCGGGGGTGATC
>Ga0209050_1001594_pt1 | contig 23436 bp, 20 predicted proteins | sample Araplavi_mTSA_r2_FD_184276 | JGI IMG/M metagenome (GOLD analysis project Ga0209050, IMG submission 184276) | Arabidopsis root microbial communities from North Carolina, USA - plate scrape MF_Cvi_mTSA_r2 (SPAdes) (version 2) | ecosystem: Host-associated > Plants > Roots > Endosphere | place: USA... | reverse complement strand
GAGCGCGAGGCGGCTGCCATCGGCCGCGACGATCTCGCCGCCGTGCATGGGCGAGACGCCTTCGAAGTCGAGCGATATCGACGCGGGCCGCCTGGGGTAGCGCTTGAAGGCGCTGCCAGGGTCGGCTATGGCGTGCGGGTCGTCCATCAGCAGCAGCTCGCCTTCGTACGTTGCGCGCAGCCGGCGGAAGGGCTCGACCACCTCGAAGCGCAGACCGCCCGCATCCATCGCCTCGTTGCCGTCGATCTTCGGCCGCGCATGCATGAAGCCGACGCGGCCATCGGGCAGGTAGACACAGCAGGTCATTTCCGCATGGCCCTCGTGCGGCCGGTTGCCCAGCCGCATCCACGCTCCGACGCCGCGCTCGGTATCGAAGGCGTTGAAGTACATGCTCTCGTTGTAGTTCGAGGCTTCTTCGGGTACGTGGGTGTACTCGTCCCGCGGGTCGAGGCGCAGCGTGCTGCCGGGCGGCATGTACATGGCCGGCCGTTTAGAGGCTGATGTGGAAGCCGCCGTTCACGCCCAGGTGCTGCCCGGTGATGTACGAGGCCGCGTCCGACATCAGGAAGCACACGGTCTTCACCACTTCCTGCGGCGTCGACCAGCGGCCCAGCGGAATCTGCGCGAGCATGCCGTCGCGGAATTTCTCGCCGCGCACCACCTCGGTCATCGGCGTCTCGACCACGCCGAAGCAGATGGAGTTGGTGCGAATGTTGTAGCGCCCCCATTCGCGCGCGGCCGTCATCGTCACGCCGAGCATGCCGGCCTTGGCGGCGGCGTAGTTGACCTGGCCGATGGAGCCCTTGCGGCCCGCGTCCGACGAGATGTTGACGATGGCGCCGCCCGTGGTGTCGCCGCTCTTCGCGCGCGCCACCATGTGGCGGCCCACGGCCTGCAGCCAATAGAACGTACCGGTGAGGTGCACGTCGATCACCTCCTGCCACTGCGTCGGCGTCATCTTCTCGATCATCGCGGGGCGGGTGATGCCGGCGTTGTTGACGAGGCCGTGCACCGCGCCGAAGCGCGCCACGGCCTCCTCCACCGCGCTGGCGGCCAGGGCCGCATCGGTCACGCTGCCGACCACCTGCTGCACGCGCGCGGCGGGCAGCTCCGCCATGGCGGCCTTGAGTGAATCGGGATTGAGGTCGAGCGCGACCACGTTGCCGCCGAGCTCGATCACCAGCTGCGCGATGGCTTTGCCGATGCCCTGGCCGGCACCGGTGACGACGATGGTGCGGCCTTCGAGAGTGACGAGATTCTGCATGGGTTGTCTGTTCGATTCAGTTTGGTTGAACCAATGATATTTGGTGTGGGCAGAACAATCAAGCCGCAGCGCGCAATGCCTTGGCGCGCTCGGCGTCCTGCAGCTGGCGCCAGGCGATCTTTCCGGTGGCGGATTTGGGCAGCGCGTCCACGAACTCGACCAGCCGCGGGTACTTGTAGGCGGCCATCTTCTGCCGCGCCCACTCGATCACGTCCTCCTCACGGACGCGCGCGGCATGGCCTTCGCGCAGCACCACGACGGCCTTGACCGTCTCGCCGCGGTAGGCGTCGACGGCCGCGATCACGCAGGCTTCGGCGATGGCAGGATGCTCGTGCAGCATCGCCTCGACCTCGGCAGGCCACACCTTGAAGCCCGAGGCATTCACCATGCGCTTGAGCCGGTCGACGATGAAGAAATAGCCTTCGTCGTCGCGGCGGCCGAGGTCGCCGCTGCGCACGAAGCGCCTGCCGTCGATCTCGAGCGTGGCGGCGCGCGTCGCGCCCTCGTTCTGCCAGTAGCCGGTGAACACCTGCGGCCCGGCCATGACGATCTCTCCCACCTCGCCCGGCGGCAGCTCGGCCAGCGTGTCGGGATCGACGACACGCAGATCGGTGTTGAAGAGCGGCACGCCCAGGCATTGCCGCTTGAATGCGGCCGGCGGGTTGCCCGACACATGCGCGGTTTCGGACAGACCGTAGCCCTCCAGGAAGTCGAGGCCGGTCAGCGCCTTCAGCCGCTCGCCCACCGCCTCGGGCATGCCGGCACCGCCTCCGCCGATGCGCCGCACCGAGCGCAGGTCGTACTCGGCCAGGCGCGGGCTTGCGAGAAAGTCGATCACCATGGTCGGCATCGCGGTCCAGTGGCTCACCTGGTGGCGCGCGATGAGCGCGGCCGCCTCGTCGCGGTTCCAGCGTTTCATCAGCACCAGCGTGCCGCCGCCGTAGACGGGCGCGTTCAGCAGGTTCTGCATGCCGGTGATGTGGAAGTAAGGCAGCGCCACCAGTTGCACCGAATGCGGCACCAGGCCCATCCAGTGCGCGACGATCACCGTGCTGGCGTTGAGCGTGCGGTGCGTGTGCATGCAGCCCTTGGGCGCGCCCGTGGAGCCGGAGCTGTAGAGGATGAGCGCGAGCGCATCGGGCAGGTGCTCGAGCGGCGCGAGCGGACCCGGCACCGCCGCAAGCACGCGCCGCAGGCCGATGGTGCGCGCGGGCCCCGGTGCGCTTTCCGCAACGCCGTCGGCCGGTGCGTCGGCAGGCCCCGGATTGCCCACGATGACCACGCGGCGCAGCTGCTGCGCGCCGGGCACCGCAAGCAGCTCGGCAACGTTGTCCGAACCGCAGAAGGCCGCCACCGCGCCGGTGTCGGCCAGGTAGTGAACGAGTTCGTCGCGCTTGTTCATCGGGTTCACCGGCACCACCACCGCGTTGAGGCGCAGCACCGCGTAGTAGGCGGCGATCCAGCCGCGCCCGTTGGGCAGGCAGATCAGCACGCGGTCGCCGCGCCGCACGCCGAGCTCGTTCTGCAGGAAGGCCGCGATGCGCTCCACCTGCTCGACCAGCTCGGCGTAGGCCAGGCTGCCGAAGTCGTCGACGAGCACCGCGCGCTGCGGCGAGCGCATGGCCGACACGAGCAGGTTGGCGCACAGGTTCGTGGGCGGGATGTCGATCTCGCGAGGCAGGCCGCGCGGCCAGGTGCTCAGTTCATGCGGGGTCACGCTTGTCGTCCTTTGTTCTTCTGGCCTTCCTCGACGGGAGGAGCGCAGCGGCAGATTGACGCCTTGATTTGTTTTGGTTGAACCAATGATAATGATGGCGACGAATCACTGTCAACATGGAGCAAACCGAATGAGCATTCAACGGCGGGCCTGCATCGCGGGCGCTTTCGAACACCCCACGCGCAAGGCGTCCGACAAGACGGTGGCGCAGCTGCACGCCGAATGCGCACGCGGTGCGCTGACCGATGCAGGCCTCTCGCTGCAGGACGTCGACGGCTATTTCTGCGCGGGCGACGCGCCCGGCCTCGGACCGCTGAGCATGGTCGACTACCTCGGCCTCAAGGTGCGCCACGTCGACACCACGGACACCGGCGGCTCGGCCTACCTGGTGCAGGTGTCGCACGCGGCGCAGGCCATCGCGGCGGGCAAGTGCAATGTCGCGCTCATCACCCTGGCGGGCCGCCCGCGCAGCGAGGCGAGCGGCATCGGCACGGGCCCGCGCAACGTGACTGCGGCCACGCCGGATGTGCCCTGGGAAATGCCCTACGCGCCCGTCACGGTCAACATGTACGCGCTGGCCGCGGCGCGCCACATGCACGAGTTCGGCACCACCAGCGAGCAGCTCGCCTGGATCAAGGTGGCAGCGGCCGCGCATGCGCAGCACAACCCGAACGCGATGCTGCGCGAGCCGGTCACGGTCGAGGAGGTACTGGCCTCGCCCATGATCTCCGACCCTCTGCACAAGCTCGACTGCTGCGTGGTCAGCGACGGCGGTGGCGCGCTGCTGGTGGTGCGGCCGGAGATCGCCCGTTCGCTCGGGCGGCCGGTGGTCAACGTCCTGGGCGCCGGAGAAGCCGTGAAGGGCCAGGCCAACGGGCAGGTCGACCTCACATATTCGGGTGCGGCCGTGTCCGGCCCCATTGCCTTTGCCGAGGCGGGCGTGACGCCGGCCGACATCCAGTACGCATCGATCTACGACAGCTTCACCATCACCGTGCTGATGCAGCTCGAGGATCTGGGCTTCTGCAGGAAAGGCGAAGGCGGCAGGTTCGTGATGGACGGCAACCTGATCTCCGGCGTCGGCAAGCTGCCCTTCAACACCGACGGCGGCGGCCTGTGCAACAACCACCCGGCGAACCGCGGCGGCATCACGAAGGTGATCGAGGCGGTGCGGCAACTGCGCGGCGAGGCGCATCCGAAGGTGCAGGTGTCCAACTGCGGCCTTGCCCTCGCGCAGGGCACGGGCGGGCTGCTGGGCTCGCGCCACGGCAGCGCCACCCTCATCATGGAAAGGAACTGAAGAATGACCACGATCCCGCAGGACCGCGCGTTGGGCGCACCCATCGTCGACACCGCCACCGAGCCCTTCTGGAACGCCGCGAAGGAAGGCGTGCTCCGCATCAAGCGTTGTACGGCGTGCGCCAGGGTGCACTGGTATCCGCGCGCGCTGTGCCCCTACTGCCTGGGCGACACCGAATGGATCGATGCCTCGGGCAAGGGCACGATCTACAGCGTGAGCGTGACGCGCCGCGCCGGCCCCGTTCCGTATGCCATCGCCTATGTGACGCTCGACGAGGGCGTGACGATGCTCACCAACATCGTCGACTGCGACCTCGATGCGCTGCGCATCGGCGATCGCGTGAAGCTGGGCTTCAAGCCCGCCGAAGGCGGCTTCGCGATCCCGATGTTCGTGCCCGCGGCGTAGATGGCAAAGGGCCGCCGCCGATCGCGGCGGCTGCGGTGGCTATTCGCTCTTGATGTTCGCGTCTCGGATCACCGAGGTCCACGTCGCATACTCCTCGGCGATGCGCGCGCCGAGTTGCTCGGGCGTGCTGCCGGTGGCGTCGGCACCAGCGGTTTCGAACTTCTCCTTGACCTCCGGCAGCGCCAGCGACTTGACGATGGCTTCGTTCAGCTTCGCCACCACGTCGCGCGGCGTGCCGGCCGGCGCGAACAGCCCGAACCACACTTCGGGGTTGAAGCCCGGCAGCGTGTTCGCGATGGGCGCCGCGCCGGGCGCGAGCGGCGAAGCCTGCAGCGAACTCACGCCCAGCAGGCGCACCTTGCCATCCTTGATGAAGGCATTCATCTGCGACGAGCTGGTGCTCAGCAGCACCTTCGACTCGCCCGTGAGGATGGCCTGCGTGGTCGGCGCCTGTCCCTTGTAGGGAATGTGCGTCATCTCGATGCCGGCGCGGCGGCTGAACAGTTCGGTGGCCAGGTGGCCGAACGAAGCGGGCCCGGCGGTCGCGAAGTCGAGCTTGCGCGGGTTGGCCTTGGCGTAGTCGATCAGCTCCTGCACCGATTTCGCGGGAACCGTCGGGTTGACCACCAGGATCATCGGCTGCAGCGACACGAGCGAGACCGGCGCGAAGTCCTTGAGCGGCGCGTAGTCGGCGTCCTTCGACACCTGCGGCGAGATCACCAGGCCGTTGTTCGGAAACAGCAGCGTGTAGCCGTTGGCAGGCGCCTTCGCCACGAACTTGGTGCCGAGCACGGCAGAGGCGCCGGCCTTGTTCTCGATGATGACGGGCTGCTTCAGGAAGCGCTGCATCGGCTCCTGCAGCACGCGCGCGAGCACGTCCGTGGTGCCGCCCGGCGGATACGGCACGACGATGGTGATCGGCTTGTTCGGAAAGCCCGACGACTGCGCGATGCCGGCCTGCGGCAACGCCATGGCGCCGGCTGCGAGCAGCGCCGCGCACAGCGCCCTCGTCTTCATGCGAACGAGGCGCTTCAACCTGTCTTTCATGTGTTGTCTCCTTTTGTTCTCGAATCCGTGAGGCGATGGCTTCAGCCGTTCACATGCAGCGTGCGGCTTTCCCTCAACGCGTCGATGCGGTCCGCGCTCAGGCCCAGCAGTTCGCCGAGCAGCGCAGGGCCGTCGCCGCCCAGCGCCGGCACGCCGCCGCGCGCATGGGCGGCCGTGCGGCTGAAGCGGAAGGCCGGGTTGGGCACCTGGAACTCGCCCGAGCCGTCGTCGATGGTCTGGAAGGCCTGGCGCTCCACCAGCGGCGGCAGCTGCATCGCTTCGCGCACGGTGAAGTAGCGCGAGCAGGGCACGCCGGCGGCGTTCATCGCGGCTTCGCATTCGGCGGCGGTGCGCGACGCGGCCCAGTCGTCGAGCAGTTGCATCAGTTCGCCCCAGTGGTGCTCGCGCTCCTGGCTGGTGCGAAAGCGCTCGTCGGTGATCCACTCGGCGTGGCCGGTGCCGCGTGCCAGCGCTTCGAAGTTGTTCTGGCTCACGGGCGCGATCAGCAGGAAGCCGTCTTTCGCCTTGGTGGGGCGGTAGAGCGGACGCCTGCGCTCCGCGGGAAACTGTGCCTCCTGGCATTCGTAGACCAGCAGGCCGAGCATGGCGTCCATCAGCGACAGGTCGACGTGGTCGCCCTCGCCGGTGCGTGCCGCGCGGAACAGCGCGCTCTGGATCGCGCCGAAGGCCAGCGAGCCGCCGAGCACGTCGGCCACGAAGATGCCGTTCTTCAGCGGCCGCTCGACATCGCCTTCCTGGTAGTCGAGGTTCGCCATGTCGTAGCCGCTGGCGGCATGCAGCACCGGCGCGTAGGCGCTGCGGCCCGACCAGGCCCCTTCCTGCCCGAAGCCTGAGATCGAGCAGTAGACGAGCTTCGGGTTCAGTGCCGAGAGCGTCTCGTAGTCGAGCCCGAGCCGCTTCATCACGCCGGGGCGGTAGTTCTCGACCAGCACGTCGCACTGCGCGACCATCTCGCGCACCAGCGCGATGGCCTCGGCCTTCTTGAGGTCGAGCGACAGGCTCTTCTTGCCTGCGTTGAGCTGGGCGAAGTAGGTGCTGCGCCCGTCGCGGCGCGGCGGCCGCATGCGGATGTGGTCGCCTTCGGGCGGCTCGACCTTGATCACTTCCGCGCCGAGGTCGGCCATGAGGCGCGTGCAATAGGGGCCCGACATCATGGCGGTGAAGTCGAGAACGCGGACGCCGTCGAGGATGCCGGGCCTTCCCGGCGTGGTGTTCTTGCTGCTGGTCATCGTGCGCCCCTCAGGCAAGGTTCGATTCGGACACGGCCAGCCCGGCCAGCCGCGCGCCGCCCAGCGCGTCAAGGTAGTCGGCATGCGCAGCCGCCTCGCTCGCGTAGCGCTTCAGGTAGGCCGCGAAGGATTCCTCGCTGGCGCTGGCCTTCACGTACTCCTTCAGGTGCCGCTCGTCCGCGCGGTAGAGCGACGGCGACGAGGTCGGGTGCGCGCCGTAGGGCGCCTCCACCACCGCGTCGACCATCACGCCCGGCAGCTTGGTGAGATGGTTCGAGCGGCGGATCGTGTCGCTCGACACGATGCGGTCGACCGATACGATCACGTGCCGCGACGCCTGCGCAAGCATCGCGTCGAAGAACGGCGTGGACAGGAACTGCACGTTGCCGTGCTCGTCCGCCTGCTGTGCATGCAGCAGGCACACATCCGGCTTGATGGCTGCGGCCGCGAGCATCTTGCGCTCGCCGGGCTTCGACGGAAGCGGCCAGTAGTGCTCGGGTGTGTGGCGCGGGAGGTCGGTGCCCAGGTCGGGAATCGCGGTCCACGGCATGTCGCAGATGCCGGCGCGCAGTCCGCCCGCGATGCCGGGGCCGTCGAGCTCGTACACCTTCAGCGTGCCGTCTTCGGCCCGGCGGCGGAAGTGCGGCGCGAGCCCGAACTGCTCGAAGCTGATGAACACGCAGGCGGTGCTGCGCGCGCAGCCCGCGCCGATCAGCATGTCGGGCGCGATGGAGCCGGGTGCAGGCACCAGATCGAGGTTGCGCGCGCCCTTGCGGATCAGCGCGCGCACGAGCGCCATCGGCTGGGCGTTGAAGATCCAGCCGCCGAGGCCGATCCTGTCGCCGTCTTTCACCACGGACACGGCCTCGTCGAGCGAGACCAGCTTGCTTTTTTGGGTCATGGGGAGATCTCGTCAGGGGAACTTGCGGCGAAGGGTGCCGCGGGTATCGACGCGCGTGCGCAGGAGCCGCATTTCCTCGGCGGTGGGCATGGCGGTGACCGGCGGCGTTCCGTCCACGCGCATCTCGAAGCCGGTGGCCGCGTGGATCTGATCGAGCGTCACGCCAGGGTGCACCGAGCGCACGCGCATGGCCTTGCTGACCGACTCGAAGTCGAAGACGCCCAGCGGCGACACCACGAGCTTCGGGCCACCCGCAGGCAGGCCGGCTTCCTCGCGTGAGTTGCCGCCTTCCATGTGGCCCGGCCCGCAGAGAAAGTCGACACGCGGCACGAAGGCGCTCCTGTCGTGCCGGGTGAGGGCCACGTAGAAGCGCTTCGCCAGTCCGCACAGCGCGCTGATGCCGACGGTTCCGGGCCCGCGGACCTTGGGCCGCGCATGGTCGCCGACCACCACGGTGTTGATGTTGCCGAACCGGTCGACCTGCAACGCGGAAAGGATCGCGAAATCGAAGAAGTGGATCTTCCAGTCGATGAAGTCGATCATGTTCGGCAGGTCCATCCACGCCTCGGCCGACTCGATGTTGTCCGAGTCGGCTGTGGACAGCAGGTGGTCGCGGCGCGGATTGACCATGCCGCCGGGGCCGGATATCCACCACAGGCGCGGGGCCTGCATCTCGCGCGCCAGGTTGCAGGCGGCGAGCTGGATGTCGGAGTTGGTGCCGATGATGACTTTTTCACCATCCTCGAAATCGCGTGCCAGCAGCACCGCGAGCAGTTCGCCGGTGGATGGCTTGTCGTCGTCGTGCATCGTCCGGCTTGCCTCGGGTAGGGTTGTTTTTGGTTGAACCATTGCTGAATGCTAGGAATCAACCACGGCACTGTCAAGCGGGGTTCGCCTCGGGGCGGACAAAAAAAGACCGCGCGCCTTGCGGCGAGCGGTCGGTGTGCGGGCGGCGGCGAAAAGGTCAGCGCGAGGTCTTGCCTGTCGCCTTGGCTGCGGGTTTGGCAGGCGTCTTCGCGGCAGGCTTGCTGCGCGGCTTCGCAGAGGCGGGCGCCGCCGGCGCCTCGTCGGCCGCGCCGCCTTCCACCTTCGACAGGTAGCTGCGCTGCAGCCGCTTGAGGATCGACTCCATCTCGGCCACGGCCGCGTCCGAATCGCGCGCCACCAGGTGCTTCAGGAAGCGGCGCCGCGACGGCAGCACGTAGTTGTTGTCGTAGTGGCCCACCTGCCCGATGAACTCGGCCAGCACGTTGAGCACGCCGTTCATCACGATCACCATGATCGGATTGCCCGTCATGCGCGCGAGGATGCGGTGGAACTCCAGGTTGGTGGCGGCGCGCGCGGGAAAGTCGTCCTTGCGCATGGCCTCCTCGGCCGCGTCGATGTTGTTGCTCAAGGCCTCGATGTCGGCCGGCGTGGCGCGCGTGCAGGCTTCGCGCACCAGGATCGACTCGAGCCAGATGCGCGCCTCGGTCAGGTGCGCCGGCTGGATGGCACCCATGTGGTACATGTCCATGAGGCCCGTGGCGATGGCGTCGCCGCTGCGCCCACTGATGAACGCACCGCCGGTGGCGCCCTTCTGCAGGCGGATGAGCCCGGCGTGCTCCAGCGAGCGAAGCGCCTCGCGCAGCGTGTTGCGCGACACGCCGAACTGCTCGGACAGCGCGCGCTCGGACGGCAGGCGCGTGCCCACCTTGAGCCGGCCCTGCGCGAGCTCGGTGCGGATCTGCTGGGCGATTTCCTCGAAGGCGCGCGCGGAGCGGATGGCCTGGAACTTGGCGACCGGCGCAGCGGATGCCTCGGGCTCGGTGGGTTGCTGTTCTTTGGCGGTCATGAGGATCTCCCTGCGAAACATGAAAAGTTGGACCTTTGAGCCAATGATAAATGCCGGCATCTGCGGGCACCGGGGCTTTCCTTTCATTCACCGGAGATACTACAATGGTTGGACCATTGAAATGCCGAGAACGGAGACTGCATGACCCAGCAACCCCTGCCCAGCGACGAGGAGCGCGCCATGCTGCGTGATTCGGTGAAAGGGTTCCTCGCCCGGCATTGGCCGGCCGCCACCGCCGTCGCATGGGCGCGCGAGCCCGGACGCGTGCAGGCCGCGTGGCAGCAACTGGCCGGGCAAGGGCTGACGGCCTTGGGCAGCGATCCGGGCGAAGGCGGTTTGCGCGAGATCCTCATCGTGGCCGAGGAACTGGGCCGCGCGGCCTGCCCGGTGCCGGTGCACCACGCCGCCCTGCTGAACCTTGCAGCCCGGCATGCGCCCGAGGCCGATGCACGCGCGGTGCTCGCGCTCGGCGCATTCGACGCAGACCCCGGCGCAGGCAGCGCCACCTTCGCGGACGGCCGGGTCGATGGCGAGCTCGCGTTCGTCGAATGCGCGGGCAGCGCCACGCACCTGGCGGTGGCAGTGACGACGCCCGACGGTCCTGTGCTGGCATGGATCGACATGGCCGCGCCCGGCGTGCGCATCGAGGCGACGCCGGCCATGGGCACGGAGGGCCTGTACCGCGTCGGGCTGTCGGGCGTCGCCGCCACGGCGGTGGGCACATCCGAAGCGGCGTTGCAGGACCTGCGCACGCTGGCGCAGCTCACGCTGTGCGCACGCGCCACCGGCGCTGCGGGGCGCGCCTTCGAGATGGCGGTCGCCTATGCCGGCGAGCGCAAGCAGTTCGGACGCTTCATCGGCAGCTTCCAGGCGATCCAGCACAAGCTGGCCGACAACCAGATCGCGCTGATGGGCGCGCGCCTCACCCAGGCGAACGCCGCGAGGCAACACGACATCGGTGCCGCCGACTGGCGCGTGTTCGCCGCAGCGGCCTGTTCATTGGCAGGCTCCACGCTGCGGCAGGTGGCGCTGGAAACGCAGCACACTTTCGGCGCGATCGGCTACAGCGAGGAGCACGAGGCACCGAGGCATTTCAAGCGGGTGCACCTCGACGTGCTGCGTCATGGCGGTGTGCGGCGCGCGAACGAAGAACTGGCCGACCACTTCCTTGGCGACGAGCCCAAGGCGCTGCCGCGCTACGACCTGGGCCCGCAGGGCAATGCATTCCGCGAGGAAGCGCGCGCCTGGCTGCAGGCCAACTGGCTGGGCGAGCGCAAGGCCGCGCACGAGCGCCTGGACTTCGCACAGCGCGAGTACGACCGCGACTTCGCGCGTGCGCTCGGCCAGACCGGCTGGATCGGCCTGGGCTGGCCGAAGCGCTTCGGCGGCCAGGCGCGCGGCGCCTTCGAGCAACTGGCCTTCATCGAGGAAATGGAGCGCGCCGAGGCGCCGCGTGCGGGCGCACCTGTACAAGCCGCCATGCTGCAGGTGCACGGCACCCCAGCGCAGCAGGACCGCTACCTGCCGGAGATCCTGCGCGGCGAGGCCATCTACGGCATGGGATACAGCGAGCCCGACGCCGGCTCCGACCTCGCCTCGATGCGAACGCGGGCCGTGCGGGACGGCGACCACTACGTGATCGACGGCCAGAAGATCTGGACCACCACCTACTGGGGCGAGTACATGCTGCTGGCCACGCGCACCGATCCCGACGCCAGCCCGCCGCATGCGGGGCTGAGTCTATTCATCTTGCCGATGGACACGCCGGGCATCACCGTGAAGACCTCGACCACGATGTACGGCGGCAGTTTCGCCAACGTGTTCTACGACAACGTACGCGTGCCGGCCGAAGCGATGGTGGGCGAACTCAACGGCGGCTGGAAGGTGCTGGTGGGCGCGCTGGCCACCGAACGAGGATTCATCGGCGGCGGCATCGTGCTGAAAGTGGCGCATGCGTTCGAACTGCTTTGCGAGCACATCCGCCATGCGGACCTCAATGGCCAGCCGATGCGGCGCGACGCGCTGGTGCGCGAGCGCATCGCCGGGCTCGCCGCGCAGATCGAGGCCGGCCGCCAGATGATGATGCACTGCGCCGAGCGCGTGGACGCGGGCGAGACGCCGCTGCACGACGCGGCCGCCAGCAAGGTCTATTCGGGGGAATTGATGGAGCGCTTCGGCGAGACGGCCCTCGACATCCTCGGCATGCAGGGTACGCTGTCCGAAGGCAGCCCTGGCGCGTTGCTGCGCGGGCGCATCGAGCAGAACCTCCGGCATTCGCTGATGTGGGTGATCAGCATCGGCACCAACGAGATCCAGCGCACGCTGATCGCCCAGCGCGGGCTCGGCCTGCCGCGCTGAGCGGCGCGGCAGCCGTGGCCACCGGAAAGCGGGCGCTCAGCGCGCCGGCTTCTTGCGTTCCATGTCCTCCAGCAGCGTGTGCAGCGCAGTCAGGTGCTTGGCCAGCGCGGCGCTGGCCTTCTCCGCATCGCGCTCGCGCATCAGCCGCAGCACCTTGCGCCGCACCTGCACCACATTGCTGTGCGGCGTCTGCAGTTGCGCGATGAGCCCGCGCAGGATTTCGGAGAGCGCATCGATCAGCATCACGATCACCTCGTTGTGGGTCGCGCGGCCGATGAGCCGGTAGAACTCGGTGATGAGCCCGCTGTCGCGCACCGGCTTGCCCTGCCTCACCAGTTCGGCGAAGCGGTCGATGTCGGCCTCGATGGCGGCAAAGTCTTCGTCGGTGCCGCGTTCGCAGGCCAGCTTGATGGCCAGGCCGCACAGCAGGATGCGCGCCTCGGTCACGTCCGACACCGGCACCTGCTTGAGCGCCACCATGTCGCGCACCGCCTGCGTGATGCCTTCGGGGTGCGACTGCTTGATGTAGAAGCCGCCGTTGATGCCGGTCAGCGCCTCGACCATGCCCGCCATCTCGAGGCTGCGCAGCGCCTCGCGCACGCCGCTGCGGCTCACTCCGAACTGCTCCGACAGCTCCTTCTCGCTGGGCAGCCGGTCGCCCGCGGCCAGCAGCCCGTCGGCCACCTGCTGGCGGATCTGGTCGCAGATGGCCTCGAAGGCGCGGCGCATGCGCACGGGCGCGAAAACAGGAGTGGTATCGGACATGGCTTCTTTCTTCCTCGGTTCACGGACATGCGCAGGACCGGCTAGTGTGCCCGCCCCGGGGCCGGCGCTGATTGACCATTCTCCATGCATTCGTTATGGTTCAACCAATGATAATTTGAGACACCCCAGGAGACAACCGATGAACCCGACCCGCCGCCACACCCTTGCCACCGGCCTCGCGCTGGCGGGCACTGCCGCCCTGCCCCGGTTCGCCTGGGCGGACGCTGCATATCCCGGCAACATCATCAAGTTCGTCATTCCCACGCCCGCCGGCGGCGGGCACGACACGATGATGCGGGTCATCGGCCAGAAGCTCACCGAGGCCTGGGGCCAGCCGGCCATCGTCGAGTCGAAGGCGGGCGCGAGCGGCGCCATCGCGGCAGCCACGGTGGCCAAGGCTCCGCCCGACGGCTACACGCTGCTGGTGAACTACAGCGCGCTGATCAGCAACCTGGTGCTGCAGCCCACGCAGATCTACAAGCTGTCGGAGCTGGCGCCCATCAGCATGCTGGCGCTCACGCCCATCGCCATCGGCGTGCGCGAGTCGCTGAACGTGAAGACGCTCAAGCAGCTCGTCGACCTGGCGAAAAGCAGGCCCGGCAAGATCTCCTACGGGTCCTACGGTCCCGGCTCGGGCGGCAACTTCGTGGGCGAGCTGCTCAACATGGCGGCGGGGATCGACACCGTGCACGTGCCCTACAAGGGCGAGGCGCCGGCACTTCAGGACCTGATCGGCGGACAGATCGACACGGCTGTGGTCTCGCTGGGCGGCGTGTCGCGCTATCCCGGCAAGATCCGGGCGCTGGCGGTAGCCAGCCCGACGCGCTTTCCGCTCTACCCCGACGTGCCCACCTTCGCCGAGGCCGGTTTTCCCGAGGTGAACATGCCGGGCTTCGGCGCACTGTTCGCGCCGGCGGGCACGCCCAAGCCGATCATCGACAAGCTCACGGCCGAGATGGCACGCATCGTCAAGCTGCCCGACGTGGCCCCCAAGCTGCTCGAGCTGGGCTTCGAGCCGGCGGGCTGGGGCCCCGACAGGCTCTCTGCCTTCCTGGCCGAGCAGCTCGCGCTCACGCAGAAGCTGGTGGCCACGGGGCGCATCAAGGTCTGAGCGCCGGACGCAGGCGAGGCGCGGGCGCGACAAGCGCTTGGCGCACTGCGTCGATATGATTCGCGCAGCCTGCCGACGGACCTCCCGCGCTTGAACCACCACGATCCCGCTGCCCCAGCCGCTCCTGCGCGTGCGCCCTCCAGCTGGCGGCCGCTCGAGCAACGCTCGTTCCGCGGCCTGTGGACGGCCGGCAGCCTGTTCTTCGTGGGCAACGCCATGCAGAACATGGCGGCGTCGTGGCTGATGATCGAGCTCACGGCCTCTTCGTTTCTCGCGGCCCTGGTGCAGACCGCGTCGTTCCTGCCGATGTTCCTGCTGTCGCTGCCCGCCGGCGTGCTGGCCGACACCACCGACCGCCGCACGCTGATGCTGCGCATCCAGGGCGTGTATGCCACCGCGGCACTCGTCCTCACCGGGCTGGCGCTGGCCGGCTGGGTCGGGCCGGGCACGCTGCTGTTCTTCACCTTCCTGCTGGGCGTCTGCACCGCGCTGCAATCACCCTCGTGGAATTCGGCCGTGAGCGACACGGTCGATCGCAAGGAATTGCCCCAGGCCATCACGCTGGTGTCCATGGCCTTCAACGGCGCGCGTGCCGTCGGCCCCGCGCTGGCCGGCCTGGTGTTCGCACTGACGGGTGCCAGCGCGGTGTTCGTGATCGCGGTGCTCACCGCCATCGGCATGAGCCATGCCACGCGCCGCTGGCCGCCGCGCCCGCCGCTGCCGGGCAAGCTGCCCGCCGAACGGCTGTGGGGCGGCATGCTGAGCGCGTTGCGCTATGCGCGCCACTCCCCGGCCATCTTCGCGCAGCTCGTGCGCACGGCCGGCTTCAGCGGGCTGGGTTCCGCACTGTGGGCGCTGCTGCCGGTCATTGCGCAGCAGCGGCTCGACCTGGGCGCTGCGGGCTACGGCCTGCTGATGGCCTGCCTGGGCACCGGCGCGGTGTCGGCGGGCTTCTTCGTCGGCCGCATCCGCTCGCGCTTCGGTCTCGACACCCTGGCCGCCTGCTGCTGCCTGGTGTTCGCGAGCGCGATGCTGGTGGGCGCGCTGTCGACCTGGCGCCCGCTGGTGTACCTGAGCTTCGTGCTTGGCGGCGCGGCCTGGATGACGATGATGTCGACCTTCAACGCCGCCACGCAGACCAGCGCCCCGCCGTGGGTGCGGGCGCGCGCGGCATCGCTGCACACGCTGTGCTCGCTCGGTGCGTTCGCGCTGGGTTCGGCGCTGTGGGGCGCGGTGTCGAGCCTGATCGGGCTGCCCGCGGCGCTGTGCCTGTCCGCCGCATGCATGGTGGCGAGCGTCGGGTTGGCGCGGCCCTATCCGCTGCGCATGGGCGCCGACGACGAGGTGACGCTGGCCGACCACCGCGACGAGCTCTCGTTGCCCGCCGAGCCGGAGTTCGAGGCCGGCCCGGTGGCGGTCGAGGTCGTGTATTGCATCCGCGAGACCGATGCGCGGCGCTTTCTCGACGCGGTCCAGCAGCTGGCCGTGCCGCGCCGGCGCGACGGCGCAACCTTCTGGCGCGTGTACCGCGACCTGGGCGACCCGAGCCGGTATGTCGAGCGTTTCATCGTCACCTCATGGGCCGACTACCTGCGCCAGCGTTCGCGCGCCACGGTGGCCAGCAACGAGCTCGAGGCGAATGCGCGCAGCTTCCAGGTGGCCGGCGTGCCGGTGGTCACGCGGCACTACCTGGCCGAACTGAGTCCCTGAACTCGCGGGAGCCTTCCACTCAGTCAACCCAGCGGCTCGCCTCGCCCACGGCGGCGCGCGTGGTGCGGAAACGGTTCGCGGGGTGCGCAGGGTCCTCGTAGCCGAACGAGATGCCGCATACCACCTGGCGGTCGTCCGGAATGTCGAACCATCGGTGCAGGAATTTCGCGCGCGACGCGATGGCCGCCTGCGCGATGCTGGCAACGCCACGTGCCCTTGCGGCCAGCATGAAGTTGCTGACATAAGCCCCGCAGTCGAGCACGCCGTAGGTGCCCAGCACCGCCTCGGTGGTGACGAGCGCCATGTGCGGCGCACCGAAGAAGCCGAAGTTGAGCTGCGCCTGCCGCGCCGAGGCCTCGCGATCGCCATGCGCGATGCCCACGCTGTCATACAGCTGGAACCCGCATTCGCGCCGCCGCTCGCGGTACACGCCGCGGTACTCGGCCGGCGGTGCGATGTCGAACGACGGGTCGGCCGAGGCCTCGGGCGTGGCCATGGCCTGGCGCAGCCGCTCGGTGGCCTCCACGCTGGTCACGGCCACCTGCCACGGTTGCGAGTTGCACCACGAGGCGGTGCGCTGCGCCGCGCGCAGGATGGCGTCGATCGTTTCGCGCGGCACGGCCTGCGGCAGATAGCCACGGCAGCTGTAGCGCGCATCGAGAACCGAGTCGAAAGCGGCGGCCAGCGCGCTGTCCGGAGAAAAGGAGTTCATGTCGGTTCGAGCAAGGGTTGCATGGGTTCGGCGCGCGTCTGCAGGAAGCCTTGCGCAGGCGCGATCCAGTCGAGGGTGCCGGCAAGCGCGGCCACGTCCGCCCGCGTCGCGTTGCCGCTGAAGAGCGTGTGCTCCTGTTCGAACAGGAAACAACGCGCGCCTGCAAGCTGCACGGTCTTCAGCGTCAGCCCGCCAATGTCGAGCACGTCGCCGGCACCCTCGCCCGAGTCGCCTGCGCCGGTGACGAGCGTCCAGCGGATCTCGCCGGGCGCCGCCGCGCGCACCACGGCCAACGCGCCGTCGTCCTGCGGGGGATCGATCAGGGCCCACTCGTTGCCCGCGCCGCCGCCCACCAGGTAGCTGTTGCGCGCAGCCGGCGCACCCGTCGTGACGCGCACGACGTGCGCGGACAGCCGCACCACCAGCCCGTCTTCCAGCTCATGATGGCCCTGCCCGTGGCCGTCGGGGTCGATGCGCCCGAGTTCCTCGTACGCCGGCTCCCACGGGTTCACCGGATGGCGCCCGCCCTTGCCGGTGGCCACCCGCGGCATGATCATCGGCACCGCGCTCAGCGCCTGTGCATGGTCCATGCAGGCCTGCGCCGAGCCGAAGGACTGCAGCTGCTCGAGGATGCGGCGCGTCACGTTCATCAGCTTCAGCGCGCGCGTCTCGCTCAGTGCCTCGGCCGGCGTGAGCCACATGCATTCGACCGTCTCGCGCGTGTCGGCGCTCGGGGTCTGGGCCTGCGGCGCGAGAGCCACGAAGAAGCGCGTGTCGAAGCGCCGCGGCATGCCGGGCGGCGTGAGCCAATGGCTGAAGTAGCGCAGCCGGTCGACGGCCAGCTGCCAGCCGCGCTCGCGGCACATGTGCAGCAGCGCGTCGGAACCCAGCTCGGCCGAATGCCGCAACGCGCTGCGTTCGGTCGCGGACAAGGCATCGAGCGCCACCAGCGCGCCCGATGCATCGGAGGCGAACAGCAGTCCCGCCTCCTCGAAGCACTCGCGCACCGCGGCCACGTAGTAGTCGAGCCCGTTGGCAGGCACCGCCAGGCGCAGGCTCGCGGCCGTGTCGTCGAGGCCGCAGCACGAGGCGTGCATGGCCGGGTCGTGCGCATCGACCGTGCCGCCAGGGAACACGCTCGCACCGCTGTTCTGGTCGGCTTCCTTCTCGGCCCTGCGCAGCATGAGTACCTCGAGCCCTCCGCCACTCGCCGCGTTGTCTCGCAGCACGATGAGCGAAGCAGCCGTGCGAACGGGGCGCACGCCGGCTGCGGCCGGCATCTTCATTCCTTGGTTCATCGGCGTTGTCGTCGTGATGGACATCTATGGTTGATCCATTCTAAAGGTTATTGGGCAGATCGCTTTACAGCGCGCAGGGCGCGGCACTAGCATTGGTCCTACCAATCTGGTTGTCCAAATTGGACACACCACATTCTGTGTCCGCGACCCCTCACGCCCCATCAAGGAAAACGCGCCCCATGCTCTCCCACGAAGACAACGAAACCCTGGTCCGCGTCGGCCCCGACACTCCCATGGGGCAGCTGATGCGCCTCTACTGGATTCCCTTCCTGCCGAGCCGCGACCTGCAGGCCGACGGCCAGCCGCAACGCGTGCGCCTGCTCGGCGAGGACCTGCTGGCCTTTCGCGACACCGAAGGCCGCATCGGCCTGATCGACCACGCCTGCCCGCACCGCGGCGCACCGCTGGTGTTCGGCCGCAACGAGGACTGCGGCGTGCGCTGCATCTATCACGGCTGGAAGTTCGGCGTCGATGGCCATGTGCTCGACACGCCGGCCGAACCTGCGCAGAGCCGGCTGAAGGACACGGTAAAGATCAAGAACTACCCCTGCCGCGAACGCAACGGCATCGCGTGGACCTACATGGGCCCCGACCGCGACAACCTGCCGCCGCTGCCCAACCTCGAATGGAACCTCGTTCCCGAGGAGAACGTGTACGTGAGCTTCCGCGTGCAGGAGTGCAACTGGCTGCAGGCGGTCGAAGGCGAGATCGACTCCGCCCACGCGCCCATCCTGCACGGCCGCATCGACCAGCAGGGCGCCATCAGCGACTGGACCGCCAAGAAGGACCTGCGCCCCACCTTCGAATGCAAGCGCCAGGACTTCGGCATGAGCGTGGCGTCCAAGCGCGTGCTCGACGAGCGCACGCACTACTGGCGCGTGAACCAGTTCCTGTTGCCGTTCTACACCCTGGTGCCGCCGCAGTCGCAGTACCCGGAGCTCAGCGGCCACGCCTGGGTGCCGCTGGACGACCACCACACGCTGTGCATCATGTTCTCGTACCACCCCTCGCAGCCGTTCTACGAGAAGACCCGCAAGATCTTCGACAACGGCCATGCCGGCCGCGAGACCGGGCACCCCAGCGTGAACGCCTATGCGCCGCGTCCGGCCACCGAGCCGTATGCGAAGTACTGGACCCGGTTCAACCTGCAGAGCGCGTTCCTCTTCAACTACGACGCGCAGACCAAGACCTGGTTCTCGGGCCTGCCCGGTCTGTGGGTGCAGGACGCCGCATGCCAGTCGGGCGTGGCGCCCATCTACGACCGGTCGAAGGAGCACCTGGGCATGAGCGACACCGGCATCGCGATGACGCGCCGGCTGCTGCTGGAGACCGTGCGCAACCTGGCGTCGCGCCAGCAGCGCCCGCCGCGCATCGACGACCCCGACCTGCCGATGGTGCGTGCCGTGTCGCTCACGCTGCCGGCCGGCGATTCGTGGAACGAGTCGGGGCGCGAACTGATGACCGCGCGCCTGGGCGCCGATTTCGGCTACACGCCATGAGCATGCCCGCCCCGATCGACCTGCGCCTGCGGCAGATCCGGCTGGAGGCCGAGGGCATCGCGTCGTACGAGTTCGTCTCGGCCAACGACGCCAGCCTGCCCGCCTTCAGCGCCGGCGCGCACATCGACCTGCACCTGCCGCACGGCATGGTCCGCAGCTACTCGCTGGTGAATGCGCCGTCCGACGGCGGACGCTACGTGGTGGCGGTGCAGCACGACGCCGACGGCCAGGGCGGCTCGGCCTGGATGCACAGCGCGCCGCGCGTGGGCGACCGGCTGCACGCCACGCCGCCGAGCAACGACTTCGCGCTGGTCGAAGACGCACCGCATTCGGTGTTCATCGCGGGCGGCATCGGCATCACGCCGGTCATGTCGATGCTGCGCCGGCTGCGCGAACTCGGCCGGCCATGGCGGCTGCACTACGCAAGCCGCTCGCCGCGCGAAACGGCGTATGCCGATGCGCTGCGCGCGATGGCCGGCGACGACCGCGAGGTCGACTTCTGCTTCGGCTCCTCGCGCATCGACCGGCTCGACATCGCCGCCATCGTGCGCGACGCACCGCCCGACACCCACCTGTACTGCTGCGGCCCGGCGCGCATGATCGACGCCTTCATCGCGGCCTGCGCCACGCGACCCGCGGGCACGGTGCACTTCGAGCGCTTCGCCGCCACCAGCGAGGCCGCCACCGAAGGCGGCTACGACGTGGTGCTCAACCGAAGCGGCGAGCGGTTCACCGTCGCGCCGGGCAAGACCATCCTGGACACGCTGCTCGACCATGCCATCGACGTGCCCTACGCCTGCACGGCGGGCGTGTGCGGCACCTGCCGCACGCAGGTGGTCTCGGGCGAACCCGACCACCGCGACGACTTCCTGAGCCCGCAGGAGAAGCAGGCCAACGACAGCATCATGATCTGCTGCTCGGGTGCGCGCTCGAAGACGCTGGTGCTCGATCTCTGAGCCGACGGCACGAGGCACGCCATGACCGCCACCATCGAAGCGCACGAGGCCGGCAGCGGCCATGGTGCCGTTGCCGGCATCCTCGCCTACCTGCGCGACCGCCGGCTGCAGCCCGGCGACCGGCTGCCGTCCGAGCGCGACCTGGCCGAACGGCTGGGCGTGGGCCGCAACGCGGTGCGAGAGGCGCTCGCCACCCTGGCCACGCTGCGCATCGTCGAGTCGCGCCCCAACTCGGGCATCTATCTGCGGCACGTGGAACGCGAAGCCAGCTTCGAGGCGCTGGTGATGCTCACCGACATGGGCGGCACGCCGACGCCGGTCGAGGTGGCCGAGACCATGGAGGTGCGCGGCCATCTCGAGGTGCTGGCCGCCGGGCTTGCCTGCCAGCGCCGCACCGACGCCGACCTGGACCGCATGCAGGCCGTGCTGCGCCGCACGGAAGAGGTGCTGGCGCAGAACGGCAACATCGCGGCGGCCGACACCGACTTCCACATCGCGCTGGTGGACGCCACGCACAACTCGGTGCTGGTGCGCGTGCTGCACGCCTTCTACCGCTTCACCGGCCGCCGCCGCGAAGCGATGTTCGAGGACACGGTGCAGGGCCGCGCCTCGCTGCGCGACCACCAGCGCCTGTTCGCACACGTCCGCGAGCGCGATTCGGCCAAGGCGCAGCTGCTGATCCTGCGGCACATGGACCGCGCGCGCAGCTACTGGTCGACCGTGCTCGGCGACTGACCGCCGACCTAGGAATTCACCCACGCAATCACAAGACAAGGAGACAACGCCCCATGAAACCCGCCCTCTTCCACCGCCGCGCGCTGCTGTGCGCCGCAGGCCTCTCGCTCGCCGCGGGCATGCTTCCGGCCTTCGCGCAAGGCAGCTTCCCGAGCAAGCCGATCCGCATGATCGTTCCCTATGCGGCCGGCGGCAGCACCGACCAGCTCGCGCGCGCCATCCAGCAGTCGATGAGCGAGACGCTGGGCCAGACGGTCATCGTCGAGAACAAGCCCGGCGCGGGCGGCACCATCGGCGTCGACTTCGTGGCCAAGGCAGCGCCCGACGGCTACACGCTGGTGTTCGGCAACACCGGGCCCAATGCGGTGGTCGGACTGATGCGCAAGGTGCCCTACGACGAGCCGAAGGACCTGCGGCCCATCTCCACGGTGGCGATCACGCCGATGATCCTCGCCGTGCCGGCCGACAGCCCCGCGAAGACGATGAAGGAGTTCCTCGCCTACGCGAAGAAGAACGGCACGTCGCTGAACATCGGCTCGGTCGGCAACGGCTCCCTGTCGCACCTGTCGGCCGAATACTTCAACGACGCCGCGGGTCTGCGGCTGCAACACATTCCCTACAACGGCGGCGCACCGATGATGACCGCCTTCGCCGGCGGCCAGCTGCAGGCCGCCTTCGTCACCGGGCTCGACGGCGCAACGCTCGTCAACTCCGGCAAGGTGCGCTACCTCGCGGTGGGCACCCTCAAGCCGACCGACACCGTCCCCGGCCTGCCGGCCATCGCGGACGACGTGCCCGGCTTCCGCAGCTCAGCCTGGTTCGGCGTGCTCGCACCGAAGGACACGCCGAAGGACGTGGTCGACAGGCTGCAGGCCGCCGTCGCCACCGCGGTCGCGCGGCCCGAGGTGCGAAAGATGTTCGCCGACCGCAACGTGGAAGCGCGCAGCAGCACGCCGCAGGAACTCGACAAGCTCATTCGCGACGAGATGGCGCAGTGGGGCCCGGTCGTGCGCAAAGCCAACATCCAGATGTGAGACCCCGATCCATGCTCGACGACATCGCAAGCGATTTTCCCGAACACACGCCCCGCCCCGCCGGTGCGCCGAAGGCGCTCGACGGCATCAAGGTGGTCGATTTCACCCATTTCATCGCGGGGCCCTTCGCCACGATGATGCTGGGCGACATGGGCGCCGACGTGCTCAAGATCGAGGCGCCGGGCCGCGGCGACGACTTTCGCCAGTACCCGCCGGTGCACCCCGATCTGGCGCAGGGTGCGCCGTTCCTCTGGTCGAACCGCAACAAGCGCAGCGTGGCGCTCGACCTGAAGACGCCCGAAGGCCTGGAGGTGGCGCGCGCGCTGGCCGCGTCGGCCGACGTGGTGGTCGAGAACTTCTCCAGCGGCGTGATGGCGCGCTTCGGGCTCGACTACGAGAGCATCCGCAAGACCAATCCCGAGGTCGTGTACTGCTCGGTGTCCGCGTACGGCCGCGACGGCGCGTTCGCCGACCGGCTCGGCTTCGATCCCATCGCGCAGGCCGAGAGCGGCTTCGTGTCGATGAACGGCTATGCCGACCGCCAGGGCGTGCGCGCGCTGTCGCCGGTGATGGACATCAGCACCGCGATGATGGCCTGCAACGCCATCCTGGGCGCACTGGTGGCGCGCGAGCGCACCGGCCGCGGGCAGTCGATGGAAGTGGCTCTGTTCGACAACGCGGTGCTGATGACGGGCTACGCCACGCTGCAGCACGTGTTCAGCGGCGCCGAGCCCCAGCGGCACGGCAACACCAGCCCGGACACCTGTCCGTCGGGCGTGTTCGAGGCGAAGGACCGGTCGTTCTACATCAACTGCGGCAACAACAAGATCTTCCAGCGGCTCATGACGCAGGTGATCGAGCGGCCCGACGTGGCGGCCGACCCGGCCTACGCCACGGGGCGCGAGCGCTCCGCGCGGCGCGAGGCGCTGTTCGCGCTGCTCGGCGAAGCCTTTGCGCAGCAGCCGTGGACGCATTGGCAGGCCCGCATGCGCGCGGCCGGCGTGCCGTGCGGCGAGGTGCGCTCGGTCGGCGAGGCGATCCGTTCGCCGGAGGCGCGCGAGCGCCGGCTGGTCACGCGCATTCCGCACCCTGCCGTGGGTTGGGTGCCGAACATGGCGCTGCCCATCCGCTACGGACGCACGCCCATCGCGGACCCGGTGGCGGCGCCGACCGTCGGGCAGCACACGCACGAGGTGCTGCGCGAAGCGCTCGGCTACGGCGACGAGCGGCTCGCGTCGCTGGCGCAGGCCGGCGCGTTCGGCCCGCCCGCCGCACGCCACGAGACCGCGGACGCACCGGCATGAGCGTGCGATCGCTGCGAGGCCGGGTGGCGGTCGTCGGCATCGGCGAGACCCGCTACTACAAGCACAGCCAGTCGCCCGATGCGGAGTTCAAGCTCGCCCTGAAGGCCATCCTCGCGGCTTGCGAGGACGCGGAACTCGATCCGCGCGAGATCGACGGTTTCGCTTCCTACAGCGACGACCGCAGCGAGGCCTCGCGGCTCGCCGCGGCACTGGGCATCCGCCGCCTGCGCAGCGCC
>Ga0209050_1001593_pt1 | contig 23441 bp, 19 predicted proteins | sample Araplavi_mTSA_r2_FD_184276 | JGI IMG/M metagenome (GOLD analysis project Ga0209050, IMG submission 184276) | Arabidopsis root microbial communities from North Carolina, USA - plate scrape MF_Cvi_mTSA_r2 (SPAdes) (version 2) | ecosystem: Host-associated > Plants > Roots > Endosphere | place: USA... | reverse complement strand
TACTAGATGACGAGTCCTGGATTTGGGACCTATTAAAGCAGTATGATAAGAAGATATATAAACAATAAAGGCATGATATGATCAAAAAGGATAACGATGTGCTAAAATGATAACAAAATTTATTCCCAAATGATAACGATAATTCAAAATCTTTGCCTGAAATTTGTTCAAGTGAAACGAATTAAAGGAAGTAAATGCCAACATATGAAAAACAGATTTCACACTACTATCCATATCACAACATTTGTATTGACGTAACCCTTGACCACAATAAATCTCTTTAGCTGACTATGGTACATAAATACCCTCAAAAATAAAGCACGCAAGCGCTGGCTTGATGCTTTGAAGAAATTGCCGGTTTCAACGCTGTTTGCTTAGTTTGTTGAGTATCGGCGCCTCAAAATAACTGTTAAATACATAACCATGGCAGGTCCAATAAAATTTGTGCCACCCTTTATGCCTGAAAAAGAAGCATTGCCTTTCATTTCCCTGGCAAAAGGAGAGATTACGCCTGATATGTGTAATTCCATTGAAGCAATACGAACGTTTAAAGGAAGTAGCCAGGAAGTGGAAGTTTTTTTAGGTGATATGATAAAAGAGCTGGTCATTCACGCTTTGTCAGATCCAACTGAAAGAGATGTAACATAATTCACTGTCTTTTATTGCTAATATAGAACTGTTTTATGTTCCGTTGCGGGATAATGAAGTAGTTCGAATGCTTGAAGATTTGATTTTTCAGGTAATTAGATTCTTGCTTGCTTGTCTGGAATTGGAGCTGTAAGTAAAACTTTTAAAAATGAGAAAGTCAAAATTGTTTTTGGGAGGTTCATTATTGGTAATGACAATAGTTGCTGTGTTAGCCACTAAAGGAATGAAATTTGTCCAGCCGTTCTATTACTATCTAAAGGGCAATACTTGCGTTTTAGTGTCTCAGCCTTTAAGTTGTCAAATAGGACAGCCTATTTGTAAATATATAGAAGCGGCAGGTGTATATCAGGAGTATGCGACAAGAGTTAATCCGACTTTTTGTACTAATCCTTTGCAGCCCGAGTAGTTTTTAAAGGCAATGCAATTACAATTTTGATAGTTATGCTACATGTGAAATTACTTGGTCCACGCCGAAATTCGAAATTGAAGGAAACGTCGTTTTGAAGCGAATTTGATATGACAGAATGCCGTGGAGGAACGTAGGAAGTTAATTAGGGTGCTTTACAAATAGTCTTTTGTACTTGCAATAAAAAATTTTAAAATGAGAAGGTCAAAATTGTTTTTAACAGGTTCATTATTGGTAACGACAATTGTTGCTGTTTCAGCCACTAAAGGAATAAAAAGAGCTCTTCCGTTCTACTATTATCAGAAAGGAAATGTTTGCGTTTATGTAGCCCAATATACTCTTTGTGAAATAGGAGCCCCTGTTTGTAAGTATACTGATGCTGTTGGTACATATCAGGAATATGCGATAAGAATTAATCCATCTCTTTGCCAAAATGTTTTACAACCTGAGTAGTCTTGATTTCTATTGTTTTACGAAGTCCGAACCGTTGGCTTGCAATGATAGAATGAATATTCACGGCTGTTCTAGCACGCTGCTAGACTAATGTGAGGATAGGTAAGAATTTATAGGCATTCTTAACAATCCACCTTCTTCTTAAAAAGGAAGAGTAGTGGATCATGGTCTCAATGAAAGTTTTATGGAAAAGAAGGCGATTATAATAGGCGCTGGGCCGGCTGGTCTTACAGCAGCATACGAATTGTTGAAAAGGACGGATATAAAACCTATTATCCTGGAGAAATCCGGAGATATAGGTGGCATTTCGAAAACAGTGAATTATAAAGGCAATCGTATTGACATAGGTGGGCATCGTTTCTTCTCCAAATCAGACCGGGTGATGAACTGGTGGATGAATATTATGCCAATCCAGGCTGAAGATCCAACTACATTCAATATTAACTACCAGGGTAAGTCTCGTGAAATTGATGCCGCATCTATTGGGGCAACAGACAACGCAGGGAACGATCCTGATAAAGTCATGCTCGTGCGTAGACGTTTGTCAAGGATCTATTTCCTGCGGAAATTCTTTACTTATCCCATACAACTATCCCTGGATACCCTCACCAAGCTTGGCCTATGGACCACTATTGCTATTATGTTTTCTTATCTGAAGGCACAGCTGTTACCACGTAAGCCGGAAAATAACCTGGAAGATTTTATGATCAACCGGTTTGGACAGGTGTTATATAAGCTGTTCTTCAAAGACTATACGGAGAAAGTGTGGGGGATACCCTGTGATAAGATCTCTGCGGAATGGGGCGCCCAACGTATTAAAGGTGTATCCATCAGCAAGGCCATTCAGCATGCCATACAATCTGCTACAAAAATGAAGCAGAAGGCTGCTGGAAATGATATTGCTCAAAAAGATACTGAGACTAGTTTGATAGAACAATTTCTTTATCCAAAATTCGGACCTGGCCAACTATGGGAGGAAGTAGCCCGGCAGGTGGAAAGCATGGGAGGAAAGATCCTGATGCATCATGATGTGAAAAGGATCTATACTTCAGATAACAATAATCAAGTTACTGCCGTAGCTGCTATTAACAATATAACCGGTGAAACCAGTTACCTCGAAGGCGATTATTTCTTTTCAACTATGCCAGTGCAGGAGCTGATCGGAGGCCTGGACGGCCCCATACCTGAGGAAGTGAAGGAAGTGGCGGCCGGCCTCCAATACCGGGACTTTATAACCGTGGGTATTTTGTTGAAGAAATTGTCCTTCCAGGATAAGAAGACGGGGGAGTGGAAGGCGTTGGATTTGAAAGATACATGGATATATATACAGGAGAAGGATGTGAAGGTAGGAAGGTTGCAGTTGTTTAATAATTGGAGTCCGTATATGGTGAAGGATCCGGATAATGCCTGGGTGGGGATGGAGTTCTTTTGCAATAAGACAGATGATTTTTGGAACAGGCCTGATGAGTATATAAAAGATCTGGCTATCCGGGAATTGGAGAAGATTGGATTGGCCAGCCAGGCCAATGTGTTGGATGCGACGGTATTAAGGATGGAGAAGACTTATCCGGCTTATTTTGGGACTTATGAAAGGTTTGATGTGGTGAGGGAGTATGTAGATGGATTTGGGAATTTATTTTTGGTAGGAAGGAATGGTATGCATAAGTATAATAATTCAGACCATTCAATGCTGACAGCGATGGTGGCGGTGGATAATATAGCGGCGGGAGTAGGGAAGAAGGCGAATATTTGGGAGATAAATACGGAACAGGAGTATCATGAGGAGAAGGTAGCAACTAGCAATCAGCAAACGGCGATTGAAAAGCCTATCCAAGAGACTGCATCACGACCTGAACCATCTTTTTATGAGTTCGTGTTTAAGAATAAAAGGCATAGGGCTGCTTTGCTCATTAGTGCACTACTATTGTTGGTCCAGTTTGTTGTTTATAAGAAGCTGTTTCCCTTTGTAAACTTTATCCCGGATTCTTATGCCTACCTTGACGCTGCGTACCGGAATATGGAAATTAATATGTGGCCTGTTGGGTACTCTAAATTCTTACGGGTGTTCAGCGCATTCTTTAAATCTGATATTGCATTGGCCTTTTTCCAGTATGCTCTTATTCAATGTGCTATATTATATTTCATCTTTACCTTATTATATTTTATCAGGCCAGGGAAGCCGATACTATATATAGTTATGGGATTCTTTATCTTCAACCCATTAATGTTTTTAATAAGTAATTATATTCTGGCTGACACTTTATTCACTTCGTTAAGTGTGGTCTGGATTACACAGTTAATATGGCTGATGATCAAACCACGAAAGTATCATATATGGCTCCAGGCAATTTTATTAATGATGCTATTTACAATCAGGTTTAATGCTCTATACTATCCTTTCATTACGATCGGTGCATTGATTTTGTGCAACTTGCCGCTAAGGATAAAACTTTCAGCGGTTGGATTAAGCGCCTTATTAGTAGGAGTATTCCTATGGCATAATAGCAACCAATATAAGGAATTGACGGGAATTAGACAGTTTTCAGGGTTTGGAGGGTGGCAACTGGCAGCCAACGCCACTTTTATGTACAGTAAAATGGATACTGCTATCAAACTCGACGTGCCACCAAAATTCATCCAATTCCACAGAATTGTCAATAATCATAGGGATTCATTAAATAGGTTAAAAGTTCGTCCAGATTCTGTTCCCAGCATATATTATTTATGGGATGACAATGCACCTGTAAGAAAATATCTAGCAGTGAAGTATAGCAACGATACTATTACAGATTATTTCAAACGATGGGCCACTGTGTCGCCATTTTATGCCGAGTATGGAGAATACCTTATCAAGCATTATCCTAAAGAATTTGCAAAGTATTATCTGGCAGATAATATCAAGGATTATTGTATACCTCCATTGGAATTTTTGTCAATCTATAACATGGGATTTGATAGTGTGGGAGTACTGGCAAAGGATTTTTTTGGATATAAAACTCAAAAGGTTAAAGCCGCCTTTACTGATTTTAAAGTAGCTCATGGGATACCTGTGATGTTTTCTGTTACTAATGTTCTTTTCCTAATTGGTTCAATAGGGTTTGTATTCTTTAATGGTCTAAAGAAAGGCGGCGTTGTTTTAAAAAGTATTTTAGCCATTCTACTGTTGATCTGGCTTGGTAACTTTTGTTTTAGTGTGCTGGCTTCGCCAATTGTGTTAAGGTATCAGATATTGACCTTGATCCTGTTCTTTCCTATGGGTATAATTCTATTTGACTATATACTCAGAAGTGATTCACAAACGATAAATGAGAAACGATCATGAGATACGCATTAGCGATACTAATAAGCTGCATCTTTAGTTCCTGTGACAAACGACCTAATATGCCATCTTTCGATATTTTACTGAAGGATAGCGTTACAATATTAAATACTTCGGAGATTCCTAGAGGCAGTCCAGTACTTTTCTTCTACTTCAGTCCTGATTGTGACCATTGTCAAGCTGAAACTGCGGATATTTTAACCAACATAGATTCGCTTAAATCAGTTCGTATGTACTTCATTACATCCGATGAATTCAGCCGTTTGAAGGTATACAATAACTATTACAAGATTGATCGGTATCCAAACATAGTCTTAGGGAGAGACGTCAAAAACAAACTGGTAAATCATTTCAATATTATGTCACCTCCATTTTCGGCGATTTACAATAAAAACAAAAAGCTCGTGGCTCTATTTGCAGGCGAAGTAAAGGCAAGTGATCTATTAAAACAGCTAAGAAAAGTTAATTGATAGTAATTAGTACTGGTTAAAATGTTGTTTTAAAATTAATAAATGGTCTTATGAGAAATTTGACGATAGGGATTGCAGTCTATACATTCATTGTTCTGTTTTTGTATACCGGATTGAGTAAAATTGCAGACCATCATGTGTTTTTCGTAGCCTTACAAGGCTCTCCACTGATTAAACCGTACGCAAAACTAATATCTGTATTAGTCCCATTAGTTGAATTAATCATTGTCTGCCTACTCCTTATTCCAAGAACAAAAGTAATAGGCTTATACTCATCTTTTTTCTTAATGGTATTATTCACTGCGTATCTTGTTATAATTTTGAGTGGCAGCAGACTTCCATGCAGCTGCGGAGGTATTTTCTACAAAATTTCCTGGAAACCACATTTGTATCTAAATATATTCTTAACTGCCCTTGCTGCCGCTGGTATAATTTTCGCAAAGAGAGGTAGTCATCAAAATCGCATAAGACCCATTGCAGGATAAATTATATAAAGCTTCGTCAGTTGAAGACAAGAACTTAAGTGGTTAAGGAGGTATTTATGATTTAAACCTAGAGCAAAATGTCAAAGAAATATACATTCCTTGTAAGTAGCTGTGTAATAGTTACAATTATTGCTGTCATTACTACTAGAGGAATGAAAAAGGTCCTTCCGTTCTACTATTATAAGACAGGATCTAATTGCGTTTATGTACCACAGATTTCCGCATGCTCGCCAACATCATCTGTAGGCTGCTGGTATAACAAATACCCAGCGTACCAAAACAGACTTGATTCTATAATGTGTTTCACACCGCTAGGATTTGACTAGCACTTATGTATAGTATTAATAAAAAGATTCAGCTGTAACTGAACAAAAAAGAGCTTAAGATACTCGCGAGTACTAGTATATATGTTAAACAATTAAAACCCAAACAAAATGAAAAAGTCCAAATTGTTTTTAACAGCATCATTAATTGTGATGGCAATTGCTGCCGTAGCTGCAACAAGAGGAATGAGAGCACCTCTTCCGTTCTACTACTATCAGGTTACAAACGCAAGCGGAGCACCCATTAACTGCGTTTATGTGCCACAGCAAATTCTTTGCCAACCGAACCCGTCTCCTGTTTGCAAGTACCTTACTTACAATGCTTACAAGGACCGCCAAAGCGTAACTACTTGTATAACACCGCTGCGTCCTGAGTAATGAGTTGTCCGCTTACAGAATGACGACTCTTTGAAATTAAATAGGGGACGGTAGAGTGGATGGATATAGTATTTAATTATCATTCATTCTTGCCGTCCCCACTTTTATCTCCGAATTTTCAAAAGGATACGGGGAATAATGCTTGTAAACCGTCTGCTTATTGCGTATGATGTAATACGCCAATGTGTAATTAACGAAACTTATATCATGCCAAGTCAGGTTTAATTTAAAGTAACGATTGACTTATTTATCTTTTCACGATGCTTGGTAATGACAATAACGAGCATTTCCTTTTCTCCTTCCACTATGTCTAGCCCGTACTTTTGTAGAGATTTTCGCATCGATTCTCTATCAAAAAGAACATCTTCAATTGATATATCAATATTGTCAGTAATTCTGGTTTCATCGAAGTATACATTATGTTCATTTGCAACTGCTAAATACCCCCTAAAAAGGAGATTGCTAAAGGCGGGCATAGGCTTATTCTTGATATGTATGCTGGATTTGTCAGCAACTACATTTGGAGTGCCACCTTTTGTTTTTAATAAATGAAATGCCCTCTGATCCGCAACTAAATTGTAGCATTTCACTTTTTTCTTGACCAGTTTAGTTTCGTAGTTGAATATCTTACATAGATCTTCTAACATATTTCTTCTGAGATCTTCGTCACTAATATGCTCGATATTTTCTATTTGGCGATACCAGTATAGGCTACCGGGTCTTGCCAGCGATCCATATAGCTGTAAAGAATCCTCGTAACTAGCTTCTAATTTTGGGTATACCTTATACGATAAACTTGAGCTATCTATTTTGTCGAAGTCGGCACTGAAACTAGTATTCCAGTTGATACCTCCAAAAATCGAGAATAGGAATAAATTTGCAAGTGACCCCATTCCAATTATTGCGCGGTTTGCATTCGGCCCCGTTCTAACAATTTCTGGTGCATTCATCGTCATTCCAACTTTCCAGATACCTAATTCTGATTTAAATAGATTGTTTGTGTCCAAGTCAACTCTAGCTACTCTATTACTATCTCTATCTAGCGCTAAGTACCAATCATAAATGTATCCATTTGAGCTTGACGACATTGCTTTATAGCCAGCGTGGCTTCGGTCGAAGAATTCAAATTGCTCATTTCGAACAAACTTATTCAGGTTATCGATAGATAATGGGCCAGACGAGGTAATTGCTCTTATTATCCCAAGAGTATCGACCCAAATTAGATGTGGGAATCCAGCAGGTACAACTCTATTTGCGAAAATGGAATCATAAATAACGGGTATATTTAGGTTAAGCTTCTTTTGATACACATCAAACTGCTTTCTTATATGTTTATCTTCGTAACCTATTAATATAAATTGAACCTTTGAGGTAAACTGTTCTTGTAATTCTTTTATTTTTGGAAAACTTATAAAGCAACCAGCACATCCTGATGAAAAGAGATCAAAAATGAGGTACTTACCTTTGTATTTGTTCTTTATGGATTTGAAAAACTCGTCATTCTTAGGGTCGTTTATAAAAGAACCGTAAAATTCTTTTCCTATTTCAGGAACTACAATATTGAGATTTGATTGGCCAAATGTTGCAAAGGATTTCAATGAAATCAATGTTGCAAATATTGTCAATCCTTTAACTAGTTTTTTTGTTTGCATGATAAATATTTGAAGAGAATGTAAACATTTAATGTATCTGTAACTTCCATTCGGATAGTTTCTTTTTCTGCGGCCAGACTTCGTCCAACGTGTCTCCGTTATAGAGTATGCCATCTTTCATTACATATCGAATTTCCCGACTGTTGTGGATATCATCGAGTGGATTTTTATTCAGGATAACCAAGTCGGCAATCTTACCCACTTCCAATGACCCTATATCCTGCCGAATGCCCAATGCTTCAGCACCTGCAATCGTGGCGGCTTGTAAGGCCTCCATGTTTGTAAGTCCTCCTGCTTGTAAGGCCCAAAGCTCGTTGTGTGGTCCGATGCCTTTATCATCACCATGACTTCCTAAAACTACTTTCCCTCCCTCGTGCCGGACACGTGCGTCTATTTTTGAAGGGGTAATAAAAGCCGGATCAAGGGAATCGGCTGGACTCGCCTGCTTTATTGTTTTTAATTCATCTGCTGGAAGGAAACGAGTCATCTTTTCGTCTACGTGGTTGCGCCAGTATTTCCAATTCATACAATCCCGCGCCTGGAATTTTACACCAAAGTAAACCTGTAAGGTAGGGTCCCAATAGGTTCCGGATTGGGACCGCAGCATAATTACATCTTTGTAAACCTCTCCCAATGCGGTGTTGTGTTCTATCCCTGTACTGCCATCCTTGATCATCCCGATATGTAGAATAGGGTTGCCGCCTCCTTCATTAGTCATGTTTATCCCTGCTTCCATACAGGCCATTAGCAACCATTGCCGCTGCAGACGCGTGTCCAACTCGTACTGCTTCACCAATATTCCTCCCACGGTATTTCGTTTTCCTGCAAGTGAACGGGCATCGTCCGGATTGTTCATTCTAATCAAAAAATCAGATCTCACTGCCTGTCCAGCGCCGAAAAGACGCGGCCCTAAGATCCTTCCTGCGCGTAACAGTTCTGAATAACTTAATGTCCCGTAAATCTGCGATGGGTCGCTGGCTGTGGTCACGCCATAAGCCAGGCTGGTCAGAAACATCCAGTTCTGTTGGGCAATCACGCCCGATGGAGCGTTCATATGGAGATGTAGATCAACCAGGCCAGGCATGATGGTAGTACCATGAAGGTCCAGCACCTTTGCTCCATTAGGAATTATTATCTCATTCGCGTACCCAACTGCCTGGATTCGCCCCTTGTGAATCACCAAACAACCATTTTCAATCACTTCGTCTCCCTTCATCGTAATAATTCGAGCATTCGTTAAGGCAATGGTGCCACGGGCATAAGCGGCAGGAGCTATTAGGTTGATCTCAACAGATTCATCCGGCTGCACCACTACGGCAAGGCTTGTGGAATCATTCATGCCCAAATTATTGTACGATTGCATCTTCATTTCGGCGGCTTTCAGTACTTTGTTGGGGGCTATTCGAAAAAAGCGGTTGCCGTAGGTCCAGCAAAGTATCTTTCCGCCGTCTTCCCAATACGGGTCCACGCCATTAGCAAATCGAATGGCTGGAAGTGTTTTACCGAGATTATCAATTATTTGTGGCATTCCTAATTGGGCACATGGAATAAGATACAAGTCTTCGCTGGCTGAATAGACGATGAACCGGCCGTCGGGAGAAATGCTTATACTTTGCATCATAAGCCGCTCCAGATATAAACCTCCTTCACCCAACAACCACTGTTTAACAGAGTCTGTTTCTAAATTCCTCGAATCCAGTATGCATCGTGTATCAGGTAGAGGCTCATAAATTAATTCTTTACCATTTGCGGAAAAAATAAGTTTATTATTGATACCCACGTCTTCCTTGAAAGTTTTTACCAGTTTACCGTCTCTTGTAGAAATGAGTTGAATCTTGCCTGTCCCGTAGTCTATCTTGTCCCCCAGCTGTGGTATGCCCTTGACTACAGCTATCTGCTTTCCATCCGGTGACCATATGGGCCCATAATAAAGGCCAGGCTCTTTACGTAGCTTCTGCGGCTTGCCTCCGGTAGCAAGTACCTTCCACAAAAAGCCACCTTCGGTATCATTCCACGATACGTACGTAATCCATTTCCCATCTGGCGAATATACCGGTTGGAACTGGTTGCACCTCTGGTCCACTAACGGTCTTGGAATTCCATTCGGAAGCTCCATGACATAAATCTTATTGAGTGCCGAAAGGACGAGTTGTTTCCCGTCTGGGCGGACATTGATTGAACGAATATACTTGACCTGTATTGAATCATGAGTAACCCGGTAGGTATTGTAATTCAGAGGCCCCATGTCCACTTTCACATCGGCTTCAAAGGGGATAATGACATCTTCTCCTGTTTCAATGTCCACCCGATGTATTTTGCCAAAATAGCTGATATAGATATACCTTGAATCCGGCGAAAAGGAAAAGTGTTGGGGAGGAATATATGCTTTGTAGTCGTGTGGAGGTTTCAACATCTCTGGAACCAAAATCCGTTCTGCGTTTGTCAAAACATCACGAATCATGAGGGATTTTCCCATATCTCCATCTACGATATAAGCCAGCCAGTGGCCACTGGGGGACAAAGCCATACTACTTTTGTTTTCTGGTATAACAGTCCACTTCATTCGACTTCTAGTCTTATGATCAAACCGAAAAATCGTATCAATCTCAGTATAGTAGCCAACATTGCCATCCTTTGAAAAGGAAAATGGCCGGTGCACTGTAGAATCGGCCATTAGACTTCCTCCAACGAGACCATAAATTCTGGAATGATCAATGCCCCCATACTTAATATGCTCCATGTATATATAGAGCCCGTTCGGTAGCCATAAGGGTGAAGCCATCTCCTTGTGGCTCAATGGTTCACCTTCTCCACCTAATACCTGGTGATACTTACCCGTTAGATCGCGTACATTTAGATGCAAGCTCCCTGAAATATCGCTGATGTACGCCACACGCTCCCCGTCCGGAGACCATACCGGCCGCAGGTTCAATGCAATACCATGGGTTAGCTGTGTTGCTTTCCCTCCCGTTGCTGGAACAGTATATAAATCCCCCAAAAGGTCAAACAACAGAGTTTTACCATCAGGGGAAATATCAACGTTCATATAAGAACCTTCGTCAGTAGTGAAGGAAAGGGTACGAGTGGGTTGGATGGGAAGTTTATTGATTAATGAAAGTGAAGGCCGGTTAACTTGACAAAATCCCTCAAAGATTGCGCCTAGTAAAAAAATGCCAATAAAAATTATTCTCATATTTCTCTGATTCAGTTGTTTCGCACTTCGTTATGGTCATAAAGCGCTCCCGAAAGACCAATGTCGATATTGCGGTTTAACCCCGTGACATCGAAACAGACATCTCTAGCTTTTCTAGTTGCAGGCTGGATGATAGCCTTCACTACGCCGGATATATCGTCCTGGCCAAGCGAAAGAGGAAATCCGACGTTAAATATTTACCTCTAAAGAATGTGTCGTTCTTTTGGTTGTGCAAGTAGGAAAAAAGTTCGAACGGTTTTGTGCTTCGATAATCTTAATTTGAGCGCTTACTTTAAATTTAAGCAAAAATTGAATTATTGCAAATACAAACAAATTCTCATGACTATTAAACTTTATTATAGCGTTTTTACTTTCAAACATTCCTGTCTCTGGAGGGCCGAATTAATAGCCATCATTTTGTGTTAGATTCCGATTCTTCATAATTTCGTCCTGAGGAATTGGCATTAGCGCCTTGAATGACTGCCAAGATCCACCTTTCTCGCTCGTTACTTTTGGCATTACTTCATCTAATTTGCCAGTTCTTTTTAAATCAAGCCATCTATGTCCCCATTCTGTAAAGAGTTCCTTCCTTCTTTCCTCTAAAATTGCATTCAAAATTTGATCTTTTAAAGTAATTAACGTGTCGCCTAAGCCTGCGCGGTTCCTAATAATATTAAGGTCACTCAGCGCCCCTTCAACATCATTTAGGTTAGCTTTCGCCTCACTTCTAATGAGGTACTGCTCTGAAAGTCTCAAAACCATTACGTACTCTGAAACAGTCTCCGAATACTGGATTTTATATTTGTAGGGATAATAAAAGGTGTCAACCCCCTCAGTGAAAACTCCTATCCAATTCAATCTCCTTAAATCATTAGACGAAAAGGCATTAACTAACCTCCTATTCATTGAAGCAAATCCAGGATAGGAATACAAGACATAAATAAAACCTTCAAACGTATTGAAGAAATTTCCACAAGACAGTTGCCAAATTGCCTCTTTACTATTTTTTAAAAATACGTTATCGAAGGAAGGTTCTAAAACATAATTACTATTGGCTAAGACATCAGAGGACAGTTTAATTGCTTCATCATATTTCTTCAAATACAGGTATACGCGCGCAAGAAAAGCAGTTACTACAGCTTTGTTAGGTCTTAGTCTTTCTTCCGTGACTGTGGTACCATCGCCGTTAACATATCTTTCATTCAACAGATCTTTTGCACTTATTAGGTCCTTTACAATATTATCATATATAACATTGGTATTTGTACGACCTAAGGCAGCATTACCTACATATTCCGTTCGATCGATATATGGAATATCATCAAAGAAGTTCACCAAATAAAAATACAGAAACGACCGTATGAACAAGGCCTCTCCGGTAATCTGTTTCTTAACTTCATTTGTGATTTCAGTTGAAGAATTTAATCCTTCTATCATTGCATTTGCTTCATATATTAACTTATAAAACGTTGCCCAGGTCTCAGCCACAGTTGAATTGTTCCTCAAAACACCATTTGTATATAGTTCAATTTTAGCATTCTCACGTGTGAAATCAACTAGCTCGTCTGACAAGATTCCTGGAACTAAGGAAAGATAGGTATAACTTAGCGCCTGCGTCATTTGGGTATATATAACTAACTGAGCTGCATTTGCTGTCGAGTTATCCTTAAACACACTCGGCCGCACTAATTCGTTAACCGGCGGATCAACTTCGACAAATTTTCTGCAGCTTCCAGTTGGAAGTATTAAAATGATGGTCAGAAGCCAGTAACTTATTTTGTTTAGCATAACTAATATATTTCTCGTCAAAAAATTTAGATACATTTTTACTCATAAATCAATTTGAATTCCAGTAGCAACCATTCTTAATGGTGGTAAGAATGATTTGCTTTCTGGATCTAAGTTCTTATATTTTGTTAGCGTTAGTAAATTTTGTGCATTCACATAAATTCGAAGGGCGGTTATCGATTTTCTTTTTTCAAAATTAAATGTATATGATGCGGAGATGTTTTTTAGACGTACAAAAGAGCCATCGGAGTATCTGCCATCGCTTTGACTAAAATTGGAAAATGACGTTATGGCATCAAAATTATTACTACTTTTTTGAACCGGAGCTTTATCCCCTATTACTGTCCACCGATTAAGAACATCTTGAGTGTTATTTCCGAAACTCCCAGGCCGTCCAAACATCGTAGTATTATTATTCGCATTTTTCTGGCGTACAAATTGGAAGAAAATATTGAGTTGAAAATTACCAAATTGGAAATCATTCTTCAATCCACCAAAATATTGTTGTCCAGTGAAAATAATGTTTTGGTAATCTTCAGGAAACGAAATCTTTCCGTCCTTATTTTGATCAACGAATGTATATAAGCCTGTATTGGGATCAACACCCGAATATTTTAGTGCTTTATGGATTGTTAAGGACTCACCAACAACATATGAATATATGTCGCTTGAAGCTTCCAAATTTGGATACTCGATTAGCTTATTCCTGGGAATAGAAATATTAAATGTGGATTGCCAAAGAAAGTCGCTATTTTTAACATTGGTCGATGTAGCTTGAATCTCAATACCAGTATTTTGAACTATAGCATCTAAGTTATCGACTATGGTCCCAAATCCAGTTTGTGTGGGTATTTGTCTAACTAACAATTGATTTGAAGATCTATTTCTATAGTAACTAACATCTAACAGTACACGATTTTGAAGAAATCCTAATTCAAATGCCAACTCAAATTTCTTGTTTTTCTCCCACGCATAGTTTGCATTAAGAAGTCGAGTTGGTTGCAGACCAATTACTCCAAGATATGAATTGTATGGTGAATACGGCTGGTAAGTGTCTAGGAATTGGTAATCACCTATTTGGTCATTTCCGGTTATGCCGTAGCTGGCCCTTATCTTCCCAAACGAAAGAAATTTTAGGCGGTCAAAGAAAAGTGGATTGTCACTAAATATCCATGCGCCGCCAACAGACCAAAAGTTAGCAAACTGCTTTCCAGGTCCAAATCTACTTGATCCATCTCTCCTTGATGTTAAGTTAAGTATATACTTTCTATCATAGATTAAATTGAGTCTTGAAAAAACCGCACTATATTTATATTTACTATAAGTCTCCCCGATGCTTGATACAACAGATGCTGATTGAAAGTTTTCAAGCATTTCATCACTTGTAAATCCTATCCCCTTAAATGCTTTTCCTTGTTGTGATTGTTGCATCAACGTCGCTCCTATAAGAAAATTAAGATCGATTTTCTTATATTTTGCTGCATACTCTGCCTGCGGCTCAATGTTCCAAATTGAAATTTCGTTACTACCATATATCGAATATCCTTGTCCAGGAGATAGAGTCGGATCTAACGATTTACTTGGATTTATTGCTAATTGATTAACGGATGTATTTGTATATCCACTACTAACCTTGATTTGCAAATTTTGCAATAGTGAATAATTTAGATTTATATTTGAGTTCCAATATTTGATCTTTGAAGTGTTCTTTTGGAAAGTATAGCTTATTGGGTTTGTCCAAGTAGATTTTTCCCAATTTAAAGAACCATCGTCATTATAAATTTTTGGAGCATTTGGTGGTAGCTGAATTTGATACACAAAATCCTGCAGAGGTAGCCCACTTTGATTGTAAGAACTTATTCCAGAATAATTTATTTTAAATTTTTCATTTTGAGATTTATGGTTCAGACTATAGTTCGCTGTGCCTTTCCAGCTCCCGTAATTTCCTGGGAAGACGGTATTTTCTCTGTGATAACCAAGGCTAATGAAAAATTGAGTACTTGTCGAGCCTCCAGAAAAGGAAATCAGACCATCTGTTGTATGTGTTGTTCCCCCAATGAGAAGCCTTTGCCAATCTATATATCTGCTTGTATCCCATGTGCCGTTAATATCATATGCATTTGATGGGTAGCTTGTAACACCGTCATTTTTATAGCTCTCTTTCCTTAAAGCTAAATAATCACTGGTATTTAGTAAAGGCGCACTTTTTGTTATTTCTCCAATTCCATGATAAATATTTGCAGTTACCCGTGTTTTACCTATTGTACCCTTTCGGGTGGTAATTAATATTACGCCATTAGCTCCCCTCGATCCATAAATTGCAGTTGCATCAGCGTCTTTCAAGACCTCAATACTCTCAATATCATTAGGATTAATTGAATTGAATGGACTTGTCTCCAATCCAGCCCCTAGTGGTACATGCACATTGTCAATTGTAGTTGTTGCAGTTGAAACAGATAACGTGGTATTGTTGAAAAAAGGCACTCCATCTACTATAAACAAAGGGCTGCTTCCATTCTTAATACTATTTCTTCCTCTAATTTGTACATTAAATGCCCTCCCCGGTGCTCCAGAAAGCTGAGTTACCTGGAGCCCAGGTATTCTGCCTATTAAGGCTGCTATTGGATCGCTTACCGGTTGCTTACTTATTTCCTCAGCTTTCAATGTACCCACATTACCTGTGTTGAATCGTTTGGTTGTAGTATAGTACCCTTTTATGACGGTTTCATCAAGATTACTTACGACAACATTGAGTTTGACCAAAATTTTATTCCCTCTTACGGGGATTTCTCGCGTTTCGTAACCAATTGAACTGATTAGTAGTAGATCATTTTTTTGGGTATTAGGTAGCGAAAAGTTTCCACCGGGATCTGTTGTAATTCCATCATTAGTTCGTTTAATTCTCACCGTCGCTCCCGGTATCCCCGTTCCATCCGCCTGCGTCACCTTCCCCGTCACCGTAATCGTATTAATATTCGAATCCGCCACCGTCCCCATACCATTTCCTCCTCCTTCCAAGACCTTTTTTTTTCTTATCGTTATCACATTATCCGTATATATCCATTCCAAATTAGTCCCCTCCAATATCCTCCCCATCACCTCATCCAGTGCCGCATCTACCACCTTAATACTCACCTTCCCGGGCAACCTGATATCACTCGTCGAGTAAAAAAAGCTCATCTTCGTTTGCTTCTCAATCTGCTTAAAAACTTTCACGCAACTTTCTTCCACCACATTCAATGTTACTTTCTTCTCTCCCTGATCTACGCCCGCAATACAATTTAGATATAAGGATAAATTAATCGCGCACAGGATCCCCATCCTGCGCGCCTTGTTGGTCCATGATTGTCCCATAGCGATGCTGATTTTAAGTAAGCGTAAAAATTCGTATAGCCATGGGACTTTCTGATCATACGGGCAGAACCACCGCGATTGGATCACAGGCAATCATACAATGATCCTATTTCGGTTGATTATTTGAACATCCACAATAGTTATCACAAAAAGAAGTACGAGTTGCTATGTTTTTAAACTTCCCATGACTATTTTTGACCCCGCCTCTGGTATAGTACCAGAATGCCTAAGTTTATATATAATACGGGTAGCATCTCCGATCATACTGTCCAAAATGAAATTATTTTTAAATTTTTTGTGCAGAGAAAATAACACAAACAAGGTATACAATCCGATTAACATCGGATTAACTTTAAACCGCCGGAGACTGCCTACTACACCACAATCCCGGCTACCTAATTTTTTGAATTCCCACCTAATTGTGTTATATTTAATAAGCAAAATGTTTGTAACAATTTATTATGCATTTTGCGTCGGGAATAGCAATATTTTATTACCGCTACACAACATAGCACCAACCACCAACCGGAATATTTTCCCTCACTAAGTTATTACAGATAGAACCTAAGAATCACATGCAGAATGTACGGGATGACATACTTCTGGTAAAAGACCTCATCAAAGGTCACGAGTCCGCCTTCAACGAACTGTTTCACAAATACAGCCGCTGGATATTCCTCACCGCTATATCTAAATGCAACGGCAACGTCCAGGAAGCGCAGGACGTCACCCAGGAAGTATTCTTCAAACTCTGGAAAATGCGCGACTCCCTCAAACCAGACCTCTCCGTCAAATACCTCCTCTTCACCATGATGAGCAACGCCTGTAAAGACCGCAACGAAAAAAGACAAACTTCTCTCAAACTCAATATAAAATACCTGGAAAAGGAAGAACAAACTTCCCCACCAGATAATAACAACGGAAACAACGAACTCGCCGAAAAGATCCACAAAGCCATCGATCAGATCACTGCCCCCAAAACTCGTCAGGTAATAAAAATGTATTATATGGACGGCCTCAGCTATAAAGAGATCATCCGGATTACCGGCATGAAACTCCAGACCGTCCGGAACTATGTCAGCGAAGGTCTCGCCATTTTGAGAAAAAATGTAAAAAATCAATATTAACGGCAGTATGTTTTAATCACTCGCCCGTATTATATTATTAGTCGCGTTCAATGAAATTCGATCCAGTCATAATTGATCAGTTAACAAGCCAGCAGGTCGCTGGCATTATTTCCCGGGAAGAAGAGGACTATCTGAATGAACTCCTTTCCCGGGACAGTGAAGCTTTGGAGTACTGGAAATCGAAACGACAGTACTACGAAACGATGAACGCGCCCGACATACAGCAGGCATTCGATGAGAATATTGCACTGATAAATGTCTGGGAACGCATAGAAAAAACACGCCGTACTCATAACCTACGCAGAACATTGAGCATCGCCGCCATCGGCCTTTTGGCGATCGGTACGCTCACATATTTACTGGTTCCTTCCGCCAGGACGAAACCTGAAATAGCAGCCGTAAATACGCCCGCAAACGGCATCCGGTTGACCCTGCCAGGTGGGAGCACCATAGATCTCTCTACCACACAGGGACAAGTAGCCGTTGCTGGCGCCACGCTGCAAAACGCTAATAAGGTATTACGCTACACACCCGAGGAAGGAAAAACCACAGGAGCATTAGCCACCCTCACAGTCCCTATTGGCAAGGATTACCAGCTGCAACTGGCCGATGGCTCTGTAATATGGCTCAACTCCGCCACTACCGTTCAATTCCCCTTCGCCTTCGGCGATAACAGGGAAATAACCATAAATGGCGAAGCTTATGTTAAAGTTGCTGCTCACGCAGATAAGCCTTTCCTGATAAACCTGGGTAATACCCGCATCCAGGTCCTCGGTACAGAATTTAATGTAAATACCTACGATTCCGGCCTCGTAAAGATCGCCCTCGTAGCCGGCTCCGTTAAGCTGCAGGCGCCTGAACAATCACGCGTGATCAGGCCCGGTTACGAAGCCGTCTATGCAGAAGGCGCAACTATAAAGACGCATCCTTTTGATGAGGATTATACCCTCGCCTGGAGAAAAGGCATCTTCAAATTCCAGGATATTTCTTTAGATGAGATCTGCCGGGTACTTCCCCGGTGGTTTGGTATAGACGTGGTAATGGATAGCCGCCAGACAGCAGGCAAGCGCTTCTCCGGTGAGCTGGATAGAAACAAATCACTGGAGAAACAATTGGAGCTCTTCAAGAACGCTACCGAACTTGATTATTACTTCAAGGATGGGGTGCTTCACTTCCGTTGATTTATTGCCAACCAATCCATAATAGGTTTAGATTTTGTTTGAAAACTCCTTTCGCAGGTTTCTCTTCAGTTACCTGCTTTTTTTGTTTCATCCACCGCATCTTCTTATCATTGTGTAATGACACTCACTGATTACGAAATCTTCTTTGCCACCCATAAACGCCCAGGCGGCTGGAATGCCCAGGCTGATCACCTGTTATACCACTTCTTCAGCAGCTACAACTCCCCCGGCGATATGGGCCGCGAGATCCTCGATAAGCTCTCCGCGCTAACAGCAGGCAAACCACATCCCGAACTGCCCGACGATTGGACCTACCTCTGGGGTAAAGTCCTTCCCCGCAAGGACTATGTCTACTTTTTCGACCAGGAAGACAAACACCGCATACCCATCACCAGGCTCGTCTCCTGGGAAGGCAGCGCCCTGCGCGACGAAACAACCGTAGAAAACGCCTGCACCGTCTTCATGAAGATCCCCACCACAGATTTCCTCCGCGTCTGCACCGAATGGGACGAATTTAACCTTAGAAAGAACTAAGGAATACTATAACATCGCCACCGGCAACTACGAAAGCAGCATCCGCCTGCCAGGCTATGAAAACCCGCCGGCCCTGCAGCTCGCCAGGTATAACGATACCCTGGTGGCCGCTTACGACAAAAATGTGTTGCTGTTCAGATTGAATACAGCAGCTAAGCTTTAAGGATACACGCACACATAAGGTATCGCCGGTATCTGTTCCTTTTCCATCTGCTTTTCACCCCATATACGCAGGTGATTGATAAAAGGGATCAGTTCCAGCCCTGTCTCCGTTAAGCTGTACTCCACACGCGGCGGTACTTCATGATACACCTGTCTGTTTACCAGCCCGTCTTCTTCCAGCTCTCTCAGCGTCTGCGTCAGCATCTTCGGCGTAATGTCGATAATGGCCCGCCGCAGCTCACCATATCGCATCACCTTATGCTGGTACAGATACCACAGCAAACGTCCCTTATATTTTCCACCGATACGTCTGAATGCATAGTCTACCGCGCATATCGCTGCTACATTTTTCTGCGTCATAGCTCTTTTTTTATGTTGATATTCAGCAATAGTATCATTTTAGTAAGTAGAGTACTAAAAAGTGCATACTTGTTTCAAAGATAGCGCCCCGCTACATTTGATGCAAATAAGAAAAATATGGAAAGACGGGCATTAGTACGAAATATATTCCTTGCAGGGATCGCGGCTGCATTACCGCTGAAGACACTATTGGCGAAAGGAAATAAAACAAACACATCCTCCGGAAGGCCCTTCCACCGCTTTCAACTCGGCGCGCTGGAACTAACCGTAGTAACAGACGGCTATCTCGCCATGAGCCCGGTGCAACCCAACTTCGCGCCAGACGTACCGCCTGAGCAGGTGGCCGGCCTCTTACAACACAGCTTCCGTTCTACAAAGGAAATAGACCTGGCCATGAATGTGCTCATTATCAAAAAAGACAAACAACTGATCCTCGTAGACACCGGTGCTGGCAACGGCTTTGGCGCCAACGCGGGATGGCTGCTCAGTTCACTCACAGATGCTGGCATCCAGGCCGGCGATATTACCGACATTGTGATCACCCACGCGCATCCTGATCACATCGGCGGCCTCTTGGATGCACAAGGGAAAAGAACTTTCCCCAACGCACAGATCCATCTCTCCGCCATCGAACACCAGTTCTGGATGCACGCAGCAAGCCAGGATTTTTCCAAAAGTAAATTCACAGATAAAGCATTCCTGCAACAGATCATTCAGGGGACTAAACAAACACTCACTACTTTACACGACAGCCTGCATCTCTTCAACCATCCTTCCCAACTCTTCGGTTGCATCCGCCTCGAGCTGGCTGCCGGCCACACACCCGGCCATACACTCGTCCATGTATACTCCGATGATGAAGAACTGGTCCACATTGCAGACCTCATGCATTCTGATGTCCTGTTGTTCCCGCATCCTGAATGGGGCTTCTTCGGAGATACCGACTTTTCCCAGGCAACGCTTACCCGAAAAAAAGTACTGGCAATATTAGCGGAGAATAAAAAAACAGTATTTGGCTATCACCTGCCCTGGCCGGGTATCGGGCATGTGCGCGCTAACAACGATGCCTGGGAATGGGTGCCCCAGGCCTACGCTATCCCCGGTTAAGCATCCAGGTTCACATCATACAAAAAAGCCATTTGCTGATCTGCGATCCCCGCAGGGATCCGCTTCATCAACTGGTTTCTGAACCACACAGAGATCCTGCATTTCAGATTGGTGAGCATGGACAGGCCTCTGGACATGCTCACGATCTTAACAGCCCGGCCCATTCTTTTTTGCTGATAAGTAGCAAAGGCCTTGCTATGATCAGGGGAGGAGGTAAGACACCTCGCCAGCATATAAGCATCCTCTATCGCCTGGCTCGCGCCCTGGCCCAGGTTAGGCGTAGTAGCATGCGCCGCATCGCCTAATAACACCACTCTGCCCTGGTGCCATCGTGCTATCGGTTTGATATCATACAGGTCGGAATGTATCAGCGTATCAGCAGTCAAATGTTTCAATACCGTTTGCATATATCCGTCAAACGAATGCAGCGATGTTTTGATGTAATCCAATGCTGCTTCCGCTGTAAACACACTGCCCACAGGCAGCTGCTTCGTCATCCAGAAATATACCTGCTGTGGCCCTACCTGTCCGTAGCTGGCCCGCAGCCCGTTTCCACCTCCCCATACTTCCGCAGTCTCCCGCTGTTCTGCAACAGGAAGATTGATGGGGATGATCGCCCGCCAGCAGGTTTGCCCGGAATAACGGTACTGTGCTTTTACAACACATTGCTCACGCACAGTAGAACGAATGCCATCTGCGCCAACCAATATATCACCACTCGCCTCACTGCCATCTTCAAATTGCACACTTACCTGCGATGAAGTCTCCTTTATCTGCACACATTTTTTACCCCACTCCACGTTCTTCTCCAAAGCATTGATCAATTCATCCTGTAAAGCCGCACGATGTATCATCAGGCTCTTATGATCATACCGTTCCAGCAACAATTTATTATCGATCACCTTTAAAACATCCCCTTGATGATCCCTGATAGAATACCGGTCCGGCAAGGATCCCCGGCCTTCCAGTATAGCAGATAATCCCAGCCGGCCATACACTTTCATCGCATTGGTGCCCAGCATAATACCTGCGCCCACTGCTTTATTACCCGGCGCTGCATCATATATTTCATAGGCTATGTTTCGTTGCTGCAGGGCAATAGCAAGTGTGAGCCCACCAATGCCAGCCCCCATAATTATAACTTTCATAAAAAAAGTCTTATTTTCAATGTCAAATGTACTGTGCCCTACTTTCGGAAAACATGATATTTGTTATGTTCGAATAACCCTTTAAAACCCGTCTTTATGAAAAACATTGTCAACCTATCTCGCTGCCTGGCAGCAGTATTACTTTTATCAGTAAGTGCTTGTGTAAAAGATCCTAAACCGGAAACGCCGCATCCTCCCGCCCCCGATTGGTTGCTTACAAAGATCGAAATATCCGAAAAACGTGGAGAGCCTGAAGGAGGCCCGGTGTATTACAGTTATGGCAGGGAAGAATACGAGTACAACCAGCATTACAAGCCCTCGCTGCACCGCAGTTATTATGGTGAAGATTCCAATCACATGGTCTTGAGATACGTAGATACGCTTTCCTATGACAACAAGTTACGTCCCATCCGCAAAGGTATCAAACGCGAAACAGGGGCGCCGTATGAAGTCAGGTATACTTACTCCGGAGATGATGTTAATCCAACCAAAGAAGAACAATACTCCGGGGGAACGCTCAGCTGGTCAACCAAATTCATCTATCGCGACACAATTGTGTATCAGATCAGCTCGCATTCGGATACTACCAGACATCTCTACAGCGAGCGAGGCAACTTTCTTGGCTCATACTACGGGGACTACGGGTTCTTTCCTGAGTATAACGAATATGATAACCACCCCAACCCTGCTCGCTATTTAAACCTTAATATTGCCCGGGTACTGAGCATTCCCGAAGCTGATCGTGGTCCGCTGTACTCATCCAACAACTGGCTCGACGATTTGCAGCAGTTTATAGAATCCCGCATAATAACCTATGATGCATTTGGAAAGGTCAGCAAATCTGTCGTCACGTATTTTGCCCCGGGCCGGGTCGTAACTTCCGTATATCATTACACCAAACCGGATTAATGACTATTTTAGCGGGTACATAACCCGCAGTATATGAAAGATCCTATACGGCGGAGAACTTTCCTCAAGTCCTCCGCCCTTAGCTTATTACCCTTTATCGCTCCTTTACCAGAGCTGCCATCAAAGGAAGAAACATCCGCCGAAAAGAAACCGGTCAATTTTATATTGGCAGGAGAGATCCTTACTGTCCAACAATATGCAGACAAACTAAGTGAGGTTTGCCGCATGGAAGCCATCGAACCAGACCGCTACGGCGAAGGAGGTTGCGTAGCCGCACTGCAAACCCATTTTGAAGCCGCTACCGGTAAAGAAAAAGCCATCTTCATGCCCACCGGCACCATGGCCAACCAACTGGCCCTTAAAGTGCTCAGCGGACAAAACATAAAAGTCTTCGTCCAGGAAAACAGCCACACCTACCGCGACGAAGCCGACGCCGCACAAACC
>Ga0209050_1001591_pt1 | contig 23468 bp, 21 predicted proteins | sample Araplavi_mTSA_r2_FD_184276 | JGI IMG/M metagenome (GOLD analysis project Ga0209050, IMG submission 184276) | Arabidopsis root microbial communities from North Carolina, USA - plate scrape MF_Cvi_mTSA_r2 (SPAdes) (version 2) | ecosystem: Host-associated > Plants > Roots > Endosphere | place: USA... | reverse complement strand
TGGGCGGCCTGTCTTATATCAACGATGGTTTGAACTACCTCGACAATTCGTATACCCTGGCGTCCATCAACACCTTTAACGCGGCCGTAAACACCGATGTGAAGGGCGGCCTCAGCGCTAACGACGCTGCGTTGAAGAACCGTGCTTTGCTGGAGGCAACCAACCTGTCGCCTACCCGCCCGGAGAAAATCAATTCCTTCGAAGTGGGCTACAAGAGTGTGTTGTTCAATAACACCCTGGTGGTGGATATCGACGCCTACACCAACACCTACGACGGTTTCCTCGGCCAGGTGGAAGTGGCTGTGCCCTACCTGACCACCGACGGAAAATATCCGGACGACAACCAACAAGTGCAAGTAGGATCCGACGATGCCGTGATCTCGATGCTGGCGGCTAACCGGACACCGCGTCAGAAACGCTACCGCGTATATACCAATGCGAAACAGAAGTACCATAACTACGGTTCGTCGTTGGGATTGACCTACAACTTCTACAAGAAATTCACCGTGGGCGGTAACCTGAACTACAATAACATCTCTCAGAATAATGACCCTGATGTGTTTGTGACCGGCTTCAACACGCCGAATTGGGCTACCAACATCACGTTCGGCAATCGTGAAGTGGCCAAGAATCTTGGGTTTAGCGTGGTGTACAGATGGCAGCAATCGTTCCTGTGGCAAAGCCCGCTGGCGAATGGTACCATCCCGGCATACCACACGTTCGACGCCCAGGTGTCGTATAAACTGCCGCAATTGAAGTCGACGCTGAAGCTGGGCGGAACGAATATTTTGAACAACCGGTATATCCAGTATGCCGCCGGACCCACGATTGGCGCGTTGTATTACTTTTCGATTACGGTCGATGGGTTGTTGAAAAAATAAGGCCCGAAGGGAAGGACGGTTGGTGGAGGCATCAACCAGATGGGCTTGGAGTCCGGGACCATTCCCAAAGGGATGGCCTGTCGGTGAAGAGCACCGGCATGAGTGAAACATAAATAAAAAGATCGCTCTTTATAAAAGGCGATCTTTTCTCTTTCGTATAAGTCGATCCGTGTGGATGAAGCATAGAAGAAAGCAAGCAAAGGATATGGAGGCAGCTGAAAAAAGTGTAACGAATAGAAGAGCCATTTTTGGTGTGGTGGCGGCCGCGGGCGTATTGACGGTGGTGGCTTGCGTTTTTTATTTTGATGTGATTGTGGACCAGGGAGGAGCGTGGCTCTCCGGAGTGGGCCCGGAGTTTTTTCTTTTTGTGTTTGGGGGATTTATTGCGCAGATGATCGATGGTTCGTTGGGAATGGCCTATGGCGTGAGTGCGTCCACATTTCTGATGTCGTTTGGGGTGCCGCCGGCGGCCGCGAGTGCCAGTGTTCATACAGCGGAGATCTTTACCAGCGGGGCTTCGGGACTGTCGCATCTGCGGCTGCAGAACGTCAATAAAAAATTATTCCGGAGCCTGTTGCTGCCGGGCATTGCCGGGGCGGTGACCGGGGCTTACCTGTTGTCTTCTTTCGAGGAATATAACTACATTCTGAAGCCCATCGTGGCAACGTATACGCTGGTGCTCGGCGTCATCATTGTGCGCAAAGCCATTCGAAAACATCAGCCAAAAACGAAAACAAAAAATATTCCGGCGCTCGCCTCGTTTGGGGGGTTCATGGATTCTATCGGCGGGGGTGGTTGGGGTCCCATTGTGGCGTCGACGCTGATCGCCAAAGGCAGAAATCCGCGCTATACCATCGGGTCGGTCAACCTGGCGGAATTTTTTATCTCGTCGGCTAGCTCCATCACTTTTTTTGCGACCATTGGTGTGGGATACATTCACATCATCGTGGGGCTCATTCTCGGGGGGCTCGTTGCCGCACCCATTGCCGCGCAGCTTACGCGAAAGCTGCCCGTTAAAAAAATAATGATCATCGTGGGCGTGGTGGTGATCCTCGTCAGTCTCCGTTTGATCGTGAAAGCCTTCCTTTCCTGAAGGGTTTATAAAACCAAAACACCATCTCCTTGTTTATTTTTTGACACCCTGGGCATCTCATTCGTTTGCGTCGTCAACGCGAAACGGTCAGGGCCGTGTCTTTTAACGGGCGAAGCACAAGCTTTGCTGCAGGAACGTCGGCTTGTTTTCAAACCCGCTCAACACTTCGGACACTGCCGCCGCGTGTGTACGATGGAGGCAAGCACCGGACGCGTTGGGTGGCGCACATCACAATTGATTTTTGTTGGCGTATAAATTCTTTTATCTTGCGCCCCATTTATAGATTTGTAACCCGACCCGGACCTTTTGAAATTTAATGGCACTACTCGAAAAGCAACTTTACGTTAAGAAGTCAACGATCCCCAACGCAGGCAAAGGTCTGTTCACAAAGAAGTTCATCCCCAAAGGAACACTCATCGTGGAGTACAAAGGCCGCCGCAGCACCTGGAATGAGGTAAAAGATGAGGACGGCAAGAACGGCTACATCTTTTTTATCAACCGCAACAACGTGATCGATGGTCTGCCCTACAAAAGTGCGCTGGCCCGCTACGCCAACGACGCCCGCGGCCTGGTGCGCATCAAAGGACTGCTCAACAACTCCGAATATTCCGTCGATGGGGTGAAAGCCTATATCGAATCCAAGAAAGACATTCCCGCCGGTTCCGAGATCTTCGTGGACTATGGTAAAGATTATTGGAAAGTGATCCGCGAAAACGTCAAGTTGTGGAAACAAGAGGAGAAAGAAGCCAAACGCAAGAACGGCACTCCCGTGAAATCAAAGAAAGGCGCCGGTAAAAAGAAAACCCACGCCACGGCTAAGCGAATGGAGCACGGTCACTGATCATTGATCAGCGCAAAGCTTGCTCCTGCTCCTCCAAACGTTGCGCGGCACTGGCTGCGTAGAGATCAAATCCTTTCCGGGCTGCCTCCGCGGCGTAGGCCTTTAGCAGGCGTATCGAATTAGCATTGATCTGCAGGGCTTCCGCCAAAATGGTATAGGCGCGGAACCCATTCACATCCTGGGCGCGATAAAAATCAGCCGCCGCAAGAATGCCCTCTTCAAAATAGGGATTGTACGTGGCCAGGATCGCATATTGCTTTTCTGCCGTGACCGAGTCTGCACTGGACTCGGCGACAACCGCCGTATATAAAAATTTCTCCAGGCTTTGCGAGTCGTCGAACGTGACGTCCTTGTTGATCTGCCGGGCCAGCATGCGTGCTTCTTTGCGGTGGGCCAGCATGAGCAACTCGAAGTGGCGGACGTTGTTGTAAAGATTTTTATCGGTCAGCTCCAGTCCGGCAATGCGGTTGAAGAGATTGATGGCGGGCGCCAGGCGATCGGCCTTGAAATAGCGGCGGCTAAGATCCAGGAGGGCCTGCGCTTTATAGTTGGCATTGTCGAACGTGTTGGCGATCCGGTTGAAGTCCGTGGAATCGCCCAGGCCGATGCGGTAGCGGCAGTATTGATACTTTTCGGCATCACTTCCTGTGAGCACAGCCTGCAGCGGCATCGTCAGGATCTTTTTCATTTGCACGGCGATGGCCTGCCGCGTCACATCGCGGTCGCGCGACACCGTGTCCCAAGCCATCAGTGCCTCGGGAATCCTGCGGGCTTCCGTGAGGGCAATGGCGCTGTAGAAACGCGCATCTTTGTAATCGTACGTGTCGGCATACGTAAAGTAGCTGTTGGCCAAATCCGGATTTTGCTGTTCCAGCGCCCACAGTCCCATGATGTAGTTGAATTTTCCCTGGTACTGTTGGCTCACATACACCTGCTCGGCCAGGATCTCCAACGCTTTCGACACGTTACCCCGGTGATAATAGGCAAACGCCAGCGACGATTTGAGCGCCTCACTGAAATCGCTGTTCAACGAATCGTTGGCAATGCGATAGGCCGAGTTGATGAAAACGGTATCGACGGTGGTAGCATATTTAATGATGTAGTTGTTCAACAGCGTGGCAGAATACAGGTTCAGCTGTTTGGTGGCAAGGGGATCCACCGCTGTTTTGAACTCCTGCATGAGCGCGGTAGAGAGCGCCAACGCGTTGCTCACTACCGCCGGTGCGGTAGCATCAAAAAGCTTTAACACGGAGTCGGTCTTCACCGGCACATGTTCGGTGGCGGCCAAGGCGAAGAAGTTGGTTTCGGCCGAGGCTCGCGACAAGCGGTGTCCCCGGGCCCGCTCCAGGTAAAAGACAGACGAGTCAAGCCGGTGGAGTTTGGCGTAGAGGTATCCGAGGTTGTTCTCCAGGGCGCCGTTGCCTGGCAGCACGTGAAGGCCATGCTGGTACGCGGGGATGGCACTTTCAGGTTTGCCTTCGCGCAAGTAGGCATTGCCGGCGTTGGCCAGCGAGAAAGGCGTGGGACGCTTGGCGTTGGCGTAGGCATAGTTCAGGTGAGCGCCTTCAAAATCGTAGTTCGCAGCTTTGAGGCGACCCAGGGCGTAGTTGGAGCGGTTGTTTTGAAACGCCTGGGCGCGGCCTTGATCGTAGAAGGATAGCGCATAGGTGGGATTGCCCATGAGCGTATAGAGGTCGCCCGCGCTGTTGTAGAACCCGCCCGTGCCGTGAAAAACATATTCGTGCCAGTTGGAATAGAAAACAAACGCCAGCATGGTGATCATGCCCGCAAAGCGATAGGTAAAATAGGGCATGCGGGTAGGCTGGTACAAAACTTTATACACGGCCATGTTGCGCGCCAGCATCAGTACAAAATTCGAGAAGACGTAAATGAAAAAGATCAGTCCGTATGCCGTGTGGCTGAAGATGATAAAGTCGCGGATGATCTTTAACGCAGGATCGTTCGCATTGCCCAGCAGCTGGGCCGTTGTGGCAAAGGCCATGGCACCCATCGCCAGGAAAAAGTAGCCCCCAAAGGGGTGATAGGGAAAGATGTTGGCGTACAAAGCCTCGCGTTTGCGAAATCCCCAAACCCCCAACACCGCCGAGATCGTCAACAATAAATACAGGTTGATGTAGAGAAATTTCCATTGCACGACGCCGAGCTCATGCAGGCAGGTGATGACGAGGTTGACCAGGTAGATCGCACTGATGATGGAAAAATGACGCAGACTCTTTGATGCGCCTTGGTTGGAGATGTATACCAGCGAAGCAAAAATTTCGTGAGCAACAATGATGATGAACAACACCGTCACCATGATCCCCGGCGTATAGCCGGTGAGCGTCAGGTGATAGAACGGAAGCTGGACGGCCGAAAACAAAGCGATCACCACCGCCAGCAGCGCCGTGAGGGAAGCAAAAAAGATCAACCGGTAAACAAACGCGACGCTCGTCCGGATGCGATTGAAAAAGAACGCCGGCGCCACATAGAGGAACAACACAACGGCCACCGGAATTTTATCATACCGTCCAAAGAGACCCAGCACCTCCAGCCGGAGGCCTGCCAGGAAGGCGATGAACAATGCCATGCCGATAAAGAACCAGAATCGCTCGATGGTGGTGATCACCGTAACGATGAGCACAGCCGCCGTGACCAGGATGATCAGGAAGAGATACGAAGCCGTGGTGTTGGGAACAATATCGCTGCCGTCGAGGTATTCGAAGATGACGTAGCTCTCACCGGGCACGCTCAGCTCGAACGGTCCGAGACGAAAGCTGTGCACCGTGGTCTCGACCACTTTTTGTTCCTGCAATTTCTCCCAATGCATCACGCCTTCGGGACCACGATACCAGCTGTACCACAGGAAAAGCAGGGAGAATATAAAAATGCCGCCGGCCAGCGCCCAGATTACGCGGTATTCTTTCAGCCAGTTTTTCCAGAAGTTGAGGGGTTCCATTTTACTATAATTCGATACGTACTTACAAGATAAAAAAATAAAAACCCGGAAGGTGCTTCAACACTTGCCGGGTCTATGAGTTTGTTGGCCAGCCTGTACCGGACGTGTGAGTATCTCTTTGTTGAGCATGTCGCCGGTACAGGCGGCCGAGCTTATAACGCAAAGCAACTTACTCCAGTACTTTGGGTACACGGAAATAATCAGAATCTTTTTTCGGTGCGTTTTTCAGGGCGCGTTCGTGACTGAGGTGTTCTTTCACCTCGTCTTCGCGCAGCACGTTGATCTCGTGACTCATGGTGGTGAGGGGCTCCACGCCGGTGGTGTCCACTTCTTTGAGATGTTCTACCCAGTCCACGATGGCCGTCATGTCTTTCATCATTTTCTCGGCGTCCTTTTCGTCGAATTCGAGGCGCGAAAGGTGAGCGATCTTATCGAGCAGGGCACGATCAATTTTCATTTTTTCGGGTGCTGTTTCAATTCTTGTTCTATGGTGGCAAATACCTGCTGTTTCAGCGTATCGATGTCCTTTGCCGTCAGGCCGGCCGTTTCCAGCGGTTGGTGAAAGATCACTTTTAGCGGATGCCAGCGCAGCAGGAATTCATCCGGCGGCAAAATTATCCAATTATATGGAATGGTGACAGGCACGATGGGAATTTGTTTCTCTATGGCCACGCGGAAGGCTCCGTCTTTGAAGGGGGCCATAACCGGGTCTTTTTTCGTTACAATGCCCCCTTCGGGGAAAATGATGAGGTTTTTGCCCTCGTCGATAGCTTCCATCGAGCGCTTCACCGAGGTGTAACGGCTTTTCAGCTTTTTGCGGTCGACCGTGATGTGCAGCTTGCCATACATCCACCCGAAAAGTGGAACGGTCTCGATGCCGCTTTTGCCCACAAAGATGGCATTGTGGGGTGCGAGACCCATGGCGGGTATGTCGAGATAGGAGAAATGGTTGGAGCAGAAAATGTACTGCCGTCTCGGATCCAGTGGCGCGCGATATTCCGTCCGGAACGGTACGCCGATGAAGGTGAAAAGCAACCGCGCCCACCACCGGTTCAAAATGCCGACCAACTTATACTGGCTGGGAAATACAATTGGGATGAGAAACAACGGCAGCAACACCAGGAAGAGAATGCCAAACACCAGCGATCCGTAGGCGGTGTGAATGCCTCTTAAAATTTTCATATCGTTTCCCGTGAAGGCTTGCGTGCCACTTTGTCTGCAAAGGTAAGCTTAGTCGCCATTCAATGTACTGCGTCGCGGGATAACGATCAACTCTTTTTGACGTCCGTCGATATACCGGAACTTGCCCGCACCATCAAAAAAGCCGTCTTCCTCCAGCTTGATCTGGATGTCTTTTTTCCATTCGTTGATGTGCGTGGTCACGTTCAGCTCGATGGAGTAGGCGGTGTTGTAGTGCAGGGTGTAGTCGCCCGATCCCGGCACGCCCTGCTGCATGTCCCACTGCCCGATGGTGGTGCCCGCCGCATGGCCGTGATAGCCGATGGGGTGCGTGTAGATGGAGGGTGTCAATCCCTGGCTGATGGCCTGCTTGCGCGAATCGGCCAGGATCTGGTTGCCGGTCTTGTTCAGGGCAAAGTTGCCCGTGAGAATGTCTTGCAGCGCGTTGCCTTCGCGCAAGGCCTTTTTCAAATAATCGGGCGCGTCGGTTTCTCCTGCTTTCAGAATATAGGCATGCTGTTGTGTGTCGGTGTTCAGACGCAGGTAGGTAATGCCGAAGTCAACGTGCAGCAGGTCGCCGGGTTGGATCACGACGGGTTGCGGGCGTTTGGTGAAGAGGGCATCGGGCTCGCTGCGTTGAATGGAGACGGAAGGATGAAACCAGGTGTCGAGCTGGAGTGCGCTGATTTTTTCGCGATACCACCACACCACATCTTCGGTCGTGGTGACGCCCGGCTGAATGACGCGATCGGAAAATCCTTCTTCGATGATCTCGTGCGCGATCCGGCAGATCTGTGGATAGAGCACCATTTCTTTTTCACTTCGCGTTTCCAGCCAGCTCACGGCCAGCCGCTCGGCAGAAGCGATGCGGGGGTGAAGTTTTTTGTTGAGGGATTTGACCAACTGCTCGTAGTCGTTGGCGGTGAGGCCGTCGGCGTGGCCATAGTGTTCGGCTTTGTTGATGCCGATCTTTTTGGGATCGCGTTCCTGGACGATGCTGGCCAGCTGAGCCCATTGATCGGGTTGCTGGTCGGGGTCCCACGCGCGTTTAAAAACTTTGCCCACATCATAGCGCGCCACGGCGAGGTATTCCATTTCCTTTCCCTCGCCCCGATCGAACATCACCAGCATGGTCGTGCGCCGCGCGGCCATCCACGTGGCAGGCAAGAGGGTTTTGATGACGGGATCTTCGTTGTATTCCCGCGACATAACGATCCACATATCAAAACCTTCCCGGCGCATGAGCGCGGGGAGCACGGTCCGTAGCCGGTCGTCCAGTATGTCATCGATCACTTTGGCTTGTTCGCGTTGCGAAAGGATGACCGGATTTTGCGCGAATGCGGCGGGAAGAAGGAATGTTCCCAGCAGGAGTAATACATATTTCATGACGAGGTTCGAAGAATAGGTGGTTCGGTAGATTTAAAAAAAGCAATGAACATTGGACGATATACATCCGTTCCTATCACGCGCTATTCGTCGTCTTTAAAAGCGATGATGCAGCGTTCTTTCTTTAACAACTCCATGGCTTCATTCACATGCAGGGTCGACTTCACATCGTCGAGTTGTTCGTTGATCCGGCTTTTGATCTCCTTCATATGCATGGCCTCAATAAAGCGACGCACGTCGTTGTGCGTTTCCAGGATCAGCTTGGGCACTTCCGCGGGCTTGTCGTGGTCATCTTTGGCCACCATGGTAAAGTAACAGGAATTGGTGTGACGCACCGTGCTGTTCTTCACGTGCTCGGCTTCTACGCGGATGCCCACGATCATCGAAGAGCGCCCGACGTAATTCACAGACGCATGTAAGGAGACCAGTTCACCCACTTCCACCGGTTTCAAAAACTCCACCCGGTCCACCGACACCGTCACGCAATACGTGCCGGCGTGCTTGCTGGAACAAGCGTAGGCCACCTTATCCATCAGCGACAGCAAGATGCCTCCATGAATTTTTCCCCCAAAGTTGGCGTAAGAAGGGATCATAAGCTCTGTGATGGTCGTCTGCGATTTGCTGACAGGTTTAGCGGCGTCGGGCATGCGAAGTTTACTTTGTCAAAAGATAGGAAAAAATGGTGGGCTGAAGGTACTACAAAATTCAAAACGGAGATATGGGTGGTTTGTGTATCAGGGGATGGGAGGTGTTAGGAGGGATCACCCGTGATCGAAAACGAAAGCGCCACGGTCTGCGTGGCGTTTCATTTTGGTTGGAGACGAGGAGGCCGGAATTTTCTTAAGGAGTGCTTGATTTTTCGGCATGTGCTAGACAGGATCCAACTGTTGTAGTTCCGTCACCGGCGGTTCTGTTGCCTGGCCCTTCACTTCGTGTATCATGATGTTGTTCACAAACCCTTTTAAGGCTGGCGTGTCACCGGGATGCGGTTCATCAGCAAGCGCAAGCGAAGGAACATGGCCAGCGCTGTGAGCGTGAGTCCAATGGACAGTCCCAGCCAGATCCCCGACGATCCAAAACCTGCTTTAAATGCCAATCCGTAACCAAGCGGCAGTCCAATGATCCAATAGGCAATAAAAATAAGCACGGAAGGAATCTTCACATCCTGTAGCCCGCGCAGTGCAGAGATGCAGACCACCTGCGTGCCATCCGAAAGTTGAAAAAGTCCGGCAATGATCATGAGCGACGCGGCAATGCCAAGCACTTCGGCATCGTCTACATACAGTGCGGGAAGCCAATGCCGTCCGAACACAAAGCCCAATGCACACGCCGACATAAACACCAGGGCCATGCCGAGCAAAGTATAGGCGGCCCGCTTCATGTTCTTCACATCATTTCTCCCCAGAAAGTAGCTTACCCGAATAGTCGCCGCTGCGGCAAGCCCGGCGGTGGTCATGTAGCTGATGGTCGCAAGGTTGATGGCGATCTGATGCGCCGCCTGTGTCTTCGTGCCGAGCCACCCCATCATCACCAACGAAAAATCGAACGCCGCCACCTCGAAAATAAATTGCGCACCGCTGGGGATGCCGATGTGCAGCATTTTACTGAACAACGCACGCGAATAATTTCCCAGTGCAAATCCGCCGCGAAACCGGCGAAACTCCGGGGCAAAATAAATATAGCCTGCGATGGCCAACGCCATGAACACGCGCGACGAGAACGTGGCCCATCCCGAACCTACGAGCCCCATGGCCGGGAACCCGCCATGCCCGTAGATGAGCATATAGTTCAGCAAGACATTCACCACGTTGCTGCCGACCATGATGATCATGGCTACGCGCGTATTGGATAACCCCTCGGCAAATTGCTTGAAGGTTTGGAAGACGAGCACGGGAATGAGTGAGAACGTGATGATGCTCAGGAAGGGAATGGATTTGTCGATCACCTCCTGCGGCTGACCGATGTGATAGAGCACGCGCTTGCCCACATAGACCACACCCGCCAGCAACAAGGCGTTGATCACGTTGATGACCAGCCCATGGCGCAAGGTTTCGATCATGCCACGATCATCTTTCTTTCCATCGGCCTCCGCTACCAGCGGCGTGATGGCATAGGATACGCCGATGCCAAACAGCAACAAGACATTGAACGCCACCGTGGCCAGTCCCGCTGCGGCAAGCTCGGTAGCGCCCACGTGACCCACCATGATGTTGTCGGTGAAGCCCATGAGCACGTGGCCCAGGTTGCTGAGCATGACCGGGTAGGCGAGGTGAAAATTTTCCTTGATGTGGGTTTTGATGGTCATGCCGGTATTCGAGGGGAGGTTTGGGATGGAGGTTAACAGCCTTTCAACCGGGCCACCAACAGCAGGCCGGTCATGCTCATCGCGTCGGTGATCTCGCCGCGGAGCACCATGGCCACGGCTTCCGATAGCGGCAATTTCCACACTTTCATATCGGCTTCCGTTGCTTCGCGGGCGGATTCGCCTGGCGTGAGGTCTTCGGCCAGGAAGATGTAGCCCACCTCGTCGGTCACGGAGTTGGAAGTATGGATCTGCGTGAGCTCGGTCCACTTTTTTGCTGTGAGGCCCGTCTCCTCCTGCAACTCGCGGCCGGCCGAAAAAACGGCTGCTTCATGCGACGGGCTGCCACCTTCGGGGATCTCCCAGTGAAAGGCGTTGAGCGTGTACCGGTATTGGCCGACCAGCCAAGTGTTGCCCTCCGCATCGACGGGCACAATGCCGATGGCTTTGTTCTTGAAATGTACTTTGCCGTAGATGCCCTTTCCCCCGGAAGGGTTTAACACCTGATATTCAGTGACCTTGATCCACGGGTTCTCGTACTTCTCTTCGCCGGAAAGCGTGGTCCACGGATTTTTTATTTCGTTTTGCGACATGGTTCGCCGTCGGTTTTGCGGTGATGCTCAAAGCTATTCAATTCTTTTTTGCAGGAAATCATTTACGCATTAAGTTTGTGACTATGCTCAAGTCGTCTTTCACGAAAGATCTGATCGAAGCCGGATGTGACGAGGCCGGGCGTGGATGCCTCGCCGGCCCGGTGGTGGCAGCCGCGGTGATCCTCCCCAAGAAATACCGTCACAAACTCCTGAACGACTCCAAGCAACTCACCAAAGAAGAACGCGAAAAACTACGCGAAGACATCCAGCGCGACGCCATGGCCTGGGCCGTAGGCGAAATCGATCACCACGAAATAGACCGCATCAATATTTTGAACGCGTCGTTCAAGGCCATGCACGTGGCCCTGGACAAACTGACCCTGCGCCCCGAATTGCTGCTCATCGACGGCAACCGCTTCAAGCCCTATGGCGAACTGCGATTCGAATGCATCATCAAAGGCGATGGAAAGTATTTGTCGATTGCCGCCGCATCAATCCTGGCCAAGACCTATCGCGACGACCTGATGCTGCGCCTGGCAGAAGACTTTCCGGGCTACAGCTGGCATACCAACGTGGGCTATCCCACCGAAGCGCATCGCGACGGCATACGCCAACTGGGCATCACGCCGCATCATCGCCGGTCGTTCACCCTGTTACCCGATCAATTGGAATTATTTTAAGCCGTCATTGTTTCTTCTTTGATCGTCGATCCATAAAAATGTTTCTTTACTCCCGCACACCATCTCACATTCTTTAATTCTCCCCACCATGTGCCTCATCTTCTTAGCCTTCAAACATCACCCGGCGTATAAGCTGATCGTTGCGGCCAACCGCGATGAATTTTACGAGCGCCAAACAGAAGCGGCGCATTACTGGAAAGACAAACCGGATGTGTTGGCCGGCCGCGACCTGGTAGCCGGCGGCACCTGGATGGGCATGAACACCAAGGGAAAGCTGGCGCTGCTCACCAACTACCGCGACCCGAAGAACATCGACCCGCATGCCCCCTCGCGCGGCCTGCTGGTGTCGGACTACCTGACGGGCCGCGACCGCCCCGAGCACTACCTGCACGCCATCGAAGACGGTGAAAAAGAATACAACGGCTTCAACATTATCGTCGGAGGCCTGAACGAATTGTGGTATTACTCCAACTACACGCACGTGATCGAAGAACTGATCCCCGGCTTCTACGGTCTGAGCAACCACCTGCTCGACACACCGTGGCCGAAAGTGGAGCGGGGAAAAGAAAAGGTGAATAGCATTTTGAATCAACCGGTCATTCAACCGGAACAATTGCTGGACGTGCTCTATGACCAGACGTTGGCGCCGGAAGACAAACTGCCCGACACCGGCTTGTCGCTGGAACGCGAAAAAGCATTGTCGTCGATGTTCATCAAAACCCCAAACTACGGCACACGGTGCACGACCGTGGTGCTCGTTGACTATGACAACGAGGTAACGTTCTGCGAACGGGTATACAATACAACCACGTTCGAACACTCCACCGGCACCTTCCGCTTCAAGGTTTAAGATCTAATTTGTTCCAAAAGTAAAAAGACACCCATCCGCGGGATGACTACTGCCACGAGTCATATAGTCTTTTTTTCAAGCACACCTACCAGTCGACTGATCCCATAAGAAAAACCCGTTCAGGGTTCAACACCATACTTAACGCCCGATCCGTAAGGTTCACTGACGGCCATTGTTCGGGCAGCCTTTTTTATCCCTCAATGAGGAGTACCCTCCCTAAAGCAAGCCCGGAGGGCTTTTCGAACAATGGCTCCCGGTGCGCCTGGATATTTATCGAGCCGGGGGTCAATTGCGAGCTCATCAGCAACCCTGAAAGGGTTTCCCGGCATGCTGTCAGTTATCACCCCTACCCGGGAATACACCCATTACCCATCCCAAGACACCCTAGCTATAGGGTTGACCAATGGAAAATTCAGCAAGAGATCAGTTTCAGGCAGGGTTAAACGGTTAATTTTGTATATAAATGGAAATAAAATAATGAGAAGCGTTATTTTATGCATTAATTGCACCTATCAACGTGTAGGTTTTACACTTTGGATATGTAATCGTGAAAGGCTTGAAAAAGAAAGATCAATATCCCCTGCCACTGAAAATCGCCCGGTGGCTTTTTCCAAAACTGGAGGCCTATGCGCCCGGGTTGGCCCATTGGTATTTTGAAAAGATTTTCTTCACCCCGTTGCATTATCCCGTTCCCGAAAAGGAAAAAAAGGCCGAAACATTTGCTACCCGCTTTACCGTAACGGCATCCGGCAAAACGGTCCAATGCTATTCCTGGGGCGAAGGCAAGCCCGTATTGCTTATCCACGGCTGGGCTGGGCGGGCCACCCAATTCCGCCGCTTCATAAAGCCGCTTATGGCCGCCGGCTATAAAGCAGTGGCCTTCGACGGCCCCGCGCACGGCCAGTCGGAGGGAAAAAGAACCAATCTCGACGAGTTTGAAGCGGCCATCCGCGCCGTTTATGCAAAAATAGGGGAGCCGGCGGCGGTGATCGCCCATTCGTTTGGCGGCGGGGCGGCATTGTTCTCGGCCATGCACGGCGTCCCCATAAAAAAACTGGTCATGATCGCTTCCCCTTCCGTGGGCGACGAGATCATCAACACCTATCTGCGCACCATCAATGGCTCGAAGCCCACGGGCGAATATTTTAAGAAATTCGTCCTCCAGACCACGGGAAAACCCTTCGACGAGTATACGTCCCAGCATTTTGTTACCCAACTGCAGGCGCCCATCGACCTGTTGCTGGTCTATGACGAAGAAGACCGCGAAGTGCCCATGGTGCATGCCAGCACCCTTATGAAGCTCTATCCCTCGGCCATGCTGATCCGCACAAAAGGCCTGGGACATACCCGCATTCTAAAAGACGACCATGTTATCGCTGCCTGTGTAACATTTGTGCGAAACGGAGCGTCGGGCTAGCGGAACCTGCATTTTATTAAGGATAAACGAACCTTCCGAAAAAAATCGGTAACCTGCATGCACGGCAACAGGTTTAAGGAGAGACGGGCGCGCTAAACTTTTATCCGGCCGGGCTGTAATTTAAAGGCAGGTACTATTAACTAATTGGCCAAATGAAGATCATCGAGACGCACGACCTGACGAAGGTTTACAAAATGGGCGATAACATCGTGAACGCCCTCCAGGGAGTTTCCATTTCCATCGACAGGGGCGAATACGTGGCCTTTATGGGCCCATCCGGTTCGGGAAAATCCACGCTGATGAACATTGTTGGCTGCCTGGACTCACCCACCACGGGAACCTATAGCCTGAACGACAACCAGGTGAGTGAAATGACCGAAAATGAGCTGGCCGAAGTCCGCAACAAGGAGATCGGCTTCGTGTTCCAGACCTTCAACCTGTTGCCCCGGGCCAGTGCGCTGGACAACGTGGCGCTCCCCCTGATCTATGCCGGCTATGGCAAGGCCGACCGCGATGAAATGGCCATGGCGGCCCTGGAAAGCGTGAGCCTCGCCGATCGCTATCACCACAAGCCCAACGAGCTTTCGGGTGGCCAGCGCCAACGTGTAGCCATCGCCCGCGCGCTGGTGAACAACCCCTCCATTATCCTGGCCGATGAGCCCACGGGTAACCTGGATACCAAGACATCCTACGACATCATGGGCCTTTTCCAGGAGCTTCACGACAAGGGCAACACCATCATCATGGTGACCCACGAAGACGACATCGCTCACTACGCCCACCGCATCATTCGCCTCCGGGATGGTCTGGTGGAATGGGATCGCAAGAACGATAACGTGTCGCGCAGCAGTTCCATGGCCGCACAGCACTAACATTTCCTCTCTTCCCCCGCATCGCCTACCTTTAGTGCATGAAGATCTACACGAAAACCGGAGATCGCGGCACCACATCCCTCTTTGGAGGAAAACGCGTTTCCAAAGCCGACTTGCGGATCGACACCTATGGCACCGTCGATGAATTGAATTCCTGGATCGGCCTGGTGCGCGATCAGGAAGTAAATCAAAACCGGAAAGACGTGTTGGTCGAAATACAAGACCGCCTGTTCACCATCGGCTCCATGCTGGCCACCGAGCCGGGCAACACCAAAGTGAACATCCCCACCCTCCGCGAAAGCGACATTCAATATTTAGAAAAAGAGATCGACGCCATGGATGCAGCATTGCCGCCCATGCGGTTCTTTGTTTTGCCCGGAGGCCATACGGCCGTGTCGTTTTGCCACGTGGCGCGCACCGTTTGCCGTCGCGCCGAGCGCCTAACCATAGCGTTGCAAGCCACCGAGGAGGTGAATGCCCTGGTGATCCAATACCTGAATCGCCTGTCGGATTACTTGTTTATGCTGAGTCGCAAAATGGCGCAGGAGCTAAAGGCAGAAGAGACACCGTGGAAGCCAAGAATGGACGAGTAACTTCTCCAAAAACGACATCTAGCGCCAAAAACTAACATTTGTTAGTCGAATTTGAAAAATAATTTTACCTTCGGGTCCTTAAATCAAGGTATCCATGGTAGAGACGTTGAAAATTGAGGTAGAGCGGGTAGCCAAATCGCGGCTGCCCCAGGTGGACTTTTCGAATCTTCCTTTTGGGAAGGTGTACACGGACCATATGTTTATGGCCGATTTTCGCAATGGCGAATGGGGTAATGCCCGCATTGTGCCCTATGGCCATATGCTCATCAGCCCGGCCACACCGGCATTGCACTACGGACAATCTATTTTTGAGGGACTGAAGGCCTATCGCGGCACCGACCGTGAAGCGCTGGTTTTTCGTCCGATGGCCAATTTCAAACGCCTGAATCTTTCCGCGGAAAGACTGTGCATGGCGCAGGTTCCGGAGGAGCTGTTTATGGAGGGTATGCGCGCCGTGCTGGAGATCGACCGGGCGTGGATCCCATCAACAACCGGAAGCTCGCTCTATATACGACCCTTCCTTTTTTCGGCCGATGAATTTATCGGTATCCGCCCTTCTCTTGACTTCACATTTATGATCATCGCTTCGCCGGTGGGTGCTTATTATTCAGCTCCGGTGAAGGTCAAAATCGAAACCCACTATACGCGTGCCGTGGCCGGGGGCACGGGCTATGCAAAAGCCGGCGGCAACTACGGTGGTGCCATCTACCCCACCAAACTTGCCATGGACCAGGGCTATCAGCAGTTGTTGTGGACCGACGGCAAAGAGCACGCCTACATTGAAGAGTCGGGCACCATGAACGTGATGTTTGTTTTTGGCGACACGCTGGTGACGCCCGCCCTGAGCGATTCCATTCTCGCCGGCATCACGCGCGACAGCGTGCTGGCGGTCGCGCGCCGCGAAGGTATGAAGGTGGAGGAACGCAAAGTAGGTGTGAAGGAATTGATAGACGGTTTGAAAAGCGGCCTCGTCAAAGAAGCGTTTGGCGTGGGCACCGCGGCCACGATTGCCCCCATTCAGGCAATCGGCCATGAAGGCATAGATTATCCGTTGCCCGCAGCGTCAAAGCAAAATTTTGCCGCTCATATCTATAGCGTCCTGGACGAGATCAAACGCGGAATCGCTCCCGATCCCTTCGGATGGGTCGTAAAAATGTAATTTGTTTCCTTTACCTGAATAACTCAACCTGAAACGGTGGACTTGATTGTTCACCGTTTTTTTTACTTTTAGAGCGAAATCGCTACAGGTTGAAAAAGACGAAAGTGCTATGGTGTTTGACGGTGCTGATGGCGTTGGCAACGGCGGGCTATGCTCAGAAGCAATTGGTGTTGCTGAAGGGTGAAAAAGTATTGTTGCGCCTCGGCTTTGGCGACGAAATCACATTCCGTCTGAAAGGCAGCAAGACCGTCAGGGTGAGTTATGTGAACAACCTTTTCGACACCGCGGTGATGGCCCACAAAGACATCATTCCCTTTCACAAGATCGACCGCATCTATTTCAAACATTCCAGTTTTGCCAACCGCGTAGGGGGTTTCCTGGTCATCGGCGGCGCCGGCTATTTTGTGATCGATCAATTCAACACCATCGTGGTGCAAGGCCACGACCCCAGTCTCGATAAGAGCGTGGACCGCGTATCCATCGCGATGGTGGCCGTTGGGCTTCCCATGATGCTGATCCGGAAAAAATCGCAGCGGATTGGCGGACGCTACCGGCTGTTCACGGCCGACTATGATTCGCCTTTCTACCAGCACGACCTCGACCGGTTTTAGGCAAGGCCTGATTTGTTGCCGGAATTCCTTACTTTTGCCAAAATTTATTATTCACCATGACAACAGATCAACTGAAAGATTTGAAGGTTCGCGTTAGCGCCTTGAGGAGGTATCTTTGACTACGATCGTAAGATCGTTGAAGTAAGAGACGAGGAGCTCATTACCCAACAAGCGGATTTCTGGAACAATCCCAAACAAGCCGAAGCCATTCTAAAAAACATCCGCACCAAAAAGGTGTGGACCGACGCCTTCGATAACCTTTCCAAAGGTATCGACGACCTGGAAGTGCTGTATGAGTTCTACCAGGCCGGAGACGTAGGCGAGGAAGAATTGGATCGCGACTACGAGCGAACGGCCAAGGCCGTGGAGGAATTGGAGTTCAAGAAAATGCTGAGCAAGGAGGAAGACCAGCTCAGTGCCGTGATCGAAATAAACCCCGGTGCCGGTGGCACCGAAAGCAACGATTGGGCCGACATGCTCAACCGCATGTACATCATGTGGGGCGAGAAGAGCGGCTACAAAGTGACACAGATCGACTATCAGTCGGGCGAAGTAGCCGGCATCAAATCGGCGACGCTGGAAATCGATGGCCCGTTTGCATATGGTAAACTGAAGGCAGAGATCGGCGTGCACCGCCTGGTGCGCATCTCACCATTCGATTCCAACCAACGCCGGCACACGTCGTTCGCATCCATCTTTGTATATCCGAAAGTAGACGACTCGATCGAGATCGAGATCAATCCGGCCGACATCGAAATACAGACATCGCGATCCGGTGGTGCGGGTGGCCAGAACGTGAACAAAGTGGAAACAAAAGTACAGCTCACGCACAAGCCTACGGGCATCGTCATCGTGTGCCAGGTGGAACGTTCGCAGCACGCCAACCGCGAGCGCGCCATGCAGATGCTGAAATCAAAATTGTATCAGCTCGAAATGGAAAAGCGCAACGCCGCCCGCGACAAGATCGAAGCAGGCAAGATGAAGATCGACTTCGGCTCGCAGATCCGTAACTACGTGTTGCACCCCTACAAGCTCGTGAAAGATGCCCGCACCGGCGTGGAGCGCCACGACGCCCAAACCGTGCTCGACGGCGACCTCGATGATTTTATCAAAGCTTTTTTACTAGGGGCGCAGGAGATGCCTCAGCAAGCCTGATCCAAAAAACGCGTTGCTCCTGCACGGGGCAACGCGTTTCCTTTTGCATAAGAAAAATTGACCACTCAAAAAATCTACAACACGCCGTTCTGGCTCCTCTGCCTAAGCTCGTTGCTTTTTTTTGGCAGCTTCAACATGATTGTTCCCGAGCTGCCGGCGTATCTCACCAGCCTGGGCGGCGGAGAATATAAAGGGCTCATCATCTTTTTGTTTACCGTGACCGCCCTCCTGTCGCGCCCTTTCAGCGGCAAGCTGGCCGACCGGATTGGCCGCAAGCCCGTGATCATGGCCGGCGCGATGGTGTGTTTTGTCTGCAGCCTGATCTATCCCGTGCTCACCACCGTGATGGGATTTTTCTTGCTCAGGTTGATGCACGGTTTCTCTACCGGTTTTACACCCACCGGACAGGCGGCGTATCTTTCGGATGTTATTCCAGCCAACCGCCGGGGAGAAGCCATGGGAATATTGGCCACGGCAGGTTCGCTCGGTACGGCCGTGGCACCCGCGATAGCCGATCCCATCGTAACGCATTTTGGATTGAACGTGATGTTCTATTGTTCGTCGGGTGCGGCGATCCTTTCGATGCTGGTGGTGTTGGGCATCAAGGAGACGCTACACGAAAAGCATCCTTTTGGCGTCGGACTTCTCAAAGTGAAACGCTCCGATCTGTTCGAACCCCGCGTGCTCAGACCGGGCGTGGTGATGTTCCTGAGTGTTTGCGCCTATGGCGCTATCCTGACGTTGTTGCCTGACTTTGGAACTTATGTCGGCATGCGCAACAAGGGGGTGTTGTTTACCTACTTCACGGTGGCTATCTTGTTTGTGCGCCTGCTGGGCGGCAAGGCCTCCGATCGCTACGGACGGGCACCGGTGTTGCTGGTCGTCACGTTCGTGATCGCCGTCGCCATGTTGGTGATCGCCTTTGCCCATGACCAGACACAACTCAGCATCGGCATCATCTTGTATGGACTCGCCTATGGAGCCACCTCGCCCACGTTGCTGGCCTGGGCCACCGACCTGAGTGATGAACATCACCGGGGAAGAGGTATCGCCACCCTGTACATCTCCATGGAGTTGGGCATCGGCATTGGAGCACTCGTTTCGGGTTGGTTGTATGGGAATGACCATACGCGTTTTCTTCATGCCTTTGTGTTTTGCAGCGCGATGTCGGTGTTGGCGTTTGTGTATCTTTTGTTTCAGCGATCCACTAAAAAAGTAAGCATATGAAAAAAGCGGTATTGGTATTCTTTGCGCTCGTTTGCCTGGGCGAACTGGCAGCAGGGTGGATGGGATGGACAGAAGTTCATCGCGTATGCAAGCCGTTGATCATGATCACGCTGGGCGTATACTACGTGATGAGTGCCAAACACCGTTCGCCGGTGGTATTGCTGGCCTTGTTCTTTTCGCTGGCAGGCGACGTGTTGTTGATGTTCGAGGCAAATCAGGGGTTGTTTTTCATCTTTGGATTGCTGGCTTTCCTGGCATCACACGTCTTCTATATTTTTGCGTATCGCCAGCATCAATGGGTCGCGGCCCATGATGCGTTGCAGGGCATTCAGAAAATACGGGCGTCGTTCCCTATTGTCCTGGCAGGGACGGGGTTGATCATCGTGTTGTATCCGGTGTTGGGGCCGCTGCGGTTTCCGGTGATGGTGTATGCGTTGGTGCTCATCGTCATGGTGCTTAATGCGCTGTTCCGGTATGGACGCACGGAGGCGATGAGCTTTCGGATGGTGTTTTTTGGGGCGCTGTTGTTTATGCTATCGGATTCGCTTTTGGCGATCAATAAGTTTTTGACGCCGGTGCCGAATGGTGGGAGTTGGATTATGCTGACCTATATGGTGGCGCAGTATTGGATTGTGTTGGGGTTGGTGCGGCATGAGGAGAAAAATTAAACCGCCTCACCTTCGCTAAAGCTTCGGCGAGCAAGAAACGCGCAAAGAAGACGCAAAGAAAGGCAGTCCTTGTCCTTCGGACTTGGGAAAGGCCAAGGGGTACTCGTTCCTTCGCTCATAGCGGATCAATACTCAAACATTTTCACCCGTTCATTACGCTTCAGATACACATTGAACGCGTCCAGGATCTTTTCCTTTCCAAATACTTCATACACCAACACGAACCCCTTCTCCTCCTTCAAGTCACGCTTTCGCTGAAAGCCCAATTGAAGTTTTTTCAATTCCAGCTCCAGCTCGACAATAAAGTCGCTTTCCTCGGTATACACGATCTTGTATGATCGTGCCTGGTGAACGCGTTCGACAACGCCCTGAAGCTTTTCGAATAGTGTCAGCACGATCATCACCACCACCGACCCCACCAACGCGACAAAGTATTGTCCCGCGCCCACGGCCATGCCCAATGCTGCCGAGATCCAGATCGTGGTGGCCGTGGTGATCCCAGTCACGGTTAGCCCATCTTTAAAGATCACCCCAGCCCCGAGAAAGCCGACGCCGGTAATGATGTTAGAAGCGATCCGGTCCTGCGAGCTTCCGCCGATGGCCATCGATACCTCGGTGAACAATGTGGACCCGAGGCAAATGATGATCATCGTGCGCAGCCCTGCCGCTTTGCTTCTGAACTCCCGTTCCAGTCCGATGGCGGCGCCGATCACAAACGAAAGCAACAATTGCAAAGCCGTTTCATAGTGCGAATCTAAAATTTCCATTACGCTTGTGTTTTTCAGATCACAAGGTAATAAAAACCTTTGCCACGGTGGTGTCGCGTTTTTTAAATCAGGCCAGTGCCAACTCCACTTGGCGAGTCCTTAGCATGGGCTGGCGTTTCCAGTACGTGAGACTTCGCCACACCCATTCCAGTGGTCCGAACAAAAAGTACTTCAGCCAAATATTGCTGAAGATGATTTGAAAGACCCAGATGCCGAAAATGAAATAGAACAATTCATAACGTTCGAATTGCCCGAAGTATCCTAATCCATAACCATAAAAAATTAATGTGCAGATGATGGACTGCGACAAGTAGTTGGTAAACGCCATCTGTCCGACACAAGCGTAGAGTTTCAGAAAGCCGTGAAATGCACCGCTCTTATACAACAGGCAGATCAGTCCGATATGCCCCATGGCCACGAGTGCCCGGTGCAGATCATATAACGTGAACGGAAAGGGCCAGCGATCGATAAAGTCATAAAAATCCATTTGCGCGTTGTACCAATATATCCCGGCCATGATGCCTTCGCCAATGCCCAGCCCGTAACCGAGGATGAGAATGCCCGCATAGAATCCGGTGGACTTGTCGCCAGTGAGGACGCCTGTTTTATACAATACCATACCCAACAAAATACAGATCATGACATCGAAAAAAATGTTGTCATAAAATGCGGTGGATTCAAATTTGGCGTTGGTCGATTTCACATGCTTCCAGACTTCAGGATAGGATTTCAGCATGGCCTTATTTTCCTTTTCAACTTCCTTTTTGACGCTCTCAGCTTTGGATTTGTCGATCGTTTCTTTCCATTTTTCAAGATCGCCTTTTTGTTCTTCCGTGAGCGTCTTCTTTTCTTTCTCCAGTGTCATGGCCGCCAGTCCTTTTTCACGTTTGTCCAGGGCCTCCTCGTTTTTGAGATAGGACTTGAACATGTTCACACAGAGAAAGAAAAGACAGAGGTATAACAGCAACTTGACCGAACTTTTCCGCAACGGAAACAGGAACAGGCCGCAGATGGCATAGTGATAGAGAATGTCGCCGGGCCACAACAATACGTAGGCGTTGACCAGCCCGAAGACGAGCAACCAGATGAGTCGGCGGTAGTATATGTCGGCGGCCCCGAGACCAGATTGTTTTTCCAATCGTGAAATGATGAGCAAGGCGCCTGCACCAAACAGCATCGAGAACATTGCCCGGAAAGAACCACCCAGCACAAAGCCGGTGGTCATCCACGAAACGATGTTGCGCATGGAGGTTTCTTGGAGGACACGCAAATCGAAATCCAATTGATAAGCGCGAGCGAAGTACGGCATGTTGAGGATCAGTATGCCACAGAGGGCCACGCCACGCAGGGCGTCGATCATGAAGATGCGCTCCTTTTGCTGGAGCGGCAAAGAAGTTTCCATAGACATAGAGAGGGGTTAGGGTCTATGAAGATAAGAATCTGCTTCCGGGATTACAATACCCGTAAACGGCCATAAAAAAAGCGGGTGTTGGCCCGCTTAGTTTTATGTACCTACGATAAGATCATAGTTTGTGCACATGTCCGCTGCCGGAAGAATGGCTGTTCACGTGACTGGGATTTCCCTTGTAGCCCACGCTGCCGCTGCCGGAGATGCTGGTGTCCAATTCATCTTTTACGTTGATCTCCACATCGCCCGAACCTGAGATTCTCACTTCACACTTGCTGGTTTCGAGGTTGGAGGCCAGCACTTTTCCTGATCCGCTGATCGAGGTTTTCACGTTGCCGGCGGTGCCGGTAGCTTCGATCTTGCCAGAGCCCGTCACACCGAAGTCGGCTGTGCCGCTGACAGTGATGGCGAGGATGACTTTTCCCGAGCCACTCACATCGCTATTGAAACTCCGGCATTTGCCTTTCAGGTTGATGTCGCCGCTGCCGCTCACATCGCTTTCAATGTCGCCACTGGCTTCGGCTTCCAGTTTCAAGTTGCCCGAACCGCTGACGTTCAAGTCGAGGTCGCCGGTGATGATCTTGGTTTCGGCGATCACGTCGCCGGAGCCGGCTACACTGATGCCATCGATATCTTTTACGGTGATGTATACATTCACTTCATCGCCTTCTTTCCAACGCCAGAACTTCCACTCTCCTTCTTTGCCGATCACGAGCTTGCTGCCATCCACTTCGGTTTCGATCTCTTCCAGCACGTCTTTCCGGCCTTCGATCTCTACCTTTTGCGGGCTGCCCTGGCGCAGGTAAAGCTTGCCGGGAACGCGGAAGGCG
>Ga0209050_1001590_pt1 | contig 23488 bp, 23 predicted proteins | sample Araplavi_mTSA_r2_FD_184276 | JGI IMG/M metagenome (GOLD analysis project Ga0209050, IMG submission 184276) | Arabidopsis root microbial communities from North Carolina, USA - plate scrape MF_Cvi_mTSA_r2 (SPAdes) (version 2) | ecosystem: Host-associated > Plants > Roots > Endosphere | place: USA... | reverse complement strand
CGCGGACTGCACCTGACCGATGAGGTCGGGCATTTCATCCTGACTCGCGGTACCCGCAGCATGAGCGCGCTGTTCGAGCTGCTTGAGCGTCTCGATCAGGCCTCCCTCCAGGCTCAGCGCAAGCTGACAATCCCGTTTTTGAAAGAAACCCTCGGCTGGTAGACCCTCTGAAACTGGGGCTTACAGCCGTTTCGGCATATTTCAGGCGCCAGAAATTGCGCTTTCCTGCAAGGTTGCAGGCCGCGTGCATGATTAAAATGGGCTTAAGCGCTTAGATGTAAACGAGAAACCAATAAGTCACAAAAAGATTGATTGAATTTGCAAATGAGGTCGATAGCGGGCATAGTCTCGACTTCTTTACAACTTCAGCCACGGTCGTGCCCATGCTAAATCGCTTCGCACCCCTCGTGCCTCTCGCACTCGTCACCCTGTTGTTCGGTTGCGCTGCCCACACTCCAGTGGCCCAGCAAGCGCCGCAACAGCAGGTTCAAAACTCGGCCACTGCCCAGTCTTCCGCCCTCTTTCAGGAAGAACTGGCCACTGAAAAAGAACTCGCAGACTTCGCTGGCGGCAAGTCCTACCAGCTTCCGGTCCTGGCCGACAGCATCCTCGAACGCGGCATGTCCCTGATCGGTACCCGTTACCGTTTCGGCGGCACTTCTGAAGCCGGCTTCGATTGCAGCGGTTTCATCGGTTACCTGTTCCGCGAAGAAGCGGGCATGAACCTGCCACGCTCCACCCGCGAAATGATCAACGTGGACGCTCCGCTGGTCTCGCGCAGCAAGCTTGAGCCGGGCGATCTGCTGTTCTTCGCAACCAACGGTCGTCGTGGTCGCGTCAGTCACGCCGGGATCTACCTGGGTGACAACCAGTTCATCCACTCCAGCAGCCGCCGCAGCGGTGGTGTGCGCATCGATAGCCTGGGCGACAGCTACTGGAGCAAGACCTTCATCGAGGCCAAGCGCGCCCTGGCGATGGCACCTAGCGCGTCGCCAATCGTCACTGCACGTAAATAAGCGGACATTTTGTAAGGCGAACTTAAAGTCTTACTTGAAGTTTGTCGTGTAGCCGCTAGAATCTTGATCTACAAATGATGGCAAACCGCCTGCGTACTACGCAGGCGGTTTTCTTTTCTGCGCTCCCCGCAGAAAAAGCCGCAGCCAGATCAGGGTGTTCTGCTTATGACGACGTCGGCCCGCCTCGCAATCATGTTCTTCGCCGCGCTGCTCAGTGCCTGCGCCAGCCGCACACCGCCTCCCGCACCGGTGGTGCGCGCGCCCATCGTATTTGGTTCCCCGCAAGCTTTTTCGCCCGAAGCGGAAGACGTGCTGTTTCGTGCGCTCGGCCTGGTGGGTACGCCTTATCGCTGGGGTGGCAATACGCCGGATTCCGGATTTGATTGCAGCGGCCTGATCGCCTATGTGTATCGCGATGTCGCCGGCATTGCCTTGCCGCGCACCACGCGCGAGATGATCTCCATGCAAGCGGCGAATGTCGGCAAGGAAGGCCTGCAAACCGGTGACCTGCTTTTCTTTGCCACCAATGGCGGTTCCCAGGTCAGTCATGCCGGGATCTACGTGGGAGAAGGGCGTTTTGTCCATGCACCGGCCACCGGCGGCACCGTGAAGCTCGACAGTCTGTCCAAGGCCTATTGGCAAAAGGCTTACCTGAGCGCCAAGCGTGTTCTGCAGCCTGAACATCTGGCGCGCAACCCGTAACGTCCGGAGCTTCTGCTCATGACTGCTCGCACGCTCAATCTCGACGACAACCTGTATCAATACCTGCTCGATGTTTCCCTGCGCGAAACACCATTGCTCAAGCGCTTGCGCGATGAGACCCAGGCGCTGCCGATGGCGCGCTGGCAGGTGGCGCCGGAGCAGGGACAGTTTCTTGCCTTGCTGGTGAAGCTGACCGGCGCCAGACGCTTGCTCGAAGTCGGTACGTTCACCGGATACAGCGCGCTGTGCATGGCGGCTGCATTACCGGCTGACGGTTTGCTGATGTGCTGTGACATCCCCGGCGACTACAACGCCATCGCACGGCGCTACTGGCAGGAAGCGGGGCTCGCCGGGCGGATCGACCTGCGCCTGGCACCCGCACTGGAAACCCTCGCCGAGCTTGAGCGGCAAGGTCAGGGCGGGCAGTTCGACCTGGTGTTCATCGATGCCGACAAGGCCAACTACCCGAGTTATCTGGAGCATGCCCTGCGTTTGCTGCGGGTCGGTGGGCTGGCGGTGTTCGACAACACCCTGTGGAGCGGGCGTGTGCTTGAGACCAGCCCCGAGAGCGCGGACACCCGGGCGATCCAGGCGCTCAACCTGGCGTTGAAGGATGATGTGCGGGTGGATCTGTCGTTGTTGCCGTTGGGTGACGGGCTCACACTCTGTCGCAAACGCTAGAACCCTGAACCCTGTGGGAGCGGGCTTGCTCGCGAAGGCGGTGTATCAGTCAAAACATCAGTCGACTGACAGCCTGCCTTCGCGAGCAAGCCCGCTCCCACAGGGGAATGTGTTGGCAGTTGGTATTTATTTCACTGCCGACACCCGCCACACCTTGTTCCCCACATCATCGGCCACCAGCAGATCGCCCTGCCGGTCGATCACCACGCCCACTGGGCGGCCCATGGCTTCTTCCTTTTCGTTGAGAAAGCCGCTGAGCACTTCAATCGGTTGTCCCGCAGGTTTGCCTGCGCTGAACGGCACGAAAATCACTTTGTAGCCACTGTGGGGGTTGCGGTTCCAGGAGCCGTGCTGCCCGATGAAGGCCCCTTGGGTGAAGGGCGGCGGCAGCTTGCTGTTTTCAGCGAAGGCCAGGCCCAGCGATGCCGTGTGCGGGCCGACGGCATAGTCCGGAGCGATGGCCTTGGCCACCAGGTCGGGGTTTTGCGGCTCGACGCGAATATCGACATGCTGGCCGTAGTAGCTGTACGGCCAGCCATAGAATGCGCCGTCCTTGACCGAGGTGATGTAGTCCGGGACCAGGTCGCTGCCGATTTCATCCCGCTCGTTGACCGCGGTCCACAGCGCGCCACTGCGCGGCTCCCAGGCCATGCCGTTGGGGTTGCGCAGGCCGGCGGCGAAGATCCGGTGCTGGCCGGTGGCACGGTCCACTTCCCAGATCGCTGCGCGACCTTCTTCCTTGTCCATGCCGTTTTCCGCGACGTTGCTGTTGGAGCCCACGGTGACGTAGAGCTTGCGGCCGTCCTTGCTGGCGATGACGTTTTTGGTCCAGTGGTGGTTCAGCGGCCCACCCGGCAAGTCGACCACTTTGACCGGCGGCGATTTGATCGACGTATCGCCGTTTTCATAATGGAATCGCAGCAGGCTGTCCGTGTCGGCCACATACAGGTCATTGCCGACCAGCGTCATGCCAAAGGGCGAGTTGAGGTTTTGCAGAAACACCGTGCGGGTTTCCGCGACGCCATCGTGGTTCTTGTCACGCAGCAAGGTGATGCGGTTCGCACTGGGCACCCGGGCCCCGGCGCGTCCCATGACTTGTTTCATGACCCAGCCGCGAATGCCTTTGCCGTCTTCGGGTTTGGGTGGCGCGTTGGTTTCCGCCACCAGTACATCGCCGTTGGGCAGCACATAAAGCCAGCGGGGGTGATCCAGGTCTTCGGCAAAAGCGGCCACTTGAGTGCCCGCGGCGGCGACGGGTTTCGCGCCCTGGGGCCAGCCGATGGCCGGGGCGATGTTCACAGTCGGGAGCAGGGTTTTGTTGGGGGGCGGCAGTTGAGGAGAGGGGCCGGTGCCGTCGGAGACTTGCAGGCCGGCGGTCTCACTGCAACCGGCGAGCCCTCCGCAGATCGCGATAACGAGAACGAGCGGGGGCGTGCGCATACGGGTGTTCCCTATGAATGCCTTGTTCTAATCATAGAGACGCGTCGTCGTCCAATGGTTCAACCTCTAGCCGCGTGCTTCCTTGAACAGCACCGCAATGCCGGGGTGATAGTTACCGGCTTCATTGCGCAACTTGCGGTAGGCATAAGGGAAATACCAGGCGACCGCGCAGGTGTGTTCCTTTTGCAGATCGTCGACCATGTCCTGCAGTTCTTCCGGTGTCGCGCCTTGCTGGGCTTTTTGCGGGGCGACGAACAGGCAGCCGAGTTTCAGGTCGCTGGCGTGGCTCAGGCGCTTCGCATCGCTGGCGATGTCGAGCAGCGCCTGGCTCAGATTGAGGCTGTTGACCCGTGGCCAGCGCTGGCTGGTCTGGATGTAGGCACGGGTTTCTGGCGAGGCGAGGAACAGGTCGGCGCGGCTGTTGCGTTCGCCTTCTTCGGTCTGCTTGCGGGTAGGCGTCTGTTGCAATGTGACCATCTCGGCCATCCAGGCGGCGGCCGACAGCAGCCCGAGATTGGCTTTTTCGTCGTGCCAGTAGGGGGTGTCGCCATCACCGCGGACGGCGTTGTAGCGGTCGATGCATTCGAACCAGCGCTCGAGCACAGGGCGCAGGAATTCCAGCTTTGGATTGCTGATGATCATGCCTTGCATGGGCTCACCCTTGTTATTGTGTTGTGAGGTTGTGGCTCTTTGATATCACTGCTGGGTGCGAGGCACAAGATTGACGTCAGTTTTTTGCTTGACGACAGTTATTCGGCGGATGGCCTCCCGGCTTTAATTGACGCTCCACCCCCAACCCTCTAACCTTCGCGGCTTGTTTCAGGTGCTCTGTGACTTGGGTCGACAGAGTGAAACAGGGAAGCCGGTGAGCGAGTTCTTTCGTTGGTCGAAGAGCCGCAATTCCGGCGCTGCCCCCGCAACGGTAAATGAGTGAAAACTGTGTCTGATGCCACTGTGTCGATTCGATGCGGGAAGGCGCACAGTCTGGCTTTGCGCCACTCATGAGCCCGGAGACCGGCCTGATTCATCCAGCGGCATCACGGTGGGCGATGCCAGGCTTGTTGCCTTCTATTGCTGTGCCTGCCCGCCGTTATTCCTGCCTCAACGGAGAGCTCCCCCATGACTGATACCCCCGATCGTGACGAACGCCACCTGGCGCGCATGCAGCGCAAAAAAGCCGTGATCGACGAGCGCATCGCCAATTCCCCGAACGAGTGTGGTCTGTTGCTGGTGCTGACCGGCAACGGCAAGGGCAAGAGCAGTTCGGCCTTCGGCATGCTCGCTCGCGCCCTGGGGCACGGCATGCAATGCGGTGTGGTGCAGTTCATCAAGGGCCGCAACAGTACCGGCGAAGAGCTGTTCTTCCGGCGCTTTCCCGAGCAGGTGCGTTTTCATGTGATGGGCGAAGGGTTTACCTGGGAAACCCAGGACCGTCAGCGCGACATCGCTGCCGCCGAAGCGGCGTGGGCGGTGTCCCGGGAACTGCTGCGCGATCCGTCCATCGGCCTGGTGGTACTGGATGAGCTGAACATCGCCCTCAAGCACGGCTACCTCGATCTCGATCAGGTGCTCAGCGATTTGCAGGCCCGACCGCCGATGCAACACGTGGTGGTCACCGGGCGTGCCGCCAAGCCGGAAATGATCGAGATGGCCGACACGGTCACCGAAATGGGCATGATCAAACACGCCTTTCAGGCCGGGATCAAAGCGCAGAAAGGCGTCGAGCTGTGAACCAGCCTCGTCATTGCCCGGCGGTACTGATTGCCGCGCCGGCCTCCGGCCAGGGCAAGACCACCGTCACCGCGGCGCTGGCCCGATTGCATCGCAATCAGGGGCGCAAGGTTCGCGTGTTCAAGTGCGGCCCCGACTTTCTCGATCCGATGATCCTCGAACGCGCCAGCGGTGCACCGGTGTATCAACTGGACATGTGGATGGTCGGCGAGCAGGAGAGTCGCCGGTTGCTGTGGGAGGCCGCCGCTGAAGCCGACCTGATCCTGATCGAAGGCGTCATGGGGCTGTTCGACGGTACACCGTCGAGCGCCGATCTGGCGCGGCATTTCGGTGTGCCGGTGCTGGGTGTGATCGACGGCACCGCCATGGCCCAGACCTTCGGCGCACTGGCCCTGGGGCTGGCGCGTTATCAGCCGGACCTGCCGTTCGCCGGCGTGCTGGCCAACCGCGTCGGCACGCTGCGCCACGCGCAATTGCTCGAGGGCAGCCTGACTGAAGGGTTGCGCTGGTACGGCGCGCTGTCCCGGGAAACCGGGATTGAACTGCCGAGCCGACACCTGGGGCTGGTTCAAGCCAGTGAACTGAACGATCTCGACCTGCGCCTCGATGCGGCAGCCGATGCCCTGGCCAACAGTTGCGAGGTCGCGCTGCCACCGGCAGTCGAGTTCGCTGCACCAGATGCCATTGCTGCCGAGCCGCTACTGGCCGGTGTGCGCATTGCTGTGGCCCGTGATGAGGCCTTTGCATTCACCTACGGTGCGAGCCTGGATTTACTGCGGGCGATGGGCGCCGAACTGTCGTTCTTCTCGCCGATCCGCGACCGCCAATTGCCGGAGGCGGACAGCCTGTATCTGCCGGGCGGTTACCCGGAATTGCACCATGTTGCGCTGGCGCAAAACACGGCGATGCTCGAGGCGATCCGCGCCCACCACCGGGCGGGCAAACCCTTGCTCGCCGAGTGTGGCGGCATGCTGTATCTGCTCGACTCCCTGACCGATGTCGAGGGCACTCGCGCCGAACTGGCGGGCTTGCTGGCCGGTGATGCGGTCATGCAAAAGCGTCTGGCCGCGCTGGCGTTGCAAGCGGTGGAACTGCCGGAAGGTTCGCTGCGCGGGCACACCTATCACCATTCGCTGACCAGCACTGAGCTGGCGCCGATTGCCCGAGGCGTGAGCCCGAATGGCGGGCGCGGCGCGGAAGCGGTTTACCGTGAAGGGCGGATGACTGCCTCTTACGTGCACTTTTATTTTCCGTCCAATCCCTCGGCGATTGCCGCGCTGTTTGCGCCGGACCTTGAAGCCGTCTTCGCGAGCAAGTCGGATCGCCGCACCGCCGCTCCCACAGGGGATTGCGTTTCTTCAGGCAACTCACTTTTAAATGTGGGAGCGGGCTTGCCCGCGAAGAGGCCATGACCGACAACGCATTCACCGAAGCCGAACGCACAGCGGTCTACCGCGCCATCGGCGAGCGCCGCGACATGCGCCACTTCAGTGGTGGCAGCGTCGAGCCCGAATTGCTCCGGCGCCTGCTCGAGGCCGCGCATCAGGCACCCAGCGTCGGCCTGATGCAGCCCTGGCGCTTCATCCGCATCAGTGATCGCGCCTTGCGCGGGCAAATCCAGGCCCTGGTGGAAGAGGAGCGCATCCGCACCGCCGAAGCCCTCGGCGAGCGCAGCGACGAGTTCATGAAGCTCAAGGTGGAAGGCATCAACGATTGCGCCGAAGTGCTGGTCGCCGCACTGATGGACGACCGCGAGAAACATATCTTCGGCCGCCGCACCTTGCCGGAAATGGACATGGCCTCGCTGTCCTGTGCCATCCAGAACCTGTGGCTCGCGTCCCGCGCCGAAGGGCTGGGCATGGGCTGGGTGTCGCTGTTCGAACCCCAGGCACTGGCGGACCTGCTGAGGCTGCCGCCGGGAGCCAAACCGCTGGCGGTGCTGTGCCTGGGGCCGGTAAAGGCGTTCTACCCGGCGCCGATGCTGGTGCTCGAAGGCTGGGCGCAGGCGCGTCCGCTGCATGAATTGCTGTATGAGAACTATTGGGGAGTGAGTCAATGAGTGTGGCGTTGTTGAGTGTCGCCGCGGTTGCGCTGGATGCGCTGCTGGGCGAACCCAAACGCTGGCATCCGCTGGTGGCGTTCGGCCGTTTTGCCGATCGCATCGAGCAACGTTTCAACGGCGGCGGTCGCGGCTGGCGCAGCCATGGCGTCACTGCGTGGGTGATCGCCGTGCTGCCGCTGGTGCTGTTGGTCACGGCATTCTCCTGGGCGCCTTACGTTGGCTGGATCGTCGAGATTCTCGCGCTCTATTGCGCCCTCGGCATGCGCAGCCTCGGTGAGCACGTCACGCCGGTGGCCAAGGCCTTGCGCGGCGATGATCTGGATGAAGCGCGCAAGCGTGTGAGTTATCTGGTCAGCCGTAAAACCAGTGACCTGGATAAAACCGAAGTCGCCCGTGCCGCCACCGAGTCGGTGCTGGAAAACGGCAGCGACGCGGTGTTCGCCGCGTTGTTCTGGTTTGCCGTGGCCGGTGCGCCGGGCGTGGTGCTCTATCGCCTGAGCAATACGCTGGATGCGATGTGGGGCTATCGCAATGAGCGCTTCGAACGGTTCGGCTGGGCGGCGGCGAAGATCGACGACGTGCTCAATTACATTCCTGCGCGTCTGGTGGCACTGACTTATGCGCTGCTGGGCAAAACCCGGCTGGCGTTGAAATGCTGGCGCACCCAGGGCCCGACCTGGGACAGTCCGAACGCCGGCCCGGTGATGGCGGCTGGGGCGGGTGCCCTTGGCGTCGAATTGGGCGGGGCGGCGATTTATCACGGCGAACTGCACCAGCGTCCGCAACTGGGCGAAGGCGTGCCCGCGGACGCCGACTCCATAGACCGGGGCTGGCAACTGGTCCAGCGCGGGGTATGGTTATGGTTGCTGATTCTCTGCCTGGGGGCCGAATTTTATGCTTGAGCACGGTGGACGACTACGCAGGGCGGCGCTCGAATACGGCATAGATGAAGCCGACTGGCTGGACTTGTCGACGGGCCTGGCGCCCTGGCCGTTCCCGGTGCCGGATATTCCGCTGCGGGCCTGGGCCCGTTTGCCGGAGGCGGACGATGGTCTGGAACAGGCCGCCTGTGATTACTACGGCACCTTGCAGGCATTGCCGGTGGCCGGTTCGCAAATGGCGATCCAGCTGCTGCCGCGATTGCGGCGGGCGGGCAAGGTGGGTGTGTTGTCGCCGTGCTACGCCGAGCACGCCGAAGCGTGGCGTCGCAACGGCTACATCGTGCGGGAAGTGCTGGAGCAGGAAGTCGACTTCTTTATCGACAACATCGACGTGCTGGTGGTGGTCAATCCGAATAATCCCACGGGCCTGAGCCTCCCCCCCAGTCGGCTGCTCGACTGGCACACGCGACTGGCCCAGCGCGGTGGCTGGCTGGTGGTGGACGAAGCGTTCATGGATAACACGCCGCAACTGAGCCTGGCGCCGTTTGCCCATCAAGTCGGGCTGATCGTCTTGCGCTCCTTCGGCAAGTTTTTCGGCCTGGCCGGCGTGCGCCTGGGGTTTGTGCTGGCCGAGCGCAAGTTGCTCAAGTTGCTGGCAGAACAAGTGGGGCCCTGGGCCGTGAGCGGGGCAACCCGGGTAGTGGGGCAGGCCTGCCTGCGCGATACCGAGGGGCAAACGCGGCAACGGCTGCGCACCGAAGAGGCCAGTGAGCGCCTGGCGTCTTTGCTGCAGCAACATGGCTTCGAGCCCCAGGGTGGCTGTGCGCTGTTCCAGTGGCTGATCACCGAGCGCGCCGAAGCACTGTATGAGTTCATGGCCCGGCGCGGCATTCTCCTGCGGTTGTTCACGCACAACAGCAGCCTGCGATTCGGCCTGCCCGGTGACGAAGCCGCCTGGGTGCGACTGGCGCAGGCATTCAAAGATTTCGCCAAGGAAAAGCAATGACCACGCTGATGGTGCAGGGCACCACGTCGGATGCCGGTAAAAGCACGCTGGTGACTGCATTGTGCCGTTGGGCCACGCGTCAGGGCGTCAGGGTAGTGCCGTTCAAGCCGCAGAACATGGCACTCAACAGTGCGGTGACCGCCGACGGCGGCGAGATTGGCCGTGCCCAGGCGGTTCAGGCCCAGGCCGCGCACCTCGAACCGCACACCGACATGAATCCGGTATTGCTCAAGCCCAACAGTGACACCGGTGCCCAGGTGATCATCCATGGCCGCGCCGTCACGACCATGAACGCGGTCGCCTATCACGACTACAAAAGCATCGCCATGCAGGCGGTGCTGGCCTCCCACGAGCGCTTGAGCGCGGCCTATCCGCTGGTGATGGTCGAAGGCGCAGGCTCGCCGGCGGAAATCAATTTACGTGCCGGCGACATCGCCAACATGGGCTTCGCCGAAGCGGTGGATTGCCCGGTGTTGCTGATTGCCGATATCAATCGCGGCGGGGTTTTCGCCCATCTGGTGGGTACCCTCGAACTGCTGTCGCCGAGCGAGCAGGCGCGGGTCAAAGGCTTCATCATCAATCGATTTCGCGGTGACATCGCATTGCTGCAACCCGGTCTCGACTGGCTTGAAGAACGCACCGGCAAACCGGTGATCGGCGTGCTGCCGTACGTGATGGATCTGCACCTGGAGGCCGAGGACGGCATCGATCAACGCCAGACCGATAAAACCGAGCAGGTGCTGAAAGTCGTGGTGCCGGTGCTGCCGCGCATCAGCAATCACACCGATTTCGATCCGCTGCGCCTGCATCCGCAGGTAGACCTGCAATTCATCGGCCCCGGCCAGGCGATTCCCCCCGCCGACCTGATCATTCTTCCTGGCTCGAAAAGTGTGCGCAGCGACCTCGCGCACCTGCGGGCCAACGGTTGGGAAACCGCCATCGCCCGGCATCTGCGTTATGGCGGAAAACTGCTGGGGATCTGTGGTGGCCTGCAGATGCTCGGTGAGCAGGTGCATGACCCGTTGGGCCTGGAGGGCGCGCCGGGCTCCAGTGCCGGTTTGGGGTTGCTGGCGTTCCAGACCCGGCTCGAACAAGAGAAACAGCTGCGCAATGTGCGCGGTCGCCTGGCGCTGGAAGATGCGCCGGTATCGGGTTATGAAATCCATGCTGGCGTGACCACCGGACCTGCGCTGGAAAACGCTGCCGTGCAACTGGATGACGGTCGCTGCGATGGCGCGCAAAGTGCGGACGGGCAGATTTTCGGCACCTACCTGCACGGGCTGTTCGAGTCGCCGGCGGCGTGCAGTGCGCTGCTGCGCTGGGCCGGTCTGGAGGGGGTGCAGGACGTGGATTATCACGGCTTGCGCGAGCGCGATATCGAGCGGCTGGCGGATCTGGTGGAGAAGCATCTGGATACTTCTCTGCTGCGTCGGCTCTGTGGGTTCTGAGGTGGCTGTTGCGGCCCCATCGCGAGCAAGCTCGCTCCCACAGGCTACGAGGTGTACTCAAAATTTATGTTCAGCCTGGATCAATTGTGGGAGCGAGCTTGCTCGCGATGAGGGCCGTCGCCTCCCCGAAGATTTTAAGGAATAAGCAATGCTCCAACTGATCCTCGGCGGCGCCCGCTCCGGCAAGAGTCGCCTGGCTGAAAAACTCGCCATCGACAGTGCCCTGACCGTGACCTACATCGCCACCAGCCAGCCACTGGATGGCGAAATGAGCGAGCGGGTCGCCCATCACCGTGCCCGTCGTCCTGCCGAATGGGCACTGATTGAAGAGCCGCTGGAACTGGCCCGGGTACTGCGTGAAAGCGCCCGTGCCGACCACTGCCTGCTGGTGGATTGCCTGACCCTGTGGCTGACCAACCTGCTGATGCTCGACGATGCCGGGCGCCTGGTTGCCGAGCGTGATGCCCTGCTGGACTGCCTGGCATCGTTGCCGGGTGAAATCATTTTTGTCAGCAACGAGACCGGAATGGGTGTCGTGCCGCTGGGCGAATTGACTCGCCGCTATGTCGATGAAGCCGGTTGGCTGCATCAAGCTCTGGCTGAGCGCTGTCAGCGTGTCGTCCTGACCGTCGCCGGCCTGCCCCTGACTCTGAAAGGAACTGCGTTATGACTCAATCCTGGTGGCTGAACCCGTGCAGGCCGGTCGATACCCAAGCGCTCGAACAGGCCCGGGCGCGGCAACAGCAACTGACCAAGCCGGCCGGTTCCCTCGGTCAGCTGGAATCGCTGGCGGTGCAACTGGCGGGATTGCAGGGGCGGGTCAAGCCGAGTCTGGAACAGGTGTGGATCGCGATATTTGCCGGCGACCATGGCGTCGTCGCCGAGGGCGTGTCGGCCTATCCCCAGGAAGTCACCGGGCAGATGCTGCTCAACTTCGTCAGCGGTGGTGCGGCGATCAGCGTGCTGGCGCGGCAACTCGGCGCTTCCCTTGAGGTGGTGGACCTTGGCACGGTGACGCCGTCGCTGAACCTGCCGGGTGTGCGTCACCTGAACGTCGGCCCGGGCACGGCCAATTTCGTACAGGGTCCGGCCATGACCGAAGCCCAGGGGCGACTCGCTTTGCAGGTCGGTCGTGACAGCGTGCAGCGAGCAATTGCCAGCGGTGCGCAGTTGTTCATCGGTGGCGAAATGGGCATTGGCAACACCACCGCCGCCAGCGCCCTGGCCTGTGCCTTGCTCGATTGCCCGGTGGGCCATTTGACCGGGCCTGGCACCGGGCTCAACGCCGAAGGTGTCAGCCACAAGGCCCAGGTGATCGAGCGTGCCCTGGCATTGCATGGCGCACAGCGTGGCGATGCCTTGCAGACCCTGTTCAACCTTGGGGGCTTCGAGATTGCCGCGCTGGTCGGTGCCTATCTTGCCTGTGCTCAAGAAGGCGTCGCGGTGCTGGTGGACGGCTTCATTTGCAGTGTCGCTGCGCTGGTCGCGGTGCGCTTGAATCCTGAATGCCGTCAGTGGCTGTTGTTCGGTCATCGCGGCGCCGAGCCGGGGCACCGTCATGTGCTGGAAACCCTGGATGCGCAACCCTTGCTCGATCTTGGTCTGCGGCTTGGCGAAGGCAGTGGCGCTGCATTGGCTGTGCCGCTGTTGCGTCTGGCGTGCGACCTGCACGGGCAGATGGCGACCTTCGCCGAAGCCGCCGTGGCAGATCGTCCGGCATGACCCTGCGCGTGGATCTGTTGCGTCACGGTGAAACCGAATTCGGCGGTGGCCTGCGCGGCAGCATTGATGATGCCTTGACCGACACGGGCTGGGCGCAGATGCGCGCCGCCGTGGTCGGGCAGGGGCCATGGGATCGGTTGGTCAGTTCGCCGTTGCAGCGTTGTGCGCGGTTTGCCGAGGAACTCGGAGCACAACTGGGTGTGCCGGTGCAATTGGATAAAGACCTGCAAGAGTTGCATTTCGGCGCCTGGGAAGGGCAAAGCGCGGCGGCGTTGATGGAAACCGACGCGCAGGCGCTGGGCTTGTTCTGGGCCGATCCTTACTCGTTCACGCCGCCTCAGGGCGAGCCGGTTGCAGACTTTTCGACACGGGTGCTGGCAGCGCTGGAGCGTTTGCACGCGACCTGTGCCGGTGAACGCATTCTGCTGATCAGCCACGGCGGGGTGATGCGCCTGTTGCTGGCACAGGCTCGCGGGCTGCCGCGAGAGCAACTGCTCAACGTTGAGGTCGGGCATGGCGCACTGTTTTCGCTAACGATGGAGTCCGCTGGTTTATTGAAGGAAGTGCTCTGACCATGTTGCCATTCTGGATCGCCCTGCAATTTCTCAGCAGCCTGCCGATTCGCCTGCCCGGCATGCCTGAGCCTGGGGAGCTGGGGCGATCACTGCTGTTTTATCCGCTGGTGGGATTGCTCTTTGGCGTGATTTTGTGGGCCGTGAACTGGCTGTTGCAGGGCACGCCGGCGTTGCTGCACGCGGCGTTGTTGCTGAGTGTTTGGGTACTGCTCAGCGGCGGGTTGCATCTCGATGGCCTGGCGGACAGCGCCGATGCCTGGCTCGGCGGTTTTGGCGACCGTGAGCGTACGCTGACCATCATGAAAGACCCGCGCAGCGGACCGATCGCCGTGGTGACGCTGGTGCTGGTGTTGCTGCTCAAGTTCACTGCGCTGCTGGCGTTGATCGGGCAACCGGATTCGCTGGCCTTGATCATCGTGCCGTTGATCGGTCGCAGCGCCTTGCTCGGCTTGTTCCTGGCCACACCCTATGTGCGTGCCGGTGGTCTGGGGCAGGCCTTGGCCGATCATCTTCCGCGTTCTGCGGGCCGGCAGGTGTTGGCAGTCAGTGCACTGGCTTGTGTGTTGATTGCCGGTTTGAGTGGTGTGCTGGCGGTGGTGTTGGCGGTTCTCGGGTTTTTCTGGTTGCGGCAGGTGATGCTGCGGCGGCTCGGTGGAACGACGGGCGATACGGCAGGGGCGATGCTGGAGTTGCTGGAAGTTGCAGTGCTGGTAGGCTTGGCACTGTTCTGATGGGGTTGTATTGAATGTTCCGGCCTCATCGCGAGCAGGCTCGCTCCCACAGTTGATCGCATTCCAATGTGGGAGCGAGCTTGCTCGCGATAGCGATCGTCGAGACACCGCCAGACCACTGAACAAACCCTATGCCACTTGATTTAACCGACTCGCGGGTATATACACGCACCATGCTCGATTCCCAATGTTTATGCATCAACCTGCGTCGCGCCGCCCGTGGCGTCAGCAGGCATTACGACGGCGCTCTCGACGGCTTCGGGATCAACGTTGCGCAGTATTCTTTGCTGTGCAATCTGCAGCGTCTGGATCAGCCGAGCATTTCAACCCTGGCCGAGGCCATGGGCCTGGATCGCAGCACCTTGGGGCGCAATTTGCGGGTGCTGGAGGGTGACGGCCTGGTGACACTGGTCGAGGGCGAGGACATGCGCAACCGCATCGTCCTGCTGACCGCGGCCGGGGCCGAGCGCCTCAAGGCTGCCTTGCCGGCCTGGGAGGCCGCACAGCAGCGCTTGATCGATCGCCTGGGGGCCGAGAAGCGCGAAACCTTATTGAAGCTGCTGGACGAACTGGCGTGACGCCGGTTTTTCCGAACATAAGCGGGTATATACCCGCTACCGGAGAACAACAATGACATCGATGTGGCGTACGTGCGGTTGGGTTCTGTTGGGGAGTGCGCTGATCCTTGCGTTGTCTCTGGGGGTTCGACATGGCTTCGGGCTGTTTCTGGCGCCGATGAGTGCCGAGTTTGGCTGGGGGCGTGAAGTCTTTGCCTTTGCCATCGCCTTGCAGAACCTGATCTGGGGCCTCGCCCAGCCATTCACCGGTGCGCTGGCTGACCGCTTCGGCGCGGCGAAAGTGGTGCTGATCGGTGGCGTCCTGTACGCAGCGGGGCTGATTTGCATGGGGCTCTCCGATTCGGCAGTGACCCTGTCCCTGAGCGCCGGCCTGTTGATCGGTATCGGGCTGTCCGGCACGTCGTTCTCGGTGATTCTGGGTGTGGTCGGCCGTGCAGTACCGCCGGAAAAGCGCAGCATGGGCATGGGGATCGCCAGTGCTGCCGGCTCCTTCGGCCAGTTCGCGATGTTGCCCGGCACGCTCGGGTTGATCGGATGGCTTGGCTGGTCTGCGGCGTTGCTCGCGCTGGGCTTGCTGGTGGCGCTGATCGTACCGCTGGTGAGCATGCTCAAGGACAAACCGTTGCCCGTCCTGGGCCACGAACAAACCCTTGGTGAAGCACTGCGTGAAGCCTGCTCGCATTCCGGATTCTGGCTGCTGGCGTTCGGCTTTTTTGTCTGCGGATTCCAGGTGGTGTTCATCGGCGTGCACTTGCCGGCCTATCTGGTGGACCAGCATCTACCGGCCACGGTCGGCACCACGGTGCTGGCGCTGATCGGCCTGTTCAACATTTTCGGCACCTATACCGCCGGATGGCTCGGCGGGCGCATGTCCAAGCCGCGTTTGCTCACCGGTTTGTATTTGTTGCGGGCGGTGGTCATTGCGTTGTTCCTGTGGGCGCCGGTGACCACCACCACGGCCTACCTGTTCGGCATGGCCATGGGTTTCCTGTGGCTGTCGACGGTACCGTTGACCAACGGTACGGTGGCGACCTTGTTCGGCGTGCGAAACCTGTCCATGCTCGGTGGGATTGTTTTCCTGTTTCACCAGCTCGGTTCATTCCTGGGCGGCTGGCTGGGCGGGGTGGTGTATGACCGAACCGGGAGTTATGACTTGATCTGGCAAGTGGCAATTCTCTTGAGCCTGTTGGCCGCCGCCCTCAATTGGCCGGTGCGTGAGCGGCCGGTGGCACGCCTGCAAACTCAAATGGGTGTGACATGAACAGCCTTTGGCCCCGGATCGCTGTAGCCGCCGTCTGCGCCTTGTTGCTGGCGTTGTCGTGGTGGGGTTGGCATCAGGGCGGGCTGGCGCTGATGCAGTTGGGCATGGGTGCTTGCTAGTGAGCGGCGAGGGCGAGTAACGTCGCTTTTGACGAATTATCAAGGATGCTCGAGATGCTCAAGCGCTGGTGTGCTGTTCCCGCGTTGCTGATGACGTTGTCCGGGCTGGCTTGGGCCGCTGATTGTCCGGAGGTGCTGCAGGGCTCGCTGCCGAAGTTGCGGGCGAAGGAGTCCATCGACCTGTGCCAGCGTTACGCCGATAAACCGCTGGTTGTGGTCAACACCGCCAGTTTCTGCGGCTTCGCACCGCAGTTCGAGGGCCTTGAGGCGCTCAATCAGCACTACAAGGGGCAAGGGCTGGAAATACTCGGCGTGCCGTCAAACGACTTCAAGCAGGAGTCCAAAGACAGCGCTGAGACTGCGAAAGTCTGCTACGCCAACTACGGCGTGACCTTCACCATGACTGAGCCACAAAAGGTTCGCGGTGACGACGCAACGCACTTGTTCAAAGTTCTCGCCCGTCAAACCGGTGCGCCAAAGTGGAATTTCTACAAGTATGTGGTGGATCGCCAGGGCAAGGTGATCGCCAGTTTCTCCAGCCTGACCAAGCCGGATGATCCCGAGTTCATCGCCGCGGTAGAAAAGGCCTTGGCTTCGGCACCGCTTGCTTCGACCCCCTGATCGACGCCCACTGAAAAGCCCCGCCTCTGTGAAGAGAGCGGGGCTTTTATGATTCGGATGGCGAGCGGTTCAGGCTCGCCGGGAATCATCAGAAGCGGTAGGTCGCGCCGAGGCCGAAACCGTTCGCGTAGTTTTCATACTTGGCGTTGTAGGTCTGGCCACGGTCGTTGCTGTTGTTGACCTTGACCGACTCTTCGCGCAGGTACGAATACGCCAGGTCGATGGTCAGGTCGTCGGTCGGACTCCAGCCGGCGCCCACGCTGAAAATCTTGCGATCGCCCGTCGGGATGCGCGGAGAGCGGTCGACGTTGTTGGTCGGTGCCTGGTCAACGGACAGACCGGTACGCAGTACCCATTGCTTGTTCAACTGGTAGGACGCGCCGATGGCGTGAGCCCAGGTGTCGTGCCAGTTCTGTTCTTCGGTGATGGTACCGAACTGACCGTTCAGGACGGCTGGAACACCTGTGTTTTCAACGGTGATTTCTTTCAGGCGGCTCCAGCGGGTCCAGGTGCTGCCTGCGTACAGAGTCCACTTGTCGTCGAGCTGGTGAGTGACCGAGAAGTCCACCGATTCAGGTGTGGTCAGGTCCAGCGAAGCGTCGTATTTCTGGTTAGGGTTCTGGCCGATCAGGCCCAGCACGTTGTAGTTGACCTTGGTGTTGCCGTCGAGCTTGTACTTCACTTTCGAGTGGTAGGTCAGGCCGACGCGCGTGCTGTCGGTGGCTTGAACCAGCACGCCGATGTTGTAGCCCAGCGCGGTGTCGTCACCTTCGATCTTGACCTTGCCATCTGGCTGGGACTGGGTGATCGACAGGTTCGATTCCAGGGTGCCGTCGATGCGGTTGATGGTCGGGCCGAAACCGATGGAGACCTTGTCGTTGAAGGCGTAGCTGACAGTCGGTTGCAGGGTGACGATTCTAACTTCGCTCTTGCTGCCGAAGTAGCGGCCGGCAAAGTTGTTTTCGTAGTCGGTGACCAGACCGAATGGTGCGTACACGCCGATACCGAATGCCCAGTGGTCGTCGATTGGTTTGACGTAGTAACCCATCGGCACGCCCATGAAAGGGACCATGTCACCTTTGTTGGTACCGCCGTTCGGACGGGAGCTGGCGTCACTGATGTCAGTGTGCGCGTCGATGAATGCAACACCGCCGGTCACTTGTTCGCGCTTGATGCGGGACATGCCGGCAGGGTTGCCAGCAATGGTGGATGCGTCGTCGGCAGAGGAAGATCGCCCGGCAAAACCTGTCCCCATCCCGCTGATGCTTTGTTCGTTGAGGGCAAAGCCACTTGCAAAGAGCTGGGTGGATGCCAGGGTAACGGCGAGGCTAAGGGTGGTTTTGAGCATTACTTTTTTCATTATTAGAACTCCTGGTGATCACCGGGGCGAAAATTACCAACATTTTCGTCCCGGCGCCATAGGCTGTATGCCTTGATTTAGAGCGGTTTTGTAGGACAATCAGACCAAAATCACCACCTGTTGCGCGATGTTTGGATCCAGAAGTGTCAGCAGGCTACCTGATTCAGAGGTGAAACACAGGTTTGCCAGGCGCTGGTGAAATCACGCAGGCGCCCTTGGGGATGAAATGTCTGGCGCCAGATCCTGGCCATGCCCAACAAATCATCAGGGGAGGGGAGGGGGGTATTCTGTTCCTCCACCAGCAGCCAGGCGATGGCTGTGGCGTAACGCAGGTTGACGGTCAACTCCAGGTGCGGGCCGCTCAGAAACGCATGCTGGCTGGCCAGGCCGCGGACCAGGCTTGCACGCTCCGGATCAAGGGCGAGGTAATGGTCCCAAAGTGCCTGGTGGCGGGGCTCGGCGATGCGGTACAGGCCGTGCCCACGGCGGTCATGCAGGGCGGAACCAAGGGCTGACTGGCTGGCGGCAATGCCCAGCAGCAGGGATTCGGCAGTAGCGCTATGGCGTCCGAGGTAGATCAGTGTCGGACGAATCACATAGCGGCACAGTTCGCTGGCAGCGATACCCATAAAACCCTCGAAACCTGAATTGGACGGCGATACCTGAAGGGGGCTTGGCAGCTGTGAATCGGTTCAGGCTCGCCGCAAGCGGGTCAAGCCGCTTGAGTTGAAGTGTAGTGTCATATTCGCGCTGTAAAGGACTGTTTTTAAAATATTTCCAGCGACCAGTTATAACCCTTATATCGGATCGTGCTTAGTCGTGGTTCGAGTGCGGGGAAACATCGGGCAATAAAAAGCCCTGCTTTTCGGGCAGGGCTTTCGGGTTTTTCAGCCTTTCTGGCGTTTCAGGCAACCAGGGCCTGACGGGTACGCTCGATCACGGCCTGCAGCGGTTCGGCGCTGGAGTATTGATCGGGATACAGGCGTTCGCTGTGACGAGCAATGCCGTGTTCGTTGACCAGGGTGAAGCTGAAGCAGCCTTTGCGAGCGGCCATGATCAGGCAGTTCATTGGTGCAAAAGCGTTGGTTAGGGTGCGAATGGCATCCTGAGTGTGGATTTGAGTAGACATTATTGGGTGTTCCTACAAATGACACGGATAAGAACCGTGCAACGTTAAAACGTTCCAGTAACGTCGATCACCATTGATCGAACGAAGAACCCGACTGGAACAAAGCAGCCAGTTTGAAGCGCTGATAAGTTGGCGCGCTTGGGCTGGCAGGTAGGTACTTAGGAGGGCAGGCAGCACATCGAGGGCAAAGGTTCTGGGCCCGGGGTGAAGATCCTGATCAATTTGCAGGTTGGTTCGAGCAGAGTAGGCAGGCGGAGCAACACCCTTTGCTTTCGATTCAAAGGTTGTGTCGGCGCAAGATTTACCTGGAAACCATCGAGGTGGCCGATCCCGCTTGTTCGGTGGAGGCTTCCGTCGGGAAGGCTGACCGGGGGGATTTGTTCGACCAGAATTGACTTTCAGCTTGGTACTAACGCCGCGGATACTAACGGATTGAACTGGATAAGGGAAGTGTGTTAGCAAAAAAGGACTCCCCGACGGGGCTCGGTCGGGCTGTTCTACCTTGCAGACCAGCGTATGAAGCGGCGCTGCCTCCGATGGATAGGCCCTGTAGCACAACAAAATCCGACCATCGGTCATCGACGTTGATAGCAACGCAGCCGTCTAAAAAACGGGTTTGCCAGGGCTTATCCCCAGGCATGACAAAAAAACGCGCCGAAAAAGTGCGTTGATATAACCGTCGCAAAGGCACTTGTGCACATTAGTTGCAGAGTCTGTCACCCCGCTGTCATCTCAGGTTCAAGCGCAATGGCTGCCTGTAACCAAAATTTAAGTCAATGAAAAACATCGCTTTTTTTTACTGGTGAAAAAATCGTCAGTTTGACTGCGAACCCCATTCCACAGGGCTTTGAGCGGGTTCAAGGGCGGTTGTCCACTGAGTTATCCACAGCTTCTGTGGATTGTCCCGAGCGCTTGCTCTAGGACGGGCGTGCCGGGACATTTTCAGCTTTACCTGTAAGAAAAAGAGAGTAAAGTTGCGCGCCTTCCGATCTGCCCCACAGTGCTTTATGAAGTTTCGCTCAGCTCCTGTTTCCTCTACCTCCACACCACCCTCTGTTGCCCCTACCAAGCGCTTTTCCATGCGCGTGGCAGAGTGGCTGTTGGACAGTCCGCACCTGGGCGAAAACCCTAACGTCAAACACATTGCCGGACGTCTGCTCAAGCAACCGGCCCGTGAGGGCGTGGTGGCTGCGCAAAGTCGCCTTGGCCAGTTGATGTGCCGCGAATGCGGGAATGCCCGGGACCGCCGTATCGGTCAGGACCTGCTGCGTCAGGCCGCTCGGGCTGGCGATCGCCGCGCTCAACAGGAACTGGGGCTGATCGAAGACTGAGCTGTCCAAGACCGGACGCCTTGGTTAACCTTCAGGCTTTATCCGAATGGCAGGAGTGGCTATGGCAATGGACTTGACCAGCGTATTGCTGGGTCTGGCAGCGGCAGGGTTGCCGTTGCTGGTATTGGCCTGGCAACTTCAGCGTCGGGCCAGCACCACGCAGTCAGACGTTGCACTGCTGCAGGAACGCCTGGCCATGGCGCAACTGGCGCAGGACGGCTTGAATGCACAACTGGAGTCCAGCCGCGATGAAATCGCTGATCTGACCCAGGCCAATTCCGCCAAGCAGGCTGATCTGGCTGCATTGCGTCGTGAAGTCGAACTGCTGCAGATCGAGCGCGACGACGCCCGGGATGCGGCCCATGCGTGGAATATCGAACGCGCCGGCAAAGACGCCGAACTGCGCCGTCTGGATGCCCAGGCTGCGTCGCTCAATGCCGAATTGCGCGAGCAACAAGACAGCCATCAGCAGCGCCTTGAAGACCTGCAAGGTTCGCGGGACGAATTGCGCGCGCAGTTTGCCGAGCTGGCGGGGAAGATTTTCGATGAGCGCGAGCAGCGTTTTGCCGAAACCAGCCAGCAGCGTCTGGGACAGTTGCTCGATCCGCTCAAGGAGCGCATCCAGTCCTTCGAAAAGCGTGTCGAGGAAAGCTATCAGAACGAGGCCCGTGAGCGTTTCTCCCTGGCCAAGGAACTGGAGCGCCTGCAACAGCTGAATTTGCGCTTGAGCGACGAAGCCACCAACCTGACCCGCGCCTTGAAAGGGCAGAAGACCCAGGGCAATTGGGGCGAACTGATCCTTGAACGCGTGCTTGAGCATGCAGGGCTGGAGAAGGGCCGCGAGTACCAGACTCAGGTCAATCTCAAGGGACCGGACGGCGAGCGCTTCCAGCCGGACGTGATCATTTACCTGCCGGGGGACAAGCAGGTGGTGGTCGACTCCAAGGTCAGCCTGACCGCCTATCAGCAATACGTGGCGGCTGAAGACGAGGCTATCGGCCAGATCGCCATCAAGCAGCACGTACTTTCATTGCGCAATCACGTCAAAAGCCTGGCCGGCAAGGATTACAAGCGCCTCGATGGCTTGCACAGCCTGGATTTCGTGTTGCTCTTCATACCGATCGAGGCGGCGTTTTCTGCCGCGTTGCAGGCTGAGCCAACGCTGTTTCAGGAGGCATTCGACCGCAACATCGTGATCGTCAGCCCCACCACGTTACTGGCGACCCTGCGTGTCATCGACAGTCTGTGGAAACAGGAGCGCCAGAGCCAGAACGCCCGGGAAATCGCCGAGCGGGCCGGGTGGCTGTACGACAAGTTCGTGCTGTTCATTCAGGATCTGGACGAGGTCGGCAATCGCCTGCAGCAACTGGACAAGGCCTACAGTTCGGCTCGCAACAAGCTGACAGAGGGGCGTGGCAACCTGGTCAGTCGCAGTGAGCAACTCAAGCTGCTGGGTGCACGGGCGAGCAAGAGCCTGCCGGCGGATTTGCTGGAGCGGGCGATGACCGATGTCGATGGGTTGGTCGAATTGCCGGAGTAGCCCTAGGTCGAGCGTGGACCCTGTGGCGAGGGGGCTTGCCCCCTCGCCACAGGAGGCTGTGTTAAACCTCGCTACAGAGGCAAATACCGACTCAACAACGCCCGCAACGCCGCCGGTTTCACCGGTTTGGCCAGGTAATCCAGCCCTGCTGCATGCACCTTGTCGACCGTCTCCGGCCGGCCATCGGCGCTGATCACCACACCAGGAACCGGCTCGCCCATTTGCGTACGCAACCAGGCCATCAGGTCGGTTCCGGTTTCGCCGTGATCGAGGTGGTAATCCACCAGTGCCAATTGCGGGCGCATGCCTTCGCCCAGCAACGTTGCGCACTCCTCGCGATTGCGTGCGGTCCAGACCTGGCATCCCCAGCGGCTGAGCAAGCTGTTCATGCCGATCAGGATGCTGTCCTCGTTATCGATGCACAGCACCTGCGCGCCATTGAGCAATTTGCCATTGAGCTCGGCGACTTTGACTGGCGCCGCGGTTTGCGCCGGGGCCAGCGGCACGCTGACACTGAACACGCTGCCGCGTCCCGGCCAGGAGCGCACGCGCAAGGTATGACCAAGCACGCGACATAGCCCGTCGGCAATAGCCAACCCCAGGCCGAGGCCTTTTTCGGCCCGTGTCTGGTGGCTGTCGAGGCGCTTGAACTCTTCGAAAATCACCTGTTGTTTATCTTCCGGAATACCCGGCCCACGGTCCCAGACTTCCAGGCTCAATGCTTCCTTGTGCCGGCGAACGCCCAGTAGTACCGGCCCTTTGCCGTAGCGAAACGCATTGGTCAGGAAGTTCTGCAAAATTCGCCGCAGCAGCTTCATGTCACTGTCGACCCGCAGCGTGCTGCCGCGAACGCGGAACTCCAGGCCTTGTTCCTGCGCCAGCACCTTGAACTCTGCACCGAGGGTGTCGAACAGTTCGTTGAGCGCGAACGGCTGGCGATTCGGGTTGATCTTGCCGTTCTCCAGGCGGGAGATGTCCAGCAGGTCGCTGATCAGATCCTCGGCCGAGCGCAGCGAGCTGTCCAGGTGCCCGACCAGTTTCTGCACTTCGCCGGAGAGTCCATCGTTCTGATGGGAGAGGGCGGCGGAGAACAGGCGCGCCGCATTCAACGGTTGCATCAAGTCATGGCTGACGGCCGCAAGGAAACGGGTCTTGGACTGGTTGGCCGCCTCGGCGGTGCCCTTGGCTTCGGTCAGGGCGACGTTGAGCTGAGACAACTCGTGGGTCCGCTCGGTGACCCGTTGCTCCAGGCCTTCGTTGGCTTCGGTCAGCGCCTGCTCGGCTTCGCGGAACGCGGTGATGTCGGTGAAACTCATGACGAAGCCGCCGCCCGGCATCGGGTTGCCGATCAGCTCGATGACCCGGCCGTTGGGGAACAGGCGCTCGGAGGTATGCGCGCGGCCCTGGCGCATCCAGTGCAGGCGACGCGCGACGTGAACTTCGGCTTCGCCGGGGCCGCACAGGCCACGCTCGGCATTGTGGCGAATGATGTCGGCGATTGGTCGACCGACACTGATCAAGCCGTCCGGGTAGTTGAACAACTCCAGGTAGCGA